>ERZ1643251.16-NODE-16-length-342676-cov-81.777880_pt1 | contig 342676 bp, 295 predicted proteins | sample MGYA00579261_ERZ1643251 | MGnify/ENA primary metagenome ERZ1643251 (study PRJEB29033, sample SAMEA4952267) | chicken gut metagenome | biome: Broiler Chicken; feature: Gastrointestinal Tract; material: Caecum | place: Ireland | collected 2018 | study: Broiler... | reverse complement strand
TTATTACTCCACCAGACAAAGGCGGATACACAGTGCTTGACATCGTTTTTGGAAATGAAAACAGTGCAGAACTTGTTATCAATCCTTATGAAATCAAAGATGAAACAAGTGGAAATGTGATTAAAGGCAACACTTATGCTGTTCGTTCAGTAGATGAAAATGGCGAAGTTTATGAATGTGCAATTAAACCATTTAGAAGTTCTGACAAATCGCTTCTCAATATGCTTTTGAGATAATGTTTATCATTATCTAACAACAAAAAATCGTGAGATTTCAGGCATAGTGAGAAGCTATGCCTGTTTTTAATTTTAATTAAAAGGAGTAAATTATGGCTGATTATATCATTGGTGCTGTTATTGGACTCATAGTTGCTCTTGTTATTGTTTTAATCTTGAAAAACACTGTTTTTAAAGACAAGAGTATGACAATTTTATATGTTGTTATCTTTGTTCTTTTGGCAGTTTGTGGTGGTGTTGTGCAAAAGCAGTTTTTCACTGCATCAGCGAGTGCTGCACCTAGTCCACAAGACCAGATTGACAATATAACATCAACTATTGAGGATAATTGGAAAAACACAAATGGTGGCTTTACTTTTGAGCAAATTCAAATCGCACAAGATGACAATGAATGTCCATCATATGCCGACCAAATCATTGACCTAAAATGCTATGATTATGGTTCGTATGTTGTGTTTAGTTTCTACGATGGTGGAGCATATCAAAATGCAGTCTTTTATAAGTCATCTGATGGACTTATCTTAGATGGTATTATGAATATGCACGCTGAAATGACAGGTGTTAAGTGGTTTTTAGCATACAAAGAAGATAGTTTTAAATGGGTTGACGGTAGAAATAAGGAGCCAAATTATACCATTTCGCAAAATTGGATTGTATGGCAAAAACACGATAACTTACTCTCTGTTTCAAGACAAACACCAGACTTTCTTGTTTGGCAATACACTTTTAGAACAAATAAAGATGAGGCATATAAGTACGCATTGTCTAATGTGGCAACACTGACAGGACAAAATATAACTTCTCACTTTATTAAGTTTGGAGATGTGGAACTTATAGGCACAGGTTCAACAGGTTATGTAAAGATTAACTCTTTCTATAACTACCTTTACGAGCAAATTAAGGGCGAACAATATAACACAACTAAACTTATTGACGCCTCTTCTTGTTTGTGTTTGCCTATACCAACAGCACTTCAACCTAACTATCCTATCAGTCCTTCAAAGCAGGCTGAATATGATGGTGCTGAATTTTATGGTGTGTATAGATGCAATATTGCAGTTGATTTAAACTATGTCAAAGGCAATACCACAATAAATTCAACAACTAAAAATGAGGACTATGTTGACACTTTGAAGAAAGACGATGACTACAAAGACAAAGTCGAAGTGGAAGAAGTGCAACCTGGCTACTCATATTCAAAACTTAAAGTCAATTTTATAGACACAAACAACAGTGATTTATCTAAAATTGACCTTATGATGTCACCTATCAATATAAGTTTTACTTGTGCTGACCTTGATATTACAAAAACAATAACTATTGATAGTGTTGACAAACTTAAACAAGGTGTTGAGATTTTAGTAAACAAAGATGCAACTTGGAATTATCTCATTGATAGCGAAGTCCTAATATTTGACAATTTTAGAGGTTCGTTCACAGTGAAAGATGACACAAGCACAATCACTTTCCCTTACTACTATCTTGACAATTACACTATTGCTTCTGTTGGACTTAATCCAATAGGAACAGTTGATGTTGGTTTGATTGATTTGGCTACAAATCCTGTAAGAATTATTTTGTCTAATGACAAGAACACATATCAATTTGTATTTAATTCAAATAGTGATTTGAATAACTACAAAAGCACCCTAGTTGAAATGGGAACTTATGATTATACAATCTTGTCAGAACAACTAATTTTTGCAAGTGTTACAGGACAACTTACAATCAACTCAACAGATAAAGTTATGCTATTTAACTACGCACTTGGTGCAGATGACCCACTTACATTTGATATTGAAGTGACAACAAACGGAACAACTAACAATCGTTTCAGTTTGTATAGCGAAACATCAAATGTGACTCTCATTCGTGAAACTCTTTCAAGTGCAAAAGTGTATCTCGTGACCTGTGTAATCTATGACAAAGATGGAAAACTTATGGAAACATTTGACCACACCCATCAAGTCACTGGTGCTTGTAGCGACACTTGGACTGCAAGCAATTTAGTTTCAGGTGAAGAATACACATTGCAATTAAGATTTACCGATAGAGATGATTCAAGTATCACCTATTTAAGTGATATAGCAAACTTTACCTTTAATTCGAACACTGCTTACAAAGTTGAATACTTTGTGACAAAAAATCAATAAATAAAGGAGGAAATTAAATGGCTATTTTCAGAAATATAATGGCATTTATTGGTGGGCTGGCTATTGTTCTTGGTGCTATTTTTGGGTTTGGAATGATAAACAAAAATTTTAGAAACTTTGTTAATGACATTCTAAACACTGTTCCAGCACAAGAATATGAGCAAACCGCTGATGAGAATAAAACTTTGCAAGAAACATTGCAGAGTTTAACAAATGAACTTACCGATTTGACAACTGAAAGAGATGAGTTATCAACAAAAATTGAAGATTTGGAAAAGAATGCTGAAACAGATGCTGAAACAATAGAAAAATACAAGCAAGATTTAACAACATTAAATGAAGAAATCGACAATTTGAACGATAAGATAACTACTATTACAAAACAATTTGAGAACATATCTCAAAATATAAATAATGCAACATTGACATATCAAGATAGTTTTGCAAGAGTTCAATATTCACATTTTGATAGTCAAGGAGAACCTGTATGGACTGAATTTTCAGCTGGCACAGAAATTGGAAATGAATATTCTATTGGTTCTGAAATGACAAACTTCTTGACTAGATATGAAAGTGTTAATGATTCATTAAAAACAACATTGGAAGAACAAATAGGAACAGCGGCTATTGAAATTGCTGATTATTATGAAATTCAAATCAATGGCAATGGCTTCCTATTTGATATGCCAGCAGAAGAAAGTTATTTTGAAATTTCAGCAGATGCAACGGTTGAAATGAAATATGTTTTATTGGGAACTGAGGTGTCGAGAGAAGATTTAGCAAGTCAAGTGGAAGGGCTTACAGGTTATCTGTTGACTGCAAATTATGATTACACAATTGATAGTGAAAGTGGTCTTGTAAACAATTTGACTTGTGTAATTTCAATCGAGTTAGCCTAATTGATAACAATCATATTTGCTCCACCACGCACTGGAAAGACTTGCTTTATGACACACATTCTTAACACTTATGCTTTTGATAAGCAAAGAAATAAGATGATGAGAAAGGAAATTGTGGGCAAAATTCAAAGCGGATTTAACCTTACAATTCCTAAACATTGTGTGTCAGCAAACTATGATTTAACCTTTAAGAAGTATGGATATTCTCCGAGACACAATCGGAGAATAAATCCATACCGATTAGGGTTTTATAACAAGTTTGTCAAAACTCATTTTAATTTACCTTTTGAAGTTATCGGCATCACCGAAGCACAAAAGTATCTTAATTCAAGAATGAGCATGTATTTCCCAGATTGGCAATCAAGGTGGTATGAGCAACATGGCCACGACAATTTAGAAATTTATCTCGACACTCAACGCCCAAATTTAATTGATGTGAATATTAGAGAACTTGCAAGATTTATTGAGATAGTTAAGTTAAAAGTTTATTACAACGATTATGGACAAGTTAAAAAGCTCAAGTGGACAATAAGAATTATAGAAAATTCGAGTGTGTTTGATAGATATATCGCAAGTGGAAAGAAAGATAAGAGTTGTTATGAAGAAAAGACAATGATAGCAAATTATAATGTGTTTGCATTGTATAGCAGTCAAAGTTGTAAACCGAAGTTTTATGAAGGACATTTAACGGAAGATTTTGATATTCAAGAAAGCGAAAAGTTAGAAGAAAGTGTGGAAGGATATATTAAGTTTTTGCAAGACAATGATGATGAGATGCCAGAAAATTATTATCAATCAAGAGTTCTAAAAAAGGAGAAAAACAATGATAAACTACAACAAAAACAAACTTATCAATAAAACTCTAACTGTTTTTTATAACACTTTCGCACTAACACTTGACACAGAAGATTTTGTGCCAGAAAGATACAACAAAAAGATATGTAGATATATCTTTAAAAATATGAAGAAAGCGTTTAGGAAAATTGATAAGGAAGATAGGAAATTTCAAAGACAGTTTAGAAAAGAACTGCGAAGAAAAAGGAGGATGAAAAGAAATGAGCTTCTTCACACCAAAACAAAAACAGATGGCGAATAAGTGTTCTTTTTATGAATTAAATCAAGGCTATCAAGATGCAGATTTGGCATTAGAACGAGCCTCATATAGTGGAAATCAAAAGGAACTGAAACGAGCAATGAAAGAGCATCGAAAATATGAATATGCACTTTTATATCGCAACACGCCAGAGTTTAAAAAGAAACACAAAAAACGCTGACTCTAACAATTTTTGTTAAATTCAAAGGTCGGTGTAACTAGGAGGAATAATGCCTTATGGTGAAACAAAAGTTTACTTTGACGGCAGTCATTATATCGCAATTCCTCACACAACAAGACCAAATTTAAGGCGAACAAAAACGCCAGAGGAAACAATAACTGTTGTTGAGAGTGAAGAAGGTGTTGAGATTTTAACGGTCGATGCACCTTCTTTTTCTCAAAATAACGATATTGAAAACTGCGATAAAATTACTGCAAAAATTGATAAAAATAACGAAAAAACTGTAAAAAATGCAGAAAAAAGCGGAAAAATCATTAAAAAAGTATCAAAAAAAGAAATTTTTGAGCAGTTGTATAAAAAATATATTGATTTAAAAAAGAATGAAAGAAAGAAGAAAATACTTGAAGAAATGAGAGTTTATTTTGAAGATATTGACAGTTGTTTTAGATTTGTTATGAATAATTTTGAAAGAAAGCAAAGAAACTTGATTTGCAGAAGAATAAGAATGACAAGAAAGGCAAATTTGGCAAACTTTAACTATTTTTGCACATTCACTTATGATGATGGTAAACATACAGAAGAAAGTTTTAAGAAAAAACTTCGAACTTGTTTTCGGCATTTGTGCGAACGAAAAGGTTGGAAATATATGGGTGTTTGGGAACGAGCACCAGAAACGAATAGACTTCATTTTCACGGCTTGTTTTATATTCCAACTGACAAAATGCCAGGTGAACTAATTGAATGTAAGGACTATAATTTTAGTGCACATAGAAGATTGATAACTTATCAAAACACATATTTTAATGAAAGGTTTGGTAGGTCAGACTTTAAAGAGATAAATACTAAAAATGACTTAATGAATGAACTAGGATATGTTTGCAAGTATATTGAAAAGACAGGTGAAAAAATTGTATATAGTAAAGGATTACCACAATATTTTATCTCGGACATAATGGATGATGATATTGTTTGCCGAATTGGACAAGAAGATAAAAAGCTATTGCTCTTTGATAACTTCAAGTGCTGGGACGAAGGTGTTTATATGGGGAAAGTGAGTCCAGAAGTCATTGAACAAATGAGAAAAAGCAACTAACGGCATCGTAAAAAAAATGAGAAGGCGCTAGGCAAAGAGGGTTTACCCCTTGCCAGCCTCTCATTTTAGATGCCGTTTTGTGCATTCTCACAACCAATTTTGTGAAAGTTTTTACTTGCTGGCGTGTGCTTGTCTGGCGGAGCTTTAGCGACGCCACTTGTTCAAGACAAGCACACGCCAGGATCCCAAATTAAATAATTTACAATTAGATTTACACGGATTTATATCAATAAAAATTAGTCATTCCCTCGGAAAAATGTCATTTTTTAAAATTATTTCCCCGGAAAAATGTCATTTTTTAAAATTATTTCCCCGGAAAAATGTCATTTTCTGAAAATATTCGCCCGAAAAAATGTCATTTTCTGAAAATATTCGCCCGAAAAATCTCCATTTTTTCTGTTCAATAAAAAAATATAATTCTTAAAATCCCATTTTTGGGACAGTGTATATGATATAATATTCGTAAATTAGGAGGATTTCGTGGAGAAAGAAAGTAAAATAATAGCGTTAAGGTATTCAATGACAACTTACAGAGGTGGGGTTTTTGAAACAAATATTATTTTAGATTTTGAAAATATGACAGGTATTAAAAAGAGTGGAAATGGTTTTTTAAATTTTAAACCGAGAAAACCTGTAAAAAATGATGAGTGTGAAAATAAAGCATTTAAACTAAAAAATAGTGAAAAGTTGCAAAACCTTTTAAAAAGTGTAGAGGAGATTTGCGAAAATTGGAAGGAAAAATATGTTGCACCTGCTACCTTTAGAGATAAATCTGGAAATGTTTATCCTGCGAGTGATGGATATAATTTTGAAGTTGATATTGAGTATAAAAACGGAATTCACAAGCATATTTCAGGTTCCAGAAGCAAGCCTGAAAATTTTGATGAATTTGTTAACGCCATTTATAAAATCATCGATGAAGATTAAAGGAGACTGTTATGAGCGAAAGAAAAAACTCTGTTTTGAATGTTCTTGATGTTCTGCGTAAATATTCTGACGAGAAACACCCCATAACTTATTCGCAAATCATTGAAAAACTTAAATCAATATATGACATGGATATTGAAAGGAAAACTATTGCCAGAGATGTTGATATTCTTTTATCCAATAATTTTGATGTTGTAAAGTGCGGGAACAAAGGGCTATATTTATCTGAAAGAAAATTCACTGAAGGAGAACTTCACTTTTTGATTGACGCTATTTATTCTTCAAGGTCAATGCCTGTGAAATATGCCAAAGATTTAGTTGACAAACTTATGGAAGATTACAGCATTTATGAAAAAAGAAAATTTACACACCTCGAAAAGATTGATGTTGGAAAAATTGTAAATAATAAACAAATTTTCTACACGATTGAACTTTTGAATGATGCAATTGAGCAAGGAAAGAAAGTTGAGTTTCAATATAATGTTTTTGATATAGATAAGAAATTAAAGCCAAAAAAAGACGGAAAAGTTTATAAAGTCAATCCATATTTTTTAGTAAATAATCATGGGAAATATTATTTGGTTTGCAACTATGACAAATACGACAACTTGGGAAATTATAAAATTGAATGTATATCAAATATCAAAATTCTAAATGAAGATATAAAGCCTTTGAAAAGTCTGCCAGGACAAGAAAAATTTTCAATCAATAAATATATGGAAGAACATATTTATATGCTTGCTGGGAAGTCTGTGAAAACAACAATTAAAATTGAGAATGAAGATAGGATAAATGACATCGTTAGTTGGTTTGGAAATAAAATTCACTTATATAAATTAAACAATGAAATTTTTGCTGATTTTACTGTCAATGAAGATTCGCTTGTTTATTGGGCAATGCAATATGGACAAACAGTGGAAGTTATTGATCCAAAAGAAACACGAGAGAAAATCAAAAATCTTTTGAAAGATATGTTGAAAAGGTATGGAGGAAAAAATGGGATTAAGTAATTATCAAGGCACATCAATGACAATACACTATGCACATAAAAAATATGATGAGACAGAATTTTCCAAACAAGAAATCGATGCGTTAGTTAGAAAATACGGCTGGAAATATGTCAAGAAACATTATTATGGTTATGAAGAAGAGCCAAAGAAAAAGAAAAAGGTTGTGTTTTACGGTTCAAATAAAAAAGAACCAAAAATCGACACACCAAAGCAATCTAATTATAGACACAGTGAACCTTGGAAAAGTGTGCAGGAAAGGTCGAATGAGATTTCTATGCGTTGTTTGGGATTAAAATATCATAGAGAGGACAAGCAAAATGGACTATAATAGAATTTTTGACAAGATTGATGAAATGGTTAAAAATGAATATCCAAAAAACTATAAAGTTAAGGTCATTTTTAATCAAGAAAAAGATTTTAATGGTTTCACAGAACTTACAATTGAACTTATTGATGAAGATTACAACAAAGTTGTATATCACAAATATCTTAAAGAAATAAATTTGGAAATACAAAAAATTGGTTTTTCAAAATACATATCAAATCTAAAATTGTTTTTGGGAAAGATTATAAGAAAGATGTTTTCTCGTGGAGATATTTTTTGGGGAAGCAATGAAATTGCAAATGGTAGTGAGCAAAAAGGATATAGACCATTTTTAATTATTTCAAATAACATGAACAACAAGTATAGTCCGCTTCTTACGGTTGTCCCATTAACAACGCAACACAAAAAAAATTTACCAACGCACAAAACAGTGATGATAAATGATATTCAATGCACAGCACTTTGCGAGCAAATCACTTGCGTTCAAAAAACTGATTTAACAAAATATATACGCTCGCTAACTAAAGATGAGTTTAAAGATATTGAAGATGGAATTAAAATTCAACTTGCATTAAACACAAAAAATATCGAAAAATTGCAGAAAAATGAAGAAAAAACGCAGAAAATAGGTGTTTTTGCCAAGTTTTTTGAAAAAATTAAAAATTTATTTAAAAAGGAGAAGAAAAATGAAGGAAGAAATTAGAGTTTTTGATGTTGATAAGGAGAAAGAAAAAATAAAAGGAATGGAAGTAGAATTAGATCCACTTGTGCCAGACGCTTTAAGAATTGCAATCACGAAAGATAAGATGAAAATTTCTGCGACTTCGCTAAGAAGAAACTTTCAAATCTCTTATCCTCGCGCTGCAAGAATGATTGACCAACTTGAATCGCTTGGATATATCGCCTCTTACAACAATCAAATTGGGAAAAGAGTTCTTTTGTCGCTATATGACATTGATAAGATATTTGGAAATGAAAAAGATTTTGAAATGCAATCATCTTACGCAAATTATTGCGAACTAACGAATAAAGAATCTATTACTCAAGAAGATTTTAAAAATTTGCATGTTCCACCATATATATCATTAGATTTTCTTCTTGAAAATTTAATAAAAAACAAAGCAATTAAAAAAGAAAAGAATTCTTACAAAATTATTTCAAAAACCGAATTTGAAAAACAGGGCATATTTTGGTTTGTGTGTGATTTGCAAGGTGAGATTAGTGTCAGTTTAAAGGAGTTAATTGGAAAAGTTTTAATATACGAACGAGGCTTCGATTTTCTTATTAAAAACTATCTTGATAAAGGTTTTTCACTTGATTTATCTAACGAAGAAAAACAGACTAGACTTCATCAGTTATTTGATGGTGGAGCAAATGAGTATCTTATTCAAATTTTGGCAGTTGAATTTGTTGCGAAGTTTTTAAAGGATAATGCCTCACATTTTCTTAACGAAGATATTGCAAACAAAGTTATAAATTTCGTTAATAAATAGATAAAGGAACAAATTATGAGAAAAGATAGCGGTGCTGGTTGTTTTCTGTGGCTTTTTCTATGGCCGATCCTTTTTATTTTCTTTTTATTTAGAGAATTCACTAGATGGGGAAAGAAAAAATGAAATTTTGCTTTAGTATTTTACCTCAAAATATGTTATAATGATTTTGATTAAGATAATACGGAGAAATGATGGAACAAAAAGTCGATATTAAAGAGAATTACATTTATGAGCTTGATGATAAATTGTTAGAGATTTTACTTAAAGATCGTTCTTCTAATAAAAATATCATTTGGGCAACGGACAACTATGCTTTTCGTGGCAAGGGATATTACCCACACGACCATATTGCATTAAAATCAATTACTGGAAGAAATGGACTTGTTATAAAGCCTCGTGTCAAAAAATCAAAGAAAGAACAAAACAAGCGAATCAAAGACAAAGCAGAAGTGTTTACTCCTTCTTGGATATGCAATGCTCAAAATAATCTTGTTGATGAAGCTTGGTTTGGAAGAAAAAATGTTTTTAATGTTGAAAATCAAGAGCAAAAGACTTGGCAAGTTGTAAAAGATAAAATTATTTTTCCAGAAGGTAGAACTTGGCAAGATTATGTTAAAGAAAACAGACTTGAAATTTCATGTGGTGAAGCACCTTATCTTGTAAGTCGATACGATACAGTTACTGGTGAATGGTTAGAAACGAATAATAGAATTGGTCTTCTTGATAGAAAACTGAGAATTATCAATGAAAATGTTGATAATGAAAAAGATTGGCACGATTGGACACTTGTTGCCTTTAAATCAATTTATGGTTTCGAATGGCAAGGAGATAGTCTATTAATTGCGAGAGAAAATTTGTTGTTTACTTTCATTGATTATTATGTTGATAGATTTGAAAACTACCCAATAAAAGAGTATCTTGAAGAAATAGCAAAAATCTTATCTTGGAATATTTGGCAAATGGACGGACTTAAATTTGTTATTCCAGACAGTTGCAAACCTTCCCCAAAATTACAAATGTCATTCTTCAATGATGATGAGCCAGAAGAATGTCCTGGATGCAAGAAAAATAATAATTCAAAACATACTGGTATTTATTGCAAGATAATGAATTGGGAGACAAAAAGGTCGATAAAATTTATTAATTTATTTAAGGAGAAAAAATAATGAGTAATCAAACAGACAATAAAAAACTTCTTGCGCCATTTTCGTATAACATCATTTATATTTATGAGATCCCTGACGAAGATCATAAACATTGTTTAAAAATTGGTAAAGCATCTTATACTACAACTGATAATATCAATATTAACGAAGAAAATACAGATTTATTAAATAAATGTGCTAGAGGTAGAATAAACCAACAAACCGAAACTCCTGCCATCCGATATTATTTAAAACATACTGAATGGGCTGTTAAAGAAGAAACTATTGGAAATAAAAAAGAATTGACAGCTTTTTTAGATGATGATGTACACGAAGTATTGTTAAATTCGGGTATAAAGAGAGCTAAATTTGATTTAGATTCAAATCCTAGAGAATGGTTTAGAGTTGAATTGCAAACGGCAATTAATGCAATCAAAGCTGTTAAAGCTGGCAGAAAATCGTTAAACAATAGCGAAATGAATTCTCCATTTAAAGGAATTACTTTGTATCCAAATCAAGAGGCAGCGGTAGTTAAAACAATGAAATCATTTAAACATAGCAATTCTATGTTGTGGGATGCTAAAATGAGATTTGGTAAAACTATTACTGCTCTTGAATTAGTAAAAAGGTTGAATAAACAGCCCAATGTGTATGGGAAAATTAAAAAAGTTATTATTGCAACACATCGACCAGAAGTTATTGAACAGTGGTTTGATGATTTTAGAAAAGTTTTTTATGAAAATAATTCTACTTGGAAGTTTGGCTCAAAGGTAAAAGGGTTTGGTCTCCCCGTTGAAGAATTGATAAAGCATGATAATATTATTTGTTTTGCGTCATTACAGGATTTAAGAGGTGCAAAATTAGTTGGAGGCAGTTTTGCTAAAAATCAAGAACTTTATGATACAAAATGGGATTTACTTATTATAGACGAAGCGCATGAAGGAACATTAACAGAACGTGGAGAAAGCGTTTTTAATGAATTGATTGATAAAAGTAAAGAACATAAAACAAAAGTTTTGCGTTTGTCTGGAACCCCATTTAATATTATAGACCAATATGACGAAGATGAAATTTATTCATGGAGTTATATTGATGAACAAGAAGCAAAGCAGAATTGGGATTATTTTTTAAATCCTAAAAATCCGTATGCTAAAATGCCTAAAATGAATGTTTATACCTACGATTTAGGCACAATTATAAATAATCCGCACTACCTTGATGATAAAATGTTCAACTTTGGAGAATTTTTTAGAGTTTGGACTGGTAATAAAGACGAAGATATTGCTGATGATGGCTCGTGTATTTCAGTAAGTAAAGATAAAATTGGTTCTTTTGTGCATGAGCAAGATGTAAATAATTTTTTAAATTTATTATCAAAAGAAGATGAAGGGAATAATTATCCTTTTTCTACAAAAGAGTATCAAAATTATTTTAAGCATACTCTTTGGATGTTGCCTGGCGTTAAAGAAGCTGCTGCATTAAGCAAATTATTAAAAAATCATCCTGTTTTTGGAAATGGGAATTTTGAAATTGTGAATGTTGCAGGTGATGGTGATGAAATTGAAAAAAATAACGAAGAAGCGATTAGAAAAACAAAAAGAGCATTAGATAAAGTTAAAGATGCTATAAATACACATGAAAGAACCATCACACTCTCATGCCAAAGATTGACAACGGGAGTTACTGTTCCAGAATGGACAGCAGTGTTTATGCTGTACGGTTCTTCAGTAGTTTCTGCTCAAAGATATATGCAAACAATTTTTAGAGTACAATCACCTGCTAATATAGATGGTAAAATAAAAGAAAATTGTTTTGTGTTTGAATTTGCACCAGATAGAGCCTTAAAAGTTTTGGCAAAATCAGCTCATCTTTCCCATCAAGCCGGTAAAGTAAATAGTCCAGAAACTAAAAAAGTTATGGAAAAGTTTTTACAGTTCTGTCCTGTAATTGCAATAAATGGTTCTCAAATGAATGCTTATGATGTCCCAATGATGATAAAACAACTCAAATCTGCTTATATTGATGATATCGTTGATAGTGGGTTTGAAAATAAAAGGATATATAATCTTGAACAATTAAGACTTGAAAATATCAATTTAAAAGACTTTGAAGGTTGTGACCAGATATTAAAAGGTGCATCTCAAACAAAAGTACAAAGAAAAGTTATAGTAAATAAAAACGATTTAGACAGAAAAGATGGTTCAACTGTAACGATTTCAAATAAACAGCCTAAGACACCTGAACAAAGAGAAAAAGAAAGAGAAGCCAATAATGCTGTAAAAATATTAAATGCAATTATGACAAAAGTTCCTTTGATGGTGTATGGTTTAACATTGGCGGATAATGTTGATATTACTTATGATAATTTTACTACTTTGATTGATGATGATTCTTGGAAAGAGTTTATGCCAAAAGATGCTACCAAAGAAAGGTTCAAATTATTTAAAAAGTATATTGACATTGATATGTTTGAGCTTTGCAACGAAGAATTAAGGAATCAAGTAAACGCTGCCAATAAGCTTTCTATAAATGAAAGAATTAAACGATTGACACCACTATTCCTAAAGTTTAGAAATCCTGATAAAGAAACAGTTCTAACCCCTTGGAGAGTTGTAAATATGCATATGGGGGATTGTTTGGGTGGATATAATTTTTATAATGAAAATTATCAGGTTGTTCTTGATGAACCAAGATTCATTGATAGAGGGCAAGTAACAAACCAAGTATTAAAAAATACTGGAGCCAAAATTCTTGAAATAAATTCAAAAACAGGATTATACCCATTATATATAACCTATTCATTATTTAGAGAAAGATTAAAAAGTCCATTAGAACATAGAAGTGATAAAGCTATTTGGAAAGAAACGGTTGAAAATAATATATTCGTTGTTTGCCGAACCAAAATGGCTGAAAAAATAACTAGGAGAACATTGGTTGGAGATGACAAAAATATAAAAGTAAACGTTTTAACAATAGAAGATATGATAAAACAATTAAGAAGCAAACCAGATGATATTATTAGCAAAATTTTAAACAAGGCAGAATGGAACATCCAAGAAGGAGGTAAAATGAAATTTGATGCAATAGTAGGCAATCCACCTTATCAATTAAATGATGGAGGTGGTATCGGTGATAGTGCTACTCCTATATATAATTATTTTGTAAATCTTTCAAAAAAATTACAGCCATATTATATTTCAATGATTATGCCATCTCGTTGGATGAAAGGCGGTAAAGGATTAAATAAATTTAGAGATGAAATGATAAATGATAACTCATTGTCTAAAATTTTCGATTATGCAAATGCTCAAGTTTGTTTCCCTAATATACATATTGATGGTGGTATATGTTATTTCTTATGGGATAAAGACCATACAGGCGCGGTTGGATATTTTTATCAAGATTTAGATGGATACAATTACATATCAAATAGAAGTTTAAAGTCTAATTTTTCGGATACAGTTATAAGAGATGCAAGACAGATTACAATCATTGAAAAAACTGGTAGCTTGTCTAATGAAAAATTTAATAATATTGTTTCGACAAGAAACCCTTATGGCTTATATGCAGATTTATTCAACTCCCCAGATAAATATAATAATATAATTTGGACAAATGAAAATGATCCGGCTTCTGTGAAGGTTTATGGCGTAAAAGGTATCAAAGGTGGAGCAAAAAGAGTTGTAGGATTTATTGATAATAATTGCTTAGTTAAATCAAAAGGGCTGAAAGCCTATAAACTATTTTTTAGCAAAGCTTATATGACTACTTCGACAATTCCTCCTGAAATTATATTAGCTAAGCCTAATGAAGTTTGCACGGAAACATTTTTACAGATTGGTCCATTTAAAGCTAAAAATGAAACTGAAAATTGTCTAAAATATATCTATACTAAATTTTTGAGAGCCCTACTATTCTTTAATCGTAGTTCATTAAATATTTCAACTGAAACATTTAATTTAATTCCTCTCCAAGATTTTACAGACAAGTCAGATATTGATTGGAGTAAATCTATTTCTGAAATTGACAAACAACTTTATAAGAAATACAACCTAACCGAAGAAGAAATCAACTTCATCGAGTCAAAAATTAAACCAATGGAGTAAGTAAATGCTAGGGAAAATACTGATTGACAACGACTGGCATATTTGTAAATTTGAAGATAAGAACTTATATATTTTAAAGACAAGTTGTGAGTCTCCTTTATTAATCAATAAAGATAATATTACTTTACCAAATCATATTTATATTTCGCTTTTAGACAATGGACAAATATATTATTTCGACAGTAATTCCTCTATTGAAATAAGATTAAACTCAGAAATTTATCATTCTATGTTTGAAAATATAAATTATTTTGCACTAAGCAGTCTTACAAAAGAATATTCATTAAATAATGTTCACAAAATATCTTTTGTTGGAGGTATTGTTGCTCCCATGCTTCAATTATTGGAGAACATATCTTTTAATTTAGATTATAAATCAAGTCCAATAAAAATTTCTTTTAACAAACAGCAAGAAAGTGTTGAAGATTTATGTAGATTAGATTTCGGTTATTTAATGTTGGAGACTAATAATACTATAGTAAAGTACTCAATAGATATAGAATTTGACAATAATAATGACTTTGGTTTTATTTATTCAGTAATATATAAAATTTATGATTTCATTCGTTTAATAAATTGCGATGCCAAACCTTGCATTTTTAAAATTGAAGTAGTTACGAATAATTTTAAAGTTGATTATTTTGATAAGATTATTAATTATAATTGTGATGCAGTTTATAACTTCAATATGATAGCAAATGTAAAAAGTAAATTAGGCAAGATATTGAACTCAATATTTGGAAAAGATTATAAATTTGATTTTTTAGAATGTTTAAATAGAAATGAAATTTTATTTGAGGATATGAATATGTTGTCGCAAGCAATAGACAGCATTTCTCCACAATATGCCTTAGGTTTAAAAAATTCTATTTCAACTGAAATAGAAAAGTGGAAAAAATTAAAAGATAAAATTAAAGATACAATAAATGAATTTGAAAAAGATAATGGAAAGATTGACAGTAATAAAAAAAGTTTCATTTTAGGATTAATTGAGATGTCTAAATTTAGGCAAAAAATTATGTACTTATTAAATGAATATAACAAATTTGCTGAGCAATATTCAAAATATATTACTTTATCGGAAAAACAAATTATTGAAATTAGCAAAGACATTAGCGATGAAAGAAATAATATTCATGGCAATAATAATCATATATCACCAAACAAATTAATTCATGAAATTCAATATATTTTAATGGGGTTACTAGTATTTATCTTTTTAGATTATGGATTATCATACTTTGAAATATTTAACCTATTAGATTCAACTTTTCATTGTAGGATACAGCAAATTAATAGTTAACAATTTTTATAAAGGTTTACAATTTGTAAGCCTTTTTTCTTTGCGTATTTGTAGGCTAGAATTGCTCCACCATAGGTTCTTGTCGTGTCAACATAACAAATTAAAGTATCGCATAAGTTTAACATTTGTTGATTGCTAACTGTTATTCTTCTTTTAAAATGCTGTTCTTCAATATCATACATTGCTGTTTTTACATCTGAGTATGGTTTGTATGTTTCATCACCCCAAATTGGATCGTGGTCTATTATCGGAGTTATGGTGTGCAAACTTGTGATAACTACTTCAATTTCTATATCTGGACAAGTTCTTTTCAAAATTCTACAAACATTTAATGCTATTTTATCAAACTCACCATGAGTGCCCATAGTAAAAAACTTGCAACCATTTTGAATTTGCTTTTCAACCTCTTTGTAAAGTTTTTCTTCAACTTCACTACTTTTTCCCCACAAATTTCTATGTCCAATAAAAGCTGTTCTTTTTTCCAATTTGCTCTCCAATACTAATTATAAAATGATATATTTTTGAATATTTTTTACTTATTTTGCCAAAAATAAATCAGTGAATGATTTACTTTTTAATAAGTATATCATTCATTGATATAAAATTTCAACTTTTTACGAAAAATAATAAAATTTACATCAATAGCAGATTAAGATGTTTCCTAGTAAAGATTTAAACTATAAGCATAAGGAGAATGCTTATGAATAAAGAAAATTTGACAAAAGAATATAAGGATATCATTTATAAAATTGGATATTACAGAAATAAGAATAATTTGTCTGCAAGAGATACTAGTTTACAATTAGGTTTTAGTGATAGTTTTATTAACAGAATTGAAAGATATACCGTTGAATTAAAAGTTTCAACTTTATTAAAATTTATGGAATTGGTTGGTATTACGCCTTTTGAATTTTTCTATCCTAATCCAGAAAACTTTGCGAAAGATAAAGAAGTATTTGACCTTGTAATGTCTTTAACTCCTGAGAATAAAGAAACTATTATTGATTTAGCAAAGAAGTTGAAGAAATAACATAGCATAAAAATAGCCAAGAGTTTTTACTCCTGGCTATTTGTTTAGTTGCTATTTGGTATATAAATTTTGTCTGCGACTTTAACTGCTTTATATGTAGTGCTATTTATGTTTTGCTCTACATATTCTGGTTTGCCATCGGCAGTTGCTCGCAAGATTAAGTTTTCATTGTCTATTTCTGGTTTTTCTATGTTTATATCAATTATTTGTTCTTCTTTGGATACTTCCACAATTTGAATTCCTTTGTTTACAAGATAGGAACTAAATTGCCATAATTTTTCAAATTTTCCGTTTGAGTCTATAATAAAACTAAAATCATCTTGTGGATAATATGCTGTTATTCTGTAATACATTTTCTTATTCTCCTTATATTGCTATTTGCCTTAACTTTCTATTGGCGTAAGGTAGCCATTTTTTATTTACAAAGTTTAATATCTGATCGCTTGGTTTTGTATCGTGTTCACCATAGCATTGCAAGATTTTGTGAGTTTTAATTGAATATTCAAGTGTTACAAGCGGAGTGTTTGGGGATAATCTATTGCGTATGAAAAATATCAAACTTTCTTCTCGTGCAAACTTTTGGTCGTAATTCATTCTGCCTACGCAGTGATGCAGTTGTTCACCTTCATAGACTAATTGTTGTGGACTTTTTGCAATTATGCAAACATAATCTTCTTTAACAATAAGCCTTTCAAGAGATAGATATTTGTTAGCTACATTTGCAAATTTTTGATAGAGTTCTTTTCGTTGTTTTGCATCTTCTTCTGCTTTCTTTGTGTGATATTGGTCTATTCGTATATCGTGCCATTTCTTAAAATCGTGTGGATAGCGATTTTTATCTTCTGTCATATCAAGTCCTAAATACTCACAAGCATTTCTATAATCTTCATAAGAGTAGCCGTCAATTTTTTGTTTTATAAGATACTTCAAAAATTTATCTCGTTCGTTAGGTTGTAAAAATCTTTTTAAAGCGACAAAGCTATCTTTTTGAATAAAATATTTTTTAAATTTGTCAAAGTCATATACTTCTTTTGTTGGTCGTTTCTGTTTATATGCGCGAATAATTGAGTTTACATAATAAGCAGATTTCTTTATTTCTTCACGATTTTGATAAAGCCATTTACAAAAATTCTTGTCTTTATCACAAAGTCTCAATATTTGAATACTTGTGGCAAGCTTACTAAGTCCTGCCTTTACTAAAAGTTCGCATTTTGGATAATTTTCATAAAAATGCAGGTAGTTCAAAATGTCAGTGTATGTATATTTATCAACTGCTGCATATTTGTATTTTGGGAGTGTGTAAACATATTCTTTATTTATAATCGGTGCGTGAATATTAAAATATTTTGCATCATTCCAACCCCAATCATAGTCAATCCAATGTCTATATTTTGAAATACCTTCACGATACCAGCCAACTTTATAGAAGCTCATTGTAAGTCCAATGTCCTGCAAGAATACTTTATCTGTATTTATTCCGTGAACAACAACTTGCTTGCAATACCATTTCTTGCGATAGTTTCTAACTGCAACAATGACTTCGCACAATTCGTGTCTATATTCTGTGAAATACTTATAAAATCTTGTGTTTCCATTCTGTTCAGGACAGTCTTTAAGGTCATATTTTCTAATCTTATCAAGCATATATTTTGGTATTTTTCTTATGTTTTTTATCTTAATCATTTTTAACTCCTTTATTGTAATTTAACTTTTCCGTCAAGTAGGGCAGAGATAGTTTTAAGTAGGAATTTATCAAAGGTTTGATTGTGTATATCTACACTAATCGTTTCATTTTTTTCTTGTTTTTGTTCTTCTTTTTGAATAAACTCTACATTATTGTTTTCTATAACGATGCAGTTATATTTGTCTTTAACTTTTGTTATATATTCTTCTTTTACATGGTAAGGGAAGCCTGCTAAATCAACTTTAATTGAACCAAAATCTCTTTTAGTAAGTAGCAAATCCATTTCTTTTGAGATGATATTTGCAGTTTCGCTAAATGCCTCATAGAAATCACCAAGTTTGATAAAAACAAGAGAGTCTGGATAACTCTCTTGCGTATCAACATATTTCAAATACCAATCAGGAAGTTCTTGTTTTACTTCTTCAACAATTTCTTCTTTTTCTTCGATTTTATCCTCATTTTCCTGTGTATTTGTGGATAAGTCTATCATGTCGAAGAAAGACTGCTGATTGTTTTCCTTTTTAGGTTTTTGAGGTTCAATTTGTTTAGGTGGAGTGGTTGGTGCTTTCTTATATTCGCTACCATCTTCGTTGTATAAAATTCCTTCAATCGTGTCTTCTTCAAAGTAGTGCATTGCCCAAGCAAAGACTGTTTTGTCTTCTATGTAGGCACAATTTGCACCTTTTTCAACAAGTTTTCTTGCTTCTTCATAGGCATACTTCATAAAAGTATCAAGTGTTTTCTTGTTGATTAGTGTCTTATTGTCTTTTTGAATTTTAACGCCATTATTGATTTTATCTGCAAGTGTTTCGCTTGCATTTTCTTCTAAATATGCTTTAAGTATTTCTTGCTCTTTATTTTTAGTTTCAAGGTTTAGTTTAATCATAATTCCTCCTAAAATGGTAGTTCTTTTAGTAATTCGCAAATTTTATATTCAAGTTTGTCAAGTGTAGTGTAGTGATTAAAACCACCTTTATAATCAACTTCGTTTTTAGCAGTTCTAACAAGTATGTGATTATACCAATCGTTGTTAAAATATCTAACATCACTAATTGAAATATAAACACACTTGTTTTCAGTCCCACCTTTAATAAAGGCAGAAAAGCAGTAGTGATTTTTATTAACTTTAATTAAACTCCAATTATTGTCTTTGCAAATTGTTTTTAAATAATTTATATATTTTGTTTGAAAAGTTTTATAGTCGTTACCAGTATAACAACCAGTTGAAAATTCAAAATTTATATATTGTTTTAAAGTGTTTGTATTTGACATTTTAATTTACCTCCATAATTTTCAAATCTATAAAAGTATGTAAATAATAGTTAGATTCACATTTGTAGTTCCACCAATATTCATTTGCTTTTTTATCTTCAATGTTGGTGTCTAGTTCAAAGTCATTAAAGTTTGGATATTCATTTTTATAGAATTCTTTTTCTTGCTCTATAAGAGTATTCAATTTTTTTAATGCGTTTTCTTTTGTTTTGAAAATGTAATTGTCTATGCCTTCACAGTCATCGGTGGAGTAGTCGAGTTGTATTAAATAAACTATATCTTTTTCCATCATGCAATCCTCCTAATTCCGCCACCAAGACTGTCAACAAGTATTGTTCCAAATTCGCTAAGATAGTCATCAGTTTTATTCCAGACATAAGCAAAGGCAGAATATTGTCCTTTTGAATATTCAATGACAAGGTCATTCCATTCTTCTTTATAGTCTGTGATAATTAAAAAGTCATAAAGTTCACCAAAGTCAGTAAATTCGTGAGTTATTGCATATACTGTGCAGTTGTATTTTTCTTCCAAATCTTTAATCTTGTTTTCTAAGTCCTCATTTTGCCAAGCCCAGTAGCCAGCAAATCGTTCAAAGAAACAAACTTCATCGTTCTTTTCAAAGCCTTTTATGTAAGGTTGAAAGATATCTAATTGCTTCATAATTTTAAGAGCAATTTCTTTTCTTTCTTCTTTTGTTGTGTTTTTAATTTCTTTTTCCATAATTTTATTCTCCTTTATTTAACAAATTTCAATAATACCATTGCTATATTCTTGGCAATAAAAATCACCCATATATTTACCATAAGCTTCAAAGTCTATAAAGTTTTCTAAAACTTCTGGTACTTGATAACACATTTCTCCATATATCATGCGACCGTAATCTTCCCAAGTATAGCCTTTGTATATGTGAATATCATCGTCCCATCGTGAGCCTTTATCTTTCACTAACTCTGCAAAATCATCAAAAGAACGCACATCCAAATATGCTTGCATAAGTTCGTATTTGTAATCATCATCTAAAACTTCTGCTTCTTTTAATAATTCAAATATTGTTTTAGGGTGAGTATAGTCGCAGTTAAGTCCATCAGTGTTGAAACCTTCTATATCTTGAATAAACAATTCTTCATCAATTCCTTTAAGGTCAAAGCTTTCTTTTGTAAGTTCTTTTTCAATCTCGCTCCAATCTTCATAATCAGATAGATTGAGCCATTTTGAACCTAATGCTCTTTCGTTGCATTCGTTGTATGAACCCCAAGAGCCAATAACCATTTGTATTTCATTCATAATTTTTTCTCCTTTTAATCTTCAATGTTTTCAAAGTCATCAACTGCAATTTTTTCATTTTGACAGCCATATTCAAAATAGAGATTGTTTTCTTTATCTCTTTTCAAGTCATATTCAATGACACTAATTCTACCTTGATTTGTTATAGCCAAAGTAATTGTCATCTTATCAAAGTTGATATCTACAATATTGAATATGATTTCTGTATAACCATCAAAGTATTGAAATTCTTTTAAGTAATAATTGATTGTTTCCATTTTTAAACTCCTTTTTAATTTAAAACTCTAAACCATAGTTGATAGCAGTTTTCAATTTCGAGATTGACTAAATGACCTTTGTCATTTTCAAATTCAATTTCTTCAAATTCTGTGAAACTGCCTTTGAATTCGTTTGTAGAATTGACTAATTTATGGCAATATCTAATGCAATCTTCATAAATTTTGGATTTTGTATAAAGATTTTCATCATCAATTTCGCCAAATCCTACAAATCTGAAAGAACCTTTTTTAGTAAATTTTGTTAGACTAAACTTTACTTTTTTTCTTTCTTTTTCATTCATTTTTAACACCTCCTTATTAGATTTGTCTTTCGACAGAAACAAACACAAGCAAAATTTGGGTAGGTGCTTTTACTTTGTGATTTTTGTGTAGGAAGTCAACGACAAAGAAGAAAATATTGTATTGAAATTATTTAACTGACAATAAAAAAAGACCAGGTTAAAAACCTAGTCTTGAATAAAACATTTTATTAAATTGTTTAAGCAATATTTCCTTCCGTTGACTCCATACGAGAATTTTGCTAACCACCACTGGCGAAAGGCAAAGATAATAAGGAGGATTTTAAGATATTCTTTCATAAATATGTTATACTTAATAAATAAAGGAGATAAAATGAGTAAAAGAACTAATAGAGATACATCTAAAAAACTATTGACAGAATGTGGTATTGATGGTGGTTTACTATATAATTTAACTGATGACAAATTTGAGATTCAATTCGAATATTATGAAGATTCAGAAAAAGATAGCAAAACATTTAGCGAAATTACCTTATTAGAATATGTGGCTACATCTTATGGGGAAAGTTGCTTAACATTATTTAGGCGTGTCGAACAATATGACTTAAATAAAATTATAAGTTTTAATAGAAGTTGTTCCTATAGATTTTTACCTGCTATGTTTTGTCTTAGGCAATATATCGAATTAAAGTTAAAATGTTTATATATGTTAGTAAATCGCACAAGTTTTGACAATAATCATAACCTAAAAGAATTAACTTCTTTTATTAAAGAAAAAGGATTTTCTTTAAATAACTTTAATGTAGCTATAAATTTTGTTAATAAATATGAGCATAATGATGCAGCATTTTTTAGATATATGATTGACAAAAACTTTAAATGCACTAAAAAAATTAGTATGAATATGCATATGTATAACCAAATACATGATATGATTTTAAACATGGAAAATGAGTATAATAAAGTAAAAGACAAAGTTAGATATAAAATAGATTAAATTTTTATATAACATGATATTTAATATAAAAAATCCCAACTAAACTATGGTGTTCAGTTGGGTACATAATGGCGGAGAGGGAGGGATTTGAACCCTCGGTTCAGGTTGCTGAACACCAGATTTCGAGTCTGGCACTTTCGACCACTCAGACACCTCTCCATCTTTTTGATTATAATACATATCTCACTACTTTTTCAAGTGTTTTTAAGTATTTTCAAAAAGACATTAAAAAACTTTATGCATTTATGTATGCATCAAATAAAGTTATTTAATTTTTAGGCGTTTAAATTTGGAATATGATTAAGAAAAGGTTATCGAACTTGAAGTGCTTTGGTCATGAGCATATCGTATTCAATTGAAAAATATTGCAGAATTCTGCGTGGTGGCTGGATTAAAATTTGGCAAACTATAAAACTTCAATATTATTTAAAAATATCTAGTAGTTTATCCTGCGCTTTTAAGCGCCTACATCAATTAATTTCAAGTTGTATGCTGTTGCCAAAATTCTGATGAATTTTCCTGAGCTAGGTCTTTTGTTCTCGTCTATAATTTGAGTGTCAAAAATTTTATTAACCTCGCGCAAGCCTCTATGTACATACGCCTTTTCTATGGCACTTCTAATACTTCTCTCGACGCAATAAGCCTTTGTGTTGTATTTTTCAGCCACCCTTCCATACAAGCCATCACACAGATTTTTTGCCAATTCTGCGTCTTTAATAGCAAATTCGACCGCGCTAACAAGATAATCAAACCCGTCCAAATCTATTCTAATTCCAATTTTTATCAACAAACGCCTAATAGATAATTGTAATTGTTCTTCTTCCATAACATTCTCCTTTTCGTGTAATTTGTGTAGCAAAAAAAGCTACCATATGTATTATAACATAGTGGTAACTAAAATTCAAAACAATTTTAATAAAAGGTGCAATATTTTACAAAACATTTATGCAAATCTTACAATTACTTTTGCATTAACACTAATATTTTGCTCGCCAAACTCCACTCCATCACAATAAGTTTTATATAAATAATTCGACGAATACGTATAATCCTCTTTAATCGAAACAATCTCCATACCCTCTCCACCTAAAGATTGACACTTACTCTTTGCGTTCTCAACAGCAAGCGCAATAGCCTCTTCATAAGCCTTATCAAAATTGGAAGATGAATAAGTGATATTTCTAATTGAAGTCACGCCATCTTCAACAAGCTTGTCAATATATGTTTTCGTTTCATCTAAATTTTCTATTGTGAAAGAAATCAAAGTATTCGTGCAGTAGCCAGACAAACTTTTCCCATCATTATAATCATAGCAAGCGTAGGTAGAAAAGCTATCAATCATAACCTTTTCCGCTCCTGAGTTTTTTAAATCAAGCATAATTTTATTTGTAATTTCAAGATTACAATCCTTTGATTTGACACTGTCCATATCCACAGTTTGTATCTCCGCTGAAATTCTTGCGGTGTCAGGAGCCACTTCTACCGTCGCATCTCCGATAACCGAAATATATTTTGCTCCTGTTTCCGCCTGCACCGGCACATCAACCGAAAAAGACAATGCTAATATTGAAACTATGGCAATTAAAAATAAAAGCTTTTTCTTCATACAACCTCCTCAAAAAGAAGAGTGTGCAATCGCTTTGTTTTTATGTTGTCAGGATTTGACTAATTTTAACGATTTTTACGCTCAAAAAACTTGCGATTTAAAAAAAATATCAAAATTATATGAAAAATTAGTATTTTTTTGCAAAAAACCTTTAAAAACCAAAAAAACAATGAAATATCCACAAATTTATTTTGGAAGACAAATTAAAACTATCTCGGTGGCGTATAGATTACCGCCGTAATACCTAAGATAAAAATCATATTTGTCTGTATAGCTCCGAATGAGTTTTGGAATGGTGATAATGTCGTCATTGCTGTGATATACCGATATAAACAATTTAGGCAAATCGTTTTTTATATGTTCTTTCGCCCCTTTAATTGCGCTTATCTCTCCACCCTCTATATCCATTTTTATCATGGATATTTTTTCTTTTATATCTTCATCCAAAGACACAGCATTAACCGCATCTACGCCCGCCTCTTTCACTCTATTTGCCGATGCCGAAGTCGAATTTGCATCCAGATAAAGTTTACCAACCCTTTCAGCCACAGCAAGATTTCTTATTTCAACATTAGGCAGATTAGAAAAATTATTTTTCATATATAAAACCATACTTTCGGTTATTTCATAACAATAGATTTTGTTGTAACTCATTCCATATGAAGCTATATAATCTAGCACCGTATCACCCGTATAAGCTCCCACATCGACAAACACTTCATTTTTGCAAAAAGGGAGTAAGTCTAAATCAAAATAATGCTTATAAATTTTATCGGCAACCAAATTAAGTCCATTTAAATCAAAATTATAATAATTATTTAAAATAGACAATAATACAGTTTTTGATTTATAGTCTTTTAACGAATCATACAACCAAACAAAATCTTCTCTTTTCTCTTTAAATATTTGAGCTTTCTTTTTGAAAATATCAAAGTCCTCATTTACCTCATCTAGCGTTCCCCAAAAGTTATAACTTTTGAAAAAATTTTCTAGTGATTTTTTAATATTGGAAGGTAAAAATTTATAAAATAAAACCATCTTCTTTTCAATTTCTTCCTTAGGTAAAACCTCAAATTCCTCTATTATTTTAAAAAATTTTTCATCAATAAAATTCATAATAATCTATAAATATGAAAAATGATTAAAAATTGTTAAAATAATAAAAAATAGAGAAAAAAATAGGCTAAAAATGATTAAAAATCAAAATTTAATTGATTTTTTGATATTTAATTGACTTTAAAATAATTTCTTTTATGATTATAATACCGCCTAGCCTGTTCGCACTTTTTCAAATAGTTACGAGTTTCTTCGAAAGGCACCACTTTGAGCGCTCCATTTGCATCTAAGTTATCTTCATCACTTAGCCATTTTTGAACATTGCCAGGACCTGCATTATACGCGCAAAGCGCAAGAGCTTCATTTTCAAACTTCTCTGTCAAAAGAGATAGGTAATAGGTCCCCAGCATTATATTATCTTCCGGCTTTTTCAAATCATACTCTCCATATTTTAATTTTTTAGCCAAATACTCAGCAGTTGACGGAAGCAGTTGCATCAGCCCTTCCGCCCCTTTCAACGAAACAGCGTTACAATCAAAACCACTCTCACATTTAATCACGCTTGCTATTAAGACAGGGTCCATATCATATATTTCAGCCACTGTTGCGATTTCATCTTCATACTTTAAAGGGAAAAGATAGCCATAAATACAGCTAACGCCGAACATAGCTAAAAATAAAAAGGAAAAAGTAAGAAACAGGCTCATAACATACTTCATAGAGTTAGTTTATGAAAAATACATCCTAATATGTATTAGCAAAACAAAAAGTTTTGCTAATGGCTCCGCTAAAACTTCATATAATCATTGTAACTATAAAATCCAGAAAATGACATATTAAGCCTAGAATTTACAAGCTCACGCGCCTTTGTCATATATTCATTTAAAAACTTCACAGAAATACCACAGGCGTGACCGATGCGGTTCGGAGTGTTAACTATTGCGCATGGGATATTGTGCGCACGCAAAAGCCTTGCAAACATAAGAGTGGCGGAGCGTGATTTAAACACTGCGATACAGTAATTCATAACTTCCCTCTATGCACAAAATTTCCCTATTAATATTATATTAATAATGTATTAAGAAGTTCACTCACAAAATACATTAAAAAAACAAATATATTTTTTGGATTTTAAATAAATAAAAAATTAAAAAATAAAAGAAAAATTATCAAAAAAACAATAAAAATTCGCAAAAAATTGGTAAAAACTAGAAAAATTTAAGTATTTTTAAAAAAGGATTAAAATATATGATATATTTTGACAATTCAGCCTCCACCCTTATAAAGCCTAAGCAAGTGCAAAAAGCAATGCTAGACGCCCTTACTTTCTTTACCGCCAACCCCGGTCGTAGTGGACACCGCGAAGCTATTAAAACCGCCATGGAAATAGAGAAGGTGCGCGAAAAAGTTTTTAAACATGTAAATGGCGATATAACAATTTTCACAGGTGGATGCACACATGCTCTCAACCTCGCCATACTCGGCTTCATAAAAAGCGGGCATGTCGTTTGCACAGAAAACGAACACAATTCAGTGCTTAGACCATTACAATTTTTGCACGATAAATACGGTGTTGATTTCGATATAGTAAAACAAGCAAAAGAAGGCATACTGACTTTCGAGGACATCAAACCATTTCTACGACCTGATACCAAACTTGTTATCACAAATCACATTTCAAACGTCAACGGCGATGTGGCTGATATTTCGAATATCGGCAAAAAATTAAAAGAAAGGAAGATAACTTATCTAGTAGACGGTGCGCAAGGTGGCGGACATTTCAAATACGATATGAAAGAAATGAACATTGACATGCTTGCTCTTGCTCCGCATAAAGGCTTTTATTCTCCGCAAGGCGTTGGGTGTTTAGTGCTAAACGGCGATATTCGTCTCGAACCCGTTATTTTTGGAGGAACAGGCACAAACTCCTTAGAACTATACCAACCTCTCACTTTGCCTGAAAGATTGGAGAGCGGAACGCTAAATTCTCCAAACATTATAGCCTTCGGTGCTGGCATAGATTTTGTCGAAGAAAATTTTATAGAGATAAATGAAAAGATGGACGATTTGACAACATTTTTGCATTACGAACTTTCTAAACTGACTGTTCAAATTTATACTTCAACCGAAAACACAAACGGCGTGTTCGCTTTTAACATTGAAGGATTTAACTCGTCAGACCTCGCCACAATTTTAAATGACAAATACGGAATATGTGTGCGAGGTGGCTACCACTGCGCGCCTAAAAAGCATGAGGCTCTTAACACAATAGAAAATGGACTTGTAAGAGTTTCCTTCTCATGTTTCAATACCTTGCAAGAAGTGGAAAAATTAATTTTTGCAGTTAAACACATTTTAACAAAAACCAAAAATTAAATTAATAAATAAAATTAAACGAAAAATCTAAAAAAATAGTTAAAATTTTAATAAAAATGGGATTTTTTTAATATTTTTCTAAAATTTTTCTAAAAATAAAGAAAAATTCCTATTTAACTTGGTTAAAAATATATGAAAAAATTATATTTATAATTTGTTTTTTAAGGTTAATTATTATAAAAAACAAGGTCGCAATCGCCTTGTGTTTTTATTATTTTTTTATTTATTTTTCAGTTGTATACATTCTACTTTTTATAAACCAAGCGCTTACAATGTTCACAAGTTATCACACCAACATCCTTAATTCTTGATATTGCCACCATAGGAAGTTCCATACGGCATCTGCCACAAAAATTCGTTCCTTCAAGAGGGACAACGACAGGAAAGATATTATCATTTCTGCGCTTTTTATACTCAGCCAAAAGATTTTTTTCCACACTCTTAGAAAGTTCTTCAAGTTCCTTTGTTAACCTTTCTTTTTCCGGCTCTAACTCTTTTGTTTCTTCATCAATCTTGTTTTTGCATTCTATGAATTGCAACCTCGCTTCATCATACATCTTTTTTGTCTTGTTGAAATCCATCAAAATTCGATTGACGAGTTCTGCATGCTTTTGAAGATGCTTTTCTAAGAAATTTAAGTTGCTCAAAATTTTAGCTTTTAGCGATGTTATCTTGTCTAAATCTTCCATTGACAATTTGTCTAAATCTTTATTTAATAAGCTTTGTAAACTTTTTTTGTTGTCTTCAAACTTCGCTTTTACATCTTCAATCTCTTTTAAAACCTTGCTTGCCTCTGACTCTAATTCATTAGACTTAATCTGCGCATTTTTGGCAATTTTAGATAGTTCTCCCGCACGCTTTCTTGCCGGGCTTTTTGTCAACCTTTGCTCTACATTATAGAGCTTTTCATCTAACTCTTGATATTTTAATAAGTTTGTTAAATCCATTTTTCCTCCTATTCCACAAAATCAGCTAGCTTCTTGCTTCTATTTGGATGTTTAAGTTTTCTAAGAGCTTTCGCTTCAATCTGTCTAATTCTTTCTCTCGTCACAGAAAATTCTCTTCCTACCTCTTCCAAAGTCTTCTGCTTGCCGTCCATAAGTCCATAACGCTGACGAATGACCTCCTGTTCGCGCGGTGTGAGTGTGTCTATCACTGCCAAAAGTTGCTCTCTAAGTAGGCTTTGAGACGCGCTCTCCATTGGAGATTTTGAAGTTTCATCTTCAATAATATCCGCCATTTTTCCGTCATCTTCTTCTCCCATCGGTGTTTCAAGAGAGATAGGGTCTTGTGAAGTTCGCTTGATTTCTAGCACCTTTGCAACGCTCAATCCCATTTCAGAGGCTATCTCTTCTATGCTTGGCTCTCTGCCGAGTTTTTGCATTAACATTCTTGTCACTTTCACATATTTGTTGATTGTTTCCACCATGTGGACAGGAATTCTTATCGTTCTTGACTGGTCCGCCATTGCACGCGTTATTGCCTGCCTAATCCACCATGTGGCATAGGTCGAAAACTTAAAGCCCTTTGTGTAATCAAACTTTTCGACCGCTTTAAGCAGCCCCAAATTCCCCTCCTGAATAAGGTCGAGAAAAGACATGGAAGTTTTTCCTACATAACGTTTTGCTACACTGACCACAAGACGCAAGTTGGACTCACAAAGCATATTTTTTGCATATTCATCACCTTGCATAGCTCGTTGAGCATATTCCTTTTCCTCCTCCATAGTTAAAAGAGGAACCTTTCCTATATCTTTCAAATACATCTTCACAGGGTCGTCCACATTTGGAAACATGCTGATGTCCGCAAAGTTGTCTTTTAAAAGGTCGTCGTCATTTGACTTAATAACCTTGACACCTTTCTTTTCTAAGCCCTGCAAGAATTTTTCTATATTCTCTGCATTTTCGCCCACTTTCAACATAGAAAAATAGACATCGTCTGCATTGATTGAGCCTTTTTTCATGGCAAGAGCGAGTAATTTATCATAAACCACCTTTGCTTTTTCTTCTGCTTTTTCATCCAACATAAAAAACCTCCAAGTTTTTATTTTTTAAATCTCTTGCAATCTTTCCTAATTCTTTTGCTATTTCTGCACGCTCATTTAGGTCATCGCAATTTTTATATTCCGAATTTAATTTTGATTGTTGTCTTTTTAGTTTTTCTTCCGCAATCATCCATACGCACTCATTAAAATACTTTTCCTCTACATTTTCATATAGACTAAAATTGTAATTTATCATATTGAGCAATAGCTTGTCCTCGCTTGTCCCTTCAAGGTCATATAGCGAAGAGAGAGGCATATTCAATTCTATTATCTTCAAATATCTCTCATAACCATCTAGAAGTTTATAATAATCAATTTGATTATTGACAAAATCTTTATGATGTAACAAGGAAGATAAAATAAATTCTACCGCCTTGCTATTTCCACCTTCCACACTCTTAATCTCTTCTTTTTCTTTCTTCGGTTCTTCTACCTTTATCTTTCCACCTAAATCACGCCGTAAGACTTCAATAGGAATAAGAGTCAAATCGCGCACAATATCAAGATATGGTTCACGCTCAATATCAAGTTCAAGTTTTTTAATTTCGGCTAGTATCGCTTTCACAAACTTGCCCTTTTCTTCCGGCTTAGATAAATCATACTGTTTTTTATAGTATGAAATAAGGAAATTCATATATGGCTCTGCATTGTCAATCATCTTTTCAAGTTCTTCGCTTCCTAGGTTGTTTAACACCTCATCTGCATCTTTGCCACCATGGAGCGATGCCACTTTTAAATCGACACCTTCTCCTCTAAATAGCTCTATTGCCCTAAGTGTCGCTTTTTCGCCCGCACCGTCATTATCAAAGCACAAAACTATGTTTTTTGAATAGCGCTTTAATTCTTGAATATGGTCCTTAGTTAGTGCCGTTCCCATGCACGCAACCGTGTTTTTAAAGCCTCCCTTGTGCATGGCTATAACATCCATCTGTCCTTCCACTAGGATGATTTTATCTAACCCTTCTTGTTGTTTAAGCTTTTTTAAAAGATTAATTGAAAACACCACTTTACCTTTCTGAAAGACAGGCGTTTCGGCTGTGTTTTTGTATTTAGCAAAGTCCGTCTTTTGCAAGGCTCTCGCACTAAAACCAATACACTCATTAAAGGCGTTAAAGATAGGAAACACAAGCCTTCCAGCTAAAACATCAAATACCCTATCGTTCTTTTTGCCACAAATACCAGCGGTGACAAGCTCATAATCAGAAAATCCTTTTTGATGAAGATAGTCAACAATATCCGTCCAATCTTTACTGTAACCTATCTTAAAATCAATAAGCTCACGCCTTGTGAATTTTCGCTTTTTTATGTATTGTTGCGCTTCAATGGCGTCTTTGCTGTATAGATTTTCTTCATAATGTTTTTGAGCTAAACTAAGCGCCTCTAAAAGCCTTTCTTTAAGCTTTTGTTTTTTGCCAGCCTCTTCGCTTGTTTCTAACTCTGGCACTTGCATACCCGCCTTGTCCGCCAAAAGTTTTACCGCATCGTAGAAGTCGATGTTTTCCATTTTTTCGACAAATTTGATGACATCTCCGCTCTCTTTGCAACCAAAGCAATAATAAATGCCATCCTCTGCATTAATCGAAAAAGAGGGTGTTTTCTCATTGTGAAATGGACAACACGCCCAAAAACGCCTACCCTTCTGTTCTAGGCGTAGATAATTAGACGCAATACTGACCAAATCACTTTTTCTTTTAAGCTCTTGTAACCACTCAACAGAAAAAAATTGCAATACTATCTCCTAAAAAATTCCGCTTTAACCCTATTATACCACAAATAAAAGGAATTTCCTTTAAATTTACCAAAAAAATGTCCGAAAATAGGACATTTTTGTTCTGTTTTTAGAAGTTTATTCTCTTTCTAGTTCTTTTTTATCGTCTTTATTAGACAAATATTTTTCTGAAATCGGTTCTTGCCCCTTTAACAATGCGTCATATATCGCTCTCACACATGTCGAATACTTTGGCAACTTGTTTTCCTCAATATATTCTATCGTTTTGCCAGCACACTGTTCAAGTTCTTCGCTACCTATAACTCCGTGTTTATTTGACTTATTTACGACGCCTAAATTTGACGCCATGCTTAGCACTTTGTCAACCGTTAAATCTTTCATGTTCTCATCATGGTTATTATAAACCACACCAGCTGCATTCCATGACCAACCAAAGTTGTTCCTAACATTTGCACGCGCCTCTTCCAACTTTTCGCTAAGCTCTTTGTTGTTAGCAAAAAGTTTTTGAAGCTGAACTATAAAGTAAAAGCAATTTACCGGTTTCATGCCCATAATTTTAAAATAGTTAGCAGGCTGAGCATAACTTTTTCCGTTTTTAGTGGTTTTTTCGTTTAAAGCAACATTCAATATCTCTAACTTTTCCATAAAATTAGAAATTGTCTGTTTTGACTCATTTGAACGCGTGCCAACTTTTAGCTCTGAAACCGCTTTTGACATTGCACTAAATTCATCGCCTCGCTTTTCGTCGGTATATACGCTTAAAAATTTACTGAAAAATTTGTCATCAAACAGCCACTCTGTTTTTGCTTTTGCAGAAATTATCTTTACGTCCTGTTTGCTTTCTTCGGTCATGCCACCATACAAACTATTTAAAATTTCTCGCATAGCAATCCAATCCTTTTTTACCGCCTTAGCGCTAACAGTGTTAAGAGCGCTTGCGTGAAATTTCCACATTAAATTTTCTGCATACTTATTTACAATGTCAACATAGGCATTTTTTATAAATTCTTGTCGCTCTGAAATTTTAGGCTTGCCATTGACGAAAACAACAGGCATATTTTCGCCCACATCCAACCTTTCTAAGCCGTTTGCATTTAACCATTCAAATATCTTAGTTCTCACCTTGCTATGCACAGGTAGGTGTGCGGTGTCAACATAAACATAGTCTGAGAATCTTTCTGTCATTCTCCTTGCAAAAATTTTGCCAAGATAATTATAGACATCCGCTCTAAAAGAGGAGGACTTTTCATCTATCTCGTTTTTGAATTCTTCCTTCTCGTTTTCATTTATTAGATAACGTTCGATATAATCCGCCACTAAATGATATGGCTTTTCAACCTTTCCGTCCACAATGCTGACATACTTTAACGCATCTTCCATATGTCCGTTTTCAATATATGCCTTATGCACATAGTCAGCTATTTGCACCGCACTGGTCATTTTTCCGCTCGTCAGCGAGGCTAGAAAACTATCAAAATTATCTTCTTTATCATCGCCAATTTCAAAAGTTTTCATAAACTTATATGTGTTGTTTGTGAGTATTAATTCATATATCTCTCCAAGTTCTCCCAAACTAACTTCGCCCTTCTTCACTGCTTTTTTATCAGTGTTGCCCAACCAATTTAAATTTAAATTTGTTTCTACCATTTACACCCTCCAAAACAATAAAATTTTATCATACATTGCTTATTTTGTCAATATAGCAATAAAAAAACACCGTGAAAACGGTGCATTTTATTAAAATTAATATACCTCTTCCTCTTTTGGCTTAGGCTTATCTTCAATTTCCACAACAAGCGCCTCGGTGGTTAGTAGTGTTGCTGAAACTGATGCCGCATTTATGAGCGCAGAACGCGTCACCTTTGTCGGGTCAAGTATACCTTTCTTTATGAGGTCGCCATATTCATTTTTAAGAGCGTCAAAGCCATAGGCGTTCTTGTCTAGGTTTTCATAGATTCTATTTACAACAACGCCTCCGTCAATACCAGCGTTAAGTGCAATTTGTCTAATAGGCTCTTCCACCGCTTTCAAAACGATGCTCGCGCCCGTCTTTTCATCACCTTCAAGTTTTTCAACAAGTTTTTTGAGCGCTGGTGTGGTTTTTAGAAGTGCCACGCCACCACCTGGAACCACACCCTCTTCGCTTGCCGCTTTTGTAGCAGAAAGAGCGTCTTCAATTCTCAGCTTTTTCTCTTTCATTTCCACTTCGGTGGCTGAGCCAACCTTTATAACGGCAACGCCACCAGAGAGTTTTGCCAGGCGTTCTTCAAGCTTCTCTTTGTCATAATCGCTTGTTGAAAGAGCTATTTGCTCTTTAATAGATTTAACTCTCGCTTTTATCTCGTCTTTATTGCCTGCGCCTTCAACAATCGTTGTCTTATCTTTGTCAACACGCACCATTTTTGCTCTGCCAAGGCTGTCAAGCGAAAGCGTTTTAAGGTCAAAGCCTAACTCTTCGCTGACAAAGATACCACCTGTAAGAGTGGCTATGTCTTGAAGCATGGCCTTTCTCTTATCGCCAAAACTTGGAGCCTTAACAGCGACAACATTGAGCGAACCTCGAAGTTTGTTTAAAATTAAAGCAGTGAGTGCTTCGCCTTCTACATCGTCTGCAATGATAACCATCTTTCCGCCAACCTTGACAAGTTGCTCTAAGATAGGCAAAATCTCTTGTATGGAAGAAATCTTGCGGTCGGTGATTAAAATGTATGCGTTATCAAGTTCAGCAAGCATCTTTTCGGTGTTTGTGCACATATATGGAGATAAATATCCTCTGTCAAACTGCATACCTTCAACAACTGACAGCTCTGTGTGCATGGTTTGGCTTTCTTCAACAGTAATCACGCCGTCTGCACCGACCTTATCCATGGCTTCCGCAATAAGTTTTCCAACCTCTTCATCCCCAGCGGAGATACTAGCCACCTGCTCAATATCTTTTGAGCTATTGATTGGCTTGCTTATTTTTTTAAGCTCCTCGGTTGCCACCCCAACAGCTTTAAATATTCCTTTTTTCAAAATGATAGGATTTGCACCCGCAGTGAAGTTTTTTAACCCCTCTCGTATGATTGCCTGAGCAAGCACGCAAGCGGTTGTCGTTCCGTCACCGGCTACATCATTTGTTTTAACAGACACCTCTTTAATAAGTTCTGCACCCAAATTCTCGAACGGGTCACAAAGTTCGATTTCTTTTGCTATTGTCACGCCGTCGTTAGTAATTAGTGGTGTGGCGAATTTTTTGCCAAGCACCACATTTCTTCCCTTAGGACCAAGCGTTATCTTGACTGTGTTTGCAAGCTTGTTAACTCCTGCCTCTAACGCCTTTCTTGCACTTTCGCCCTCTAAAATTCTCTTTGCCATAATTCCTCCTCTCACTCAATGATAGCAAGTATATCATTTTGTTTTAAAACAATATATTTCTTTCCTTCAAAAGTGATTTCGGTGCCACTATACTTGCTGTAAAGCACCTCTTGCCCAACTTTTACCGCCATTTTCACTTCCTTTCCGTCAACCATGCCACCTTCTCCAACAGCGACAACGGTTGCAAGTTGCGACTTTTCTTGCGAAGCGGTTGGAAGAATAATACCACTCTTCGTTTCCTTGTCGGCTTCCTTTGGTAGCAAAACCACCCTATCAAAAATCGGCTTTATTTTCATAAATATCACACTCCTTTTTGAAAATAAACAGCCTAAATTTGCGCATTTCTATTTTTCCATGCGCTTTTAAGCTCTATAAAAGTATAAAATTTTACCGGCAAAAAGTAAAGTAATTATGTCAATAAAAATAAAATTCTTAGAATAATTGAATTATTTTTCAAACTCTTTTTGTCGAATTTTTGCATATGTTTTAAAAATATTTGGGTATCTTTGAATGCCTAGCTCCGCCACCTTTGACATACGCTCTTTAAACTCATCAAACTGCTCATCTTTCCAACTTTGCGAAGCCAACTCAACCTTTCTTGCCACCGCGTCAAGTTTAAATTTAAAATATGTAGATAGGCTTAAAAACTTATCGTTGTCGTTAAAACTTTTGTCTTGAACAATAGATAAATAGACATTGTTTTTTAAATCAACCTCTTCATAAGGAAGTTCATCCTCTCTTTTCATAAAATGGTAGTAGCCAAGCTTTTCCATATAGGTATTTAGGTCAATGTTTAAATTGCCTAAATATTTTATCGCAACATTTTTAATTCTACAACTTTCTTCTTTTGTCGTAAGCGAAAAGTTGTGTTCAAACCATTTGTTGAAATCATCTTCTTCAAGCGCCGAAAGAACGGCAATTAGTTGCAAATTTAACAGATGTAATTCAACAACGCTTTCTCGTGCCAAATCAAACGATTTAATACTGCCGACTCGAATATTGTTATATGGACCTTTTAACATATTAACCTCTAAAATTATATATGCAAAAGATAGGTAATATGTAAAAATTTTAGATAAAAATAACACTTAAAATCAAAATATGGTCGAGGTGGCGGGGCTCGAACCCACGGCCTCACGGTCCCGAACCGTGCGCGCTACCAACTGCGCTACACCTCGAAAGAGAAGTTATCTTTCCCTTATATCTTTGCCTTTAAACGACATTTCAACAAGCAATCTATTAGTTTTATCTATATCTCGTTCTTTTCCAAAATCAATTTCTCTAAGATATGCTTTAAAGCGTTCGCCGTCATGATATGGCAATATTATATTATTCACATCGTAATTTCGTATAATCTTATTAGAGGTTGGGTCAACAAGCACCCACTCTTCATTATAAAAACATTCGCAAAAGAAATGTCCCTTATAATTTTTGATGTTGTTGTCTAAACTAAACTCGTCTAAAAAATGTTTATCGGCAGTTTCCAAAATCGTGGTTGGAATCCCTATTTGCCGTGCCATCGTGGCATATACAAGAGCATAGTCGGCACAGCCTGTCGTAAACTTGCTCTTCCAAACCTCTTTAGCTGTTCGCCGAAATTTGTTTTCATCTCTAATCTTTTGATTTTCAGCATATTTCAAATGATTGTCAATATAACCAATTAAACTTTCAAGCTCAGTGCGGTGTGCCGAGTTCACTTTTTGGTCGGATTGGATTTTTCGAAAGACAACTGTATCGCGCAAAAACGGCTTTGTCATTTCGCCACTCGTTAAATATTTTTTAACATCACTAGTTGTATTTAACTTTTCCATAATCTTCTCCACACAAAAAACACTAATATTATAGCTCAAAATTTTTTAAATTCAAAATAAAAGCAAAACAAAACTTCTTTAAATCAAATACAACCATTTGATTTTGCTGTGTTTATTGATTTTATTAGAAGTGCTTTTATTTCTTCACACTCTTTAATCAACATGTCTAATTTTTCTATGCCGTAACCCACCCTCTCAATCAATCGCAACCAATATAAACTTTCAGAACATTCCTTTAAAGCAATGTGTAGTTTTGAAATAAAATCAGCCTTAGAATTTCCATAGGTTGCCTCGTTAAGATTTGCACCTATGCTAGTCGCTGACCGAATAAGTTGTTTCGCAATAGTGTTATCCTTTTTAAGTAGTAAAAAGTTTTCATAAAATTTAACTATATCCGCAGCAAATTGTAACGCCTTCTCATGTAATACGCTTTCTTTCATAATAATCACCTAACATATTATACAACAAAATAATTAATTCCACAACTTTTATTTCTTCTTTCTTATTTTTTATTTCAAAAATAATCTTTTTAAGAAAAAATATAAACGAAAAAAGAAAAAATAAGAGTACCAAACAAAAATAATCCTTTACTTGCGTGCAGGATTATTTTTGTTTGGAGCGGATAATGGGAGTCGAACCCACCTCTCAGGCTTGGGAAGCCCGCATACTACCGATGTACTATATCCGCATGACTGAGCTAAATGCTCAGTGAAGTTTTTAACTCGTAATATATTATTGCTAAATACATCAATATTTTTATTAATCTAATATTTTATATTAATATTTAGTCTTATTTTAACTCAATTTATGAAACTAAGCTCACTCTTGAATGTTTGGCGGAGTGACGATAGGACCTACCGCGGAATTGATGGTGATTTCTGTTATAAGGTTTGAGATATAGCCGAGTGCAATTTTAACAGGTTGACTATTTCTAATATACCCCTTAGGGTCATCAAGACGAGAAAATTCAATTGAGTCAACAGGTATATCTACGCTCATTGTAACAGAAAGTTTTAACAAACTTGCAGGGCTTACCAATAAGCTTCTCGTGATAGTTACTCTGACAACTTCCTCGGTGATTTTTTTCACATCAATATAGTCCTCAGGCTTGATATTGACCATAACTCCGTTTTGTGGATTTTGTAATTTGTCATACACAATTTTTTCTAGCATAGGTTTAACCAGATGCGGTTTTATAACTTTTTCTTCCATAAAAAACTCCTTTCAAGATAGCTAGGAGTATTTTATCACAAATAGCAACAAAAAACAAGAAAAATTAAAAATTTTTATTTGTAGCAAAAATTTTTTCGTTGTGAATGACAGACGGATGCTTTGGCTTTAACCTCTTTGCACGCTTATGAAATCTCAGCGCCTTTGTGATGTCACCTTGCCTATAATAAATGACACAAAGATTGATTGAGGGAATAAAATTGTAGCAATCTACTAAAACAAAGCCACCTTTGGCAATATCAAACTTGCATTTTAAGGCTAATAAGTAGTAATATTTCGCCTTCTCATAGTCATTTTCACTAAGAAATATATTTCCTAACTGTGATAGTATTTCAGCGCGTGGCAAATCATAGAGAAAACTTTTAAACAGACTTTCTTTGGCGTTAATTTTATCATTCAACTTTAAGAAACACTCCGAAAGATTTAAGCACGCTTCAATTTTGTTTTCCACCCAGGCATCTTTTCTATCTAAAAATTCTAAAAACATACCTATTGCCTTTTCATAATAAGCATTGTAATAAAGTTCCCGAGCATAGTAAAACATAGCACGCGCGGAAAGTTTTTCTCCTTTCAGTATTCGTCTTTCATAAATTTTTAAGTTTCTATCTCCTCTCGGCGCGTCACTTTTAAAATGATAAATATTTATTTTTTCATGAATTCCCTTGCCGTGTGGCACTATAACCTCATGCACAGGTTCAATCCAAAAAAATGTGCCGTCGTTTTTTAATATTCTTTCTCTTTCAAAGACAAATGTGGGCTTATACTTTTCGTCAAAGCCGGTCACATAGTTAAAATATGCAACATCGAAATTCGATTCGCTTTGTTTTAATTTTAATATCTTTTCTATGTCCTTTGGAAATATAAAATCATCGGCATCCAGCCACATATTATAGTCACAAGTGGATTTTGAAAAAGCAAAATTGCGCGCCAAGGAAAAATCATCACACCATTCAAAATCAAAGATTTTATCAGTGTAATTTTGTGCAATACTCTTAGTTTTATCAGTAGAACCGGTGTCAACAATGATTATTTCATCTGCAAAACTTTTGACACAATCAAGAATTCTAGGCAAAACTTTTTCTTCATTTTTTACGATAAAACAACAACTAAGCGTCCAACTCATATTACAAAATATGCGCCAAGAAAAATTTGAGTTAAAACTAACATTTTAGTAAATTCTAAAATTGACTTTTGCATTTTAAAGTGATATATTAAAAACATGAATATTTGTGAAACTTGTCCGCGTCACTGCATGGTAGATAGAAAATTTAGCACGGGCTACTGTAATGAATTAGATGAGATAAGGATAGCGAAAGTTATCGATAATTTTATGTGGGAAGAGCCCTGTGTCACTGACAAAAAAGGTGTTTGTGCTATCTTTTTTTCTGGTTGTAATTTAAAGTGTTCATATTGTCAAAACTATGAAATTTCAAGAGGAAGAGTGGGAAAAATTTATAGCGAAAACGATTTTGTTGAACTTTTAAAAGAAAAAGAAAAAAACAATTCATACTTTGACTTTATAACACCAACACATTTTTCAGATGCAATTTTAAAAGCATTAGCAAAATATCAACCAAAGATACCAATCATTTGGAATTCCTCTGGCTATGAAAGTGTGGATATGCTAAAAAAACTTGATAAATATATTTCCATTTATTTACTCGACTTTAAATATATGGATGACGAATTAGGCAGAAAACTAAGTCATGTTTCTAACTATGTGGGCGTAGCAAAGAAAGTGTTAGATTTTTGCGCTAAAAAGAAGGATGTTTTTTGTGACAACCTCATGAAAGAGGGCTTAATTTTACGCCACCTTGTTATACCCGGCGAAATTCAGAACTCACTTGACACGCTTGACTATTTGGCCTCAAAATATAATGATAGACTTATAAGTTTAATGTCGCAATTTACACCAACTCCACTTAGCCCAATAAAGAGAAAGCTGACACCACTTGAATACAAAATTGTGGAGAATAAATTTTTAAAACTTTTTCAAAACGGCTATATTCAAGATTTTGACAGCGCAAGCGAAGATTTTATTCCGAATTTTTCGGAATAATTTAAATTTTGTTGACAATTTTTGACAAAATGTATTATTCTACTAATGATAGTTAAACTATATTTGGAGGAATTATGACAACAAAAAAGTTTATCTTGTTCAGTGTTTTTTTTAGCGTTCTTGCAATCGTCTTTTTTGTGTTATTTGAACTTAATTTCATAAGCAACTTAACGTTGTATCTTACCTTGGTTTACATATCTTTCTTCACAGGACTAGCCTTATTTTACAATTCGGTGAATTTAAGACACTCCTCAAAGATAACTTCTTCAAATATAACACTTATAATTTCTATCATTATCGTTCTCGCCTCAATCGCTCTTTTAATATATGGCTTTGTCACAGGCAATATCGACCTTTGGTGGAATGTTTAATATTATAGTTTAATAAATCTAAAAAACTCTCTTTATTTAAGAGAGTTTTTATGTGGATTAATACATTGACATAGCAGTACCTAAAACAGCAAAATAAAAGATTATCACAATCACAACTGCCACTACCGCTGTCACGCCAAAAGTCCAAGCCCATGCTTTTATGAATGTCTTGCGCGCAACTGTACCCTCGGGATAGATACATATTCCGATGATTAGTCCGATTATACCTAAAAATAATCCAAGCACAACACCGATACCAGCTTTGCTTTCATTATACTTAGACTGCGGATTGTTATTCATGTTTTCATCCATATTTTTAACCTCCTTTTAATAATCTCACCTTATTGTAATCCCCCCCCACTTTTGTCAAGTGATTTTACAAAATTAGTTAAAAATTTAGTTATTCATTTTAAATACATAAAAAAGAGAAGAATTCAATCTTCTCTTTTAACTTTTTTTGTTTCGCATACCGAAAAAACTTTTTACGAATTTAATTTTTTAACCTCTTCAATTAGCGCTTCAAGCTTAGAATTTATTTCGGAAATTTTGCTTTCGCTTTCCTTGCCTTTGGCATGTTCGGCTTCACTTTGCAATTTTTCAATTTCTTTGGTTATTTCTTCGCGCCTCTCATCATTATCGGTGAGATTTGCTTCTTCTAGATTTTTGATGGCAACTTCAAATTCTCTATTGAGGTTATCTCTCATTTCGCTTAACTTATTGCGCTCTTCGTTTATCTTTTTGTTGATTTCTTCAAGGTCGGTATTCTTTCTAGGTCTGCCACGCTTGCCTTTTGGTTTTACCTCAGTTTCTGCAACAATCTTTCTTGGACGACCGCGTTTCTTTGGCTCCGTCTTAGGCGTTTCTGCCGTTTGAGTTTTTTTAGGTCTACCCGGCTTTTTCTTCTCAACAATCTCTTCTGCTTTCACAGGAGTCTTTCTTGGTCTGCCACGCTTACCTTTCGGTTTTTCTTCCGTTTCCTTGACTATCTTTCTTGGACGACCTGCTTTTTTCTTTGGTTTTTCTTCAACAGGTTGTTCTTTCTTATCGTCTTCAACTTTGACTATTTCAAATTTTGCTTCTTTAACATTTTCGTCAGGAAGAACAATTTGAGGCTCACTTACTTCCTCTTTCTTGGCTTGCTGTTCTTGCTCTTTGTTTTGTTCATCTTCTTTATAGTCATTCTTCTTACTGCTGTTTACGACTTCCACATTTTTATCGATATTTTCAATAACATTTTCTGCAACATTAAACACATCGTCCTTTTCAGAAACATCATTGACATAGTCGAAGGCGTCTAAAGTGTCGAGGTTGATAACTTTTTTCTCTTCTTTTTCTTCCTTCTTCTCTTCCTTTCTTATAAAGTTACCATCTGCATCATAGACATTGCCCTCGGTGTCATGGAACAAGCCATCTTTGTCGTAGTAAGTTCCATTTTCATAAACAAAATTACCATTTTCGTCATACTTACCCGCTGGCGTGTTTTCTTCGGCCTCAGCATCATACTCGCCTTGATGCGTGTTTTTAAGTTTAATTTCGAGTTCAGCAATCTGCTCTTGCTGTTCTTCGTTGTTCTTCTTTAAGCTATCTAACCTATCTGCGAATGCAGTAGTCACCACCTTTTCCGCACTCACACAGAAATTGTTGAAGAAAGTCTGATATTCACCAAGCATAACTTGCTCAACATTTTTCTTGCTATCATCAAGGTCTTGTTGAAGGTGCTTGATTTCCTCTTCAAGTTCGTTCTTCTCTAAGAGATATCTTGCGCGTTGTTGCTCAAATTCTTGTTCTAACTGCTCTTGCTTTGCGATTTCCTGCGTTTGTTGCTTTCTTAAATAGTTGCTTTCAATTCTGTTTGTTGTTTCTTCTTGTTGTTGAAGAAGTCTGTCCACATTTTCTTTTGAGGCTTGAAGCTTGTTTTGATAATCTTTTTGAATATTATCAAAATTCTTTTTACGCGTGTCAAGTTCGCTTTCAAGTTGTGCAATTTTGACAAGCATTTTTTCCTTCTTTTTAAGATATATTTCACTCTCTTTCATAGCCCTATCTAAAACAACAGAGCCGTTTACTCCAACAGAAGAGAAGTCATATTTTTCATACTCAACATCGTTCTCTTTCGCCTTGTTGAATTCCTCTTTTTCGCGTCTAGCTTTGAAATCCAAAAATTCGCGAAGCACAGGCTGACCTTTTTCAATCTCTTGCGGAGTGAAGAGTATTTGATAGTCAATGTAAGATGGCAAATCAACGCAAGCATTATCCATAAATCTTCCAAACATAGACACGCTTTGGTATAAAGAATTTAAAAGAGCATTTTTTCTTGCGCGAAGATAAATGGAGAAAATAAGATTTAAGAGATATATTAATGCCATAACGAATATTGCACCAGCAAGCACGTCTGCCGTCATGACATTTCCAGCAGGGTCAAGCACGATAAAGAACACCGCCATAACAATCGACCATGCGATACTAATCAAATTAAGATTTTTTATGTTGGAATTATAGGAAGAGGTTTTAAGAGGCTTTTCCACCAAATTTTCCGATGACATATAAGAGGAAGGCGAGCCTTCACGGAAAAGTATGTATTGTTGCCAAAAATAGCATAACCTTTTTGGACCTTTCGCTTTTAACATGTCATTAAATTCCCGAATATTCTCTTCGGTTATCACTTTGCGTTCAAAAAGCCAAAAATTCACTTTGTCTAGCGTTCGGTTTAGGCATGCTTCATACGAAAAAGCAGATTTAATGAGAAAGAAAAGCACAATCAATGCTTCAACTGCTATTGCGATGATGAAAAGCACATCCTCAGAAATTTTTGGGGCTATGTCACCTAAAAAGTCAACAATCCCCGTTACGATATCTAACATCATGGCGATATCCCTCCTTGATAGACTTAGTATAGCACAAGAAAAAAATAAATACTAATAATTTTCAATATTTTTTCAAATATTTTTTAATAATTTTTTTAGTATTTATTTTATTTTCTATTTTTTTATAATTTTTAAGTGATTTTTTAATAATAAAACACATTTATTCTTCGTTAATTTCTATTAAATCGGTATATTTTAAATTTAATAAATACATTTTTTCCACTTTTACATTAAGCCCGCTCTCAATGGCATTTTTATATAAATAAAGTTGTGTTTTATATCTACCAATTAATTTTTCTCGGTTTTTTGTGGAAGAATATTTATAATCAATTAAAATCGCCTTATCACCGTTTGCTACAAATAAATCCACAACGCCCTGCACCAAAATTTCATCCTTTATCTCAACATTTTTAATAAGATTTTTAAGCGCATCTCGCATGACAAATTCTTGTTCTTTAAAAACGTTCCCTGATTTTGTGAACGGCTTTAAAAGCTCTATATTTTTATATAATAAATTTAAATCAATTTTATCTTTGATATCGTTTAATGAAGAAGTGAAATATTTTTCTAGGTCGTCCTTGCTGTTAATTTCATTAAAATCAACAGTCTTTAAGGCTAAGTGATAGGCATTGCCAATTTCCACGGCGTCCAAACTTACTTCCACCATGCTCGAAGGCAAAAACACTTCCTGTTCTTCATATTTTTTTGTCAAGCTCGTCACAGAATTTTTATAGGCGATATTTTCTTCCTTTTTAAACGGATAACTAAAATCTAAATATTTTTTTATCGCCTCTTCCGTTTTCTCGTCACCCTTGCCAAATATCTTCGACTTTTCCTCTATTTCAAAATCTTCAACTTCTGTTATAATATGATAACTCACCGCCCCTTTCTCTAAGCTTTCTTCCTTTAATAGACTTTCAAGCTCGTTCGGGCTTAATGAGGCAAAGATATAATCAAAATAGCAATCGAATTTTATAGAATATGGATTTTTGTATTCTCCGATTATATACAGCCTATTTTTCGCACGCGTCAATGCCACATAAAAAATCATCATCTCTTCTTGAAAACGCTTTTGTTCGTCTAAGTATCGTATTGCCAGAAGTTTTACCGTCTTTTCTTCCTGCCCTTCCTCATACCTCTTTACAGCGATACCAAAATTTTCGTCCATAGCTATTTCACCATGGCGTTCTTGCTTTTTTAGACTTTTGCCCGCACCTATCAGGATGACAACAGGATATTCTAATCCCTTCGTCTTATGAATGGTGGTTAAAAGTATGGCATTTTCGCCACTCGCCTCTCCCACATCCTCAACATCAACGTTTTCAAAATATGAAATGAGGGAAGGTAAATCGTAGTCATAGGTAGAATTTTCTATCTCATCCAAAAATTTGTTTACAGAAGTGCGAAGTGACTTTTCGTTTACATATGCGTAATAGCCCGTTTTGTCAAAAAGTAGTTCAAAGGCACGCCTATAACCATAGATGACGCCGTCTTTTTTAAACTCCTCTAAAAGTTCTATCGCCTTGCTTGTTTTTGCTTCCTCATAAAGTTTTCCACCCTTTCTTAGCCTTAAAATATCATCTTGATTTAATCTGCCGAAGTTTGACATTAAAACTGACAAAAGTGCTATCTCGTCGTCATGGTCAAGTGTCACTTTTAAGATATTATGTAAGACTTTTATCTCTGGAGTATCCAAAAGATTCTTTTTCTTGTTGGCAGTAACAGGGTAGCCTTTTTCTTTCAAAAACTCAGCTAGTCTATTGAAAAAAGGCGAACGACTGCGTGAAAGAATGGCAATATCTTTAAATTCGCATTGCCTATAAGTTTCAAGTTCTGGATCGTAAATTTTAGATTTCAAAGCCTCTTCTATGCGCACTAAAACGACTTGAAGTTCCTTTTTGTATTCATTGGAAGATAGCGTGGCTTCTTTGACGCTGTAAATTTCCTGCAACTCTTCCTCTTCCACTTCGTCAGGGACGAGCATATCAACAACCACAACGCCGTCATCTTTAAAGTCTTTTTTTGCTTCAAGCATAGCGGTGTTTTTATAGTCAATATTGGCGTTTTCTTTTGTCATTGCCTCTTTAAAAAGGCTATTAATAAAATCTAAAATCTTTTCGCTTGTCCTAAAATTCGATTTTAAAAAGAGCGCCTCGTCTTTTTCGTCAAGCATAAAATCTTCAACATCTTTTAAAAAGATTTTACTGCTTGCAAGCCGAAAGCCATATATACCTTGCTTTGCATCGCCCACTGCCACAAAGTGAGAATTTTTTGCCACCGTTTTAACTATTCTTTCTTGCAGGCTGTTCGTATCTTGATATTCATCGATAAAAACATATTCAAAATTTTCATTGAAGAGGTCATTTGCGATAAGGGTAAGCATATTCTGTTCTAAATCTGAAAAATCTAAAATGTTTTTGGCGTTTTTAAGTTTTTTATATTCATCTGAAAAAGCCACATAAAGTTTTATTAGCAAAATTTCAAGCTCGCCCTTTCGCTCTTCCTCTATCTTTTCGCTTGTTAGCGATAGCCCTTTTATATCTTCAAAAAGGGTTTGTAAATTCTTTTTTATTCCTTTTAAAAGCGAAAGATTTTCCTCGCCGATTATTTTTGCGCTAGGAAGACGCGGAAAAGAGTAGGTTTCTAGAAATTTTGCTTTATCTAAAAGCGAGCCTTCATATATACCCTTTAATTTAAAATCAAAATCTAAATGCGCCTTTTCTATTCTCTCTTCTGCCAACCTGCAAGCGCTGTCTAAGTTCTTCTTTACCACCTCTTCCGCTTCGTCAAAGATGGAGTTTTGTTTTGTCAATATTTTTTCAATATAACTTTCTTTATCGGCAACCGCTTCCATCATATCATTAACTTCCATGATGGCATCAAAAAGTTTTTGTTCACTAATAAAGGCATAAGAAATTTTGAAAAAACTCTCATCATTTTTTAATTTTTTAAGACACTTTTTTATTGCCTCTTTTTTAAGTTTATAAGATAAATTTTCATCTGCCAGCGTAAAATTTTCCTTTAACTTCAAAATGTTGGCATATTTTTTTAAACAGTGCTCGCAATAAGAGTGAATGGTTGAAATGTTTGACACTGACAAATCGTCTATCTGTTTCAAAATAAAATCATCGACATTTTTTATGCCTTTCAGATTTTTTAAGAGGCGCTCTTTCATTTCGACAGAGGCATTTTTGGTAAAGGTCAAAATTAAAAGTTTTCGAATAGGCACTCTCTTTTCACAAATAAGCTTGGTGATAAGTTTGATTAAAACATAAGTCTTTCCGCTTCCCGCCGAAGCTGAAACTATCAAATTTCGTTTGTCAAAGGAAAGCACTGCCTCTTGTTCTTTAATCTCCATTAAAATATCTCCTTTTCTTTCTTTCCAAAGCCACGTCATACTTACAAACAGCTTTATACGGACAAAATTTACATTCTCCTTGAAGAGGCTTAGGCATAATATATCCTTCTTCAATCTCTTTTGTTGCCTTTTCAGAAACTTTTAAAGCGTAGTCAAAATACTTTTGAAAGTCAGAGATAAAATTGCCATATTTGAACTCAAAATCGTCCTTTTTCGCCTTTCTTTCTGTGCCTATTAAATCGCTTCTAAATTTTTCTTCTTGAAGGCGATAATCTGTGGCATAGACAACTTCGTTATCTTTTAAAGTTATTCCATTCAAGAGTTTTGTCTTGGCACCTATCTTTTTAAACTTATTTTTGCAATCAAAATAATAAAGTCCCGCGCAGGTTTTCTTAAACTCTTCACATGCCACCTTGCCATACAAGAGAAGTTGTAGTTTTTTGCCATAATATAAATCTTTTAAAACACCGTCAACTTCACCCGTCTTATAGTCGATAATTCTTAGATAGTTTTTGTAAGCATCCATGCGGTCGATTATGCCAACAAATTTTTTATCAAGAATTGTGCTTTCCACCTTTTTCTCTACGCCAAGAACTACAAAGTCGCTCTGTTTTTGCTCATAGACTAAATTTAATAACAAAATTTTGCACTCTCTAAAAAGGTTATGTGTGAATGCAAGATTGTTAAGCGAAGTTTCATCAAAATATTTTTTTGCTAAACTGTTAAATTTTCGCTTTAAAAATTCTTCCACTTCTTTTTCTCGTAATGTCTTTATGTTAAAGTTATTTTCTTCCACAAAAAGTTTGTTAAGTTCATGCTTGAAACTTCCGATTTTACGCTTGTCCTCCTTGGCATATTCCTTTTCTTTTATTTTTAATGTGTATGAAAGAAAATGCTTAAACGGACAAGCAAAATAACTCTCAAGCTGTGACGCTGAAATTTTGTCGCCAAGAGGATTAGTTTTCAAATTTTCATAATCAAAACTAAACATGTCTTTATCGACAACATTATGCACAGAATTTGCCAATTTTTCATCAAGCACGCCGATGAGCTTTTTGAAATTTTCCTCTGCTACACCCGCACTTGCCAAATGAAAATTTAAAAGTTTATGTTTGCCTTCTTCATCTAAGTCTACTCTATTAAAGTTTAAAAGCGAAGAGGTCACAAGCTCGCATTTGCCAAAAACCTTCACTAAATCATTGACAAAACTAGCCTTTCTTCCATCGCCACCTAGCGGAGTTGAGATGAAAAGCTTGCGCTCCGCATGCTGTAACACTTCAAATAGTTTTAATCTGTTACGCCTGTTTATCACCCTTATTTCCGGCTCTATCTTTTTTAGATAATTGAGTTTTGATAAATCTTCGTCTGTAATCAGTCCGTTGTCTTTCTCAGTGCGAGGCAAAAGTGAGGCAGTTGCACCTAAAACAAAAAGGTAAGGCGTGTCAGCAAAATAACTTTTAGTGGCATCGCCAACATATACGGCGTCAATGTATGACGGCACGGTTTCCACCTTGATACTTTGAAAAATCGTGCTTATAATCGTTCTAAAATCCTCTAACGAAAGCTCTAACTTCTTCTCTTTAAGCTCGTCTAATATCTTTTCAATATAGACAATCGCCTGCTCGTTTTCGCTTCGTTTTTGTAGGTCCTCTATGTCTAAATTTTCGAAGTTGTCCTTTATAAGCGTGACAAATTTTATAGACATAAAAACATATTCTTCAAGCGTGGCACTAGATTTAAAAACAAGCATATCAAATATTTCGTCAAGGGCGTTTGAGCGTGCAGTAAAGTCTTTGACACTGTCTATATCATAATAATCCACCATCTTCAAAAGTGCATCACTGTTCTCTATGTTTATAAAGGGTGAAGAAAGAAGATAGTTTATCCCCTCCTTGTTTATGCCGGCAGTAAGTGACAACATCTTCAAAAAAAACTTGCTCACAGACACATCGCCAAGCGTCAAAGTGTAATCAGCATAGACAGGAATATCATATTTTGAAAATAGTTTTGTTATATTTTTAAAATAGCTTTCTTCTGGCACAGCAATAGCAAAATCCTTAAAACGCGCACCGCCATGAAGCATATATGTGATATGTTTGGCTACAAATTCTAATTCGTCATTTACATCGCTTGAAACGATGTTTACAAAATATGGCGATGAATATTCTTCCGTCTTAACAGAAAAGACATTTTTTAAAACGGCAAGTTTATCTTCGCTTAGATTTGGTGTCCTTTCCTGAACTTTAACCATTATTCCCTTTTCATTTGCAAGCGCCAGCATCTTTTTTATGGTGTCCGTTTCATAAATATATGAATTTCCATAACCTAACGGCTTTGCCACCCCTATTGTGACACTTTTTACCTTTTTTGAGAGCGCACAGATAAAGGAAAAAATTTGACGAGAAAAACTATCAAAGTTCACAAAATATAGGTTGTAATCTTTTAAATCAAAAAACTCACTTTTCTCTAAAAAGAAATCTAAAAGTCTTGATAAATCCAACTTGTCCTCGGTTAGTTTTAAGTATTCCTCATAAATAAGCCTAAGGTCGTGCATTTTTTTTGAAAGCACCGCGTCCTCGCAGTCCTTTATATCTTCCACCTTTATCTCGCAATTCAAAAACTCTTTGATAATCTCTAAAACATTTATGGCAAGCTCTATGCCATAATTTTTAAAATACAAAAAATTATTTTCGCATTTTTTTATGGCTTCATAGGTGTATAAAATTTCGTCAAGTCCGCTAATTCGCGCATAGTCAATGTTATGCTCTCTTAAAAGTTTTCCTGCAAGCCTTGAAATCCCAACAACCGAGATGTTGAAAGTGGCTTTTATCTTTAAGACATCAAATATTAAGCTCTCTGCCTGCATAGAAAAACTGTCTGGCACAACCACCAAATTCTTTTCCTTTAAATTTTTGTAGTCAATCTCTTTAATTACCTCTTTTGTTGCCTCATAGAGAGTTGCTGAGGCTATAAATTTCATCTCCATGCCTTTATTTTAACATAAAAAAAGATATTTTCAAAGCGAAAACATCTTATCATCTCTCTATTAATCAATTTGATTTTATCGCATGCTTTTCGGCAAGTTTTTCCTTTAACTTATCGCTTTTAGAAAAGAACTTATTTAGCCTAAGTGATAATTTTTCATTTTCAAGTTTAAGTCTTTTCAAATCTTCTTTCACTTTAAATATTTCTTTGTCTTTTTTGGCAAGTTCAGAATAAGCCTCTCTTAAAAGGTATGCGGAATTATGTTTTTCTTCGCGCACTTGCTCCTCTGCTAGTTCTACCGCGTTTCGTTTAATGAGCTTGACAAGTCCTGAAAATAAACTATTTATATCACTGTCAGTCAAAGCTTTTTGTTTGAATTTAACGATGTTGTTCGGCACTTCCTTTTTTAGATTTTGGTATTTATTTTGTAGTCTTGTCATCAGCGTCATATCTCCACCGCTCAGCTTAAAACATGCCGAACGCACCGACTCTCCACTATTTCTCAAAAGCTCTATCTCTTTCATAAATTTATCTTCCTGCTCTTTCGTAAACGGAACAAGTTTATTTTTCGTGTGTTTATTTATGTCAATTTCAAGGCGTTGCATCCTTTTACTATCTTTTTCAAGATTATCGACCTCATGATAATAATAATTTCGCACACTGTTAGCCTTTCTTTTGAATTTTTCCGCATGCTTTACAAACGCCTCGCGCAAAGGCTTGCCTACTTTTTTTGTGTTTTCGACTTCCAAAAATAAACTTTTAACCTCATCGTCTTTCCAAATATTCATAACCACCTCTCGTTTTTAATATTGCCAAATTTAAAGAGGCTTAAACAATAAATAAAAAGAATTTTAAGGGAAATTTTAACAAAAAAATAGTGACAATTAGCTTCACTATTTTTTCTCTATTTACTCTTTGTCTTCTCTTTCGTTCGTTTTATTAAAGCCGAAGCTATTTTCGATTTCAAAGACTTGCTCTGGAACATATATTTTCTTTCTTTGAATTGTAAATATCTTATGCTCATGAGTGGCGACATTTTCAAACAAAACCTTCTCAATTTCTTTTATTTGATATTGTCTTAATTCGCTTTCTCCTTCCACTTTTACAGGTGTCGGCTTCCCTCTATAGGTCAAAATAACACGCGGAAGGTTGCCCGCTTCCAAATCCTCATCAAACCTTTTTTTCATGATTTTGGCTGAATAAGGATTGTTTGAACCATTGTCAAAAAGCAACTTATTTATTATTATTCTCAAATGAACATTGCCGTTTTCATAACTAAAAACTCTTGCTAAATTATCATTTTCAACAGTAAAAACCGTCTCGGACCCGCCAGGTATTTGTTTGCCGTTTTTGTTAAAGTATTTTTCCCTGGCGAATATATCGTTTGTAAAAATCTCAGCTTTAACATTGTCTGGAAAACTTGAAAAAAGTTTTTTCATAACGACATGCAAATCTTTGTCAGCCAAAACCTTGTTCACATATTTAAGTTCGCTTTCTGTCTTGTAATCAGTAAAATTACTCATACCTCCTCTCCTTCTAGTTTCATTCTAATCTAAAATCACCATTTTGTCAAGAGTGAAATTCGACAATTTTCAAAATTTTTTAAACCTTTTTGTGCGTTTGGTGAGCATACTTAAATAAATTCTGTCATATTTTACTTTATGAAGAAAATTATATTGAAATCGGCATATCCATGCCTTATAAAAACTGACGAATGCTCCTTTGAGCTTGACGAAAACGACAAACTTGAAATAGTCGATGAAGACAAGATTTTTGTCTATCCCGCTGTCTATTCAAGACGAAATATTCCTTTTTATATAAACCTAAAAAACCTTCAAAACACTTCACGCTATTCTGTTTATAGCATGGACGACTTTACTCTTCTACTTTTAAACGAGGAAAATGAGCTTGTAGTCACAAACAAAGAAACTCTTTTTTTTAACGGCGAAAAGTGTGTTGTGTCTATTTCGCACCATGAAATAAAGTTTGAATTTAAAAACTATATAGTTGCCTACTCCTGCCCTCATGACACTTCAAACTATAAGGTATATAAAATAGAAAATTTCGCTTGCATAGAATTTCAACACGACCTCTATGTTTTTAACACCTCTTCATCTCGCCTTTCTCACTTCGACGGTGATGATATTGAATTTGAGAAAAACACTCTTAAATTAAGCAAGCGTTTATGTGATTATGAAAACAGAATAAAGAAAGCTAATTACAGCTTTTCTAACGATAAGATTAAAGTGGAAAACATGTCTTTTGACTATAATAAAACTAGCGATATCTATGAACTTTCGCCATACCGATTTTTGGAGGCAATAAAGGTCAAAGATTTTCGATTTGCCAAAAATCTTTTGGACGCAAGTTTGAATATTAATGAAGATAATCTGTCAAAGTTTTTAGGAAATGTGGTCAATTTCCTGCCTTTGTCCACAGACGATTTCATAGTAATTAGCGAATTTTCAAAAAATTTTGTCCGCTTTGAAACAAAAAACGGACAAATTGTGGATATCTCAGTGGATAAGTTAGATTAAATGCATGTTGTATTTATAAAACCCCAACAAAATTCAAGTTTTCTGAAAACCTATTGTAAAAATTCTTTACAAGGAGTTTTAATGCCTTTTGACCGACCTCTTCTGGGAAATTAGGCAATTTTTCATAAGACAAACTAGATAAAAGCCTTATTAAGTTATATTCGCCTTTGCTAATTTGTTCGCACTGAAATGTTTTACAAGAAGAGCAGACAAGCTCTCCAACCTGGTGATTTATATAGATATTGTCATGAAAATCTCCACCACAACACGAGCATTTTTCGCTATAAAGTTTCATGCCGTAAATTTCAAAGATATTTAGCAAAAATTTTAATAATACGGCTAAATGTGTGACCTTGTGAAAAGCTAGAATTTTCAGTCCGTTAATTAGCGACATAAACACTTCATAACGCTCTCTTGCACCCTCAAAACATAGTTTTTGCACCACTTCAAGCATGGCATTGCCCTCAAAATATTTGTCTATGTCCTTGGCTATCTCATTAAAATCTTCAATTATATCTACGCCCGTCGCAACATTATTAATCTTCCCTTCTTCAATTATATAGTCGCCAAAGCAAAACTGTTCTTTTGCGTATTTCATTTTGGCTTTATCGCCTCTAACACCCTTAAAAGTCACCCAAACTTTGCCTTGTTCGAGAGAAAAAAGAAGAATATTTTTATCCTTCTCTTTTATGTTATTCCCTCTTATCACAATCGCCTTCAAGTTTAAACTCATATTCGTCCTTTGATATTAAAATTTTTATAACTTGCGTTTTAAAGTATATTTATCGCTCGCGCTCTTTGTCTTTATATTTTTCATTGACCATATCTTGTGCAATATACGGATTTCCTGTCGCTTTGAATGCCAGCCAGCATAAATAGTGATATTCAGAATTAAATTTACCTTTCATACCTCGACCTCCCTTTCTAGTTTGCGCTTTTCTATTCTTATTATAACTTAAAAATAGGGTATGTCAAATAAATTTTCAGCCTTTTTTGCCAACAATAATATTTTTGCAATATGCTTGACAAAATAGTTAAAAGATTATAACATATCTATATATTGCATTTTAGGAGGTCAAAATGCTTACAGTTATCTTTTCGATAATAACAATTATCTTAGGTGTTGGAGGAATAGTTCTTTTCACTCAACCCGCATTCGGCATCTACAATTTTAACGGTGAAGGAAATTTGGACGGTTACACCTTTCTTGACGCATCGCTATTTGATATGATTAAGTTTGACAATGGTCAGCACGCCTACCTAACGGTCGCAGCAGTCGCACTCATACTTGCCCTTGTCTTTGCTGGCGTTATGCTTATCATCACTGTAATCAATCTTATCACAAAGGCAACAAAAAACAAGTCCTATGTCAGCGCACGCTGGTTCGCACTCTTCTTCTTTATATTCACCGCACTTGCTGGAATTATGCTTGCAGTATATTGCAATGAAGTCATAATGGGCGGAAGCTGGTCAGAACTTCCACTAATAAACGGCATCACCTTCAGCATCGGTTGGGGAATGATTGCAACAATGTGTATCTCACTTCTCACCGTCATTTTCGCCCCGGGGAAGAATAAATAGATTATCAAAAAGTCAAGCAAAATTGCTTGATTTTTTATTTCTTATTATAGACTAATTATTTAAAGTAAATGAATATGTTTTTATAAATTTGACAAATAAATTTAGCTTTCTTATAATACTTTTGAGGTGAATATGGAAGATAGATATTCCTATTGGTTAAACAATATCAAAGATAAAAATATCGTTAAAAATCTTAAAAAACTAGACAAGGAAAAAATTAAGGACAACTTTTCCTCTTCTCTCTCTTTCGGCACCGCGGGAATGAGAGGTGTTATGGAACTTGGCTCAAATAAGATAAATGTCCTTACCGTCTGCAAGCTTGCAAGTAGCGTTGGAGAATATTTAAAAGATAAAAGTGCAAAAGTAACGATATGCTTTGACACGCGAATGAATAGTATGTTTTATTCTAGACTTTTTGCGAAAACGCTAAAAAGTTATGGCGTAGAAGTGCTTTTGTTTAAAAATTTCTCACCTACTCCTGTGCTTGTCTTTGCTACTACCTATTATAAAAGCGACCTTTCAATCATAATAACTGCCAGCCATAATAGGAAGGAATACAACGGTATAAAAATCTATGACTCAGACGGCATTCAGATAGATAAAGGTGTTCAAGAAAAGATAACTAAACTATTTGACAAGACTGATGAAGTAGAGAGCTACAATAATGTATACAATAAAAAACTTGGAAAAGTTAAATGGATAAAAAATGATATAATTGACAAATTCCTAAACGGAATATATGAAAAAAAGAAGAGAAATTTAAAAATTACCTACACTCCTTTAAATGGAACAGGTTTTGAAGCGGTAAAAAAACTTTTAGATTATAATGGCTTTACTTTTAAAGCAACGCAAGTTAAACCTGACCCTTCTTTTACCACTTGTCCATATCCAAATCCAGAATTTGAAGAGGCGTTTAATGAAGCTTTAAAAGTGGCAAGAAAAAATGATAGCGACATCATCATCGCCACTGACCCAGACGCCGACAGGCTTGGTGTTATGGTGAAACATAAAAACGAGTATATAAAACTTAGTGGAAATGAAGTTGGTTATATCTTTGCTGACTACTTACTTACAGGCACAAGGGACAAATTTATTGTCACAAGCGTAGTCACCAGCCCGTTAATAGATGAAATATGCAAAAAAAATCACGCAAAGGTGTCTAAAACACTTACTGGATTCATGAGCATGGGAAGTAAAGCAAAGGAACTATCAAAAAATTACGGCAGAGAAAACGTAGTCTTAATCTATGAAGAAAGTTGCGGATATTGCGTAAGCAATGCATTTGATAAGGATGGAATTACAGCTTCGCTTCTCATGTTAGAAATCGCGGAAAGATTAAAAAATGCTGGAAAAACACTTATAGATTATCTTGATGACATATATTCTAAATATGGTAAGGTATCAAGCCTATCTAGTTCGATTGAACTAGAAAATTCCGAACGCGTTATAGATGAAATAAGATATACAGGATTAAAAGAATTGAAGTTAAATATTTTAAAAATAATCGACTATCAAAAAGATAAGACAAATTTGCCAAAGCAAAACTTTTTGGAGTTTATAATAAAAGACGGTTCTTTTATTCTCCGTCCTAGCGGAACCGAGCCTAAACTAAAAATCTACCTCTTTCATAAAGACGAAGATTACGCAAATAAATTATTAAAAGAATTAATAAATTATATAAAAGCTTTAATAATATAAACAAAAATTATTTTTAAAAATATATTTTTATGTCATACAAAAAAATAAAAATTTAAAATTTATTTAATGATTATCAGTCCGTAATTTTATTAAAAATAATTATTTCTTATTAAAAAATATAATAAATTAACGAAAAATAACAAAAAAACACTAAAAAATCGCATTTTTTTGTGTTTTTTTATATTTATTAAATAATTTTTTATTATTTAGTGGATTATATACATTTCTAATCATTTAGCAATTTTTCAAGTTGTTTACATTTTTCTTTATCCATATCAAGCACATTTTCAAGTCGATATTTAATGCCTAAATTTTTATATTTTTCTTTCGCCATGCTGTGATATGGAAGAAGCTCCACACGCTCCACATTTTTGATATTCTTTATGTAATCTTTAAGTTTTAATATGTCCTCTTTGGTGTCATTATAACCTGGCACAATAACCTGCCTTAACCAAAGTTTCTTGTTTTTTCTTTGACAAGTTTCCAAGAATTTATTGTATTTATCAATCGCTTGACCAGTGAGAGCTTTATATTTTTCTTTGTCAATCGCTTTAACATCCAAAATGACTAAATCGACATAATCTAGAATTTCCTCATATTCATCCCCGAAACCTGAGGTGTCTAAACATGTATGTAAGCCATGCTTTTTACATTCCTTTAAAGCTTCTAATAAAAACTTAGGCTGTTTAAGAGGCTCGCCACCTGAAAAGGTCACTCCGCCGTCATCTCCAAAGTAAGGCAGATATTTTAATATCTTTTTAACAAGTTCTTCCGCTGTCATTTCTATCTTTTTAACGCTTGTCCAAGTTTCTGGATTGTGACAATAGGCGCACCTAAGCGGACAGCCCTGCATAAAGACGACAAATCTCACGCCCGGTCCGTCCACCAATCCCATAGTTTCAAAACTGTCAATATTACCTTTAACCATTTTTAATTTCCTAACTATCTATTTCTATCTTGATGTGTGGAAAGTTCTTGCAATCACTTCTTCTTGATGAGCGCGTGAAAGTTTATTGAAGTTGACAGCGTAACCACTAACTCTTATCGTCAAGTTTGGATATTTCCAGGGGTTATTCATGGCGTCAATAAGTAACGAACGATTTAAAACATTAACATTGATATGTTGCGCCTTTTGGTCAAAATAACCGTCTAATATGCTAACCAAATTCTTCACTCTTGCCTTGTCATCCTTCCCAAGTGCGTCTGGAACAATGGAGAAGGTGTTAGAAATTCCATCTTGACAGCAGTTACAATATGGAATTTTTGCCACAGAGTTAAGAGAAGCAAGAGCGCCCGAAGTATCACGCTCATGCATAGGATTAGCGCCTGGCGCAAAAGGCACACCTGCGCGCCTGCCGTCAGGAGTCGCACCCGTCTTTTTGCCATACATGACATTTGATGTGATTGTAAGAAGAGACAAAGTTTTGATTGATTTTCTGTATGTCTTGTTTTCATCAAGACAAGCTTTAAACGCCTTAACAAGTTCAACAGCAATTTCGTCCACTCTGTCATCATCATTGCCAAACTTTGGAAAATCGCCAGAAATTTTAAAATCGACAATAACGCCCTCATCATTTCTAATAGGGCTGACCTTAGCATATTTAATTGCAGAGAGCGAGTCTACAGCAACAGAGAAGCCTGCCACACCGAACGCCATCAGTCTTTCAACATCAGTGTCGTGAAGTGCCATTTGAATAGCCTCATACGCGTATTTATCGTGCATATAGTGAATGATATTCATGGCATCCACATAGGTTTTAGCCACAAGCTTCATAGTTTTGAGATAGTTTTTCCAAACAGTATCAAAATTTAAAACGCTTTCCTTGTTTTTCTTTAAGCCCTCTACCACCAAAGCTCCGCTCTTTTCGTCAACGCCTCCATTGAGAGAATATAGAAGAGTTTTTGCTAAATTACAGCGCGCGCCGAAGAACTGCATTTGCTTGCCAACCTTCATAGCAGAGACACAGCATGCAATAGCATAATCCGAGCCATAAATAGGACGCATAACATCATCACCCTCGTATTGAATAGCATCGGTCTTTATAGAAATATTTGCGCAATAGCGTTTGAAGTTGGCTGGAAGTTTTGAAGAATATAGAATGGTTAAATTTGGTTCTGGTGACGGGTTAAGATTGATGAGCGAATGTAAATATCTAAATGAATTCTTTGTGACTAAACTGTGTTCGTCATCTAGCATACCGCCAACACTTTCCGTAACCCAAGTTGGATCACCAGCAAAAATCTCGTCATACTCTGGCGTTCTCAAATGTCTAACAAGGCGCAATTTTATGATAAATTGGTCGATAAGTTCTTGCGTATCTTTTTCAGTCATCAACTTTCTTTGCAAATCTCTTTCGATATAGATATCAAGGAATGTTGAGGTGCGTCCTAAACTCATTGCCGCGCCATTATCCTCCTTTACGCCGGCAAGATAAGCAAAATATAGCCACTGCACCGCTTCGTATGAATTTTTAGCCGGCTTCGATATGTCATAGCCATAACTTTTTGCCATCTCTTTTAGCTTGTTAAGCGCCCTTACCTGTTCAGCAACTTCCTCTCTTAACTTAATGTTTTCCTCAGAGGAAACATCAATTTTTGCATAGTCTTTTTGTTTGAACTCAATAAGTTTGTCAACGCCATATAGAGCCACTCTGCGATAGTCGCCTATTATTCTTCCTCTACCATAGGCATCAGGAAGTCCTGTTAAAAGTCCTGCTTTTCTTGCGCGTCTAATCTCTGGCGTATAAACATCAAACACGCCATCGTTATGCGTCTTTCTAAATTCCTTAAAATGCTTTTCGAGGGTTGGATTTAACTTTTTGTTATACGCTTCAAGTGCTTTATCTGCCATCCTTGTGCCACCATAGAGATTTACAATTCTCTTTAATGGCTTATCAGTCTGCAAGCCGACAACCACTTCGTTTTTCTTGTCAATATAGCCCGGCTTAAAACTTGTTATGCCAGAAACTGCGTCAAGTTCAACATCAAGCAAGCCTACTTTTGCCTCTTTATGTAAAAGTTTTTCACATTTTTCCCATACTTTTTTTGTCTTTGACGAGATAGGAGATAGAAAACTGTCATCTCCTTTATATTCCTTATAGTTCGACTTGATAAAGTCAGCAACATCAATGCCTTCACGCCACTTTTCACCACTAAAACCCTTGTAAATATCGACATTTTCTTCCATATTTAATTTCTCCTTTTTGTTTTTGAATTTTTACTAAAAACACATTATGTAGCAAATTTTATTCATCCTTATGCCTATATATTGTATAACATACAAAAAAACTTGTCAAATAAAATTGAGCATTATCTTAATTTATTTAAGTTTAATTTTTATTTTAAAAAATATGTGTTGCCACATATTTTTAAGCCTCGTTATTTATAGATGAAAAGATATTATCTAGCACTTTGTAAAGACTTGCAGAGGAATTTTCGGTGTTGATGTAGAAACATCGACCTTGAAATTTCCCGTCTATTCCGCGATATACATTGAAACCATAGCCATCCTCTTCCACCTTTATAGTCAATTCGTTGAAGCCTAAGCCGTTAAATTCATAGTAGCCGTCAAACTTAAAGTTAAGAAAATAGCCGTCTTTAATCATCTTGTCATATAGTTCTGGAAATATCACTCCTAGCGCTGGCGTGTCATAGGCATTTTCAATGTATTTTAAAAACTCCTCTTGTATGTCCGCCTTTTGTTCATCTGTAATCTCTATAACCTCTCCATTTGCGACAAAACTCATATCGCCATAAGGAAAGACATCTAAAACTCCTAATATTGCTGAAAACATCATTGGCACTCCTATTAACGAAAATAATAACCTTCTCATAAAGAACCTCCACTATGCAAGGTAGTTTGTGAGAAAAACATATTTATATACAAACGACAATCGAAAAATTAGGTGAAACATCTCAAAACCCAAGCTGAGATTTTTTAGATCCCATGTTGGGGGCCCCAAAAGTGGCGCTTTTGGGGAAAAGGAGCAAACAAACGAATGGTAAGTGATTTGATGAAAAGCAAATCACGAAATGAAGTGCAGTTTGCGACGCGGATCAGGATGAAAAAAGTGAAGAACGAAGAGTGAAAAGTGAAGAACTGTGGATGAGTTTTATAAAAGTATATCTACTTTAACCGAACTCATTCTCGTCATTCTGAGCAAGAATACGAAGTATTCGCTGTCGAAGAATCTCAGAGAACAAGCTTAATTTTTTAGATGTTTCGGCTACGGAACGTCAAGCGTTCCTGCAATAGCATGACAAATTAAAACCTTAACGTCGCAAACGACACTATTAAAACGCTTATCATTCGTTTGTTTGTTCCTTTCCCCCAACGCCATACTTGCGTTATCTCAAAATCAATTTTTAATTTTCGTATAGGCGGGCTTTGCCCAACTTAGAAAATTAAAAATCACACACAGGGAAGAGGACTAACCTACGGAACTAAAAACGAAAAGTGAAAAACGAAGAGTTGTGGATGGGCTTAATGATGGTGTGTTTTTTGCTATAATCAAAACCACTTTAAGTAGCGACAAATCGCCAACGAGCAAAGCGAGTGCGATTTCGTTTGGTCGCTAGTAGGCGAAAACAAGCGTAAACGCGATGCTTTTCAAGTTTACTTGAAAACGAGCAAAAGTGCAGTTTTCGCCTAGTTCTCTGCAAACTGACTATTATATAAATCAGCGTAAAAACCACCTTTTGCCATAAGTTCTTCATGGTTGCCACTTTCAATAACATCGCCGTCCTTCAAAACAAGGATAATGTCGGCATTTTTGATTGTGGAAAGGCGATGTGCGATGATGAAGGAAGTGCGCCCTTCCATAAGTTTATCCATTGCCTTTTGAATAAGCTCTTCCGTTCTTGTGTCGACGGATGAGGTTGCTTCGTCCAAAATTAGCATAGGGTTGTTTGCCACCATAGTTCTAGCAATAGTCAAGAGTTGCTTTTGCCCAGCAGATAAATTGACCGCATCATCAATTACTGTGTCATAACCTTGTGGAAGCGTTTGAATAAAGTGGTCAACTCCAACGCTTTTACAAGCTTCGACAATCTGTTCGTCTGTGACATTTTCTTTGTTGTAGCGTAAATTTTCCTTTATAGTTCCTTGAAAGAGCCAAGTATCTTGAAGCACCATACCAAATAGGTCGTGGATGTTTTCTCTCGTTAAGTCCTTGATTGAGTGTCCATCAATTCTTATATCGCCAGAATTAATTTCATAAAAGCGCATAAGAAGATTGACAAGGGTGGTCTTTCCAGCGCCCGTTGGTCCAACAATCGCCACCTTTTCGCCCGCATACACCTTGACTGAAAAGTCTTTGATGATTATTTTGTCTTTGTTGTAGCCAAATTTCACATGCTCAAATTCAATTTCGCCTTTAACATCGGTGAGAACTTCTGTCTTATGCTCTTCGTTTTCAAGCTCTTTTTCTTCTAAAAACTCAAATACGCGTCCGCACGCAGCCGAAGTTGATTGCAAACTTGTGAGCGATTGCGCAATCTGAGAAAGAGGATTGGAAAACATACGCGCATAAATCATGAATGCTGCAATTGGTCCGAGTCCGATTGTTCCATTTGCCACAAGCACAGCACCAACCACACAGACAGACACAAACGCGAAGTTTCCAACAAAACCCATGATAGGCATCATTGCGTTAGACAAAAATTGTGATTTCCAAGCGCTTGTATAGAGTTTTTTGTTAATTTTGACAAACTCTTCACCTTTATCTCGCTCGGCGTTAAATAACTTTATCACATTATGTCCAGAATACACCTCTTCGATATGCGCATTTAAGTCGCCTAAATTCTTTTGTTGCATGATGAAATACTTTTGTGATTTTGATAGGCAAATTACAATAATCAAAAAGCCGATAAGTGTTGCTCCTATAACTGTGAATGCCATAATCCACTGCGTCACAAACATGGCAATAACAACGCCAACAAAAAGAATAATGTTGGAAAACAAGCTGGACACTGACTGGTTCATAGTCTGACCTATCATGTCAACATCGTTTGTCACGCGACTTAATGTGTCGCCGTATAAGTGCGTGTCAAAATATTGAAGTGGAAGCTTATTTATCTTCCATGAGATATCGTCTCTAAACTTAAAGACTATTTTCTGCGTGGCGGTTGCCATGATGAAATGTTGAAAATAGCCAAGGACTGCCATAAATAACGCAAGGGTTAAAATGGTGAGCGCTGTTCTTGTCACAGCATCTAAATCAATACCGCCTGCCATAAGTCCGCCTGAAATAAGGTCGGTTAGATCACTTATGAGATTTGGTGATATGATTTGGCAGACAACAGAAATTGCTCCTAAAATAAGCGAAATGCCGATAAGCCAATAGAATTTTTTGCAATATTTTATAAGTTTTGCCATGGACTTTTTAAATTGTCCTTTTGCCACTTTTTCTCCTGTCATCACATGCCTACTCATTGTAATTCCTCCAAAGATAACTGCGACAAGGCAATCTCTTTGTAGATAGGACAATTTTTGAGTAATTCCTCATGTGTGCCTATTCCTACCATATTGCCACTGTCAAGCACGATGATTTTGTCTGCGTCTTTAATCGTGCCAATGCGCTGAGCCACAATAAACTGAGTTGTGCCTGCGGTATGTTTTTTTAGAGCCGTTCTTAGTTTTCTGTCCGTTTTGAAGTCCAATGCGGAAAAACTGTCATCAAAAATGAAGATGTCTGGCTTTCTGGCAATCGCACGCGCAATCGAAAGTCGTTGTTTTTGTCCGCCAGAAACATTCGTTCCACCTTGTGCAATGCGCGCTTCAATGCCTCCTTCCATTCTGGAAACAAAGTTTGAAGCTTGTGCAATTTTTAAAGAATTTCGCACTGTTTCCTCATCTGCATTGTTATCACCAAAATCAATATTGGATTTCACCGTTCCACTAAACAGCACACCGCGCTGAGGAGTATAGCCTATCTTTTTGTTTAGCGTTTTAGAGTCGTAATCTTTAACATTCACGCCATCTATTAGCACTTCGCCCTCAGTCGCGTCATAAAGCCTCGGAATAAGGTTAATAAGCGTGCTTTTGCCACTTCCCGTCGAGCCAATAAAAGCCACCGTTTCGCCTTTTTTGACGCTGAACGAAATATTGTTTAACACATATTCATTAGCATCAGCATATTTAAAGGAAACATTTTTAAATACCACATAATCTTCGCTCCCTTCCGCTTCGTCATAGAACTTTTCATCTTTGAAATTGCCTGAAATTATGGAGTTGTGAGTGAAAAGCACCTCATTAATTCTCCTAGCGGACACAAGCGAACGCGGAAGCAAGATAAAGATGATGATTAAAAGCATGAACGCCATAACGACCTGCATTGCATAGGATGTGAACACCATCATGTTGGCAATGTCGACCGCATCCTTGACAATGTAAGCGCCTATCCAATATATAGCAAGCGTAAGCGATGTCATGATAAGCGCCATCCCCGGATTCATGATTGCCATAACTCGGTTTGCAAAAAGATTGTTTTTAGTAAGTGCCAAGTTGCACTCGTCGAATTTGTCATTTTGATATTCTTCTGCGTTAGACGCACGAATGACCCTGATACCTGTCAAATTTTCACGCGTCACGCGATTGAGATTATCGGTTAAAGTTTGAATTTTCTTAAACTTTGGAACAGCAAAGAAAAAGACAATTAAAGTGATGATAATAAGTGCCACAACCGCTCCTGCCGTCACCACCGACCACTGCCAGCTTTTGCCTACGATTGTCACTATCGCCCAAACCGCCATGATAGGAGCTTTTATGAGAGATTGTGTTCCCATGGCAATTAGCATTTGAATGTTGTTGATGTCATTTGTCGTTCTCGTTATCAAACTTGCCGTTGAAAACTTGTTAAGTTCAGTCAGAGAAAAACTTTCGACTTTGCCATAGAGCGCAAAACGAAGACTTGCCGACAATCTCGCGCTTATCTTTGCCACAAAGAAGTTGACAATAACTGCTGACAATAAACTTCCCACCGCGCAGGCAAGCATGTAACCGCCGTTTATTAATATTTTGTTTACGCGATTTGCCATCTCTGGCTCTTGAAGGTATTTAATGATGTTTGCCATATAGTTAGGAAGCTCTAAGTCGAGCCAAACCTGTAACACCACTAAGCCTAAAATTAGGAAAACATAAAGATAATCAATCCATTTTAAATATCTAAACAATTTAAACATTTTTTCGCCTCTTTTAACTAATAAAAAATTAAGCATATTGATTTTATCATTTATCTATTTTTTTAGCAAGCAAAATTAAAAAAATACCGCCATAAATTTTATGAAAAAAACAAAAAAACTTATGAAAGACACATAAGTTTTTTATGCGAAAATTTTTAAATATTTCCACTTTGTTCTGCCCATTTAAGAGTTGGCGCCACGCCTCTTCTAACATTCCAAATCTCTTTGTCAAGGTCAAAAATATTAACAAACTCGCTTTCGTCAGCATATACCTTAGAGTTCTTTGGATTTTGTGCCAAAAGGTCGTTTGTATTCTTAGAAGAATATAACTTTTCGCCCGTAAAAGCAAAAGAATTTTGTAATTTCCCTTCTTCATATCTTCCGATTAAAGCGCCAAAATCTCCGTTTAAATTTAGAGAACTATATGACTTGTCTATCACTTTTTTGCGCTTATAAAATTTTCCGACAATACCTCCGACATTGTTTTCTTCGCCTAAAATTTCGACATTTCCTCTTGCAAAAGAATTGTCCATATCGCCACGATTTAATCCAACAAGCCCGCCAAAGTTGGAATTATTTAGCGTGCAGTTTAAAGATAAATCTGTAAAGCTTTCGCTTATCGTTCCATCGCCATTTTCTCCAACTAAGCCACCAACACTACCTTCTCCACCGATCGAACCTGTGACAAGGGCATAACTTTTAGAAAGGCTAGCCTTTTCGCCCATCCTTCCAACAAGCCCGCCAAAGGTGACATTGCCAGCTATATTAACTTCAAGAGTGGCAGAAGAATTTATGATTTCTCCACTTTGAAACTCGCCAGCCATCCCGCCAAAAACTCCATCGCCTTGTAAAGAGATTTTCGCTTTAACCGAAGTGTTTACAATTTCGCCGTTTAAGGTTTTTGCTATTCCATAAAATTCAGAGCAAGAATTGTCCGAAAACTCCACATTTAAGTTACTAACCTTGCCTTCTAGGTTTTGAAAGAGTGCGTCTTTGGAAAAATTATATATTCTATGCCCGCCACCGTCTATCTCGCCATAGAAAGTAAAAGGTGTCCAATTTGTTTCTGCCATATCAAGGTCATCTACCACCAAAATGTTGGCGTATTTTGCGTTGTGAGCAAGCGTCGAAAATTCCTTTGAGGTTTTTGCTTCAAGATTTGGTGGAGAGATATAAAAGCCGATTAACATCAAAAACAAATTCACAATGCCGATTGCAAACAAGACTAACCTTGCAATACGATAAAATTCTGTTGTGTTTTTCTTTGCAAGGTTATATATAAACGCACCGATGCCAAGAAGCACAGATAAAAGCGTTAAAACAATGACCGCATCCTGCGGAATCCAAAGATACATGCCTTTCGGAAAGAGCAAAACAAAGATAAGTAGTATTGTCACAAGAAGCATAGGTGCATAGCATAAACAGGAAAATAAAGTTAAATCTCTCTTTTTCTTACGCCTTGCCACCTCTTCGTCTGTCAAATATTTATCTTCACGCTGTTTAGCCTCTTTTACAACCTCGCCATAACGCTCTTCTTTAATAGCCATCAAAGCTAAGCTTATTGAACTGTCGAGTGTCAATTCCAAAGCGGAAAGCCTGTTTTCAATTTTGTCAACCACTTCAAAATATTCGTCAAAATTGTTTGCGCTCTCTATCTTTTCAAAATAGTTCTCAAAGGCATGAATTTGTGCGCGATAGTAATCCACCGTCTTTTTGTCTTCAACCTCATTTAAAATCTTGTCATTTCTTGCGATGAACTCTTGTAGTTTGGCTTTAAGTTTAATCTTGTCTAATAGTTCATTGCGGAAGATTTTTTTTGCGCTATTGGTGTTGGCATTAGCAACGATTTGAGCATAATGCTCCGCTTCTTCCTCGTTTGCATAACTTAAAACGCTCGACCAGTCGTCTAACTCTGAAATTTTGACATTTGTGGTGAGTAGTTCCGCCTCGCTCCTTGCATGAGCTTTGATTTCAATAAGTTCCCAATAAAGAGAGGCATTTGTCTTGTCGTTGCCTATCGCGACACTTAGATACTTCTCTGCCAAGCGGAAAAAGCCATGCTCCTTCAAAAACTTGGCAATCTTAACAAGTGCGTTCTGTGGATTGTCAAAATAGGAAAGATAGTAATCAAGTTGATGTTCTGCACTGTCTATATCATAGAAGCACACCTCCAAGATTAAATCCACTAAATTGTTTAAAAAGCTGTCTTTCTGCTCTGACGAACAAAACTGTAACACATTTTTTGTCGCCGTATCGTCACGGAAATTAAGCTTTTCTTCCACTGTTTTAAAATGTCGCATAAAAAGTGCATACAAACTCGGTGCATGACCATTATTTAACTTTAAAATCTTGTTGTAATATTCATCATCGCTAGAAATTTGTGCGATTTGGAAATAGAAATTTACAAGCTCATCTCCGCTTAATGCTTTTTCCACGCATTCAATGAGTGGCTTATTTCCTGTTTCAATCGCCTTTTCTTCGGCGTTTTTTAAAAACTCTGCCCTAAACGAATTGTTATAAGGTAACAAAAATGGAAGATAAGTTATGTATGTGTCTACATCATTTTCTTTTACAATAAGCGCTTCCCAACGGTCGATAAACTTCTCGGCAAACTCCTTGTCAGAATACTTTAAAATATCTTCAAGAAGTTCTTTGTTTTTAAAGTTATCTAAGCTTGCAAAAAACTCCTCTGGCGTTTTAATTCTTTCTTGGCATAATAAGGAAGCAAAATATATCTCTCCGCGATTATCTCCCTTTTCCTCTTCAATAAGCTTTTCGGCTGTTTCAAAATCGCCGTTTTTAAGGCTATAATAAATCCATTTTGTCTTATTTTTTTCTGAAAGTGGAATGTTTTCCACGTTGTAATGCCCTAGTTCCTTTGAAGAAACAGGTTTTGGACTTACAACTGTCGGCTCCACCTTCTCCACTGTGCGTTTTTCAAGAGTAACCTTTTCGTTGTAGTCTCTTTCGATAGCTTTCGATACATAATTTGTTAAATCTAAAACAAATGAAAGATTGTTGACAGACAAAAGCACTTGTAAGAATGGAAAAGCTTTTTTTATGCTGTCAAGCGCCACTTTGTTCTCGTCATAGACAACAATAAAAGAAGAAGGAAAACGCTCCTTTGTCTCTATACGATAAACAAAGCGGTCATAAAGATTTTTGATTTTAGGAGATGTTAAGTCCTTCTCATCCTCAACTAAAAGCACCTCGCATTTAGCCGTAGAAACAGCCTGAAAAAGATGAACTTCAAGATTGCCATGCGACTTTTTAGCGTCCTCTCTGATAAACAGGTTAAATTTTTTAAGTGCCTCTTTAACCTTAGCGTAGTTTTTAGACTTTGGATTTGCATTAAAAACAACTTCGCAAGGAGGAATCTTGCCTTCCAAAAACTCCTTTCGTGCATTCTCTATAAACTCTGCTTGTTCCTCATAACTTTTTGCCACTTCCTTAGGCGCATACTCCACCGCTTTTTTATAATCTTCATCTTCAAAATATGAAGGAATCTCTTTTCCAAAAAAAGACGGATAGCGCTTACCGCCGTCCTTGCTGACAAAATATATCACCTTGTTTTTTGCTTGCAATCTGCCATAATATGCTTCATAGGATTTTGGATATAGAGAAAGTATTTTGCTAAACTCATTTTCCGCACTTTCAAACTTATATTCTCTAAGTTTTTCATAGGCTTTGACAATTAAAATTTCTTCTTCCCCGCTAGAATATTCATCGACATAGATAGTCCCACAGAACAAGCATTTATACATGTTCTGCCCTACCTCTTTATATCTCTTTCCCCCGCAATTTTTACAAACTCTTTCTCTCATACTTTTTTCTTTCTTGAAACAAGACTGTTTATGTCAGCGTTAAACTTGTCAAACAATTTCAAATCTGCCTCAGTGACACTAGGCGGAAACACCTTTAAAACATTGTCAAAATCAGCATTGGTAATTAATATAACTCTATCTTCTTCAATCGCTTTTAAAAGAGGTTCGTCCTTAGCTCTGTCACAAAGTTCGTCTATGTCTGCACCGCTGAACATCTCTGTCTTTACGACAATCTTGTCAATATCAAAATCCTTAGAAACAGGCACGTTTTTCATGCTCTTTTCAATCATAAACTTGCGCGCTTTGGCATCTGGGAGAGGAATGTATATCTTCTGTGAAAAACGCCCAGAGCGTAAGACGGCACTGTCTATATCCCAAGGTCTGTTTGTGGCACCGAGCAACAATAAGTTAGGATTTTTTCCACTAAATCCGTCCATTTGCTGTAAAAATTCATTTACGCGTTTATCGTTATGCGTATCTACTCCGCGCTTGCCTAAAAGACTGTCCATTTCATCAATAAATATTATCGCCCTGTCTTGCTTATTCGCCTCTTTAAATAGAGCGTTGATGTTTTTCTCGCTTTCGCCGACCCATTTAGACACGATGTCTGAGCCTTTGACAGAATAAAACTTCGCTCCCACTTCGCAAGCAATCGCCTTTGCTATCATCGTCTTGCCTGTGCCGGGAGGACCATAGAGAAGCACTCCACCGCCCGTCTTTTTGTTGTATAATTTATATTTGTCAGGATGTAGATATGGATTTATCATCCTTATCTTTATCGCTTTTTTTACATCTTCTAAGCCAGCTACATCCGAAAAATGAATGTTCGGAATTTCTGCCGATTGCCACTTTTTAACATCCTCGTCACCGCTATCCTTTTCCTCTTTCTTCTTCTCCTGCATGTTGGATGACAGTTCCACAATTCGCCTTGCTCTTTTCATCCTTGCCTCGCGAAGAGTGCCTTGGCTAGCCTTTGCTAGTTTCATCATCGTTTCGCCCGCAAGCATAAAATTACGCTTAGCCAGCGTAAAGTTGCCCTTTTCTTTTGCTTCTTTGCCTTTTTGCATATAAAGGTTAAAGGTGTCATTTAGAAGTTCGATATCTTCCACAATCTCTCCTAAGCTTCACTGTCGATTTTCTTTTTTAACTCTTCAATCTCTTTGTCGATATCTTCGTTTGAGGCCTGTTCGCTGGATGAAGCTTCCATAATAAATTTTTCAAAGTCGTCAGCGTTGATGTCCTTGCCGTCTTTCGCTTTGCCAGCCGAAGCAAAACTCTCTTGGCTTATCTCCATAAAGCTGTCAATCTGCTCTGTCTGAGTTTCAACAGCAGTGATTGCCTCTTCAAACTGCGCCTGAATTTTTTCAAATTCCTTAGCGTCAGCAAGTTTGCTCATCTCTTTGCTAATCACACTCATGCCCTTTAAAAATTCAGTGGTCATCATGGTGACATCGCGCATTTGAGCGGTAATTTCAAAGTTTAAAAGCATCTCTTGCGCACGCTTTTGTTGTTGCACTGTCATGCGGTAGCCTGAAAGCGCCAAATTAAACTGAGCGTCGAGATTTTTCTCTTTTGCTCTCTTTGCCGCGTCAATAAATACTTTCTTCTGCTCCTCTAATCTTGCGATTTGCTTGTTCATCGAATTAACCGTGCGCTTAACAAGCATCTTTTTTTGAATTTCCTTTTGCTGTTTAGTTCTAAAAAGTCCCATTTTTTATTCCTCCATTTTTGCTTTTTTCTTTTTAGTTTTTTCTTCGCTATTGCCAATTATCTCTTCATCTTTTAAAGCACCTTCTTTTTCAAAGCTTGACAAAAGTTCTTCATCTTCCTTTTTAAGTCCATATATACTTTCATTTTTGTCATAAGCACCTTGTATCTCAGTGAAGAGGTCATCGGCACTTGTAAGCACATCCTCAGACGCTATTCTTGTTTCTAGCGCTCTGTTTAAAAACTTTGCTAAGCCTTTTTGGTCGGCTAGAAGTTCACTTAGTGGCACCTTTGTTTTGGTTTTAAAGAAAGTATTTGAGTCGTAAGCGTCTTTAAGTTTGTTCATAAGGCGTATGTTATATAAAAGATACATACCTCTTTGCACAATGCTTGCCTTCTCCTCTTTTAGATGATTTATCTTTTTCGCGTAAAAAAGTCTTAAATCTTCTGTCTTTTCCGTCTTGCCTTTTTCAAGTAGTGCGTCAATTTCTTTTTGCTTTTGCATAATTTCCGCTTCCGCTGTGCGTTCTTGCCTTTCAAGTTCGCAAATGGAGTTGACTAAATCCTCGCGCACTATGTTTTTAAATTTATTTTTCTTAAATGGCCACCACATAATCTCTCCTTTAATAGTTATCTCCCTCATGGAGTTTCAAAACTTCGCTTAGCAAATTTTTATATATAGCCTTTTTTGTTTCATCTGCATATTTTAGCGCTTTTTCGTATTCCTTTAATTTGACAATGTCTTTATATAAAGTGGCATTTGATTTTAAAGCCTCTTCTCGCCTAATCTTATATTTACATAGCATCAGTCCAAAATAAGCATCCGCACAGGTCGGGTCGGCAAGTATTACCATATCAAAGTTAGTCTCTGCAAGTTTAAAAAGTCCGTCTTCTAAATTTATGTAACCGAGTTTAAGCTCGTTTAAAATGCTTTCACGATTTTGACAGTTCTCGCTCACTTGAAGTTCTCGTTTCATGCCTCTTTTGTCCTTTGTGCGATATATCCTTCCACTTCTTCAATCATCCGCCAAATCGTTTCGCTGTTCTCGTCCTTGCTTATTTCTATCTTCATATCGTCAAGGCGTGCCAAAATTTTCTCGTCTATAACTTTTATCTTTTCATTTTTAACAGGGTTCAAAAAGCGAACAATCTCCTTTAAAGAAGTTAGTTTATTTTTCAACTTTTCATTTGTCTTGACAAGTTCGGTCATGCTTTCTAGGTTCTGCACCGCCTTTTCAATTCTACGCTTGCTTTCCACAACATCTCCGCCCTCTGTCATCTTCTTTTTTGGGTATTTAAGTTCCCTCACAAGGAAAAATATGGCAAGTCCAATAATTATCACCGCTATCGCGATATATACATACAACATAATCTACCTCCTAAAATTGTTGCCCACAATTACTACAAAATTTAGCGTCAGCCAAATTCTTAGCTTGGCATTTTGAGCAAATCTTCTCCTGTTTTGTGCCACAGTTGTAACAGAATTTTGCGTCCGCTAACAATTTTGTGTTACAATTTGGACAAGTTTTTTCTTCTTGCACCATCAATTCGTCATCAAGTATAATGTTTGAAATGTTAAGCGAAAACACCATAATGCCATACTCACGCTCAAAGATAGTTGAAACTCTTTTTAACGCACTATCCGCTATATTCAGCCTTTGCATAAAAATTTGGTCATATTTGACGCTGTTCTGTGCCACATACTTTAAAAGCGCATCTCCTATTTCTGCAACCAGCCTTGACATCAGTCTCTCTTGAAGAGCATCTGCCGTCAAATCGCTTTCGGCGCCTACAAGATACAAAAAGCACTTTCTAGGGTCGGATACCTGAACTTCAAACTCACCACTCATGCCAAGCTTGTATGTTTTTTTCAGCACCGGGTCGAAAAGAGTGAATTTGTTTGAGGTTCCCCAAAGTAGTTTTAACTTTGCCGTTTTAGACACAAAGATTATTTCAAGCATTGCGCCCTTTTCAAAATCTACAATCTCCGAAAGTTTATATCTGCCCTTGGACAGCGTTTGAAGCATCTCGCCATTGTAAATTATAAGTGCGCTGTGTGTTTCTGGCACTATCAAGGTTGTTTTTGGCGAAATTTCGCTTACAACAATTCGAGAAAATAGCTTTTCATTCGTTCCGCTATACTTAATTAAATCCACTCGTCTTTGTCCTTTTTATAATCTCAAATTTATTATAACAAATAAATTAAAAAAAAGACAAGCAAAAGAGAAAAATAACTAAACTAATAGCCTTTTTTGTTTTTATATAGAAAAATTTAATTTATAAATATTTGACCTAAAAAATAAATTCATGCTAAAATTTGAAAAGAAGGAGAAAGACTATGAATGTAATGTTTAATATTTCGTACGGACTATACATACTCTCAGCAAAGACAGAAAAAGCAAACGGCTGTGTGATAAACGCTCTGTCACAAGTGACTTCCACGCCGAACAGAATCATGATTGCAATAAACAAAAACAACTTCACCACAAGTCAGATATTAAAGACAAAGAAGTTTAATGTTTCCATTCTAAACGAAGAAGCAAATTTTAACCTAATCAAGCGCTTTGGCTTTGCAAGTGGTAAAGACACAGATAAATTCGAGGATTTCAACGGCTATAAAACGGCAGAAAATGGCATACCATACATCACAGAAGGCACAAACTCTTATATATCAGCAGAGGTTGTGGAGGTTAGAGATTTAGGCACGCACTATGAATTTTTGGCGGATGTGACAAAGGAGGTTTCGTTAAACGAAATCCCTTCAATTACCTATGCCTATTATCAGAAGAATATCAAGCCGAAAGTCACCCAAAAGAAAAAAGTGGTATATATCTGCTCGGTATGTGGATATGTCTATGAAGGCGATCCGCTTCCAGAAGACTTTGTCTGCCCACTCTGCCTACATGACGCAACCTATTTTGTTAAAAGCGAGATATAAAAATTTAATTTAAGTGAAATTATAACTCATCAAAATACAATAAATTTTAATTAGCGATATTATTAATGATAAAAGGATAGCAAATTTGCTATCCTTTTTGTAAGGTTAATTTAAACTAAGCGTTATATAATTTTGAAAAATCGACTGTGAAAACCTTTGTTTCTGTGGCGTCTTTCTCCGTCACTTCAATTCTCCAAATTGGAAGCTCTTCATGTCTATAAGTATCGCCATCAGATATTGCTAGAATATAGTTCTTTGTTTCGTTGCTTGCAGTTGAACGCTTAATAAGAGAACCGTCTATTTCACTCTCTTCAAAAAGTTTGTCGGCAGTTTCTTTGTTGCGCCAACCGATTATCGCCGAGCCGTCCACTCCCATTTTGACATTTAAGACAACATATTTAGAGCCTTCCACCGTGCCCCACGCTGAGGCTTGCTCTTTGTTCATGGGTTTGCACTTCCATTTGCCTCATATTTGTTGTCACCTTGATAGGTTAAACTAAAATCGCTGGCATTTGTAAACTTGACATCGCTTCCAGAAAAGGATGCGCCATCTGACGGAGTTATGTAACTATTTCCACCTCCGCAGGAAGTAAGCGTAATGCCAGCGACAAGCAAAATTGCCACAACAGCAAACATTGATATTAGACTTTTTAAACTTCTTTTCATTTTTCCCTCCTTTTAAACACTTCTATTTTTTGCAAAATTCTCTGTTTTATTCTATATTCTAATTATTTCCAACATTTTTCTTTACAACCTTTAACTAATTTCTCTTTGTTTTTGAAAGCCTTTCAACAAATTTTTCATAAAATCATAGATATATTTTCACACTTTTTCTACTTTTTAATAGAATGATAATGTGCAAAGGCACAATACATATGAAAATTTTTAGGAGGTACATATGAACTTTTTTGGAGGCTGTAACCAAGGTGATATGAACAGAGATTGTGGCGGTTGTGGTAACGATTGCTGCTCTCTACTTTTCCTCATCTTATTACTTCAATGCTGCGGCTGTGGCGGATGTGGCATGAAAGGCATCAATGTTGATTGTGGCACAATTCTCTTCCTCTTACTTTTAAGTAACTGTGGTTGCGGAAACTTTTGCAAGTAATACCAAAAAATATAGATAAAAAGAAGCCCACACGCTTCTTTTTTATTTTTATAACATATGTTAATATATTGACCATATTAAATAACAATACAATTACGATTTTAAAAATTTTTAAAAAACTGTTTACTTTTTCTTAAATTTCTTGTATGATATATCTATACAATGGAGGTTTAAGATGAATGTAAAGAAAAAATACGGTGATAATGCTGTGCTTATTTGGAAAGATAGAAAACGCTTTATGGGCATGCCTCTCTCATTCACACGCTATTACCTAATTAAAAATGGTGATGTTTGGTTCAAGACTTTCCGTGATGTAGGACTTTTTTCCACACATTTAGAGGAAGTTAATCTATACCGCATGTATGATATCTCATTACATCAATCTTTCTCAGATAAAATCTTTGGAACTGGAACGGTTACTCTTTTTAGTAATGATGAAAGACAACCTCAGTTAGTATTAAAGAACATCAAACGCCCTTATCAAGTTAGAGATCTATTCTCTCAACTTATTGAAGAAGAAAGAAAGGCAAATGGCGTTCAAGTTGCCGAAATACAATCATAATAATTATATTGTTTAAAAAACTAATCAAAGGAAGGCTTGCTCCTTCCTTTTTAATACCAAAAGCTTAACAATAAATTTATATCTATTAGGAGGAGAGATGATACATTCAACAGCAGGTGGAAAGCTAAAAGAATATGGATACTTTGACATTGCCAAGGTTGAATACTTGGAAAGTGGCGAAAAAGCATTTGTGCTTTCAACAAACGAGGAAATTAAAGAGGGAGATATCGTTTTAGTCGCAATATCAGAGTTTGAAGAAAAAGAAGCAAAAGTAATAAGAATAGATAAGCATGTCCACGAGCAAAATTTTCCTCTCCCAATCAAGCGCCTTAAAAAAATTGTTCGACTTGTAAAGTAAACACATAAAACATCAAAAACAGACAACACCTGTGTCATCCTAAGCCTCGAACAAAGTGAGTGTGCCGAAGAATCTAAAAACAATTTAACCTAAGCAAAAATAGGCAAAAGGATCTAAAAAGACTTGATTTCCGAGATGTTTCAACTCGCTCGCTGACGCTCACAGCTCAACATGACAATATAGGCGAGATTCTTCGACAGCGTGGCGTGCGCTACTTGCGATAGCATGACAAGTATAAACTTGTTTTTGTCATTCTGAACGTAGTCGAAGGATTTAAGAGGATGTGGCTCGGTTTCTGAAATTCTTCGACAGCGGTCGTTCTAGGCCCCCGAAAAATGCTTGCCATTTTTTGAGCAAACAAACAAATGATAAGTGGTTGGATGAAAAGCAAATCACGAAGTGGAGTGCTGTTTGCGATGTGGCTCAGAATGACGAGTGGAAGCCGGATATCTGTCATCACGAACGAAGTCGAGGAATCTAAAATTTCAAAAATAAATATCGCGTTTTAAAATAAAGTTTTAAAATTTTTTGCTAAATGCTTGACAACAGCGCTTTTACTAGTTATAATAACTAAGGTATCACATAAAAATCACGATGGCTTGTAGCTCAGTCGGTTAGAGCACCACCCTGATAAGGCGTGAAGACAGCGGTTCGACTCCGTTCATTCCAACTAAAAAATTAACGATGGCTTGTAGCTCAGTCGGTTAGAGCACCACCCTGATAAGGAGTGAAGACAGCGGTTCGACTCCGTTCAATCCAACACAAAAATACACGATGGCTTGTAGCTCAGTCGGTTAGAGCACCACCCTGATAAGGTGGGGGTCGGTGGTTCGAGTCCACTCAAGCCAACCACTATGAAAGTCCCTAAATTAGGGACTTTTCTTATTTTAAAATAACTTTTCAAAATCGCCAAAAACATCAAAAGGGTGTATAAATTTTAAAAAAGGGTGTATAAAAATTGCCACTTTTTGACCAGATTTTTTCAAGTCTTGAAAATCGCAATTTCCTAACTTAAACTAACTAAAACTGACTAAAAACTAACAAAAAGGGTGTAAAAGGGTGTATAGGTTTTTGCAATAAAAAAGAGCGTTAATTTGAAAACGCTCTTTTGATTTTATTGAGTTTTAATTCACATATTGTTCAACAAATGTTGCGATTATTTGCAATAACTCAGGGCTTGTTGTCTCGCTGATTGTATTATAATAGTTAAAATGTTTTTTCCCATCAATTATAGGCTCAAACTTTGAATCGTTATCTATTGCCACAATATACAATTTTAAAAATCCGTTCTTTCCATAGTAAACACTAAAATTTATATAACTATTGTTAGCCAATCTATATGAAAACCATTGATAAGTGGTATCACTTAAACCCATTTCTTTATACGCAGGTAGCAGTTCTAAATACTCACCACTTAATATTCCAGTTTGCGAAGATGGAATGATATTATCATCAACAAACTTAAACATCCATGCTTCATCCCCAACATATTTTGCCATAAAGTCATCAACTTGACTTTGATTTTGAGTTTGAAGATTATAAAATTTGTGCAAAAGTTCAATTATTTTGCTAGAATTTATATATGAACTAAGATCTCCGCTTACACCATCTGAAGAATAGAATATTTCATTCCCTACTAAACTGTTGTTTTTCTCATAATTTAAGCGAGCATTTTCATTTTCAAAATAAATAATTTCTTTATAGCATTCTTTTGCATTGTCATTATTTAAGATTGTCATAAAAATATAGTTATCTTGTTTTTGTATAACAATTGGATCGTTATCTATATAACCTGTTAATACTTCTGCATCTAAAAGATTTTTTTGCATGTCAGTATTTGAATGAATAATGTCTGCAAGGTTAAATTTATCAATTTTATTTTGTCTTATTGTGTAAGTCACATAATAATTAAGTTCGTAAATGATTCTTCCGTTTTCATCAACGTTTAAAAATTTTTGTCCATAAATACCATATGGGAAAGCTGCCCATAAATTTTCTTCTGGCCAATAAATAAGATAGTTATTAATAATAGATTCAATTATTTCTTCTCTATTGTCAGTCTCTTTGAAGGCATAATTATATTGTTCTTCCCTATATGTTGTTAAATTGGAATTGTATGTGTAATAGGTGTTTTCTAGTCCAGCAATTTGTTTTGCCAATATTAAGTCTGAGCTACATACATAAACTCCGGCTCCTTGATAAATAAAGTCTCTTGTAAGTGAATTGCTTATTTCATTCAACCCTTGTTGATAAACTTCATATGGAGTTGTTGTTGTCATTTTGAAACCAACTTTCAATTGTTGACCATTTACAGAATTTGAAGTTGACATATAATAACTGTCAATAAATGAATAATCTTTAAAAGGAATGGAAATTCCAAAGTTTTTTGTTGTGTTGTTAAAAGCATTTTGAAAGTCTTGGTAAGTGTCAAATGTATTTGGTCCATCAATTTTCAATTCAATGCTCTCTGGGTTTTCTTTCGTGCTGAGATATGCTGAAATTTGCATATATCCGCTATTTTGAAAAACTGCCAAATGCCAAATGTTGTTTATCATATTATAGGTATAGTATTTTACGCCATTTAATCTATTTATACTTTGTTGTATAACTTCTTTAAGAACATCTGGAGCATTTTGAATATTGCCATTAACAAAATTTTCTTCTTTGAGTTTTTGTTCATAAAAGTTCTGCATGTCTTTTGTATAAAATGGAACATAAATCTGTGTTAAGCCATTTATGGTTGAAATCTCATAGTAATCGCTATATATTGATGGAATGTATTTATACATTGGAGTTTCTGCATAATTTAAATGTGTCCAACCTGGCCATGTTTCAACAACTTCACCTAATCTCAAAGCAACATCAACATCTTTAAGTTTGTTTTTTAAATAGACTGGAACAGTGACATACATTTCCATTGCGGAAACCATACTGTTTTCTCCACTATAAACATAACAAATGTTAACATTGTAATATTTACTTCCGTGTTGTAAATATGAATTAAATTCATAAAAAATTGATCCATTATCTTCAATTCTTTCAATCAAGTCAAAGGCATCTTCAACAGATTGTAGTTCATCATTGTAAAATGCAGAGTGATCAGTAAACATATATTCAGCATAATTCACAAACCCATTATAGTCCACATTTTCAAATTTGATTGTTGTGGACTTCATATTACCAATTTGATCTTTTTCTTTTGAATTATCATCATTTTCGTTAGAAGATAATGATGAAGCAGAAATTAAATTGTCCCTGCCAAAATTTTGTTCTTTAATATAACTAAAATCATAAGCTACATTCTCAAGTCCCATTGTCGAAAGATCTGATATGATTTCGTTTCCTTCAATTCCTCTTTTCCAGCCATCGGCCTGAATAGTGTATTTTTCTTCACAAGTTGAATAACTTGTTGTGTCAGAACTACCGCATGCACTCAACCAAATACCACATGGTAATATAAAAGCAAAAGCTAGAACAAAAATCATTAATTTCTTTTTCATAATTACCTCTCTTGAATCTAATTCATACATATGATATCATAAATTAAAGAATATTTCAATTAATTATATTTTTTTCAAAAAAAATTCAAAAAGACATTGTTTTTATAGAGATTTTTGAAAAACATTTTAAAAAAATAAGAGGAATTTCGCTTGTTTTTTCTCATTCACGACCATGCGCAACTCGCACTCCGTTGGCGAGTTGGTCGTGACTTATTTTGGTTTCGATTTTTTGAATACATATCATTTTTGCCACAAATATTTATTCATTTAATATATCTTTGTTTCAAAAACTTACTTTCTAAAAAACTGCGCTTTTGCTCATTTTCAAAACAAGTTTGAAAAGCATCGCCCTTTCGCTTGTTTTTTCTCTTTCACGACCATGCGCAACTCGCACTCCGTTGGCGAGTTGGTCGTGACTTATTTTGGTTTCGATTTTATGAATACATATCCTTTTTGTCACAAATATTTATTCGTTTAATATATCTTTGTTTCAAAAACTTGCTTTTTAAAAAACTGCGCTCACTTTAGGTCAGGCACTAAGCAAAATAAATTGAGTTAAAAAAAGCATATCTGATGAAATACATCTGCTTCAATCGATATGCTTTTTATCTTTATTTTTGTTTGATTTTAAGGAACAATTTTGTTAGCATTTTTACTATGCAGCCACATCATATATACCTGCGCAGATATATATTCCGCTGAAGTCGCCTAGCATATCATTGTTAATTTTTGCTTCAATAAGATTAACATTTTCTGTTCCATCGCTAAAGCCAAGTTGATTGTTACTTAATGTCAATACCGTTGGAATTTGTGCCAAGCCAGATGTAGGGCTTTTTGCTCCTGCAAGAACTTGCGCGTAACCATTCACAACTACTGTTATTCCCGTTTTTAACTGTTCAATTTGTTCAGTATACGCACTTAAATCAACAAACGAGCCAAATTGATCAAGACTATTTAAAAGTTCAAGAACTGTATTAAATGTTTCGATGTTTGTTTCGATGTTATTTAAGAGTGTTACATCACATAGATAAACAAGTTTAGGTAAATCTTTTAACTCTTCTAATTCAGGATCATCAAGCACCATACCACTAAACACATCAAGTCCTGCTTGAATATTATCACCACCAAGCGCAGCAATCTTGTTGTAAATAACTTGTTTTGTGGCAGTTAAATCTGTGTTAATACTTTCTATCATAGAAGCCAAATTTGGATAAGATTCAATAAGTGCTTCTTTGAATTGTTGTAACGACTCAATCAATGTTACTTCGCCATTTAAGAGAGTTGCCACCTGGCCTGATGCTGTTCCTAAACCTTTTATGTCAGCAGCAAAATTATCATCTTGTATATAACCACCTACAACACCAGCCATTAAATATGCGTCGTCAGCATTTGTTATTTCGCTTATACCTGTAACATATGCACCATTGACACTCGCTCCTGTTGGAAGACTTGTGTAGTAGCCACTTCTTCTTTCAATTCTTTCATATTCTTCAGTGCTGTCATTATAGATGTTCATAATGAATTGACTGTCGGTTGTTTTGGTAATAGTTGTTGTCGTTCCTGTAATTTCCCATTTTTCGCTTGGATTGTTTTTGTTAAGAAGATAATTTCCTTCTTTGACTAACCACATTCCGCCGATATATGTTTCCCAACCATCTTCGCTACCGATATTTCCAATGTTTTTATCCTTATACGCATAGTTGTTTTTCTCTCTACCAAATTGAATAACAAAGTTGAAAGTTGATTCTGTTCCTTCGTCAGTTACGACATCTTTCAAAACGGTTTTTCCAAGAAGTGATTGTAAGGAAGAATCAAGTTGACCTTTCAATGTTGGAACAACTGTGGAAAGATTATTCACAATAAAGTAACCTTCGGCTCCTGTGACATAGTTATCAACAATAACATTAGGTCCAAATGTGAATGTGACATCCATCCATTCAGGAGCATATTGGTCAGTAATTGTGGCGTCAGTAACATTTATTGCCGCACCGCCCGCTTGACGAATTGTGGTGTTTTCAAGTGACATTGAAGTTGTTCTCCAACCGAACACACCGTTTGCCCAAGAGTCAAAGATGTAGGTGTTGTTGGTGTCAATTCCGCCAAAAGAACCTGTGACATAGATGCCGATGTTGGTGTTTGTTATCACAACATTGTCGGTGCTGACAACAACCGCACCTCTGCCCATAAAGCCAGCAGATGACGAACCTTGGTTGGCAATAACTTGCGCTTCATCATCTGCAATAATTGGTTCGCCTGTCTCTTCGTCAGTTTCGTAAATTATACCTGTGGAAGTGTTACCTGTAAGTCTTAAGTTTTTAACATTAAAGTTGACAATTTCGTCTTCTTCTTTCTCTACTCCTGTGTTATATGCGTCGCCACTTGCATCTTGCACCTTAAAGATTGCTGTTTGAATGCTTGCGCAAGGATAACCAGAAGATTCTGTCCATTCCAATATACCAAAAGTATAACCATCAGTAACGCTCAAATATGGCATATTTGTGGCATCAATAGTGAAATAGTTACCGATAAGATTGATATCTAAATTACCATTTCCAATGTCGCTTGAAGTGTATCTTCTTGTGTAGATATCACCTGTCACGCCGTTGTTATCGCTAACATTTGCAAAGTTAACAAGTCTTCCGCTTGGATCAAGTTGGTTGCTTTCCACAATAACAGAAATATTTGAATGGATAACGATGTTGTTGACATCTAGGTCAGCAAAATACTCCTTTAAGTCGTAGTGAGTGAAAGCGTTGACGCCGTTTGTAAGTTCAAACTCGAAAGTGAGTGCATTTCTATTTAAGAAGTTGTATTTTGGTTCAACCACCACCCTGTAAGTTTTTCCGACATTTGTCTTGACAAAAGAGAGTGAGCCGTCAGCGTTTACTGTGAACACTTGTGTGTTATCTTTAATCAATGTTTCGCCGTCTGTGATGTCGTAGACAGTGTATTCAAGATTTGCGTCAGCAAGGCTAACTGTTTCCAATTCGTCGTTTTGAATAACTATATCAAAATGATATGGACTGTCAACACCGACTTGATAGTTCTCAACATCTTTGTTTAGATAGTTTGTTTGCCCAATATTATCTTTTGTGGATTGATAACTTGTGTAGGAAGTTCCTCTTGCAAAGGTGTTTATGTATTCCACAACTTCAACATTTTGAGTTATTGGCTCCTTTCCGTCAAAGGTCAATGTGAAAGTGAAAGAACCTTTTGCAGTGGTTGTCAAAACACCATTTTCAAAGGTGGAATATGCGTTTTCTGTCGTTTCAATAACCGCATCGCTGTTCATGACATAACTCATTCCTTCATATAGATAGAGTGTGTCGCCTTCCACAGAAAATAGTTGTGTGTCGTCTAGGCTTTGATATGTAACTTCATCATTATCTCCAAGAGTGATACTAAATTCGCTTGAAGTTGCAGGTTCCCAAACAAGTTGAACAGTGGTGGAAATTTCGCGCTCGTCCTGAGATGTGAGCGTGATGAAAACTGCGTTATTAGATAGGAAAGTGACAACTCCGTCTTCGTCCACAGTTGCCACATCAGTGTCGGAAGAAGTGAAGGTCACTTCCTTGTATGTGGCGTTGGTTGGCACAACTTCATAGTCGATGTCAAAAGTGCTTTTGCCATCAACAAGAGTGGTGTTATCGTCGTTAAGCATAAAATACTTAACATCACCTCTGCTTTCATCATTATAAATGCCAGTGTGTGGCGTTGTCACATTGATATTTGTGACGTAGACAGTTTTGTTTCTGCTGCTAGGATTTGAGCCGATGACAGCAATGACAATAATGGCGACTATTGCCACAATAACTGCTATGATAGGTATCCATTTTTTAGCCATTTTTATCCTCCTACATTTGAATTTTGTTAAAGTAAACTTTTAGATTAACTTGAAATAAGTATAACCTAAGCGCGAAAAAAAGTCCAGCGATTAAAGGTAATTTTAAAATATTTATTATGTTAACACCTTTAAAGCAAAAATATGCAAGCACCGCAACCACAATGGAAATTAGCACGCCAATCAAGATGCAAGTGCCGATATTTTTGTTGTCACGCATGTTCCCTGAACTTGCATACTCAGTGAGCCTTGGATGCAAAAGGTCGATTTGGAGTGACCAGAACATGTGTGCCGTGTTCACAAACACAAAAGTGAAGAACATAGCAAGAAGACTTAAAGAACTGAAACTTGATGTCACTGCAAGCACAATCATTGACGCCACAATACCAACAAAGGAAATGACAAAATTGACTGTGAACTTGGCATAACAAATTTTGCTTGTGTCGCTCGGCGCCGTCTTTATAAGTCCAAACTCTGCGCCCTCGCCTGTTATTGCCGATGCGCTTATTGTGTTTGTGCTTGTCAAAAACATCAGTCCGATGAATATGTTGACTGCAACGGCAATTGCAACGCCATTTAGGTTGATGTTGATTGCAGAAATTATCTCGTTGACAACATAGAGAAGCACCGGCAAACTGATGATATATAGAATGTGAGAGATGAATGTTTCGGTGTTTCGCATGTTTAGTATGAACTCTTTTTTCAAGAAGGTCATGAAGATGTTCTTGCTCGGTTTGACTTCTCTTTTCTTGACCTTGATGGCATGTTCGAAATTTTGACTTGCAATTTTGAAATACAAGAAACCTATCAAAAGTGTCAAGCCGGCAAGCACGATGAGAGTTGCAAGCAAAATCAAAATGTTTATGCCAACATTGACGCCAAGCATCATGTTTGCAATAACTTCGTAGATAAGCGAGAATTTGTTCACCGACAAGATGACATTCTTCAAAAAGGCAAAGAATTTGTCGTATATAACTAGCAGATTTAAAGGTCTTGGAATGATGTTCGTGATGTAAACTAGAAGCCAGATGACAAGTCCGGCAATCACAAGTGCCAGCAACACTTTCAAGATTGGAACTTTCTTCAAAAGTTTTTTCAAATACATCAGCGGAAAGGAGAAGATTGCACCGATAAACACCGGCAAAAGCGGAAGAAGAAAAATCAAGAAAACAACAAAGATGTAGAAGACATAATCAAGTTTCAAAACAAAGCCAAACGCCAAGAAGAAAGGTAGCAAAAAGAAAAGATTTTTCTTGAATTCGGTTATGTAAAAGACGGCAAGTTTGCTTATGAAAATCTCCGCAGGTTTTGCCGGCATGCTGAAAATGACACTGTTGTCTTTACTCATATACAGAAAGTTTGTCAATCCAAAAATACAAGTCAAAATGCTTATCGCCTGCGTTATGAAGAGCATGAAAAGAAAGAAGTTTGTGTCGATTGGGATGAGCGAAAGTTGACGGATATAGTTGATGAGATAGTAAAGTCCGACCGTCACAAGCGCGCAGACCGCCACTTGAACAATGATAGAAATTGCGGTGTTAGATTTTGATTTCAGCCGCTTATTTTTTCGATTTTTTAACTGCATCAGCGTTAAAATTTTTATTCTTTCAATCATTTTTTCCTCTTATCTTTCTTGTTTTGTAGTTTGAAGGCAAGTTCTTGCACCTTTTTTAATTCCTTTTCGTCTTTATCCTTTTGATTTTCCACAAAACTTAAATATAAATCTTCAAGGTTGACGCCGTTCTTTGTCAGCAGTGCAATGTCAAACACGCCTTGCAAAACTCCGTGTTGTATTATGGCAATTCTGTCGCATATCTTTTCCACAACTTCAATAACGTGACTGGAGAAAAAGACGATGTTGCCGTTGTTGGCGTGTTCGCGCATACACTCTTTGATTTGGTAGGCACTGCTTGGATCAAGTCCGGTGAGCGGCTCGTCCAATATCCACACCTTCGGGTTATGTATGAGCGCGGCAATCACAACAAGTTTCTGCTTCATGCCGTGGCTGTAACTTTTGATTTGATTGTCAATGGCGTTTTCAAGTTGGAACATTTTGAGATATTTTACCAATCTTTCTTCTCTATCTTCCGGCTTGACCATGTATAAATCGGCAACATAGTTGATGTATTCTCTGCCGGTCAGGTTTTCGTAGACTGCGTGATTGTCGGAAACATATCCTATCTGCAATTTCGCTTGAAGTGGCTGTTTTTCAATGTCGTATCCGCAAATTTCAATCTTGCCTTCGGTGATACTCTGTATGCCGACCATGCACTTGATGAGTGTTGACTTTCCCGCGCCGTTATGACCGAGAAAACCAAAAACTTCGCCGTCATGCACTTCAAGATTGAAGTTGTCGACCGCCTTTTGCTTGTTCATACCATACGATTTTGAAAAATTGGTTATCTTTATCATTTTTACCCCCTTTGGATTTATCGGCTTTGTGATATCTCCATACTCCTTTCTAAGTTTTGCGATTTGAAGTTTGTCGATTGACCTAAGTTTGAACAATTCTTTGTAGTGGTCTTCAACTTTATAGCAAATTTTGTAAAGTCCCCAGATCGCAAACATCAAGATGATATAGCCGATATACACCAAAATGTCGTAGAGCCAATAGACTCTGTAAAGCGTTCCGGAAATGTTGATAAACCATTGGAAGTTTATTCTGATATCTTCAAGGAAAGGCAGATAGCCGGAAATTGCGTCGCCATACAAGAAGAAGTAGTCCACGCTGGCAAAAGTGTTAATCCAAGCGTTAGCGATTATCATCGCGATGAAGTAGATTGTGAATATGTAGATGGAGTTGCGCATGTATTTGAACGTCGGTCGCTTGTATAAGCCAAGCAGCATGGCAAGCACCGGCAAAATCAAAACATAGGCATGGCAGAACCAAAAATGTATGCCTGACCAAGATAGGAGCGTGGCGCTTGAGTCTGGAAGAGTCATGGCAAAAATCGCGCCGATAACATTGACAAAATATGTGAAATAATAGACGCTTTTAAGATTGAATGCAAAGGCGATAAAAATTAAAAATATGGCGGTGTTGCAAAGGTGGAGCGGCAAATTGGTGTAGGTGAAATGCAAAACATTCCAATTGTAACAAAACAGAACAAGTGCGCTTGTGCTTAACGAGAGCAGCATGGCCTTTTTTGCATCTTCGTTTTGCTTGCGGAAGACAATAAAAAGTATCGCCAAGGTCAAAACTGTGGCGTATAAAAACAGACGGTGCGCCAAATTGAAGTCTTCAAGCGCGTTTCCAAATGTGCCGAACAACACTTGAAAGGTGGAAAGTGGGAACAGTCCTAAACTCATGGCAAAAAACACCAAAAACATCAAACCAACTTGTTTGAGCGTTGGCAAATCGCGCTTGATTATCATGTTGAAAAGTTGATAGAAACTCATAGCACCTAAAAACGCAAGTTCAACAATGAACATAAGCGAACGATAATGAAAATAGGAAAATGCTGCGTCACCAACAAACGCTGTGACATTCTCTTTGAAGAAAACAAGGTTGATTATCCACACAACAAAGGATATGAAACCGACAATGTGCTTGTATACCTTCACTTTCGTGAAAGCGGAAAGGCAAGTTATCACAATTGCCACCATAGAGAACCATCTTAATATCGCCAGCCACGCCGTCATGGAAGGTGAAAACAGATTCGTCTGCAAGTTGACAATGCTGTCAAAGGAATCGGCGAAACTTATTCTTGCGCCAAACATCAAAATAAGACCTATGGCGAAAATTTTGTATATAAGAGCCTGCCTCTTAGGAAAAAACCTATTGAGCAACCACATAACTAAAAACAATATAAACGCCAAAAGAAAAACAGTAACCTTTTCCACACTTACCTCTAAAACTTATTTTATTATAACATATAAAATGTGTCAAACAAAATAATTTATTTAAAATTATTTAAAAATTTCAAACCATGTTTTTCAAAACCAAACTTATGTTCCACAAACTTAAGTATATATTTCACAAAATTAAATCTTCATTTCACGAACTCAAAGTCTGTGTTTTCAAAATCAAACTACGTTTTTACAAAATTTTAAAAATAGTATTTTAAATGAATATCTTCGCAAACAACACTCGCAACAAAAAACTTATAACAAAAATCTTTTCAACAAAAAACTTATTAAGAACAAGAAAACTTACAACAAAAAACTTATAAGAATAAGAAAACTTACAACAAAAAACTTATAAGGACAAGAAAACTTACAACAAAAAAACGAACAATGAAAATCTTTTCAACATAACATTTTTAAATAAAACATTTGCAAACAAAAAAACATCGAAAAACTTATAACAAAAATCTTTTCAACAAAAAACTTATAACAAAAACTTTTGCAACAAAAAAAGACTTTTCGCAAATCGCAAAAAGCCTTCTTTAATATTAAAATTTTTCTTTACCTACTTAGTCGGTCCAAGCGATTCATAAGTTTTCCCATTATCAAAAGTAATAGCATATGCAGTTAATGAATTTTTAATATCTTCAATATTAGTCTGATAATTTTGAAATTAATGTAAAAAGGAACTTTGCTTCTGCGCATAAAGTTTCTTTGTTTTTTTCTGCTAGTTTCAAAATGAGTTAACCTTACCTCTTATTTTTGTTTTAAATTATTGTTTTTGTTTTAAATTTTGAAAAACAACATCCAAATGTGTTTTAAGTGAAAGTGCTTTTTGCGTGTCTATTGATAGATATCTTTCTGTTGTTTTTGCAGTGGCGTGTCTTAACAGAAGTTGAATGTTATATAGATTTTCTTCATTTTCTTTCAAGATTGTGCCAAAAGTGTGCCTTAATGCGTGAAAATGAAATTCTTGCTCATTTAGTTTGTTTCTTCTTAAAAATCGGTTATATATTGTTCTTGTTCCATAATATGTTCTAACAGATTTATCATCATTACAAAATATGAAATCATCATTGTCTGCAAGTTCAATTCCAAGTTTTTCGCCCTTTTCTTTTTGTAGTTCTTTCCACCTTTTGAGTGCATCAAGTAAAACATTTGGAATTGGAAGTAGTGCCACTGAAACACTTGTTTTTGGCGTGCTAACAATGGTTTTCACACCGATTTTATTTCCGTTTTCATCAAAATTAACTGTGTATGTTACGCCTTTATTTATGTTTAAAGTGGCGTTTTTAAAATCCACATCTTTCCATTTAAGTGCTAATATTTCGCCAATACGCAAGCCCATATAGAAGCCTACAAAGCAAAGTGTTAAGAGAAAGGAATTTTGTGTCAATGCTTCAAGAAATTTCTTTCTGTCTTCTGGTGGAATTGCTTTATATGGTCTTTTCATCTCTGACAAGTCTCTTTTTTCTTTGACTTTAAAATTTACAGAAAGCACTGGATTATATTGCACCAACTTTTCTTCAACAGCATAGTCAAAAAATTGTTTTAAAAGTGTTTTTGTCTTTCTAACAACTTCTCGTGAGTGATTGTTGGCATAGATTCGATTTAAAAGCTTTTTAATCACAACCGAATCAATTTGTAAAATTCCCATGTTTTGCATATTAGGTTTGATGTGTAAGTTAAAGTTTCGCATACAGTCTTCAAACACTCTGGAAGAAACATCATTGATTTTAAACACAAGAAGCCATTCTTTCATTAAGTCACAAAAACTGTTTTGTAGACTTTCGATTTTGAGTGATGAAATTGTTCCTGTTAATCTTGAAACTTTTTGTTCAACTTCTTCCTTTGTGTGTCCATAGATGTATTTTCTTTTGCGTTTTCCATTGTCATCTCGACCTAAATTGACATATCCAACAAATAAACCTTTACTATTTTGAAAAACGCTACCTTCATTATTTCCACGTCTTTGTTTAATTTTCTTCATCTGTCTTATATAAATCTCCTTTTGTGTTGTTTTTCATTTGCCAGATAACGAAAGCCATTATGCTGACTGTTTGCTTATGTCCGTAGTTAGAAAGTGGAAAGTTTTTTGAATTAAAAATCTCTCGGACTTTATCTCTGCCAAGCCCGGTGATTTGCATAACATCTTTAAGTTCAAGGAATTCTTTCCCAAACTTTTTAGAAAGTCTTTCAACTTCTGCACAAATTAGTTCTTCAATTTTCATTTTTGCCTCCGAAATTTGTTTTCGGTTTAAGCATACAATGAAATTTTTTATATTTTTAGAAAATTCACCTATACAAAATCTTAACTTTTCCCCAAATTCTCTAAGTTTTATCCAAACAACAACTAACATAAGCCTTACTTTTAACCTCCTTTTAAGCCGATGTTTTGCTTTCTTTCGGCAAAACACCAAAAAAGAGTAAAAACAGAAAAAGTCAAATGCGTTCAAAGAAAAAATATTGCCTAACTATCTTTTAATTTTTGGTTTAAGCAATATTTTTTCTAACACTCCACTTTTGTATCTTTTGTATTTGAGTTTTTATGTTTTTACACAAACTAACACCGACGAAAGAAAGCAAAATATCGGCGAAGTTGGGATAAATTTGGGGAAAAGTTTTTATTTTTGTTGTTTTACTATAATTTTTGTTTAGATAAAGTTTCTTAACCTATTCAAAAAGTTGTTGTATTGTTTAAACATCTTCAAGCAAAAGGAGGTAAATTGAAATGTAAGATAAAAAATTTTCATAATTGAATATTTTTTCTTAAAAAGTGTTGACATTGCCATTTTGTTTGCTTATAATTTTTCTAAATTGAACACGAGTTCAATATAGGAGACAAGCAATGCGAAGTAAGAATTTAGATTTGATGAAAGATATTGTTGATTTTGTCAATCAAGAATACTATTCAAATGGCAAAGTTCCAACAATGCAAGAGATTGCCGACCACTTTCACATTTCAAAAAGTCTGGTTTTCTATTATATAAAGGATATGAAAGAAAAAGGGCTTATTGATTATGATGGCAGTGCAAGAGGGATTAAAACAAAAACTATGGAAAAGTTTAGTCAAGATGTTGAATATGTTCCACTTGTTGGAGATATTGCCTGCGGACCACAAATGCTTGCTGAACAGAATATAGAAAGATATTTGCCTATCCCAAAAGGACTTTTAGGATATGGCAAGCATTTTGCCCTTGTTGCAGAAGGTGAAAGTATGATAAACGCAGGCATTGACAATGGTGATTTTGTGTTTATAAGACAACAAGACACCGCCGAAGAAGGTCAAATAGTTGTTGCTTTGATAGGAAATGAAGCAACATTAAAAAGATACTATTTGGATAGAAAAAGAAAACAAGTCAGGCTACACCCTGAAAATGATAATATGGAAGATATGTTCTTCAAAAAAATTCAAATTCAAGGAGTAGCTGTCAAAGTAATGAAAGACTTGTTTTAAGTTTCAATAAATGTTCCGCCCCGTTCATTTGTTGAAATAGCACAAAAGATAACTTGCTGTTTTTAAGGAATTCCCAACCTTATATTTACAGTTTGTTAAATCCAAACTTTGTGTGCTGTGGGAAAAAGGAGGTTAATTTGGATAAGCAAAAAATGCGTCGAATTAAATGTCCAGAGTGCCTCAATTATATGCTTGCAGATACAAAAGATAATGGCTACATTGGAAGGTGTCCAGTTTGCAAGTCTCTTATAATTGAAAGGCAAAGATCACAAAAAGAAAAACTTATCAGAATTCTTAAAAATTAAGAATTTAAATTACTTCTAAACAGTAAAATTAAGGTCGGGCTGAAACAGTGCTTTAACAAACCCTTGTTCCCTACTTTTTAGAAAAGGTTCGTGTCAAAGGAAGTGTGCCTCTACGAACGATTTCCATTTAGGATTTTGTTCGAGAGGCATTTTTTATTCGACAAAATCCATCAAAATTCATAAATAGGAGGGAAAATATGTTGTCACTATCTAACATTAGAACAGATTTAAAAGAAATTCGATATTATTATTCACGAAAAGAAATGTTTGATGAAGCATTTAAATGTATGGGACAAAGCGATATTGTAGAAAAAGCTGAAAAGTATAACAATGCTGTCAAGAGTGCACCTGCAAAACTATATGACTTGTATTTTTCGCTTTATATCAAAAATAATACACAGGAGTCGCTTTCAAATGAACTATGCTATACCCCTGAATATATTCAAATGTTAAACAAACAACTATTAAAATTTTTACAAACTAAACTTAAAGAAGAGGAGGAAAATAAATGAATTTTATTGAAGAAGCAATCAATGTATATCGCACAAATAAACATATTGTTGTGCAGAAAATCGGCTTAAAGTTTGATGCCGAAGATGATAACATTCTTTATTCTTTTGACATTTTCTACAAACGAAATAAGAATAGAGATAAAGAATATGAAAATATATTTGGAAATAAAACAAACATCAATGGCAAGCGAATTAAGACTGCAATGTATTCACGAAGATATGTAAAATAGGCAACAAATATGTTGCTTATTTTTTATCTTCTTTTGTCTTTTTATTTGGTTTTGTTTGGGTTTTACTAAGGTTCTGTATAGGTAAAGTTTCTGGAAATGGAAGTGTGAAAAATCTATAATTGCAGTGTAGTTGGTAGCAAGACAAATCTTAGGAAAAGTGCGGATGCTGTGTGATTTTAATTGGTGGCCACCTCACACTGTCCAACGAAACTGTTTGTTTCAATATATATGGTTCTTGACTTACTCGGCTACAAAAACTTAATAGCATTTAATGCAAAATTAAAAGGAGAAAAAGTTATGCCAAAACAAAGAGAAAGGCGCTGGCTCGTGCCTAACAGAAGAGCAAAAGGATATGCCGAAGAACGCAAAGCAAAAGTTCATCAACGCGGTCAAAAAGAAGGAAAAGAGTTGACTGATTTTGAAGCTGGACTTCGTTCTGGTTATCTTCAATGCCAAAGCGATCACGCAGGACTTTACAAATATAAGGAAGCGATGAACTCTGGCAAATCAAAAGCAGAAGCAACTGCTTATTCAAGAAAAATTGGAAAATAGGAGGACAATATGGAAAAGAAAGCAAACAAAATTATGGTTGAAAGAGAGACTTTTGAAAAGGACGGAAAAACATACTTTTCTTATTTTATCAAAGGTAAAATTCGCGGTAAAGAAGTGCGAGTTGCTGTTGTTCCACCAGATAAAGGCGGATATTCCGTTTTAGACATCGTGTTTGGAAATGAGATGAAAGCTGAACTTGTTGTAAACCCATTTGAAATTAAAGATGAGGTATCAGGTAAAACAGTTAAAGGAAATACCTATCTTGCACGCACAATTGATGAGAATGGTGAAGTTTTTGAGTGCAACATTAAACCATATAGAAATTCAGATAAAATGCTTTTAAATATGCTTATCAAATAAGAATTTAGTCAAAAGGTTAAGTTATGAAATGGTTATTTTACACAATTTTGATTATTGTTTTAGTTGTGCTATTGGGAACTTGGCCTCTTTCCATTCTTTCCATAGTTTTTGAGTATATTGGAAAAGCACTTCATTGGCTTGCTGAAATACTCAATTTCTTTGGATGGAACGGACTTGTCTAAAAGTCGAAAAAGCACTATTTAAGACTTAATCTTACTTAGTGCTTTTTATTTTAAATTTTATTAAAAGGTTATATATGGAAAATTTAAAGCGAGTTTCTATTGCTCTGCTTATTGTTGCCTATGTCATCTGTGCTGTTTTGGACTTTTGGTGGCTGTATGTTTTAATCTTTGCTCCTGACAAAGAAATCATCAACACCTTTTATGTTGGCACTATCACAACGAAACCATCAACAGAGGAAGAAGATCCAAAAACAGAATATGTGATTAAAGTTAAATATTCTTCCAATGACAACAAGAATGGCTTGGAATGTTTGGAAATTCAATTTACAGGATTTGTTGATGAAACAAGCGAACAGTTTTATTCTTGGGGAATTCAATTTGTCGCAAATTCTGAAAATGAAAGTTTGGAAGATTGGATTTATAATGTTGATGAATCGTCTGTAAGCGGTTCAGTTAGAAATAAATGGCAATTTCCGCTGACCTGGAAATATTATCACAACATTTGGGGTTCATACACTCCTGAAAATGCCAACATTTTCTATTATAAGTCTTCCGATTTATTCACAAGTGATATAACAGGTGCTTCTAGTTTAGGCAATGGCGAAGGATTTTTGATTTCGATTGATGATGACATCTATAAACTGAACTTTAATAAAAATGTTATCAATGATTCAAGCGAAAATTCAAATTTTGTTGCTGAAAAAATTGTGAATGCCTGGCATATCTCAATTTATCACAACATCACTGTCTATGACTATTATTATAGTTATGACATTTATGACTTTGCCTATACTTTGTATCAACAAATTCAAGCAGTAGCGAACGGAAAGCATTCAGCTTCACTTATTAACTTGCCAGATATGTTTTCTTATCAAATTTATGACGGCAAAACTTTTCAAGATGTGAGTGCACAGGAAAATGCAAAGGTTTCTGAAACTGTTAGAAATTTTTATTCAATCTACATTGAAAAGACGGCAGATGGAGTTAAAACAGCAAATGATAGTATGTTTGGTTGTGTTAATGGCACTCCGCAGTTTAATTTGACCGAAGATGATGAAGAAAATGATGAAAGCATTTTTGGTGATGGCGACTATCTGCTCGGCAAAACGATTGTCGATTGCGACATTTATGATTTTGATTTTATAAATGTTCGTGATAATGCCTATGTGTTGAAACTTAATGACAATTTTTTAAATGTCTATGGGAAACACTCAAATGATATACAACTTTCTATTGAAATAGATATTGATAAACTTAAAAAAGAAAATATTGTTTTTTGTGGTTTTTCAAATGATTCACATTTGTCAGAATTTAATATTCTATCTTGCCACACAGTGCAAACTTTGGATGGTGAAATAGTTAAAACGGAGGTGGACTATGCTTAGTTTGTTATTTGACAAAAACTTCTTTATTGGAGTTTTCAGTGTCATCATTATCTTTGTGATTATTTGGCTATGCGTCAAATATCCTTCCGCCAGAATGGCGTGTTTCATCATTCTTACAATCGGATTTGCAGGACTAACAACCTATTGTGTTGTGAACCTTAATATTTATTACAATGCCAAAGGTGGGATTTACGGACAAATTTCAGGGTTGTTTTCCCCTACCGTTTCGGTCAATGAAACAACGATTGAATTCAACAATATTGAACTTATTCAATATCTTGACACCGACACCTATTATTGCAAGATAATAAGCGACAAAGTGATTGAAATTGACTCTAAGAAAAATTATCAAATGTATATCAACGACACACCTTGCTCAAACTCTACAATTTCTTCCAATTATATAACAAGCGAATATCATTATCAATTTTTCAATGAAAAAGATGAGATTTTGTGTGATGATAGTTTACAAATTAGGCTTGTATTTAACGCAAATAATTCCTATTTCTATATTTATACCGAAAATGGAACTCAATCTGTGAAATATTGGAACTATTATATTAACAAAAATAACTTTACTATCTCACTCAAAGAATTTAATCAACAAAACAACAACCAAATTCATTTTGGCTCTGGCGAAGTTGAAAATTTTTATAAAGTTGACTATGTGTTTACAGAAAATTATGTCGAAACAAAATATTATAAGGAAAATTCTCATCTTGAACTTGTTAATTTGGTTGGTATAGAGAATTGGACTATTGGTGAGCAAGTTGTGAATAGTGACTATGTGATTACGAGTGATATTGTTGTAGAGGCAAATTTTATGGAATTTGATAAATATATGATTGGTTGTATGGTTTGCGAACTTGAAAATGGATATATTATCGGCAATACTGACTCAACGAAAATTGGTCTTATTTATTATGACAAACAAAGTTTAGATTATTTGATTATTAGTTTTTATGGATATGGTTATGGTGGTTCATCAAAAGTGTCAGATCATATAGTTGTTCTGACTTCGGACTATGCAACAATTGACGACATTCTATTTAATGAAACAACTAAAAGCATTATGCACTTAGACTTAAATTTTGATTATGGCTATATGTTTGCAAACGACTCAATGATTAAAGTTGCAGGTTCTTATAAAGATAAAGAAGGTGTGTATGTATATGACATACAACTTGGGACTATGGAACAGATTTACGAAACAGGATATTGGACAAGTTTTTCTGGGAAATTTAACGAGCTTACTGGTGAAAATTCCTATGTGAATATTAGGAACTCAACTGATAACTATCATCTTCGTTATGATTTTATTGAAGAAAAATTAGATGAAATTGATAACGATATGGTTGTCGGTTTTTAAAAAATTAAATTAAAAAGGAGATTTTATGAGTAAAAAATTGATAATTGGCTTGGCAAGTTTAGGTATTGGACTTGCTGTTGCTGGTGGCGTTGGTGGCTATTTTGTTGCTGGCGCTTTAAACGAAAATAAAATACCAACAAATCAAAATGGAGAGATTACAAGTCAAGTGGATATTACTGACTATAATCTTCCAGAAGAATTTAATTATGTCTCTTATACCATTTATGATATAAGCGACAAATTCGCGATGTTTTCCTCTTCATCTGTTGGAAGTTATCTTTTAAACAAAGAAACGAAAGATTTCACTTTTTTCAATTCATCTTCTGTTTCAACTTATTCTCAGGTTATAAATGGGAATATGTATTTTTGGCTAACAAATCTTAATCTTTTTAAAGTCGATATAGAGACAGGAAAATATGAAATCGTCTCATTAAATTCAGGAGTTGCTTTTACAAGTTTGAGTTTTATGGGATATAGTGGAGACAAAATTGTCATTAAAGGTTCAAGCAATGCAACAGGCTCACTAGAATATTATTTTGCTATTTATAACACTTTAAGCGGCGAATGCGAAGTAATAGAAATTTCAAATACTCAATATAACTATACAACTGACTGTTTTGATTTGGGAAACTATTTCTATTTTACACGCACATATGATGTAAGTTCAAGTTCGTCTGGAACTTATAGCTCTTATCTTTATAATAAAGAAAGCAAGCAGATGATAACAATTGAATCTTATTATTTACTGAATGATGACACTTATATTGTAAAAGAAAATAAAATGTATTCAATTATGCGTAATGGTTCTTCGATTTCTCTTTGCAGTGTTGACCTAACAAATGGTGAAGTTTCAGTATTGCAATCTTCAATGTCTTCAAGCGGAAAAATGTTTGAATTGGAAAAAGGATTTGTCTACGCATACCAAAAGACAATAAATAGCAATACTTATTCTTCTATTTATGCTTACTATACATCGTATGAAGATGATAGTGTTGTTAAAATAGGTTATGAAGACGATGATAACACTTATATAATAACTTACTATATAGAAGGACATTTGCTCTTTGCACCTAGAACAGATTCAAGTTCAAATAGATATGGAAGGGTCGCAATTTTTAATGAGGAAACTAAAAAGTTAGAAACAATTTATACATCTCTTGTTTCTTCTTCAAGTGCTTCATATTGCAATGTTTATGAGTTTGATGGAGAATATTATATATCCTCTGATAATGATAATTTTGCCAAAATGACATTCAATGATAATGGAGATATTTCTTTTAAAAATTTGACACTAAAAACAAATCCAACCTATACAAAATACCAAGTTGGAGAAAAGAAATATATCATAGAAGACAGTGGACTCAAATACTATGACTTTGAAAATGATATTTATAAAAGTTTGAAGTCAGTTAGTTCGTCTTCTTCTTGTGATGTTGTGCAGTTAGATATTAAAGATAACATTGCAACAATCTACGCATCAAACAATGTGAAATATGAATTCAATCTCGAAACATTGACCTTTAAAGCTGTTGCCTATTGGGAATAAGTGATAACAATTATCTTTGCTCCACCTCGAACGGGCAAAACTTGCTTTATGACTCACAAACTCAATGAGATAATGTTTGACAATTCTCGAAATAGAAATATGGCAAGAGAAATTTTGCAGAAAAAGGCAAATGGATTTTCTAAACTGACTGTCCCACAACATTGTGTAAGTGCAAACTATGATATTGTGGGGCACAAGTTTAGATATAGTAGAAGATATAGCAGAAGAATAAATCCCTATCGACTGGGTTTTGAAAATTCGTTTGTAAAAACACATTTCAATTTGCCATATGAGGCAATAGGGATAACAGAAGGACAAAAATATCTAAATTCAAGAATGTCGATGTATTTCCCCGATTGGCAATCACGCTGGTATGAGCAACACGGGCACGACGACATTGATATCTTTATTGACACCCAGCGTCCATTTCTTATTGATGTGAACATTAGAGAACTTTCAACTTTCATTGAAATAGTTAAGTTAACCATTCACAAATCACAATCTGGAAAAGTGAATGGTTTAACTTGGCTTGTGAGACATATTGATAATTCTTCACTTTTTGATTGTTATATGGCAAGCGGTAAAAAGGATAGAGATTGTTTCACAGAAGAAATTATTCAAGCAGATTATAATGTTTTCGATTGTTATGATAGTCAGTCTTGCAAACCAAAATTTTATCAAGGACATTTTGATGAAGATTTTGACTATAAAAAAGCTGAACCGACAGAGCAAACTCTTGAAGGATATATAAAATATCTACAAGAAAACGATGACGAACTTCCTAAAAATTTCTACCAAAGGAGGAAAGCAGTATGATAAATTTCAACAAAAATAAGCTTATCAATCAAGTATTAAATAAATATTACGAAACTTTCAGTTTAACTCTTGATACTGCCGATTTCGTTCCAGATGAATATAACGACAAAATCAACAAATATATTTTCAAGAATATGAAAAGGCATTTTAAGAAAATTGATAAAGAAGATAGAAAGTTCCAACGAAAATTTAAGAAAGATAACAAAATTAAAAGTCGAACAAAAAAGAAAACAAAAAAAATAAAAGGAGATAAAAATAATGGCGTTCTTCACAATGAAACACAAAAAGATGGCTAAAAAATGTTCGCTTCGAGAACTGCAAGCAGGTTATGAACGAAGTGAATTTGATTTGGAAAGAGCTTCATATAATGGTGATGCAAAAGGACTCAAAAAAGCAATGAAAGACCACGGCAATTTTGAGTATGCCTTGCTCTATCGCAACACGCCGAAATTTAAAAAGAAGCGTAAATGATTTTTTCACTTTGGAGGTTGTATGATTTATGAAGAATCAAAGGTATATTTTGACGGAAGTCATTATATTGCCATTCCTCACACAACTCGTCCCAAACTTAAACGAAATTTGAAGCGTGAGGAAACAATAACTGTTATTGAAAGTGAAGAAGGTGTGGAGATTTTAAATAACACATCTTCTTTAACTTCCAATGAAAATTTAAATGAAAATGAAAAATTATCAAAAAATGATGAAAAAACTGCAAAAAATAGTGAAAAAATCATAAAAAATGTGAAATTTTTAACTAAAAAAGAAATTTTTGATAATTTTTATAAACAATTTATTGATTTGAAAAAGACTGAACGAAAAAAGAAAATTTTTGAAAATATGAAAATTTATTTCAAAAATGAAGAAATGTGCAAAAATTATGTGGAAAAGAATTTTGGACGGAAAGAAAGGAATTTAATATGTAGAAGAGTGAGAATGTGTAGAAAAGCAAATCTTGCAAATTTTAACTATTTTTGCACTTTCACATATGACAATAACAAGCACACAGAAGTCACCTTCAAAAAGAAACTTCGCACTTGTTTTCGTCATTTGTGTGAAAGGCGAAATTGGAGATATATGGGAATTTGGGAAAGAGCGCCAAAAACAAACCGCTTGCACTTTCATGGACTTTTTAGCATCCCCAAAAATTCCATTCCAGGTGAAATTATTGAAGTTCGAGATTACAGCACGCAGTTTTACAAAATGCAAACCACCTTTCAATCTTCCTACTTCAATGAACGTTTTGGTCGTTCTGACTTTAAGGAAATAGATGAAAACGATAAAAGACTTGGGAATGCTCTTGCCTATCTTATCAAATATATTGAAAAGACAGGAGAGAAAATTGTTTACTCCAAAGGACTTCCGCAATATTTTATCTCTGACATCCTTGAAAGTGATGTCGTCTGCAAAATAGGCGAAGAAGATAAAAAACTTCTGCTTTTTGATGACTTCAAATGTTGGGATGAAGGCGTATTGATGGGAACCGTCAATGAAGAAACTATTTCTCAAATGCGAAAAAGCAACTAAAAAGAAAACGGCATCGTAAAAAAATGTAGTGTTTTGCATAAGGCTCGCCTGCAAACACACATTTTAGATGCCGTTTTTAAGTTGCCAAAAAGGTTTTCATTGAATAATTAAGTTTCTGGCGTGTGCTTGTCTGGCGAGCGAAGCGATGCCACTCGTATCAAGACAAGCACACGCCAGGATCCCAAATTAAAATCTGGTTATATTCAATTTTTCTAAATTATTTTGTTTCAAATCCCATTTTTGGAACAGTGTTTGTGATATAATTTAGGTGAAAAGGAAGGAATTTATGGAAAAAGAGAGTAAAATAAGAGCAATGAGATATTCAAGAAGTGCCTATCGAGGAAGAGTTTTCAAAACAGACATATTTTTAGATTTTGAAAATATGACTGGCATAAAAAAGAGTGGTGATGGTTTTTCTAAATATATTGATTTTGATGAAAATGAAAAATCAGAAAACAAAGTTCTGGCATTTAAACTTAAAAATGGCGAAGAATTACAAAATCGTTTGAAAAGCGTAGAAGAAATTTGTGAAAATTGGAATGGGCAATATGTTGAACCCGCAGTGTTTGTAGACAAATCCGGAAAAGTCCACCCCGCCTGTGATGGATATAGTTGGGAAGTTGATATTGAGTATAATGATGACTCTCGCAAATATGTTTATGGTTCAAGAGCTGAGCCAGAAGACTTTGGAAAATTTGTTGACATTATTTATGAAATCATTGATGAAATTTTAGAATAAAGGAGTGAATGTGAGCGAAAGAAAAAATTCTGTTTTAAATGTGCTTGAAATTCTGCGAAAATATTCAGATGAAAAACACCTATTAACTTACGCACAAATCATTGAAAAACTTAAATCAAATTATGATGTGGAAGTGGAAAGAAAGACCGTTGCAAGAGATATTGACATTCTGCTTGACAACAACTTTGATATTGTGAAATGTGGAAACAAGGGACTTTATCTCGGCGAAAGAAAATTTACCGAAGGTGAACTTCTGTTTTTAGTCGATGCCATATATTCTTCTCGCTCCATACCAACAAAGTATGCCAAAGATATGGTGGAAAAACTTATGGAAGATTGCAGTGTCTATGAAAAGAAAAAATTTAACCACCTTGAGAAACTTGATGATGGCAGAAATGTGGATAACAAACAAATTTTTTACACCATTGAACTTTTAAATGAAGCCATTGAGCAAGGGAAGAAGGTGGAATTTCAATATAATGTTTATGGCCTTGATAAAAAGTTGAAACCGAAGAAAGACGGCAAAGTCTATAAGGTAAATCCCTACTTTCTTGTCAACAATCACGGCAAATATTACCTAATTTGCAACTATGATAAATATGACAACTTGGGCAATTACAAAATCGACTGCATTTCAAATATCAAGGTGTTAGACGAAAAAATCAAACCACTTAAAAGCTTGCCAGGACAAGAAAAATTTTCGATAAAACAATATATGGAAGAACATATCTATATGCTTGCCGGCAGTTCTGTCAGAGCGAAGATCAAGATTGAAAACGAAGATAGAATAAACGATGTCATCAGTTGGTTCGGCGAAAAAACACATTTATATAAAAGCAACAATGAAATTTTTGCCGACTTCAGAATAAATGAAGACGCTCTTATCTATTGGGCAATGCAATACGGACAAACAGTGGAAGTTATTGAACCAAAAGAAACACGAGATAAAATCAAAAATTTTTTGAAAGATATGCTGAAAAGGTATGGAGGTTGAAATGGGATTAAGTAATTATCAAGGTACACCAATGTCAATACATTATGCACACAAAAAATATGATGAAACAGAACTTTCAAAACAAGAATTGGCAGTCTTATCACAAAAACACAAATCTAAATCTGCTCAATATAAAAAGGGTTACAATCAATCAAAAAAATGGGAAAGTGTGCAAGAAAGATCGAATGAAATTTCTATGCGTTGTTTAGGATTTAAATATCAAAGAGAGGACAAGCAAAATGAACTATAATAGAATTTTTGATAAGATTGATGAAATGGTAAAAACTGAATACCCAAAAAACTACAAAGTCAAAGTTGTTTTCAATCAAGAAAAAACTTTCAACGGCTTCACCGAACTTACAATTGAACTTGTAGATGAAGATTATAACAAGGTTGTTTATCACAAATATTTGAAAAAAATAAATTTGGAAATACAAAAAATTGGTTTTTCAAAATACATAACAAGTTTAAAATTCTTTTTAGGAAAAATTGTAAGGAAGATTTTTTCGCGTGGAGATTTATTTTGGGGAAGCAATGATATTGCAAACGGAAGTGAACAGAAAGGGCATAGACCGTATATTATCGTTTCAAATAATTTAAATAATAACCACAGCACCCTTTTAACAGTTGTGCCTATAACCACCCAAGATAAGAAACGCCTGCCAACACATAAAACTGTGATGATAAATGATGTCAAATGCACCGCACTTTGCGAGCAAATAACTTGCATAAGAAAGATTGATTTATCAAAATACATACACTCACTGACCAAAGAAGAATTTAAAGAAATTGAAGATGGGATAAAAGTCCAATTGGCGCTAAATGACAAAAAAGAAGCAAAAAATGCTGAAAAAACACAAAAAAATCAAGAAAAAAGTGGATTTTTTATGAGATTTTTTCAAAAAATCAAAAATTTATTTAAAAAGGAGAAGAAAAATGAAAAAGAAAGAAATTAGACTATTGGATGTTGATAAGGAAAGGGAAAAGTTAAAAGAAATGGTGGATTTAGATCCACTTGTGCCAGATGCTTTAAAAATTGCAATCACAAAAGATAAGATGATAATTTCTGCAACATTGATAAGAAGAAATTTTCAAATCTCTTATCCCCGTGCTGCAAGAATGATGGACCAAATGGAATATTTAGGGTATGTGTCGGAGCCATATGCCGTAGGAAAAAGTAAGGTGCTGATTTCGCTTGACGATTATAATAAAATATTTGAAAATAACGGACAATGAAAAAAGATAGTGGAGGTTGCTTTTTGTGGCTTTTTCTATGGCCAATTCTCTTTATTCTTTCGCTCCTAACTGCATTCACCCATTGGGGAAAGAAAAAGTAAATTTCTTTAAGAAAATATTGCAAATAAATGAGATTTTTAGATAAATATGTTATAATTAAATTGTTATAAAGGAATTTTTATGTTTGAAACAATAGATAACCGAAGAAAACTTTTAGGAGAAGATTTAAAAGTTGAGTTAAGAGAAGGTTCAAAAGTTCGCATTGCCGCCTCTTGTTTTTCAATGTATGCTTTTGCAGAATTAAAAGAAGAACTCGAAAAAATTGATGAATTAAAATTCCTTTTTACTGCTCCGACATTCACCAAAGATCAATTGTCTGAAGGTGTAAAAAAAGAAAAAAGAGAATTCTTTATCCCAAAACGAAACAGAGAAAATAGTTTGTATGGAAGCGAATTTGAAATTAAACTTCGTAATGAGATGACATTAAAGGCGATTGCGAAAGAATGTGCTAAATGGGTTAGAGAGAAGGTAAAATTTAAGAGTAATATAACAAATTCTTCAATTCCTAATTTAATTGGAATTGAAAATCGAGATAAAACAACGCTAACTTATAATCCAATAGATGGTTTTACCACAACTGACCTAGGCTTCCAGCAAGGCAATAGTATTTTCACGGCAATCAACAAAACTGATTTTGCAGAACAAAGCAAATATCTATTTTCTATGTTTGATGAAATTTGGAATGATAAGTCAAAAGTAGAAGATATTACTGAAACTATTGTTGAAATGATAGGAAGTGCATATCAAGAAAATGCTCCTGAATTTATTTATTATGTTTTTTTATACAACATTTTCACAGAATTTTTAAATGATATAACAGAAGATAATATGCCAAATGAAGCAACAGGATTTAAAGATACAAAAATTTGGAATATGCTCTATGATTTTCAAAAGGATGGAGTTATTAGCATCATCAATAAACTTGAAAAACATAATGGTTGTATTCTTGCTGACAGCGTTGGACTTGGTAAAACTTTCACTGCACTTGCTGTTATTGCTTATTATTCTTTGAGAAATAAAAGCATTTTAGTTTTATGTCCAAAAAGATTAAGTGATAACTGGACTCAATATTGCGGAAACAATAATGACACGACAAATATTTTCTATGAAGATAGAATCCAATATGAAGTTTTATATCACACAGATTTAGGAAGAATTGGAACGGCTCACAATGGTAGAGATTTGAGACTGGTAAACTGGGGCAATTATGATTTAGTTGTCATTGATGAAAGTCATAATTTTAGAAATAATAATCCAGTCAAAGATAAAGAGACAAGATATGATTTTTTAATCAATCACGTTATAAAAGAAGGAGTTAGAACGAAAGTTTTAATGCTGTCTGCTACCCCTGTTAATAACCGTTATAATGACTTAAAAAATCAGTTGGCTATTGCGTATAGTCAAGATTATGACGCTTTTGAAAAAAGCCTTGATACTAAGAGCAATATTGCAACAATTTTTAGAAATGCACAGGCTGTTTTTAACGATTGGAGCAAAAGACCGCCAGAAGAAAGAAAACCAAAAGATTTAATTGATGGTTTAAGTATAGATTTCAAAATCTTGCTCGATAGTGTGACTATTGCAAGAAGTCGTAAGAATATTGCAAAATACTATAACATAGACAGCATAGGAAAATTTCCTGAAAGACTTCCGCCTAAATCCTATTATCCAGAATTGACAAAAAGAAAGGATGTCCCACAATATAAGGAAATTTATCAATCTATAAAGTCGATGACAATGGCAGTCTATGGGCTTTTTGATTTTGTGCTTGATAGTCAAAAACCTAAATATGAGAAAAAATATGATATTGAAATAAAAAATGGAAATTTAACTCGAAGTGGAAGAACTTCCGGTATAAAAAAATTGATGACAGTCAACCTTCTTAAGAGACTGGAATCAAGTGTTGAAGCATTTAGATTGACAATGAACGGAATGCTTAATTTAAATAAAGCAGAACTTCGCAAACTTGAGGCTTTTAACAATGGAGAATTGAGACCAGATGCTTGTGCAACAAAAACAGTCTTTAACTATGAATCTTTCGACCAAGACGAAGATGGCAGTTTAAATTTAGTGCACACAGATAAAGGTAAAGAAGTCAAGATTGAATATTCTGACATAGACCGTGTTTCTTGGAAAACGGCAATGGAAGAAGACGTCAAAATTTTGGAAAAACTTTTAAATGAACTTGACAAAGTCACACCTGAACACGATTTTAAACTCGAAACGCTTAAAAATATTATTGATGAGAAAATGGAAAAACCTATCAATGCAGGTAATAAAAAAATTATTATCTTCTCTGCATTCGCTGACACTGCAAATTATCTCTATGACAATTTACATAAATGGTTAAAAGAGAAGTATAACATTGAATCAGCAATGATTGAAGGTCAGTCGAATAGAGTTTCTTTGGCACACTGCCCTAAAAACACGAACACACTACTTACAATGTTCAGCCCTATTAGCAAAAATAGAGAAAAAGTTTTCGGTTGGACAAAAAAATATAGTGAAATGTTAAACGATGGGTCTCTTCGCTGGAGCCATAAAGTTGACAAACACGAGTATGACGATTGTTTTAAAGATATTGATGTCTTGATTGCAACCGATTGTATTTCTGAAGGTCAAAACTTGCAAGATTGCGACTTGTGTATAAATTATGATATCCACTGGAATCCTGTGAGAATTGTTCAAAGATTTGGACGTATTGACCGTATTGGCAGTAAAAATGAAAAAATTCAACTAATTAACTTTTGGCCACCACTGCCACTCAATGAATATATCAATTTGACTGATAGAGTTAAAAGCAGAATGACAATTGTTGACCAAACAGCAACGGCTGATGACAACATTTTAAATCCAGACGACCAAATTGACGATTATCGAGAAATTCAAATTAAAAAACTTCGTGAAGGCGAAAATATTGACCTTGAAGACACCAACAATGGCATTTCAATCAGTGATTTGGGATTAAATGAATTCAGAATGGATACTGTTGAATTTCTTAAAAAATATGGCGAGCCAAACAGAGTGCCAAAAGGTATGCACTGCGTTATAAAACAGGATATAAGTAAAGGTATTGAACCTGGTGTTATTTTCGTCTTAAGAAATCATAACGACAATGTAAACATCAATCGTCAAAACCGACTTCACCCATATTATTTAGTTTATATTAACGAAGATGGACAGGTTATTCACACCCACCTTGAAGTCAAAGAAACTTTGGATGTTATTCGTTTGGCTTGTTTAGGGCAGACTTCTCCAGAATATTCTGCTTGCCATATCTTTAATGAAGAAACAGATGACGGACTTGATATGTCTAAATATAACAACCTATTGAGCAAAGCAATTGAAAGTATAATTGAAGTCAAAGGACAAAGTGATTTGAAAGCATTGTTTAAACAAGGAAGTATGGTGCTTGATGGTGCAAAAATAAAAGGACTTGATGATTTTGAATTGCTCGCCTTTGTGGTGATAAAATAAGGAGAATTTATGAAAAACAACCTTGAAGATTTCAAAGACTTTTCGCAAGAAACACAAATTGCCGAATTGGAAGATGAGATTGCAAACTTAAAAGAAGAAATCAAAACTCTAAAAAATGAACAAAACAAAACTTCAACAATAAAATCAAACACTTCTAAACAAAAAAAGGAGATGTCTCGTGGAGATAAGGTTTTTATAGGACAATTTGTTATCAGTTTACTTGCGCTATTAGCGTCAGTAATAGTATTTATTGTGCTTATAACAAAGTTTTGATGAGGGAAATTATGTTTAATTATAGTGAAAAGACAAAAGTTGATATAAAATTTAAGATGCTTGATTTGTTTAAAACAATCAAAGCAGATAAGAATGTGAAAGCAGATGCAAGCAACGTTGTTTCTGTTGTTTTGTCAAATACTTTATCACCAGAAAGAGCCAACTTGGAAGCAAGTGAAAATGTTAAAGAGATCTATGTTATTGACATATTTTTAAACTCAAAAAAAGTTCCAGAAATATTTCTTGATTGCTTTAATAAATTTATAGAATTTCAAACTCTTTTTAGGTTGCATTACCAAAATGAAATTAAGTATTTAGTTTCAATAAAAACTTTTAACAATGAAAAAATGAAAATTTTGAAAACATTTGAAAGCGATTGGAAAAAAGAAGAAAAAATTGATTTTCCATTCACAACAAAACTTGAAAATGTTTTTAAAGAAATGTTAAAATATGTTGTAGGTTATGCGTTTAGACAAAGTGAATCGTTTGAAAATTATACTAAAAGGCTTGATGAGATAAAAAAACTTAAATCTGAAATTGACAAACAAACTCGCCTTATGACAGCAGAGAAACAACCAAACATCAAAATGGCACTAAACGATAAAATCAAAGAAATGCGAAGAAATTTACAGGAGTTGGAAGAATAAATGAACAATAATAAAACATCAAATAATTTTGATATAGATAAATATTACTCAAAGAACAAAAAGGTAATTATCTGGACTAACTTAGGCGTTATTATAATGTTTACTATAATTTTGTTTTTCTCACTACCAGAAGTTTTCTATCAATCTTTTTTATCAAATTTAGAAGTTTTGTGGGCAATTTTTGGAATAGAGTTGACAGTCTTTGTTTTTATATACGCTTTTATAAGAAAAAGTATAAATAGAGACCACAAAAAAATATCGTTTTTCAATGATAAAGTAAATCTTAAAAATAAATACATAGTAAATGAATATAAGTCTTATTTCGTAGAAATGAATCTATTAAATATAATATTATGGGATTTATTTATAAATTCTTTGTTTTTGATAGTTGTGACATTTTTTTCAATGTGCAATATAAGCATTAACACAGTTGTGAAAATCATTATTTTACTGTGTGTCTCTGCTTTAATAATAACTTTGCTAATACTTGTTGTCCTTTTGTTAAATTATAGAGAATATTATTATAGATTTGAAGATTTTATAAAGAACAAAAATCGAGATGAATTAAATGAGCTTAAAGAATATTTAGAAACTTTACAAAATGAGGAGAAAAATAATGGAAAAGATGAAGATGCTGAGTGAAAATTTGGTAGATGAAAATGTGGAAAAGATTGCAAAACTTTTTCCTAATTGCATTACCGAAGGAAAAGATGAAGATGGAAAAGTTGTGAGAGCAGTTGATTTTGATTTACTCAAGCAAGAACTTTCAAAAGATTTGGTTGAAGGAAATGATGAGAGATACACTTTGAATTGGGCAGGCAAAAAGCAATCAATACTCACTGCAAATTCGCCAATCAATGCAACACTTCGCCCATGCAAAGAGGAAAGCGTTGGGAAAGATGGAACTCCTGGTGGCTGGGATAGTCAAAATCTTTACATTGAAGGAGACAATCTTGACGTTTTGAAACTTCTTCGTGAAACTTACTTAAACAAAATCAAAATGATTTACATCGATCCACCTTATAACACTGGTAATGACTTTGTTTATAACGATGATTTCGCTAGTTCTGCTGACGAATACCTTCAAAACAGCAAAAGTTATGACGAAGATGGCAATAGAATGGTTCAAAACCTTGAAAGCAATGGTCGTTTCCATTCTGACTGGCTTTCAATGATGTATCCTCGCCTCAAACTTGCAAGAGATTTGTTGACTGATGATGGTGTGATTTTTATTTCAATAGATGACAATGAACAGGTAAACTTGAAAAAGATCTGCGATGAAATATTTGGGGTCAACAATTTTGTTAATCTTATTGTTGTGGAAAGTGCTTCTACTGGAGGACTAAAAAGAACATTTAAAGATAGTAGATATTTAAAAACTAAGGAATATCTATTAGTGTATTCAAAATCAACATCAATAGAATTAAAACCACTATATACAGTTGACAATATTTTAGATAGCCATTACTCATTATGGTTTGATGGTATTAATTACATGCCATTAAAGAAAAAAGTCTTTGATACTTTTAATACTAAAACACCTCAAAATCTATGGTTATATGATCCTCAAATAAAAAAATTTTTAATCGATAACGCTAATTTTGTATACAGATTAAATGGACACGAACCACCATCTTGGATTTACAATGAAAATTCTAAATGGGAAAAAGTTTTCGAAAATAGCGAATTAGAACTATACAAAGTTACAGGTAGTGAAAATAAAATTGAATATATTAGAAAGGATAAAAATGGTAAAGCAAAAGAAACTAATATTTTTAGTTTGGCACTGAAAGTTGAGACAATTAATGATAATAAAGAAATTTGTACATTAAGAGGAGACTTGTGGAAAGATTTCCATAAAGATATGGGTAATGTAACAAAAGAAGGAGAGATAATATACCCTAATGGTAAAAAACCATTGAGAATGATAACTGATATAATTGAATCAATTTCGCAAGAAAATGATATAATTATGGACTTTTTCTCGGGATCTGGTACGACAGCACATGCTGTAATGTCAGTAAACAAAAATAAAAACAGTACTAGAAAATTTATTTTAGTACAAATACCAGAAATTATTGATTATACTAATAAAGATAATATTAAGAACTATCAAAAATATGGATTTAAGACTATTTGTGATTTAGGTAAAGAACGCATCCGTCGTGCAGGACAAAAAATTGCTATGGACTTAGCGGGTCAAGAATTGACAAATAGACAACAAGAAATTATTGATGCATTAAATTCAAATCCTGACACCATTCAAGCAATCAATAATATGAGAGATAAGAAAATTGGAAAAAATTCTGGTAAATGCCCTATCGATATCGGCTTCCGTGTTTTGAAACTTGATAGTAGCAATATGAAAGATGTTTACTATACCCCTGCTGAAACTCCACAAGCAAGTTTGCTCGACCTTGTAAGCAATATCAAAGAAGATAGAAGTCCTGAAGATTTGCTCTTTCAAGTTATGCTTGATATGGGAGTTATGTTGGATTCAAAAATTGAAAAAATTGAACTTTCTGCATCAAAACAGGCTTTCAATGTAAATGACGGAAATCTTATTTGTTGTTTTGATATCAATCTTTCAGAAGAAGATGTCACAAAAATTGCAAAATTAGAGCCACTATATGCAGTATTCCGTGATAGTTCAATGTCTTCAGACAGCGTTGCAGTAAACTTTGACCAAATCTTCGAAACCTATTCCCCATCAACTACAAGGAAGGTTTTGTGATGAGAAATAATAAAAAAACTGCTAACTTATGGAATAAAACTAAGCAATTTATTAAACATTATTGGGGCTATATATTAGGTATTGTAATTTCCATTGTTTTAGTTTTATCGTTGTTTTGTAATTTTATAGATGATAATTGGAAAAATATTTTATCAAATTTAGGATTAGGTTTATTTAGTGCTTTGTTATTGGGACTTATTATTGATATTATTAATAATAGAAATAAGAGCAGAAAAAATCAACGAATATTCGAAATTGTCGGACAAGAAACTTACTCTACTTTATATTATTTATTAATGATTTTGCATCCAACTTTAAGTAATTATTATAAAGTTATAGCCACTGGCAAAAAATTTGAATATGATAAATTATCTATTAAAAATTTATTAAAAGTATATGCAGACACAATAAAAAATATAAAATACTTTACGACTCCAGTTATCTCAACTAATCAAACAATCACAGAAGAAGATAGAAATCATTTTAGAAGACAACAAGAAGTATCAAAATTGATAAACGATTGTAAAATAATAATTTTAGATTACAGAAATAAATTTGCTAAAATTTTTCAAAAAATTAATGAACAGCAAACTAATTTATTAATTAACGAAGTAACAAGTGAAGAAGATATCTTTAAATTGAAAGCATTTATTAACCTTATGAGTTATCAAAGAAATGATTTAGGCAAAGAAAATGAGTTGATTGAATTGGGTAAATCGTTCGAAGAGGTAATTGACTGTAAAGTTGTTGATATTTTAGATAAAATTGGATTTAATAAACTTGCTTTCACTAATAAAAAAGGTTATTTCGATGCAGAATCAAAGAAAGGAAAATAAACATGAAATTCAAATTTAAGACACAACCATATCAGCAAGATGCTGTGAATAACATTTGCAAGGTTTTTAATGGACAACCTTATTTTGATATGGTGAGATACACAAGAGACTTGGGCATTAGACGAAAGAAGAATGAATCACAAATTGATATGTTAGATATAGGTGCCTTTGAAGAGAATGATGATGGTTTTGAAAATGCAAAAATCGTTTTGGAAGATGCTGATATTTTTGCAAACATCAAGAAAATTCAACAAGAAAACAACTATAAAGTTTCAGAAGAACTTGTTCGTGGACTTGGCAGGTGTTCGCTTGATGTTGAAATGGAAACGGGCACAGGAAAAACATATGTCTATATCAAGACAATTTTTGAACTCAATCAAAGATATGGTTGGAGTAAGTTTATCATTGTTGTGCCAAGCATTGCTATTCGTGAAGGTGTTAAAAAATCATTTCAAATGATGGAAGACCATTTTATGGACCAATATGGAAAAAAGGCAAGATATTTTATCTACAACAGCAAAAGACTTTCTGAACTTGACAGTTTTGCATCTTCCAGCGATATCCAAGTGATGATAATCAATGCTCAAGCATTTAATTCGCGCACCGCAGATGCAAGAAGAATTGATATGGTGCTTGATGAATTCCAATCCCGTCGCCCAATTGATGTTGTTGCTAAAACAAGACCAATTCTTATCATTGATGAACCTCAAAAACTTGGTGGCGAAGCAACACAAACTAAACTTAAAAGTTTTAATCCACTTTTTAACATCAACTTCTCTGCAACCCACAGAAAACATCATAATTTAGTGTATTGCCTTGATGCTTTGGACGCTTACAACAAAAAACTTGTTAAGAAAATTCAGGTTAAAGGCTTTGAAATTAAAAACTTGCGTGGAACAAATGGATATGTCTATTTACAGGATATTATTGTTTCAAAAGATAAGCCACCTATGGCAAAAGTAGAATTCGAAATTAAATACAATAAATCAATCAACCGTGAGACAAGAATTCTTGGAGTTGAAAGAAATTTGTATAGTCTTTCAAATGAAATGGAGCAATATAAAAATGGTTATATCATCAAAGACATTGATCCTCGTTCTGACTCAATCACTTTTTTAAATGATATTCAACTCAAAATTGGTGATGTGATTGGTGATGTTTCTGACAAAGATATTCGCAGGGTTCAGATAAGAGAGACAATTCGATCTCATTTTGAAAAGGAAGAGCTTCTTTATAGCAAAGGAATTAAGTGTCTGTCATTGTTCTTTGTTGACAAAGTTGCAGACTACAGAGATTATAAGCAACCTGATGAAAAAGGTGATTATGCAAGAATTTTTGAAGAAGAATATGTGAAAGTTTTGAATGAATACATTAAACTTTACGAAACACCTTATATTAAATATTTGAAAACAAAGTGTAGTAATGTAAACGAAGTTCATAAAGGATATTTCTCAATTGACAAGAAAACAGGAAAAATGGTTGAATCAAAAGACAACAAAGAAACAGGTTCTGATGATATTTCTGCTTACGATTTAATTCTAAAAAACAAAGAAAGATTATTGTCTTTTGATGAACCAACAAGATTTATTTTCTCTCACTCCGCCCTTCGTGAAGGTTGGGATAATCCAAACATTTTCCAAATTTGTGCTTTGAAACCAGGTGGAGATTCTGCAATCGCAAAACGCCAAGAAGTTGGTCGTGGACTTAGAATTGCAGTAAATATGCTTGGAGAACGAGCTGATGTTCATTATTGTTCAGTAACAGGAAACAACTTTCACAGAATCAATATGTTGACAGTTGTTGCAACAGATAGTTATAAAGATTTTGTTGCTGATATTCAAAAAGATATAAAAGCAAATCTTGCTGATAGGCCAACCAGAGCAACAATTGAATATTTCAAAGGAAAATTTGTTAGCGACGGAACAAACAAAATTGAAGTTGATACTCAACTCGCTACAGACATTCAAAGTTATTTAAGATTTAGTGGATATGTTGATAAAGACAACAAACTTACAGATAATTATTTTGCAGATAAAGAAAATGGAACTTTAAAAGAGATGCCTGAAATTCTTGCACCTTATACCGAAAGTATTCACAGGCTTGTTCAAGGAATTTTTGATGAAAAATCTCTTGAAGGAATGATTGAAAATGGCAATAAAACAACAATTATTGAAAATGATTTAAATGAAAACTTTTCAAAGAAAGAATTCCAAACTCTTTGGAAGTATATCAATCATAAATACACATATAAAGTCAATTTTGATAGTGAAGAATTGATTAAAAAGTCAATTGAAAGTATTGATAAAAACTTGTTTGTTGCTGAAATGAAATACACAGTCACCATTGGTGAGCAAAGAAAAGTTATGGATGAAAATCAAGTAAAACGAGGAGATTCATTCGGAACTACTAAAACAAGAACTGAAAGTATTGTTAATGCTGGTGCAGATAGCACAAAGTATGATTTAATTGGAAAAATAGTTGCCGGAACAACACTTACAAGAAAAACTGTTGTTAGAATTTTGCAGGGAATAAATTCACAAAAATTTTATATGTTTAGACTTAATCCCGAAGAATTTATTTCAAAGGTGATAAAACTTATCAATGAGCAAAAAGCAACAATGATTGTTGACCATATTGTTTACAATCAAACTGAAGGCACTTATGATAACGACATTTTTACTAAAAATCAAAACAAATCTGATTTTGATAAAGCATTCAGAGCAAAGAAAGCAATACAAGATTATGTATTTACTGATGGAACTGCAGAAAAATCTGTTGAAAGAAAATTTGCTGAAGACTTGGATGTGGCAAATGAAGTTTGTGTGTATGCTAAATTGCCAAAAACTTTTGCTATACCTACCCCTGTTGGCAACTATTCTCCTGACTGGGCTATTGCTTTTAATGAGGGCACTGTAAAACACATATATTTTGTTGCTGAAACAAAAGGAAGTATGGAAAGTTTAGAACTAAGACCCATTGAACAAGCAAAAATTGAATGTGCAAAAAAATTATATAACAATATTTCCACTTCAAAGGTAAGATATCACGAAGTGGCTTCTTATCAAGATTTATTAAAAATTATTAAAGCAATGGATTAAATCATATGAGTAAATATTTAGTTGGATATAAGTTTGGGATAATTTGGGATGGAGAAGATGGCATTTCTAATTGTGAAATAGTTGATGGAAAAGGTAAATTGACAAATGGGCTTGTTGGCATTGATACAGATTTTGCAAAAAGTCTAATGGGTAGGAATGAAGGAGATAAAGTTGAATTTGTTGTTGGAAATATTAGAAATAAATATACAATTAAGCAAATTTCCTGCCCTAGTGTTTTTGAGGTCTGTAAAATAAGGAAAATAACAAAACTTATTCATTTTACTCCTATAGAAAATTTAAACTCTATATTAAATTACGGTCTTCTATCTGTTAATTTGTTAAAAAGTAAAAATATAAGATATATTTATAATGATAAAGAGAGAATAGACAGGCATTTGGATTATATATCTTGTTCGATAGAATTCCCCAATGGTTCTATGTTAAATTATTGCTTGAATTTTCATAAATACCATTATGCTATTTTAGAAATTGATATAGATGTGCTAAACCATAAATTTGCAAAATGCTGCAGTGTCAATGCTGCAAGAGCAAACGGCTACTATATTGAATCAATAGATAAATTTAACTATTTATTTGAAGGTGACAGAAGTGATGCATTACCTGATAATTTCCCAACAGATGAACAGGCAGAAGTTTTAATAAAAGATAACATTGAGCCCAAATATATAAAAAATATAGTTTTTCAAAATGAAGAAGATATGTCTCTTTTTAAAAGTTTACCTAATGTAAGAATTGATAAAGAACTTTTTAAATATAGAGATGATTATATCTATTGTTATAAAAAACTTATTTATCGTTCGAATTAGTCTTTATTAAGTATATAGATTTTGTCGGCAACTTTGATTGCCTGGTAAGTTTTGCCGTTTATGGTTTGAGATATGTATTCTGGTTTGCCTGGTGCATTTGCACGAAGAATTATGTGTTCTTTATCTTCGCTGGCTTTTTTGATATTAACATCAATTATATTCTCAAGTTTGGAAACTTCAAGCACTTTTAAGCCTTTTTGAACAATAAAGGCACTGAATTGCCACAATTTCTCAAACATCCCATTTGAGTCAATAACAAAGCAAAAGTCATCTTTTTCATCATATCCTGTTATTCTAAAATAATTTTCCATAGTTTACTCCTTTTATGCGATTTTCTTTAATTTTCGGTTGGCGTAAGGTAGCCAAATTTTATTTACAAAGTTTAAAACTTCTTCATTTGGTTTGCTATCAAGCTTGCCATAACATTGAAGCACTTTGTGATTTTTAAGTGAATATTCCACCGTTACGAATGGAATATCAGGTTCTTCTTTGTTTCTAATAAAAAAGATTAGAGATTCCTCTCTAACGAATTTTTGGTCGTAATTCATACGCCCAACACAGTGATTTAATTTTTCACCTTCAAACATCAAATCTTTTGGACTTTTCGCTATAATTGCAACATAGTTCTCTCCACCCCTTTGAAGTGGTAAATATTTTTCTGCAATTTCTGCAAACTTTTGATAAAACTTTTTGCATTCTTTTTCATCTGCCTCTGCTTTAGCCGAATGATATTCATCAATTCTTATATCGTGCCACTTTTTGAAATCGTGTGGAAATTTATTTTTAGACAATGTTAAGTCTAATTTTAAATATTTGCAAGCACTTATATAATCATTATACGATTCAACATTTGTGTCTTGCTTATCCAGATATTTTATAAACTTCAAAATTTCACTGTTTTTGATTAAACTTTTCAAACAATTTTTGTATGTATAGTCATCTCGCATCTCTTTTATCAGCCTATCTTCTTTCAATGCATCAAACAAAGAAATTTGATATTTGTAGGCATATAGAATTATCGCTGTTGAAAAATATGGGTAATTGCCATATTCATTTTTAAGAATATCGGCATTTTTTGAAATCCATTTTCTAAACTGTTTATCTTTTTTCAATTTTTTGAGAAGAGTTTTCTTTGTTGCAAGATGATAAAGTCCCATTTTTATAAGATATTCCACTTCTGGAAATTCTTCATAAATTTCAAGATATTTTAGTAAGTCTGGATACGGATATTTATCTGCCACGCTATACTTATATTTCTCAAACTTCAAAGCATACTTTTTGTTTAAGATTGGAGCATTTGGGTCGAAATACTTAGGTTCTGCTTCTACCCATCTACCATCATATCCGTTTGTTCCTTTGGAAATATTTTCATCATACCAATTTACATAGAAACCCATAATTGAATAACTTATGTCTTTGACTAAACATTTATTGCCATTCACTTTATGAATAGCAACTTGCTTGCAAAACCATTGTCCTTCATAGTTTTTGCACGCAACTGTTATTTTCATCAGTTGTTTTTTAATTGTTGTTAGATAGCAATAAAATCTAATGTTGCTAAAATAAGTATTCTTGTACAAATTTTTAATCTTTTTAATTATATATTTTGGAATTGGCTTAATATTTATATCGTTCATTTTTTACCTCACTGCATTTCAAGTTTGCCTTCAAAAAGTGAATAAAGCACATACATTGTGTGTTTATCAAACGACTTTTCAATCTCTAATTCGCTTAAAACTTCGCCTGTTTCTTTATCCACAATTTTGTTGTTAACTTGAATTAAATTTGAATTATTTTCTAATTTTTCTTCAATTTTTTCAGTTTTTTGCACATTCTTTTCAATTTTTTCGTGTTTTTCTTCTGTTTTTTGCACATTTTTTATTTTTTCAATATTTTCTTCTTGATTATTTTCTGTTAATAAATCAAAAAGTGTTGGTTGTTTGTTTTCCACTTTTTTAGATAGTTCAACTTTTGGTGCTTGTGGTTTTGGGATAGGAGATTGATATTTTGTGCCATCTTCGTTATAAAGGTCTCCAACAATCTCATCTTCTTCAAAATAATGAGTTGCCCATCCGAAAACGATATCATCATCAATACAAGCAAAACTTGCATCAGAGCCGGCCTGCTTTCTTGCCTCGTCTGATGCAAATTTCGTAAATCCGTTTAAGTCTTTTTTATTTAACAATGTTTTGTCATCTTTTTGTATCTTAACACCATTGTTGATTTTGTTCGCCAAGATTTCACTTGCATTGTTTTCCAAATATTCTTTAATTCTCTCTTGTGCTTTACTTTTTGCTTCTAATAATATCTTCATCAACCTATTCTCCTTATTCCGCCACCAAAGCTGTCAACAAGTATTGTTCCAAATTCCGAGCAAAAATCGTCTGTTTTATTCCATACATATGCAATCACTGAATGTTGAAAAGTGCTGTATTCTACAATCGAATCCTTCCATTCTTCTTTGTAATCTGTAATAAGTAAAAAGTCGTATAATTCGCCAAATTCTGTATATTCGTGTGTGATTGCATATACGGTGCAATTATACTTCTCTTCCAAATATTTAATTTTGTTTTGTAATTCTTTATCCTGCCACGCCCAATAGCCTGCATATTGTTCAAAATAACATACATAGTCGTTTTGCATAAAATTCTTTATGTATGGTTGATATATATCTAGTTTTTTCATACATTCGACAGCTTTTTCCTTTCTTTCTTCTTTTGTTGTGTTTGATTTTCTAATTTCATTTTCCATATTTTTAATTCTCCTTTTTAATAAATTTCAATTATTCCGTTTTCACACTCTTGTGCGTAGCAATCGCCTATATATTTGCCATAAGCTTCAAAATCTATAAAGTTTTCTAAAACTTCTGGAATTTGATAACAGTATTCTTCAAACATCATTCGACCATAGTCTTCCCAGTCATATCCTTTATAAATGTGTATGTCATCATCCCAACTCGAACCTTTATTGTTGACAAGATTTTCAAAGTCGCTAAAATCTCTGACATCTAAATATGCAAGCAAAGTTTCATATTTATAATCGTCATCAAGAACTTCTGATTCTTTTAATATTTCAAACAATATTTTTGGATTTGTATAATCCCATTCACAAGCATTTGATGGTAGTCCCTCAATGTCTTGAATAAACAATTCTTCATCAATTCCATCAAGTTTAAAACCTTCTTTTTTAAGTTCGTTTTCAATATCTTCCCAACTATCATAATCGGCAAGATTTAACCATTTTGAGCCCAATGCTCTTTCATTACATTCGTTATATGAGCCCCAAGAGCCAATAACAATTTTGATTTCATTTTCCATTTTTTCTTACTCCTTTTAATTTAAAATTCGATACCAAAGCGTGTAGCAGTTTTCGATTTCGAGATTGACAATTTGATGTTTTTCATTCTCAAATTCAACTTCTTCAAATTCTGTGAAACTGCCTTTGAATTCGTCAGTGGAATTTAGCATTTTGTGGCAATATCTTATACAATCTTCATAAACTCGATTTTTTGTGTATAAGTTTTCATCATCAATTTCACCATAGCCCATAAATCTGAATGAACCTTTTTTAGTGAATTTGATTAAGCTAAACTTCACTTTCTTCTTTTCTTCGTTCATCTTTTTCACCTCCTGTTTAAATTTCGCCTTTCGGCACCCAACAAAACTTGCATAATTCGGTTAAAATTTTTTTACTTTTTTGTTTTTGTTGGTGTCAACAGGCGATAAAAAATATTGATTTAAAATAAAAAAAATCAGACTTACATAAGTTGCAAATCTGAAAATAAAGTGCTTCAGCGATATTTTTTAGCGACAGTTTACACCAACGAGAATTATGCAAAAACCACCACCGAAAGGCAAAATTTAAACAGGAGGTTTCTATTATTTTAAGCTTAAAAATAAAACTAAATATATTATATTTCATTCCTTTATAGGAAGAAAACAAAGATTTTTCTACTTATTTTTGCAAAATTTTTGACATTTACACTTGATTTTCTTCCGATAGATATGATATATTTTAATAAAAGGAGTGCTTATGAAATATTTAACAACTTCACAAATTGCTGAAAAGTGGGGATTAACAGAAAGACGAATCCGAATGATGTGCCAAGAAGGAAAAATTGAAGGAGCTTTTCTCGTTGGCAAAACTTGGAACATACCTGAAAATGCTGAAAAACCTCAGCGTGTCAATGCAAAATTAGTATCAACTAAGGAAAAATGGAAAGAAATTCTTTCTTTAAAAGAAGAATTAGACCATAAAAGACCACTTACTGAAGCTGAACTTAAAAGATTGAATGAAGAATTTATGGTTGAATATACCTACAACAGTAATGCCATTGAAGGAAGCACACTGACGCTTAAAGAAACAAGCCTGGTATTGCAAGGAATTACTATAAACAAAAAGCCATTAAAAGAGCATTTGGAAGCAATAGGACATAAAGATGCATTCTATTATGTTTGCGACCTTGTTAGAGAAAAAACACCACTTACAGAAAGCATAATCAAGCAAATACATTCTCTTATTTTAGTTGCCGAGCCACAAGATAGAGGAGTTTATAGAAAATTGCCTGTAAGAATTTTAGGTGCAAATCATACGCCTCCCCAACCTTATCTCGTGCCAAAGCAAATGGAAGATTTAATGATAAATTATAAAAAGTGGATAAAAACCAAAAATATTGTTGAGGTTGTTTCGCTTTTACATTTGAATTTTGAATTCATTCACCCGTTTATTGATGGTAATGGAAGAACTGGGAGACTTCTTGTAAATCTTGTTTTAATGCAAAATGGTTTTCCGCCAATTGATATAAAATTCTCTGATAGACAAAGATATTATGATTGTTTTGAAGATTTTGCAATATCCAACAAACCAACGGCTATGATAGACCTAATTTCCGACTTGCTAATCCAACGATTAAAAGAATATTTAAACATTTTATCTTCAAAATCTTAACACTTGACATTTCATTTGCAAGTTTTTGGATTTCAATCCAAAAAGTAAAAATTAGGAAAAACTAGTTCGTTTCAGTATTTAAAACGTCTAAACTTTCGTGATTATGGGCAGTTTAGACAAAAAGGATGTAAAAGGATGTAAAATCGGCAAATTTTGAGATTTTGTCGCAAAAACAAAAATCGCTATACTTCCGTATTTATCGAATGTATAGTGATTTTAAAAAATCTCAAAAATGCAAGAGAACACTTCCCTGATAAGGTGGGGGTCGGTGGTTCGAGTCCACTCAATCCTACCACTAAAACCCCGATAAAATCGGGGTTTTTATTATGCTTTTATAACTAATTTTTTGACATCATTTACTGCATTTTTTGACATCAAATATTTTTCTATTAAATTTAAGCAATAAAAAAGACCGAAAGTGTGAAATTTTTACTTTCGGTCTAATTCTATCTAAAACTATCTAAAAATGTGTTATTTGATGTCAAAATTGATGTCAAACTTTACATATAAATTTTTTTATTTTATTTATACATATTTTTCTTTTAAAAGTTTTTCATAGCATTACTTATACTCAAATTCAAGCTCGGTTTTCCTTTCGTAAATAGTGCCGACAGATTTATCTCTCATCGATTTTTGGTGAGATTTTTTTGCATAACAATACCTGCAGTCGTGAAAGCATGTGTCATACTGCCCGATATCCACCGACGGCATACAAAGGCAGTTTTTGCGTTGTCCATCAAGTTTATTGTTTTTGCGTTTGACTTGAATTCCCAAATCTTTATACCTTTCACTCAAAAGTTTCTCAAAAATTTCGCCGTCAATGCACTTACTTGGAACAATACCGTATTTTGAGTAATCACTTTCGGCACACGCTTCAATTTGAATTCCATTTTCACTAGCAATTTTTGAAATTGCAGATAAAATTTTATCTTTTTGCCAAACGCTAGGCCTATGCAAATTTTTATCACAGCCCTTATAACTTTCAATCAAAAAACTGATTTTGCAATGTTTGGTATATCCCTTTAATTCCTTTGCCAAATATTCAAACTTTTCAATATGCCAATTTTCGTCAATTCCATCGGTGATAAGAATTGGGTCATATCTCCAAATAACAGGACAAAATTTTGAAAGGATTTTGAAACTTTCAATTCTCTCTTCAAGCAGTGGAAGATTTGCTTCGATTTCTTTTGGATATGCGTTGAGAGTGTAAAGAAAATAATATTTAAATTCTCTTAATTTGTCAAGTTTCTCTAACATAGGCTTTGGATTCTTTGTCCAAAAAACGATTCCTTCGATATTGCCTGCCGTTTCAACTTTCTTTTCTCCGAGTAAATTTGTTTCAACATTTTCAATTTTTAATGGTTTTAGCTCTATTTTGGCAATTTTATCGCGAGCAATAGGATTTGGCACCAAAACAAAACCTTGGTCCAACTGCTTAAAAAACCAATCACTATAAAACGCAGGGATGTCGGTTCGTCTAGAAACACTTAAAATCATATAAACTCCAACTTATTTTCTTTTTCCACTTATTATTATACCTTTTCCATCCAAAATTTCAAAGCTATTGTAATGAAAAGAATTTAATTTTCTCCTTAAACTTTTTAAAAAATCCATTTCTTCTTTTGGCATGTGATAATTATTATTTATTGTGTAATCACAAATAATGTAAAAATTATTTTTATTCTCCAATGCTTTAACTAAATCTTCTTTTAAGTTGGAATTATTTGAAATAGTAAATAGTGAATTAAAAAAACAAATTACAGGATTTTCTTTTACAACATTTAATAAAAACATGCCATCATCATAACTAATTGTTTTAGGCAATTTGGGCGTAAAATTTTTATAAGTATTTGTCTTTTTAATTACCCAATCGCCTTCATCTATACCATAGTAATTAAAATTGTTTCCAAAAATTTCATTTGCTCCAATGTAATCAAATCCAAGTCCACAACCAAAAGAAAAGATATTTAATTTATTGTTTGTTGTTAATCTTTTAAGCGAATTAAAACTCTCTTTATTTTTCTCATAATTCACTTCGGCATAATCTTTTAAATAATTTAGATTTGAGCACAAGTTTCCATAATCTAAATGTCCTTGGCAGTCTTTTTTACAATTTTCACATCTTGGGAATTTATAACCATTCCATAAACTTTCAAATTTCATAATTTTCTCCTTTTAATGCAAAAGGTTGAGAAACCCTAAGTTTCTCAACCTCTTTTTCATTCTATCATAGAATTATTGAAAGTCAACACTTATATGTCAAATTTTACATCTCAAAATCTTTATTTCTTTTCCGTCTGGCTTGTTTTTCTCTTAACAGTTTTTCAAGTTCTTCGTCAAGTTCATCATCTTCCATATCTTTTGGACTTATCTTGCTTTCTTCAACTTTGAAATTTTTATTTATAACATCCGTTGCTTTTTGAAAGTAAGATTTGTCAACTGAATTATATGTCGTGATTGTTGTCTTGACCGATTTGTGTCCTAAAAGGGCTTGAATAACTTTTGGATTTTGGTCTGCTTCAAATAACATATTTGAGAAAGTATGTCTTAAAGTGTGAAAATGAATATTGTATTTATCAAGTCCATATTTTTCAAGAAATCGATAAAAGATTTTCTTTGTTCCGTAGTAAGTTCTAACAGTGCCATCGTTATTGCAAAACACAAGAGAATTTTCACTTGTGAGATTGATGTTGTGTTCATCTCCGTTGATGTCTTGGCTTATTTTGTAATCTTGTAAAGTTTGAATTAAAAGCTCGGGCATAGGCACAACTCTTTTTGAGCAAGTTGTCTTAGTGTCGCTGATAACAGTTTTTCTTTCAATGACCTTTCCACTGCTGTCAAACTTAGGCACAACAGTTATAGCACGCTCAACATTTATTGTTTTATTTTGAAAGTCAATATCTTTCCAACGAAGTGCAAGAGTTTCGCCAGTTCGCAAACCTGCAAGCATCATACAAAGGCATAGTGGCTTTAAAAAAGTATGCTCGTTTAGACAAGCTAAAAACTTATCTCTTATTTCTGGTGGTAGCGCTTTATATCTATTTTCACTGTCATAAATTTTTCTTTCATTACTTTTGACTTTTGTCAAATGTGTGGGATTGTTTGCCACAAAACCGTGCTCAACAGCATAGTCAAAAAATTGATTGAAAACAACTTTTGTTTTTCTAACAACATCTAAACTAAAACCATCATCAATCATTTGATTAAGAATTTTTTGTATTACAATAGGGGTTATTTCATCAATTTTCATATTGCCAATTTTAGACTCAATATGCAATTTATATTTGCAATAAACACCTTCAAAAGTTCGTGGTGAAACTTGATTTTTCTTAAAAACCAATAACCATTCGTTCATCAATTTCGCAAGATTGTTTTTGTCAACATATTCAAAATTTTGATTTTCAATTCGGTTGGTTAGTGCAACAAGTTTATCAGCAACTTCCATTCTTGTTTTGCCATAAATAAATTTTCTTTTGACTTTACCATTTTCATCATAACCGACAGTTGCAGCACCAACCCATCTTCCGTCTTTTCTTTGGAATATACTGCCTTCTTTATTTCCACGGCGAGTTTTTGATAAAACTTTTTTCTTAGCCACTAGCGCACCTCGCTTTGAGAGTTGTTGAGTGTAAGCCAAGTGACAAAATTAAGAACGCTAACAACTTGTCTTTTGCCGACTTTTGTTGTTGGAAAGGTTTTGCTTCTCATAAGGTTTCGCACATTATCTCTGCCAAGTCCAGTGATTTTGATAAGGTCATCACAGGCTAAAAAATCTTTGCCATATTTTAAAGAAATTCTATTCACTTCGCTTTGTATAAGTTCGTTCAAATTGATTGTATTTTGCATTTAAGTCCTCCTCAAAAAATTAAAATTTCTTTTCTATGTTTAATTAAAAATTCCTATTCATTTCTTTCTATTTTTAATTTTCTATTCGACTTTCTAAACCGTGATTTTAATCACAAAAAGGCAAAGTGGGCGTCCCACTTGTGCAAAATGTGAAATGAATCAAAAATGAGACATTGAGATTTTGGGGTGAGTCAAAAAAGTCCTTTATTTATAAGGCTTTTAGGGCTCACAAACAAAATTTTGATTCCATTTCTTATCCTGCTTCTTCTAAATTCTTTTGAAAATCTTTACATCTTGATAAATTTTCAACATTTTTCTCCTTTTAGTTTTAGATTTTGAGTTAAAATTTAATTTTACATTTCACACCTCCTTTTAAATGATTTTACTATTCTCGCGTTATCACCATTTGATAATGCGGAAAAATTTGTTAAGAAAAAATATCTCTGCCTCTGCAAAGATATTAGTCCCTCTACTTATATAACCAACGCTTTTTAAAAATCGTTAACCTATTTTGAGCGATTTTCTTAAAAAATTTTCACCCCTCTACTTATATAACTACATAAAATTCAAAATCGTTAGGGTATTTTTGCCCATTTTTACAAAAAAAGTTTAAAAAATTTTTACACAAGCAAGCAAAAACTTACTTCTACCAACATATTAGAAAATTTTTCTTTATTATATAAAACAAAAGAATTCTGTCGGCATTTTGCTTTTAGCACTTTTTTTATTGTGTTGAAATTTATTTATTATTAACAGCTTTAAATACTCTTTCTAAAATATTTGTTGTGATTTGATAGGCTTCTGGACATTCACTTGCACGCGGACCACCGATGTTTAAGGTAAGTTCGTTCCCTAATTTGTTTAAAAAGTCAATAATTTTATCAATATCTTCTGCATTTTTAACTTCTAAATAAGGTCTTTTGTATTCTTTTGCAGTTTGTTTTGTTAAATTTGTTCCTCTTGAGAGTATTGAGTTTTTTGGGCTTATAAAAAGTGTTGCATGAGAGTCACGGACATTCCATTTTGTCCTTTGTGACACATCTTCTTCTGTCGTTTCCTTTAATTCGGGATAGAGTGCTCTAATTCCGGGGCACAGAGCATATCTTCCGCCCAGTCATTTTTAGGACACCAACCAACAATAGAAATATTATTTTTTCTTGCAAAATCTATTGATGCTCGGTCAACGCCGGTTTGACCACCTGTCCTAATAAAAGCAATTTTATTCATAATTTATACCTTTTCTAATTTAATGCTGAATAATCAACTAACTCAACATTATCAAACAATCCTTCATCCTTTGCTTGTTTTAAAGTGTTCAATTCCTTATCTCTATCTAAATAAGACGTTATTGTTTTTGTGTAGTTATCTATATATCCTGGGTGTGATAACAACTCAATTGTTAAATCTGTGTTAGAGTATTCTTCAATAAAATTCCTTAAACAATCTATATTTACATTTTTCATTGAAAAATTTTTATAGTATAGGTCTGGTTTATTTATATCAAAATCTGCAGAATAATCTACGCGTCTTATTGGAAGATTTAGGAGTTTTGTAATGTCATAAACAACTTGTCTAATTATTGCATTGTCGCCTAAATGATGATGACAGGTTATATGATTAAGTTTTAACTTTCCTTTGCCAAATTTTTCTATTTGTTTGATTTGAGCCATCATTTCATTATAAACACATTCATAAGTGAGATTAGGGTTTTCAATTTGCTTTCTGTTATAAAGAAAGACGCCATTTTCGTCAGTAAGCAATGAATTTTTTGTTAAAGGTTTGCCAACAGTTAAATTAAAATGCAAGCCAACACTTTTTATGTTGTTTTCAACCGCCTTTTCCACTGCATATTCTGCAAATGGCATATTAGCCATAATGTTAGTGGAAGTAATATATCCACCATTTATCCCATCGACAATTCCGTCTGTTATACTTTTGCTCAAACCAAAGTCGTCCGCTTCAATTATTAGTTTCATCTTTTCTCCTATTTATATTTCACAATGAAGTCTCTCTTTCTAACTCTTCAATTGCTTTTCCGCTTGAAGAAATCAAAGTTGCATTACTAAAATTCTTATTTAAAAAGTTGATTAGATTTACATTATTCTCCAATTGCTTTGGCAAAACTATACCTGTAATATATTTGCTTGGCACAGAAATTGGGATATATGCGTAAAAAAGGTTACAGCTTGGTGGGCTAGTAGCATCGAGTAAAAAGCCTAAGGCTTGCTTTTCAGTTTCAGTTTTAATTTCTTCGGGATATTTTTTTAAACGATAGGCAAGAAATTTATTTTTTTCAGTTTGATAACCATTCCCGTAATCTACGTCATCATCTGTAATTGTCGAAATATTAAAGGATAATAACTTTTTTATTCCATCATTATGAACATCGACTATAAAGTAAATATCGTACAAATTTTTAAGTTTGTTTAATCTACATATTTCCTGCATTTTTTCTTCGCAAGTTAAGGATTTTGAACATCTATGAAAACTTACTTGCAGTGGCACTTCTTGGTCCCACTCACAAGCCTCTTCATCTAACATTCCAAGACTTACCAAGCCAATTTTACCGATAGAACTTAACTTGTCATAATCAATAATTTTTTCTTTATCAAGAAAAGGCGGAGTAGCGTGTAAAAGTGTTCCTTCTGGCAATATTACATTCCCATTAACATCTTTTTTCAGTTTTGGAATTGGTCCTTCATACTCTTCTGCTTGTTTATAGGCATCAATAATTGATTGTGCCATATCTTTTACAGTTTCAAAATCTTTTGCGGTTAGATAAGGTCCATTATCAAAAAACGCTTTAAACCAAGTCTCTACACTTGGCTCACTATCAAAATCTTTCTTTACATTTAAACCATTAATTTTCATCTTCACTCCTTGATTATTTTTAATAACTCTTCAAACTTTTCGCCGTAGCCACTATTGGCATTAAAATGTCCGCCACTTATAATATTAATTGTTTTTGCATTGAGTTCATTTGCAAAATTATTTAGTGCTTGCTGAGAAATAAACGGGTCGTTATCACTCTTTATGCAAATTATTTTACCTGCAATATCTTTAGCAACTTTTATATCTTTCATAAAAAAGTCTTTATTTATGTTATCAACAAAAGGGACATTTCCAATATAGTTATTGAATCCACTAATTAAAATCAATTTTTTGACTTTAATATTGTTTTCATATAAATATCTTACGGAAAAAATAGCACCTGTTGACCAAGCCACAATTATATCATCATTGTATATATCAATATTTTTTGTTATTTTTGCCCAAGATTTATATGTTTGATTTTTAGGTGTTGGTAAATTAGGGATAACACATTCAACACCTTGATTTGATAATTCTTCTTTAAGCCAAGGTATCCAAGCGGTTTTATCATTACAATCAGTTCCATAAAAAACTATAACTTTCATTTTCCCTCCTTAAATTTTGACTTTGTTCAAAGTTTCATCAATAAAATCATATTCATAAAATGATTATAACATATATTAATCTAAATTAGTGTGTTTTTAATAAAATTTTATTATGAATGGAGGGTGTCTTATTTTTCACACAATAAAAAAGAGTGCTATCGGCAAATCGCGTTAACACTCTTTTTTCTTTTGTTAAGTATAAAAATATATTTAAAATTCCCCCAAAAATGATTTATATTTGTCAATCATTCTAATCATTCCAGCATCTCTTTTATCAACCAATGAAAGTGCTTCATTGGTAGTGACCCATTTAATTTCAACTGACTCGTTAGATATTTCATAATTATGATTGTCAACAATAAAAAGAAAATTAATATCATAATGCCAATGTTCAGGCTCATTTTTCTTTGCACTATAAGGAATTTTCATAACAGCAACATCAAAAATTGAATCCTTACCTAACATAAAATCAGTTATACCTGCTTCTTCCATAACTTCTCTTCTCGCTACATTTAGGCTATTTTCTTCGCCGTCACTATGTCCTCCAAATTGAAACCACATTCCAGATTTTTTGTGATGATTAAGTAAGATATTTCCACTTTTATCACAAATAAAAGCGCCAGCAGTTATATGCCCAATCTTGTTTGACCTATCATAACAATTTGAATTGTTTTCAAGAAAATGCAAGGTTTTGTTTAAATCTTCTTTCTCTCTTTTGTCAAAAGGTTTATATTTTTTTAATTCTTCTAATAGACTAAACATAAAAGCTCCCTTTAAACAAGACGCAATAAATCTTTTGTATTTACGACATCGGTAAGTCGTTGCTTTCCGTCTTTTGCAATCATTTTCAAACCGTGACAATTTGTCACGGTTTCATTTCCTTCTTCTTTTAATCTTTGTTTTAACTTTCTCCAATATGCTGTTGGATCAAAACTGTCCGTTAAAATTGCAACAACATCAACAACTGAAAACCACCAATCTTCTTTTTCAGCATCCCACTCTGTTCTAATTTTCTTATCTTCAAAAACTTTAATATTTGACATAGTTTTACTCCTAAAAAGAGTATATCATAATTCAATCTATTTTGTATTGAAATTTATAAATTTTCTAAATCAATTTTAACAGCCCTGTATAGTTTTAGGCAGTTTTAGATGTATAAATAGACATCAAAAAAGCACATTTGATATCAACTGATGTCAAGCAACCAAAAATGTTTGACATCAGTTTTGTTTTCAAAGTGCTTAAATCTCTTTATTTATAATGCTTCTGTAAATCAACTTTCACACCATAATAAAAACATACACCACCCTGATAAGAAAAAATTTAGGGTTTGGAGACAGTGGTTCGACTCCACTCATTCCGAGAAAAATTTAATATAGGATTGTAGCTCAGTCGGTTAGAGCACCACCCTGATAAGGTGGGGGTCGGTGGTTCGAGTCCACTCAATCCTACCACTAAAACCCCGATAATATCGGGGTTTTTATTATGATTTTATAACTAATTTTTTGTTGCAAATATACCCAAAATTTGTAGCAAATGTTTTTTATCATTAAAATAGGCATAAAAAATGACCAAAAGTTAAAACTCATAACTTTCGGTCAAATTCTTTCTAAAACTGCCTAAAACTTTCACATTTGCAACAATTTGCAACAGTGACTAAATTTTACTATTTTCAGCAAAAATACATAAGTCATCATTGATTTTTATTGTTATCAATACAATTATATATAATAGATACATATAATTTTGTTTGTGAATTTCCTCATTATCTTCTCTCGGTTGAATTCCATGTCCATATCGATTTCTCAGCGATAAACTATTTGAAGCGGACCTATTATTTAAATAAAAATTAAGATATTTTGTTTCTGGTTCTGAAAATAAAGTGTTTTTTAGAAAAAGGTTTCCTTTTTTTGCCAATTTTAGTATTAGCTTTTGATATTCAGTAGGATAATGATAAAAACTTATTACTTCATTAAAATAAAGATCATAATAAATAATTACTTCTCTAATGTCGTAAAATTTTATGTTACCTTTTCTATCTCGTTTTATAATTTTATTCTCATAGAGCCAGTGTAAGTCACTTTTTTGATAATCATTAAAATCTTTTAATTTAACATTTTCTTTTCTTATTAACTCATAAAAGGAATTATGTTTTTCGTATCCTTTTAAATATCTTAATCTGCTTTGGTCTGAAAATATTAGGTAATTTAGAAAATTTAATTTTTTTTCATTTCCATAAACATATTTGTGCTTGTTGAGAGATTTTACATTTTCAAACAATATAGAATTATTCGAAATTTCTATCAAATCATGATCTATTTCCCTATATTCTTGATATATTGCAAATTGCTTTATTATACCATCAATTTCTGGGAATAAAACTCTACACTTTTCAAAATAATTTTCAGGTGAGCTTTCTATATGTGTAATAAAATCAGCTATTTTAAATTCTTCTTTTAAATATGTTTTATAAAACCAATCTAAACATTTTTCAATTTCTATGTTATACGTTTTTAGTTCTGTATTATAAGAAATCATTTGCATTAATGCTGTAGATTGGGTCAACTGAAAAGTTAAATCTATTTTATATTCGTTTTTCGTATGAAGTCCTAATTCTTTTTCAAAAATACTCATTTTGTTAATTTTACTTACATTTGTGAATCTCATTTGTCTATCTACAAAACAAAAGAGATAAATAAAGTTATTTAATAAAGTAGGATAGTCTAAATTCTTTTTTATCCATTTACTATCATAATTATATATTATTATATTGTTTCTCTTATCTATTTTAATAGTTTCATCAAAATCACCAATTTTTATTTCGCTACCAAATTCAATACCATTATTATTCGAAAAAAATGCTGCAGTTTTTTCTTTTGACTTCTTTAATGCCTGTAATTTAATATTGTCCGAAATCTGTATTTCTTTGCAACTTAAAAATGGAATAATTTTCAAATAATTTATGTTTGCATTGTCGCTATTTATATAATTATAGAATATCTTTTCTATTTCAAGATTTGTGAAATTCGGGAAATAAAATTTTTTATGGTGGATATTGTCTATTTCATATTCTTCTAAAAGCAATTCAGCTGTAGTATGATTTTTTAGTAAAAACTTACGAAGTTCCAATTCATATTTTTTAACTAAATTTTTGCAATTTAAAAAATAATTTATATAAAATTTTTTATAAGAAAAAACTTGATTAATAAATAAATTTGATAGCATTGTATTATCTATATAATCATTTATCATTTCCCAAAAAGTAGCTAAATAAAAACTATCTACATTTCTATAATATTTATAAAATGACTTATCAGTTAACTGTTTTATAAAACTACTAATCTCCTTATAAAGAAATTCAATTTCTTTCTTATACATATTTTTTAGGTTACAATTTTTAACTTTTGAAAACTTAGTAATAATGTAAAATTCCAAAATCTCGTTAACTTTATAATTTCTTTTTGACAAATCAAGCTTTTTTAAAACTTCTTCTGCTTGACTTAGATTATGATAAAAAGAAAAATCATCTATGTCACAAAATTTAATCATTCTCATTTAAACCTCATTTTTATTATAGCATAATATCATAATTATCTCAATTATAAAACATTTACATCTCAAAATCTTTTTGTTTTTTCTTTCTTTTTGCAATTTGTTTTTCAAGTTCTCGCATTTGCTTCATAAGTTCATCATCACTTAAATTGTCAAAATCTGTTTGCTTTTCATCTTCCACTTTATATTTTTCGTTAAAAACATCAGTTGCTTTGTTGAAATAACTTTTATCAACTGAGTTGTAGGTTGTGATTGTTGTTTTAACATCTTTATGACCGAGAAGAGATTGAATAACTTTTGGGTTTTGGTCAGCTTCAAAAAGAGTGTTAGAGAAAGTGTGCCTTAAAGTGTGAAAGTGAATATGGTATTTTTGCAAGTTGTGACTTTTCAAGAAAGTGTAAAAAATCTTTTTTGTTCCGCTATATGTTCTTAAATTTCCTTCATCATTACAAAACACAAAGGAATCGTCGTCAGTGAAAGAAATTCCAAACTTCGCTTGTTTTTGCTTTTGTTTGGTAAAATATTCCTTTAATGCTTCAACCAGAATGTCGGGCATAGGCACTGTTCTTTTAGAGCATACTGTCTTTGTGTCACCGATGACAAGTTGACGAGAGATAACTTTTCCATTGTTGTCAAACTTTGGCACATTTGTCATACCTCTTTCAACTCTCAATAGTTTGTTCTTAAAATCTATGTCTTGCCATTCAAGAGCAAGTGCTTCGCCAGTGCGTAGCCCTGCAAACATCATCACATAGCAAAATGGTTTCAGAAAAGTGTGTTCATTTAAACTTTCAATAAACTGCTTTCTAATATCAACAGGAATTGCTTTGTATTCGTTCTTTCTATAAATCTTGTGTTCTTGACTTTTAACTTTCACTTTGTTCACAGGATTTGTCAAAACAAATTTGTTATCAACTGCATACTCAAAAAATTGACCAAGTAAAAACTTCGTCTTTTTCACATAGTCTAAACTCAAATCTTGTTCAAGCATTTCATTAAGCATTTTTTGAATTGTTAGAGTTGAAATTTCATCTAATTTCATTCCACCAATTTTAAGTTCTATGTGATTTTTAAATCTGGCAATATTATTTTCAAAAGTGCGTGGACTTACCTGTGATTTTTTGAACACCATAAGCCATTCTTTCATCAAAACAGATAGGGTATTTTGAGAAACATATTCATAGTTGTTGCTGTTTATTCTGTTGGTTAGTTCTGCAAGTTTTTTACTCACTTCAATTCTTGTTTTACCATAAATTGCCTTTCTTTTTTGTTTGCCATTATCATCATATCCAAGCGACACCATTCCAACCCAAAGTCCATCTTGTCTTTGATAGATACTCCCTTCGTTGTTGCCTCGTCTTGTTTTGCTTACAATTTTCTTTTTAGCCATTTTTCACCTCGCTTTGAGCGTTGTTGAGTGTTAGCCAAGTGACAAAATTAAGCACACTTACAACTTGTCTTTTGCCGACTTTTGTTGTTGGAAAGGTTTTGCTTCGCATAAGATTTCTCACATTATCTCTGCCAAGTCCAGTGATTTTGATAAGGTCCTCACAGTCTAAAAAATCTTTGTTGTATTTAGTTGAAATTCGGTCAACTTCCGCTTGTATAAGTTCATTTAAATTTAAGTTTGTATAGTTCATTTTTGTCTCCTCAAAAAATTAAAATTTTCTTTTCTAAATCTATAAAATCTCTCTATTTAATTTTTGAGAAAGAACGCATGTCAGCCTTACTTCTTTCTGCATAACAACAAATTTTCTATATTTAAAAGGGCGTCTGGGTATCCCAGCAAAGCCCAAAATGACGAGAAAAACAAAAAAATTTAAGTGTATCAGTTAAAAGTGCTTAATTTAGGCACTTTTTAGCACTTAAAATGATTTTTGTTTCTCGCTTATGCTCTATACTATAAATACCTTTAAAATTCACATCACATTTCAAAATCATTACTTAAATATCCTTGCTCAATCAATGTTTTAATTCTCATTTCTTCAAGTGTATTCATATAATCTTGAAATGCTTTAATAGTCTCGTATTCAACCTTTGAATTAAGATATAAACATTCGTCAAGTTCCTTCATTAACTTGTTCTTTTGAATGCGTTTTTCCACCAAATTCTTCGCATTCAATTTTAATCTTTCGTTCTCTTTAAGTTTTAAATTTTTAGCATTTTCAATAACAATATTGCCAAGCCTTCGATAAATATCATTCATCATTTTATCGCCAACACTTTGAATAGGTTTGTCATTTCCATTACGCCTACAATAGTTATTCACTAGTTCATCTTTTTCTTTTACCACCTCATCAAAATCTTGTTTGTAAAGTGATATATTTGAATTGTGTTTAATGATGTAGTTTGAAATATTATCAACCTGTGATTTTAAGTTTTGCATACTTTCAGAGTTGTAAAAAGTGGGCTTGTTTTGTGGAATTTGATTTGCAAGACTTATTAGCATATTCTTTAATTTAAGTCCTGAAATCTCGCTTATTTCTTCTTTAAAGTTTTTTGTAAGGTCAGTCCTTAACTTAATCTCTCGAGCTTTAAAATCGGTTGCTGAGAGTTCAATATTTGCCTTAAACTCGTCCATTGCCTTTGATGATATTCGCCCACGAGAAAAACCTTTTTTATTGTCCCTAATTCGCAAAGGTTCTTTTTCAAAAAAGACTATATGAATATGCCTGTTATCTGTGTTTTCGTGAAGTCCTGCAAACCATTCAACATTGTTAGGATTAAGTCCTGCACGCTTAAAATATTTAGGCAGTTCATTTTTTACAAGCTTGTATGCTTGTTCAAAATTTGCACACCACTTTTTTCCAAATTTTTCTTCAAAAGATATAACACCACTCCAAATAACTGACTTTGTTTTTCTTAAATCTTTTCGCACTTTTGCAATGTCTTCACTTTTCATCTTACCATTTTGATTGAATATTCCAGATGACTTTGAATTATTGTTTGAATACTCAACAAAATCAAGTTTTTGCAAATCTTTAATGCCAGTTGCAATGTATTTTAAATAGTCACTATACTTATTTGAAGAATAATAATCTCTCTTGTCTTGCATTTTCTTATCTTTGTAGTGGGGTAGAAAAAACTCTTGCATATACACAACATTAGGAACACTATTCATTTAGCAATTCTCGCAAATGATTTTGTTTATCTTCTTCAAGTCCATACTCGTCAAGTGGAGTGTATTTCCAATCATTAGTGTAGTTGTGTATATTGATATTGCTAATTTTGTTTAAAAGTTTAGTTATCAAGTTCAAAAGTGATTGATTAGTTTTAATCTCAGCATTTGTTTGTACATAGTCCATTTTTTGCCTACCCACAATATTTGCAAGTTTCTCATCTATGCTTTGTAGATATTTTTTAATTTCTGAAAAGTTTATACTTTGATTTATAACATTATCTCCAAGCAGTTTATCCGCACCAACCAAAGCAAAATACTTTACCATATCACTTTTGCTGTCAAACTTATCTGCAAACATTTTAATTGCTCTTTCAAAAACTTTGTTTTCTTCTTCATCATACACCCGAAATAAATAACTATTCTTTAAATCTTTTGTTTTTATTCTTGCCATAAAACCTCCCAATAATTTTTAAATCTTTCTTTATCTCTTTCTATTTCAAATTAAAGGGGCAATGATTTTCACCTCCTCTTAATTTTCTCAACAAAAAAAGAACTGTCGGCGGATAACAGTTCTTTGCTTGTTTTTGCAATAGCCCCTCACTTATATAGAAAAATTAGGCAAAAGTCAGGGGTAAATCGCAAAGTTTTTATAAATTTATTCAATTTTTTCTTTATTTTCTCTAAAAGGCTTCAAAAATTCACCAACAATGTCAAAAATATCTTGCACAGAATATGTTTTGCCAAAGATTGAAAATTTTTGCTTTTTAAATGCATTTTTGATATTTTCTTGTTTGTTTAATTTGTTTTCTTTCTTTTGTGTGTTTTTAATTAAATCAAACACTTCAATCATATTTTCAATGGAAGTCAATCCTAAAAAGTTTTTAGTTTTATCAAATTCTCTCAATTTTTCTTTTCCTATAAGATTTGTGTTGACTTTTAAACTATGCCTAAATTGTTTGAAATAGTATGTATTTCGAAAAGTCTTATCTTCACAAAGTAAAACTCTTAAATCATCAATGGCCGTTTTGTAGTTATCAGAAATGCTTTGTTTGGAACAACCAAGTTTTTCGGCAATCTTATTAAATTTCATTTTATTTTTAAAACGCATATACAAAATCTTTTTATATTTTTTGTTTGTCATATTTTTGACAACTTGCCAAAGAGCTTTATTTAATTTATACCTTTCGATTTCAAAGAAAGAAATAAGTTTATTATCATTATTTACAAAACGAGAAATATAGTCCTCATTTGGGAAGACAGAAAAAGGAATGGCATTTTTAAGTGCATCGTGCTTATAACTCTTTTTAAGTTCTTTGTCTATGTTATCTATTGCAATCTTCATTTCAAGAGTAGGTACTTCAAATGTTCGCACTTTGCCATAGTCATCTTTTATATCCACATAAAATTTTTCTTCCATTTTCACTCCTTTTAGAGTGTTGGTGTTTAATTTATTTTAACATATATAAATTACTTACCAACACAAACAAAACCAATATTTGTCTAATTTTGTCTAACTAAAAAAGCCCAAGAATCCGATAGTGATACAAACTGGTGGTGTATCGAATTTCGGTGCTCTTAGGCTCGCTCAGTTAATTTCAAATATTAAGTTGTATTTTTAATATATCATATTTAATTTAATTTGTCAAAGCAAATTAATTCATTTTCTGCAAAATCTCTTTCTTTTGTTCTTCGGTCAAATCAATAGCGCCATATAATTTAATAAAACTCAATAAAACATCTCTCCTTTTCTGTTGGGGATATGCAAGAAACTCATTTATATTGTTTTGATTTAATTTTGTCTTGTTGTTATTCTCTCCATGGTGATAGCAAGAGTCGATAAGTTTATGGCATATTTCCATATTAGAAAAATCATAAGAATTTAATTTAGATTTGGCAAATATTTCTTCTAATTTTATTCGCTTGAATTTATCGTAGAAATATGTGGAAAAATTTATAGGTTTCGGTTCTACAAAAAAATAATTAAATATTGCATAACCCAGTTTATTTATCCAACTTCTTATGCTTGCTAAATCAAGTACGATATTTTCATTATCTCCAATTGATAATGCTTCAATTGATTTATCGGTAACAACACAAATTTGTCTGACCATATAGTCAAAATAGTTGTTGTTAGAATATTTATTATAAACAATTTCAGTCATACTATCAAAAAAACTATATCTTTCTTGCGTATTAGTTAATTTAACGTTTTCTTGTTCGAGTTTAACTATTTTTTCTTTTAGACTATCTAATTCTTCATTTAATTTTTTAAGTTTATTTTTCTCCTTTTTCTTCAAATTTTCCTTATTTGTGTAAGAATTTAAAATGTTTTCCTTTGCAAGTATCTCTTCTTTATTTTTGAAGATTTCTTCTTCATGTTTTGAGATTATTCTGTTTGTTTCATTTATTCTAGAATATACTTCATGCTCTTTAACATATTTAGGAATAACTAAGTCGGTTTGGAAATGCGACTTTATTATCTCATCAAGAAAATTTTTTACTTCTACTTGAGGCATAGATTTTGAGATTAAAAAATTTTGTAAATTTGACACTTGTCCATCGTAGGCATAATTTAATAAACAATCTATGTTGATTGAAACTTCAAAAACTTCTATTTCACAATTTTTTAATTGGTTATCATCCATGATAGCACGTATCGAAGAGCCCGCCAAGATATTTTCAAGCAATTCCTTCAATTGCTCATTTGATTTACACATTTTGATAAACAATGACTTATCTTCAATCTCTTTTTTCTCATTCAAATCTTTTAAGAAATCTTTAAAATTTTCACTTGAAAAGAAAGTGTTTATGTTTTTAACATAAACTATATCAATAAAATCAAACGAACTTTTCTTTGTGCAGGAGCGCATTATGGATTTATTTTTTTTATCATATTCAAGTCGATAGGAGTCATTTAATGAAAATACCGATTTCTCTTTATCGTAGTCAATAAAGCCTATCTTGTTATAGTGTTCTATAAACTCATCCACAAAAGAAAATTTAATATTAAAGATTTTTGATAACTCTTGTTTTAAATCTTCCAAATCTTTTGCTTGAAAGCCACTTTTAAGCGCCAAAACAATATACTTCTCATAGAAACGCAAGTTTTCATATCTTAAAATGGAAGTGTTTTTAATGTTTAGCAGATAGAGAGTGATAGGAATTTTTATTATCTTACTATACCTAACCAAATTCATCTAGTTTACCTCCAACATTTTCTTAATCTTTAATATGGCTTCATTCACTGATAAACAATCATTATAAGCAGATAATTCAATTAATTTTGGTAGTAATTCATCATTTACATATCTATGCTCTTTTTCCGCTGGAGTTAAGTCAACACTATCTTTTTTTATTGTCATGCAATTTTTCACTATATCGTTTATATTCCCAAATATGATAAGATGTTTTTTTGCACGAGAAAATGCCACATTCATCCTTCTAACATCATTTAAAAATCCTAACTTTTCAGTCCTAACTAAACTCACAAGCACCAAATCAAATTCTTTTCCTTGGAATCTGTCAAAGGTTCCAATTTCAATCTTTATATCCTGTTTTGTTAACTTATTTAAGATTCTGTTAAGTTCTTGCACTTGTCCGCTATAACCCGTTATAATTCCTATTGTTTTGATGTCGAGTTTATTATAGTTTTTTCTTATATAATCGATTGTCTCTTTGATATAGTTTGCTTCGTATCTGTTTTTATAGGTTGGCCTATCTCCAATTTGAACAAGGGTTTCTTCCCCAGGGATGTTTAAGCATAACACATCATTAGATTTTGTGTTTTTCTCATCTATAAGTTCAAAGCCACGATGTATCTTATATACAGGACTGATTAAATCAAATATACCTTTATTCATTCGATACTGTCTTTTCATGACAGCAACATTTCTGCAAATATAAAAGGATGATAATCTGTTTTTATAATTTTTTTCAATTGCTTTTGTAAGTAAAATACTGAACGCAGATTTGTTTAATTCATCCCAAAAATGTTCACAATTATAGAATACCTTTTTGGAGTCATCATCTAAATCTTTATATTCATCATAAATAGGGTCAAGTTGCATATAGTCACCAATTAAAACTAAATGATTTGCAATAGGCAAGCAGACCAATAAATCTTGCAAACTACATTTACTTGCTTCATCAATAATCGCATAATCAAAGGTCATATCTCTATTATACACTTGTGCCACTTGGTTGGTTGTCATAGACAAAATCGAACCATTTTTATCAGCACCGCCCACATTAAATTCTATATCAAAAAGATTTCCGCAACCTTCTAAATATTTACTTAAATCTTCAGTTTTGTATTTTGATAAATCTTGAAGTTCTTTAATATAGTCGAATAAAATAGTATTGTCATTAACTTTCGTTAGAGATGTATGGCAATAATTTAAAAATTCTATTTGATTGTTAAGTTGTTCTATCTCAATAGATAAAACATTGCGAAGTTTATTGCAATTATCTATTTCATTTTTAAATTTTGTAAACTCTTCATTATTAGATAGTTCATCAATTATCTTTTCAAGTGAATGTGTGTTTTCTAATAATTTAGAAAAATCTTTTTCTAATGCATTATAACTTGTATCGTTATTTTTCAATAATTTATTTTTTGTAAGTAATTTATTTTTAGCATCTTTTAAGTCGGCTTTCAATTTTTTTTCATCATCAATCAACTCATCAAGTTCAAGTTTAAGATTTGTAACTTTCGTTTCCAAGTTTTCAATATCACTTTGTAGTTTTTGATAAATAACATTTTTATCTCTCAAAACATCTTCTTTTTGTGATATGGATTGTTTAAAAGATGAAATTTCTTGCTCGGAATTTTCTTTATCAAAAGCTTTCCTATTTTTATTGCTTCTTTCTTTCTCAATTAGTTTTTGTATCTTGTCTTTATTTATTCCTTTTTCAATAATATCGTTAAAAATTTTGCTTCTATAATATAAAATATAGTTTATAAAATCAATGACATTTCTTTTTGAGTTTCTATACTCCCAATACGAAATATTGTTTCCATTTGATTTCATTTTAAAAATTGATAATATCTTTGAAGTTGTGTCGCTTTTATAGTATTTGTTTAAAATTTGTAAATCTTCAAAAATTTTATTTAAAAAACTACAATTTTTAAAATCGTTTGAAAGTAATTTTTGTGGAATATCTTCAAGATATAAGTTCCTATTGTTTAACACCGCAACAAGTGAAATTAAATCATTGATTTGTTTAATGTCATCTTCAAAACATTTATAGTTTGTGTCAATTAAGGTTAAATTAATAAAATTATTTTTTATTTCGTTTTGTAAAGCAGCAATATCAATAGATTCTAATTCCTCTATTCTGTTTTCAATTTCCAAAACACTCTCATCAATTTTTATTATGAAATCTTTGCTGGCATCAATCTTTTTTTGCAACGAAGATATATCATCTTCTAATTGAGAAATTTCTTTTCCTACTTCATTGGATTTTTTCTTAAAGGTGTTTAATTCCTTACTTAAATTTGTGTGTTCCTTTGATTTTTTCTTGGTTTCTTCTCTAATATCTATAAGTTCATCATTTATCTCGGATAAATCTTTATTTATTATCTCTATCTCATCTTGCAAAATATGCTTTTCTTCTTGGTTTGCTTCAATTTCTTTTTTCTTTTCATTTGTGTTTTTATCTAACTCTTCTAATTGGTGGATGAAATAGGAAAATTCATTTTCCTCACTTATAAGTGAGCTATATTTTTCGCTTGTTTCCTTTAAAATGTTTTCTTTCTCTAGCCTAATTTCTTCCAACTTTTTTAAACCATCTAAATCATAGACAGCATTCCCATTTAATTGATATTTATCAAAAACTTGCTGTTTAATATAATTTTGTTGGTTTACTAACTTTTCGTTTTTAAATTTGTCCGTTTCTTTAAGATTTTTATATCTTTTAACGACAATCTCTTTATCACCTTTAATTCTTTCAATAATATTGTCGCAGGCAACATGGACATTTGAAGAAACTAGGATGCCTTTGCCCTTATGAGAAAGTTCCTTAATTAACGCAGTGATTAATTCGGTCTTTCCTGTTCCTGGCGGTCCTTGAATTAACATAACATCAATATTGTGCTTATCCATATCAAGCACTTTCGCAGTCGCAATTAATTGTTCTTTATTTTTTTTGAAAACAGGATATTTGTCAGCAATTTCAACTAAAATTTCATCTTTAACATCAAAATCGTAATCGAAATAGTCTATAGAATTATTGCAAATTGTGTCTACCAATCTTAAATTTTGCACATTCCCTGAATTTATTTTTGTTATGGCATTTAAAATTCGTCTTACTCTTGTTATCTCACCTTTTAAATCTTCGGCAATAAAAACTTTTTCTGTTTTGTCATCTTTGATGAGCCATTCTATTTTTTCTTTTTCCTGTTCATCCAAATCGCATAACTCATAAATTGTGGTTTGTTTGTCAATGACAACTTTCTCATCAAGTAATTTTTTCCTATATGTTTTATCTTCATTCTTAATATGAGCAATTTGAAGATTGAAATGTTCTTGATGCTCATCATTGGTTGTATATTCAACAACAACTTCTTTAATAAATGAAAACCCGCCTTTTATAGGGAGAAGCATAGACTTATCATCAACAACAATATCATTAAATAAAGAGTATTCTTTTTTTAGCAAATCAAGATTTAATTCAAATCGAGTTTCTTCTTTTTTACTTTCAAGTTTTTTTAAAAGTATTTCAAAGTATTGATAATATTTTCCAAGTTTATTTTCATTAGATTGATTGTCTATTGCAACATCAATCAAACAACAATCAATTTCGTTGCTATTAATTGAAGTCATGTTATTTTTGTTTTGAAAAGTATAATTATTTAATAAGCATTGTTTACTCAATTTGCAAGCAATATATTTATCTTTAAATTCATCGTCATCAAAATGTATAAAAAGGGTATTTGCATAGACAACATCAAAATTTAAATCTTTTTCATCTATTATCTCAAAAGGAGAAGAATTCTTCTGGGCTTTGTCGGATTCAAAATAGGCACGATATTGAGTATCATCAACTATAAATTGTAAGCCTTTTGGAATACCATTACGACCAGGTATCAATTCTTTGTTATACAATAGGGCTTCATGTATTTTTTTAAAAAGATAGTTGTCCAATATAGTATTTTCATCTATTTCGACCTTTTTCCCATAACAGTAAAACAGCATCAGTCCTCCTTTAAAACTATTTAATCAAAATAATGATATCATATATCTCATTTTTTCGCAAGTCATTTAACATTAGTATTGATTAAATATAAAAGATTTAAAAAGTTCATAAAAAGACAAGGCAGGTTTAAAGCGAAGAAAATATCAAAAATAAGCATATTTGCAACAAACTGCAACAGTAAATTGCGCTTGTTTTGTTGCAAAAAGAAATTTTGTTGTGCTAAAATTCTCGTAAACAAAGGTCAAAAGGTAGTAGGTGTTCCACCCACACTTAAAAAGACTTTTCCTGATAAGGTGGGGGTCGGTGGTTCGAGTCCACTCAATCCTACCACTAAAACCTCGATAATCTCGGGGTTTTTATTATGATTTTATAACTAATTTTTTGACTACTAATATCTAAAATTTGACTACTAAAATTTTTAACTATAAAAATTGCAATAAAAAAGACCGAGAAGCGAGAATACTCACTTGTCGGTCTAATTCTTTCATAAACTTAGTCGCATTTGCATTCCTTTTAAATTTTTTATTTTTTAACATTGTTTATTTTATAATATTCGCTTGTTGGTATATCCATAACATAAGCAAGGGTATTATCAGTCTTAATTTCTATTGCATTGTAAGTTGGAGCCTCAACATATTTACAGTTCTCCGCATTTTGATATTTCTTTTTGAATTTATCAAAATCATTCACAACAAAGTCTCCAGCACCAAGCCATGGCAATCTTGTTTCATCAAATTTTCGAATTTTAAATAGTTCTACATTCCCAAGTTCAGTTAATATTGCTTTATTTAAACGATAAGTCGTTCCTCTTTCGTTTTTCTCAATGATGTTGCCTATTTTAATTGCCTCGTCATTTAAAAGCAATCTATCTTCTTCATTTCTTGGGAAAATATCAACATAATCCATACACTTTATTTCTGGGAAAGATTTAATGTCATTTTTCACAAGTCGACAATTTTGTGGATGATAACTTCAATCTTATAAGGTTTATTACCCATCACAACTCCTTTTCCAAATAAACAAGTTTTTCAATTTTGCCAAATTTACTCATACCATCAATATCTTCTCCTTTTACAACAAAACCGTTGTTTATATCGGCATTTATTGCGCTTTTTCTTGATGCGGGAAGTCTGTGATACAACCTTTTGATGCCCTGCGATTTCAATATCTCACAAAGAAGTTTGATTGAGGGAGTGGCATAGTTTTTCCCTCTATATTCTCCCTTTATCACAATTCCTATTTCATAAGAATTTTTTGCTTTATCAAACTTTGCATAAATTTCGCCAATAAACGTGTTATCTTTTTTTATAAAGTAATAAAAATTTACTGGCTCATTCCCAATCCAATTTTTCGCCCAAACATTTTTCAATTCTTTTAAATCCGTTTGTATTGTTCCATCCGCACGATTATATCCTTCAAAGTTTAAATCATATCCCGCATTATAATTCATTGTAGCAGGATCCTCTTTCATCTCTTTTTTAAACCATAAGTCCTCTTTGTGTGGCACAATCAATTTTAAATTCATTTTCACTCCTTGATTTCTTTTAACAATTCTTCAAACTTTTCGCCATAGCCACTATTGGTATTAAAATGTCCGCCGTCTTTTATATTGATTGTTTTATTTGCAATAGTTGTAGCAAAATTTTGTAAATCTTTAAGTTTTATATAAGGGTCATTTTCACTGATTATGCAAGTTATCTGCTTACAATATATTCTGTCGCGATATACAATTCACTATTTTTGTATTCTTGCGTCTGCTTCAATGGTATTATTTTCATTTTTCCTCCTTATATTTTGACTTTGTTCAAAGTTTCATCAATAAAATCATATTTGTAAAATAATTATAACATATATTAATCTAAATTCAACAAATTTACTATCATACAAAACAAAAGTTTTGTGATTACCCCATGCGTCGTAAACAGTCTTGAATGGCAATCTCATTAAATAAAATTTACTTCTATAAAAAAACTACTTAGTTAAACCACTAAATAGTTTTTTTGTAAGGCATGTTTCTATTTTTTATTTTCTATCATCTTTATGAAGCCATTTAAATTCGTTCATTTGTTTTATTTTTGTTACAATATTTATATTTGGACATAACTGTAAGATCGTCTTATACATTTTTTTTGTTAGCTCAACAGATATTTGTTGTTGATTTGAAACAAAAGATAAGTAAAAATGTCCTCTTCCTACCGGAATGCTATCTATATCTATAATTTCGTTCCAATATATTCTTTTTATTTCTTTTTTTAGTCTTTCTTGTTTAATATACTCTTTGGAATATATGACTTTTGATAAAAGCCGTTTGTTAAATAAAATAGAACATGTAATTAATATTAAAAATATTAATCCTACTAACATTAAAGGTAAAAAAGAAATACTTGAAAACATTAAAATCGTACCTGCTAAAAATATCGCAAAAGATATTGCAAAAAATAACGGATAAACAAACAATATTTCGAACTCATGTTTCCAAAATCTAGTTTTCATTTTTTCTCCTTAATTTATATGTCCAAATTTATTTCTAAATAATTTTGATATTTCCTTAAAGAAAGAACTAAAGGCATCTGTCAAATAATTAAATGCAAACTCAGACCATACTCCTATTCCTGCAAAAATATTATTAAATCCAAGTTTTATCAATATTTCTGATGCTTCGCTAAATTGTTGTCCTATGATAGATATTAATCCTGACACGACGCTTTCGAAAATAATATTTGTCCAATAATTTTTATCATTTACAAAATCTCCATTAATTGAATCTGTAATTAACGTTCCTGCAAAATTTCCTATAGAGCCTCCTATAAAAGCGCCTAAAGGTCCAAATGCCGATCCAAGTCCAGATAACGCACCTGAAACAGTTCCACCCAACCAACCGGCCCAATAATTTTTACCATTAAGTTTGCTATTTATACCACCAACTAGCCCACCAACTCCGGCACCTATTAATACTCCTCCAAGAACAACAAGCGAACCACCCGATGCTATAGTTAAAAATATTCCAACACCTATTAAAACTATACTAACAATACTACCAACAATAATGTCCCAATTTTTCTTTATCGTTTCCCAGAGATCACTCCACCAACTTGTACCTTTACTATCGGTCAAATTTATAGGATTATTTAAACAATAAGCAAATAAATTTAATCCATTAAAACTTTCTTTATCTAAATTAGTTAAACTGTCAGCATTTATAAATCTTCCTAGCACAGAATCATAATATCTTGAATTGAGATAATAAAGCCCTGTCTCATCGTCAAGATAATACGAACGATATCTAAATGGATTAATTTCGGCAAGTTCTACTTTTTCTTGGTAGTCATCATCAGTATAATCATTCTCAAGTGAAATGTCAACAAAATTGCCATTATACAAAACAAAAGTTTTGTGATTACCCCATGCGTCATAAACATATTTTACAAGTTGATTTCCATTTGTGTCGTAGATACCTATAATGTCATTTTGAATGTTTTTCTTGTAAGTATACTCAACTCCATTGATTGAAAATCCTGCAAGCCCATCAATGCCATAGTAGAAAAGAATTCTGTTTATTGGTTGTGCTAATAATAAAGAAACTACTTATTTTTTTAAGCAGTTTCTTAATGTTTTTAAGACTAAACTTTATTATTTATATGAAGATATTCAAATTCTTTTAAATTGTTGATATGCATTTTTACATTAGCGTTTGAACATAAAATCATAATAGTATTGTAAATTTTTTTTGTTACCTCAAATTCAATTTTCCCTTTATCTGAAATTAAAGCTAGATGTTTTGCTGTTGGAGAAATTGAAATTGTTTTAATTTTTATTATACCATCCCAACTTATAAATAATATTTTCTTTCTAAATTTTTTCCATGTGATTCCTTCTTTTGAAATTGCAATTTTTGAAAAAAATTTTTTGTCTGAAATAAATAATATTAACGAAAGTATAAGAGGTATAGTTCCAGCTATTATCATACCAGCAAATCCAATATTATTTATAATCATTAATACTAATCCTGAAATAATAAAAGTAAACGAAAATATAATAATAGATGGCCAAAAAAACATTATTTCAGATCTAGATCTCCAAAATTCAAATACCATATTACCTCACAAAGTTAAAATTTATACCATTCTCTTTTATTTTGAGTATAGTATTTTTTACCCAATCAATTAGAGCAGAAAACGCAAATTCTGACCAGACTGAGAAACCTATAAAAATTTCTTTAAAAATAGGTTTTATAAGATCAGTAAATTTATTAAATTGTGCACCACCGATCCCCGAAACAATTCCAGATAATACACTTTCACCAATAAGATTAAGCCAATATCCCAAATTTCCTTGATCTACACCATTTATAGCGTCTGTTATTGCTGTTCCTGTTAAATTACCAATAAACCCTCCAACAAAGCCTCCTATAGGGCCAAAAAATGCCAATCCGAGACTACTAAATAATCCAGATACAGCTCCACCTAAATAGCCTCCCCAATAAGAACCTCCGTCTAGTTTACTTTGTAAGCCACCTATAAAACCACCAACGCCAACTCCAATTAAACCTGCTCCTAGAACAGAAAGTGTTCCGAAAGAGCCAGCAATTAAAACTACACCTACAACAATCAAAACTATACTTACTATTGCCCCTACAATAACATCCCAATTTTTCTTAATACCTTCCCAAAGATCACTCCACCAGCTTGTACCTTTACTATCGGTCAAATTTATAGGATTATTTAAACAATAAGCAAATAAATTTAATCCATTAAAACTTTCTTTATCTAAATTAGTTAAACTGTCAGCATTTATAAATCTTCCTAGCACAGAATCATAATATCTTGAATTGAGATAATAAAGCCCTGTCTCATCGTCAAGATAATACGAACGATATCTAAATGGATTAATTTCGGCAAGTTCTACTTTTTCTTGGTAGTCATCATCAGTATAATCATTCTCAAGTGAAATGTCAACAAAATTGCCATTATACAAAACAAAAGTTTTGTGATTACCCCATGCGTCGTAAACATATTTTACAAGTTGATTACCATTAGCATCATAAATACCTATAATGTCATTTTATGATTTTAAAAAAGTTGCCTAATCATAATTATTAAGCAACTTTTCACTTTTTATTGTTCGAAAATTTTCCTGACGTTTTCACTGCTATATCGAACTTGAAAACCATTCTCTTTTTGTTTTAAATTTATTAACCTACAAATTTGTTTACAAGTCTCAATGATTGTCGAATAATTTTTATTTGTTGATAAATATTTCATTTCTATTATATTCTTGCCTCTATTTATCTTTTGATCTTTATAAAAAACAAAACATTCATTTCCTATTTCAACTTTTATAATCTCTTCCCATTTGAATAATTTATATACCTCGTTTTTATATTTATACCCAACACCTTCTTCATTTACAAAAACTTTTCCTAAATAGTATTTTCGTAAAAGTATAAATTGAACAATAACAACAATACAAAAAGGTATATAAATACTTAACATGACAAGTAAGTCACCATATCTTTTTTCTGCTAATGTAATTGGCAATCCAATTAAAAATGGTAAGATTAATACAAACGAATCAAGTATTAAATATAGTTTAATTTGCGACACGCGATTTGTCTCAAAATTCATATTGCCTCCCTCATGTTTTAATTTTATCATTCATCATAGCTTTAATCCAAAGTGTCTCCACTAATAAAACGATAGGACGGTCCTTTTTTTCTTCGTTAAGCCAACCTTAAAAATTTTCCACTTAATATTTTCACAAATATATTTTCCAAGTCTTAGCAAATTATCGTAAGATTTTTGATTGTATTGATTCTTCATCAATCTTTCAACTTTTGGTGCTAGCTTGCACAAAATTGAATAAACCTTTTTGTAATCTTTATTCTTTTCGATTCTAGCATATGGCACTCTGGAATGATTCATATAAACTGATGCCATATATTTGGCGCATAAATACACAAAAGAATTTACGCAATTTATATACTTCATAGCTTCATCGTAGCTTAAATCTTTTTTATAATATAAATTTTTATTATAAGTTACTGTTTTTATATAATTATTCACCAAATTACTGAAAGTTATTTTTTCAAATTTTAATTCGTTTTGTTTTGCAAATTCAAAAGTTTTATAATAAGCATATATTTCAGTCCAAAACAGAAACCCAGCGGATATATATGCATTTTCAAAATTATTTAGACAAGCCAAACACAAATTAAAATTAAAAAGTTTAGTTTGCATCATATTGTTATAATCTCTAATGTGCTCAAACTCATGATATATTGACAAATAAAAATAAGCTCCGCCATCATGTTTTATTGTGTTTAATGCAGAATTTGTTATTAACAATTCGTGCTTCCTTATAGACTTATTTTTAATAATACAATCAGTCTCTTCATATTCATTTGCCGAAACTGAATCTATAAATTTAATTTTCAACTCACAAACTAAATCAAATGCGTTAAAAAAATAACATATCGTTTTTTTGACATATTCTTTATGTTCTAAGTATTGTTTTGGAATATCATTTACAAAAACCAACTTCTTTTTCATTGTTTAAATATAACATAACTGAATAAAATTATCAATTCAAAACGCCTAAGACTTGACAAAATAAATTTTGTGTGCTAATATAAATATGTAGCTAGCGAACTTGGGAAACCATTTGTCGTTGAAAAAATACGACCTCGCATTTTGAGTTCGGCATATTTATATGTAAAGATGGCGCGATACTAAATAGCGTATGATTCCTACAACTTAACATCTAAGAACTCTCGGCCCCGCCTTAAAGTTTTACACAGTGAGTATGTTTTGAGAATTTGAGATACTTATAAAATCTGAGCCCTGGTGAAGACCAAAATAGGCAACGTGTCATTAATGTGCAACACGATCTGACAGCTATAAGGTTATTTTAGTTATTGCTTTATAGTGACGAAATGTTTAAATGTTGGCAGAAGGAATTCTCATAAAAAAGTGTGGATTTGTCCACACTTTTTTTGTTCGTTACAGAAATCCAAAAACCATCTAAGGAATTTCTATAACAAACAAAAGATACCACTACCTTGCCTATATATTTTTATATTTTTTGTCGGTGATATTGTCTATTGCAATAACAAGCGCAATGAGAAATGGCATATCTTCTTCGCTTGCTTCAAGTTCAAAACTATCAGCAACCAACGCCACCTGTCTTCTAACGGTGCCTATTTCCACTCCATTTTTTAGTATCTTAGATGTTAGTCCGAAAAACTTGCCTTCAATTTTAATTTCATCCTTATATCCTAAAACAAAATATTCACCTTTGGTGTTGAACCACTTATCTTTGACAGTGGCTATCTTCTTCTTGTTTTCGTCATAGATATATGCCTTATGCACAAAGAAATTAAACCATTTGTTTCTTATTTTAAATAGTCTTTTATCCTCTAAGTCGCAAACATATTTTACATGAGTAAAACTAAACACCCTCCCCTTTACTTTGTAAACAGGTTCCTTATTTTCATTGAGAACAGAAGAACCGCCACCTATTGAAAAGATTTTGTTTTTAATATATACTTTCATTTTTCCCTCCTTTAAAATTTATTTGCAATAAAATACACTGCAAGTATTATCGCCACCACCCAGACAACAATCTTAAACGCGAGTAATAATCTCCAACGTAGCTTTGCCTTCTTGTCAACATAGTAAGCATTTTTTATTTCAATCACATCACTATTCGTTTCTACTACGACCGCCTTGCCACTTTTTGAAAGAGGATTAAAGTTTATTTTCATCTCGCTTACTTCACTTAGCGTCACGACACATTTACATTCTAATGCGATACATTTTCTATCATACCACGGTTCAAAAATACCTAAAACACTGACGATAAAGGAAATGAGTGAATACAGCCACCATAATTTACCTAAAAGTTCCAAGTTTCTAAACACTTCGACAGTAACAGCATCCTTTTCTGTCTCAAACGCACCTTCAAAAGTTCCAAACTCATTTTTCTTTAATTTTATCATTTGCCCTTCCACAACAACGTATGGCTGAAATTTTTTTGATGTTCCTGCAAGTTTAACATTCAACTTCTTCATGCTACCACTCCTACCGCCACGAAAATCATGAAAAGAACTGCGAAAGCTAAATTTATAGAGGACACCACAATTCTCGCTGTATGTTTATTCTGCCTATCAAGCGCCAAAAGGACGACTGATAGTGCTGATAACAAAATCGTAATCGATAAAAAAATGTAAGCATTGCCTAACACAAAGTTAGAAAAATTTGCCGTGGCTTTCATACCTGCGACAATTGAATTCCAAAAGTTTGGTGCATAGACGAAAATTGTTCCCATACTGAGTATCGTAACAACAGCTCCAACCAAAAAAAGAAAAGCGGTGCTTAACAGTGATACCATCCCACACACACAGAAAATCAACAAAAATATGGCGAGATTAAAAAATATCTTGCCTATTCTTATGCCAAAATTATTTATCTCCATTTTCGCAAGTGAAGGATTTTTCATTTTTCCTCCTTGTTAACTCATATTTTAATTATATTTTTATTATAACCAACTGTCAAGAAAAATAGCTATTTGTTTAAAAATATTATCAATTTGACTATTTTAAAATTTAATGTTATACTTAACAAGAATATTTTTAAAAGGAAAAAGTTATGACAGAAATATGCGTTCAAGTTAAAGAAAGTTTAGATAAGATAATTGAAAGGCTAAAAAATATCGGCTATGCTTTTGAAGAAAGGTATGTCATACACGACATATATTACACCACTTTAAAAAAGTCCGATTTAAAAACTGTTGGTTACAAAAATTTATTAAACAAATCTTTGATAATCCGTAAAATAAATGGCAACAGCGGAATTTACACGCATATAGTGTTTAAAAACAAAACACTAGATGACAACGGGAATGTGGTAAACGAGATAAAAACCAAACTTAAAATAGACGATGAAGAAAAAGCAAAAACCATTTTTACAAATATCGGCATGACATGTTGGTGCGATTATATCAATGAAAATATCGTTTATAAAAAAGGCGAAATTGCTTTAACCATTCAAAATATCAAAAACTTGGGAGTCTTTTTAGAGATTGAAGAATATCCTTCCATTGAAAATCTTTCTAATAAAGATAAATTTGAAGTTTTAAGCAACTTAGTCAATTCGTTAGGATTAAATCTTAATGATGATTATAGCGCAAAAAAACCATACCTTTTACTTAATAGAGGAGAATAGATGTTTGATTGTTTTGAACCAGTTATAGATAAAAAGAGCAAGGTGTTAATCCTTGGAAGTTTTCCAAGCGTCAAAAGTAGGGAAATTAATTTCTATTATGGCAACAAGCAAAATAGATTTTGGAAAGTGTTAGAGGAATATTTTGACGAAAAAGTACCAGAAAACACGGACGGAAAAAGGGCGTTTTTACTCGCCCATCACATTGCACTTTGGGATATTGTCGGCTCTTCACAGATTATCGGTTCAAGTGACAACGAATTAATTAAAAAAATAAACAGTGTGAATGACATTCCAAAACTATTGCAGGATTTTCCAACAATTCAAACTGTTATCTGTAATGGCAAAGCTTCCTACAACTTGACGAAAAAATACTTTCCAAATATCGCCACCGCTTACCTTCCTTCCACAAGCCCAGCCAATGTTTCGTTTAAAAAGGAAACATGGTTCGAGATGTTAAAAAAACTTGGTTTGTAAAATATCATTAAACTTGTAAAATTAATTTGTAATATCTAAAAAATGATTAAATATCTCTTCGAAAATTTAAAAACATATTTATATAAAAGAGAACAGCAATTATCTACTGTTCCTTCCACTTATTATATCTTTATCGATTTATATCTTCTTTTACTGGTTCTTTATTGTCTTTTTGTTGAGTTGGCACTTTAATTAAACCCGCACCCTTCAAATCATCCTGCGAAAAAGTGTCTTTGATTTCTTTAACTGTCATCACAATTCCATATACAGGTCGTTTTTTCTCTTTATCCAACTTTCTTAAATACCGATTGAGTTCTTCCAACTTTTTCAATTTTTCGCCTTGCTCGCCTGTTTGGTTATATCTTAATTGAGCCATTGCAAATGCTGATTGAATAGCCACTCTGCTCACCAAAACAACTTCATTTAGACTTAATTTATCAAGGTCAGCATAGGTCAAAAGCCTGCTTTTTTTGTATGCTAAATATTGTTGCTCTGTCATAATCACTCCCTACAAAAAAATTTACTCTTTCTTTCAAAATCATATTACCATATTTCAAAGCAATTTTCAATACATTTTCATAAAGTATTAGATTATTTTTCAATCTGCAATCTAATTATTTTCATAAAAATCTATCCGCAACTCTTCACTTGAACGCCAACGGCGTTCCTTCACTTTTCACTCTTAACTAAAAAACGCTCTTATCAAAATAAGAGCGTTTTTGTTGGTGGAGATGATCGGATTCGAACCGATGACCCTCTGCTTGCAAGGCAGATGCTCTAGCCAACTGAGCCACACCCCCATATGCTTTCTTATGATAACACATAAGAAAACTTTTGTCAACAATTTTTCAAAAAAAGTGGATAAATATACAAGTTTGTAAAGTTTTATTCTTGTATTCATAAGGATAGAACTTTTATTTTTTGCTTCAATGTTGTTTTCCTTATACCGATTCCAAGTCGATAATCGGTCAAAAGAATTTGAGAAAAGGGGGAATTAATGGCTTATAGAACTGCGACTGGCTTTATATTGCGAAACCCTGCTGAAAAAGCGAAAAGATATGCCAGACAAATGAAAAGCGGTGTCATTAGGGAAACAGGACAAAAATTGACACATGATGATATGGTTTATCGTGCTGGTTATCTTGACCATCAAAGAGATTGCAATAAGGCTTTTAAAGCAAAACATCCACGTTATAAACGCAAAACAAAATAAATTAGATTAATAATCAAAATTGCGACGTCGCAACAAAAATTGACTTCGCTTTTTAAACAACTGAATAAAACTGTAAGTCTGTGTAAAGTTCACTAGCACGCAATCAATAGTTTAAGTTGATTTTAGGAGAAAAATATGAGTGATTTTAATAGTTATTTAAAATGGTGTAATGAAAACAATTTGAAACCGCAATATGCAGATAATTTGTTTTTGTTTATGAAATTAAAAAAATTTTAGTAAAAAGGAGATTAAGAAAATGGCAAATAATGTTAAACCAGTTAGAGAAAATGGAATTATTTTAGGAAAATTCATTAGAGAAGCAAGAGAAGCAGGAGAAAGTGCAGATGGCAAAATTAAATGGCCTGCACGTGAAAAAGAGTTTATATTGGATGTAATTAGCTGTGATGAAGACGATTTTAGTAAAGAAAATGGATTTGGCGAAAATCCAACAAGAACAGAGTATAAAGTCGATGAAAAAACATACAGCACAGCAAAATATTTGGATGCAGTTCGAGTTAAATATACTCTTCGTAATGGCGAACGTGGACTTATTCCAAAAGGCGAAAGTTGTATGTTGTTAGAAAAAAATAAATAAAAGGAGATAAGAGCATTTGGAAATTTTAAAAAACATAGGATATGTGCTTCTAGGCATTGTTTTAGCGATAGGTATTTTCTGCATGGTTATTGGTATTGCAAGCGCAGTCAATGATATTTCTTTTGGTCAGCAAATCGTTGAATGGTTTGGTACTGCAAAAGAAGTTATCGAGCCAGTAGAAGATGTTGTTGAATCTGCAAAAATGTTTATCGTTGGTTAGTCCATGTTTAGAATGATGTTAGCAATTATAATTATAGTTGCGCTAATTGTTTTATTTTGGATGATTTAAAAACAAAAGTCGAGAAAAAGCACTATTTTAAGAGTTTAATATTCTTATTTTAGTGCTTTTTATTTAAAAGGAAGATGAATGGAAAACAAAAGGAAGATAAAAACAAAGATTTTAATCTTATTGTTAGCAGTTGCGGTTTTGATGATTCCATTTTTAAGTATTTTCGCTTTTCAGACATATGCAGAAACTGAAATAGAATATACGTCTGTGCTAGAAGATTTACACCATGATGAAAGTTTTGATATAAACAAATATCCAATTGTTGAAAAAGATTATTCTTTAAAAGTTATACAAATAGCAGAGAGTTCTGACAATGAGTTATTTGTTTATGTTTATCAACCTAGTGGTAAAGAGATTGATTTACATGCAACTTCAATTAATATTTCAATAAGTGAAGATTTAGATTACATTCATTATGATTTGGAATATTTGAATTCTTATTCAACTCTTTACAAATATAAAGTTGTTGATTTCACTGTTTCAAGTGAAGAAGAAAGATATTACAATGTTTCTTCAATTTTTAGAGAGTGGAACAACGATTATGATGGAGTGTCTGATTCGGAACTTGAGAAGGCTTTTGAAGTTGGACAAACAGTTATAGCAACAGGTTTTGGAGATAATGCGACCTATGAATATACTACACAAGAAGTTGTTAGGATTGTTGATAAAATAGCATTAAATGTTTATTCATTTGATAATTCATTTTTTAGCTGGATGACTCCTGGTGAAAGTGGCTATTGTTCTCATGTTGTGCTGTTTTCAACAGATTTGCCGATTGATAAGGTTATTGAAGCTACTGTCTATGCTGAGTATATGTATTCTACTCATACTTACAATACACACGGTTTGGGTTATTTTCCAGATGACGAGATTGGAACACCATATTCAAAATATGTTACTAGAAGATATGATGAGATAGGTAGTGTTAACGAAAATGGAAATACATATATTTTTAATCGAATTATGACGCCTACTGAATATTTAACAGCACTTGGTGATTCTGCTGAGAATTTTGAAGATGAGTTTACTGGATATGATTGGGTTTTATGTATTTCAGAAGCTGAAGATTTCTTTTCATATACTTATACAGGCATAGCTTATGGATACAGCCAAATTGGTGGAACCCTTTTGCAAAACGCAACTATATTGGAATTAACTTTCGATATGAGTGGAAAAACTTATACTCTTGGAGTTGTAGATAATGTATCGTCTGCTGGCGCTGTTGGAAGTGGTAATACTTGGTGGAACGATATTATAGATTGGTTTAATTCTTTAAGTTTAATTTTTCAAATTTTAGTTGGTATTGCAATAGGTGCTTGCGTAGTGATAGTTTTATATTTTATTTTTAAACTTTTGCAGTTGGCTTTTGAGTCGATAAAAAAACTTTTTGGAGGTGGTTAAAGTGAAGAAATTTATAGGCTGGTTAATAATAGGCTTATTATTTGCAGGAACTGTTTGTGGTGTATATTTTGGTATAAGTTACTATTCTTTAGATATAGACACCGCCTTAGAAGAAGAGTATGATAAAGGCTATTCTGACGCTTTGAATGGTTCAGAAAGTAACTATATGACTTTATACCAACAGGCATTAGAAGATTTGCAAATTGCACAGAGCGATAAATCTGAGTTACAATCTCAATTAGAAAATGCTTTAAATGAGAATTCTGATAATCAAGATTTAATTCAAAATCTGCGTAATCAACTCTCATCAAAAGATAACGAAATTGATGCATTAGAAGATACTGTTACATTATATCAGTTAATGTTTGAGGCTTATGAAGATATAGATAAATTACAAGTTACTTTTGTTCTTTTTGATAATGGAGATGAAACGCCGTATGATGTTCAATTTATTGATGAAAATGAATGTCTCTCAGCTGTAGTTGCTCCTACCGCCTCTGACTTTGAGGGCTGGTCACTCACAAAAGGTGGAGAACTTATCGATGACATAACTACTATGCAAGTGACTGAGAACATGACTATTTATGGGATGTTTACAAACACAGTGACCTTCATGGTAAATGGCGAAGAATATACCACACAGGAAGTAAGCTATAACCAATATTCAAGTGATGTTGATATATCACTTAATGGTTATAATTTCAATGGTTGGTCTTTAACTGAGAATGGAGAAACAATAACTCTCAGCACAACACCCATAACAGTAGATACAACGTTTTATGCGGTGTTGGAAAAATTAGATTTTGCCACTATGTCATGGAATGGTTTTTCAGATATTGATGGTCGATATATTTGGCATTCAGATGAAAATACTTATTACTCTTATAATACAGAGCAATATGTTTTAAATAAAGAAACATTTACATGGGAAGAAAAAACTTGGGAAGGTTTAACATCTTTTGTCGGTGATAATGTTTGGACTGACGGAGAGAATATTTATTATTTATATGCTGGGAATCAATATATTTTAGATGAAAATGCAAGTACTTGGAATGAGCAAGAGTTAGTTATAAATAATGATAATTTATATGGATGTTATGTATGGTCTGATGGTGTAAATTTTTATAATACATATTCTGGAAATACTTTTTATTTAGTAGATTATATTGACTCTGACAGCCAGTGGGTTCCATCAAATTCAATGAATTTTCCTGGCTCATTTATTGACATTTGGACAGACGGAGAGAATATTTATTCTTCATATGGTAGCCAACAATATGTGTATGATAAAGTTACCTCGAATTGGCAAGAAAAAGTTTGGAATGGACTATCAAGTTTCAATGGCTCATATGTTTGGACAGATGGGGAAAATATTTTTTACTCATGCGGTAGAGATTTTCAGTATGTTTTAAATAAAGAAACATCTACATGGGAAGAAAAAACTTGGTCAGGTCCATGGTTAGGTTTTACATCTTTGAATGGTTCATATGTTTGGACAGATGGCGAGAATATTTACTATTCTGATGGTAATGAACAATATATTTTGTTTTGAAAAATTTATAAGTGAGGTGATTAAGTGAAAGATTTTTTAAAATATTTATGTATTACCCTAGCCGTACTTCTTATTGGTGGTGGTTGTGGAGTAATAATTGGTGCAAATGTTGTTAATCTCGATTATTCAGAAAGTGAGTATGTTGAATATGGAGAACAACAAAAACAAGAAGGTTTAGAAGAGGGCTTCGAGAACGGACAACAGGCTGGCTATGAAAATGGCTTTGAAGCTGGACAAACTTATCGTGACCCTGAGAAAACATATTTAGAAGATATTATAAATGGCGTTGAATTAAATGTCTACAAAATAGATAGCGGACTTACATTATTAAGCGGTGCAAATACGAGCTTTAAAGGTATCTATAAGTTAAACGCTGATGGCTCAGTTGAGCAGGTTTATAACGAAGGATATAACTGGAATATTTTTAATGAATTGTCAAATGGCAACATTTTAATTTCCTCATCAAATTCTTCCTCATCTGGAATATATTTATACAACATACAAACAAATGGAATTACACCGATTGAGGTTACTCAGTTTTCTGGTTCAAATTATTCTTGGAAGTTTTATAAAGAACTAAAAAATGGTAATGTACTTATTTGTTCTAATATGGCTTCTGGCGTTTATCTTTTAGATACCGCTACTAATAAAATGACACAACTATACACCTCTGGTTATGGATGGAATTCTTTTTGTGAACTTTCAAATGGGAATGTATTCATAAGTGGAACATCATCAAGCAATGCTATATTATTACTTTATAATATTAAAACAAATGAAATATCTATTATTTCAGAGACAGGTTATGGCTGGATTAATTTCTTTGAACTTTCAAATGGGAATGTATTATGTTCAGCGGATTATAACGCCAATGGGCTTTACATTTTTAACATAACATCTAATGAATTAAGTCAAATCTCCGAAACTGGTAGAAGTTGGAAATATTTTTATGAATTACAAGATGGCAATGTGTTAATTACTTCGTCTACAAGTAACGGAATATATTTATATAATATAAAAACAAAAGAATTCACACAATTAATATCAAGTAATGGTAATTGTAAAATATTTTATGAATTAAAAAACGGTAATGTTTTAATAAGTGGTGCGTCTATAAACACAGGTTTGTATTTATATGATATTTCAATAAATGAAATTTCACGGGTTTACACCACAGGCTCTAACTGGGATACCTTTGTCGAAGATGAAAATGGTGTGACAATTTCTTCAAGTGTGAATACTGACCAAAACTCAGTTTACTATGACTTTAAAACAGGCACGGTAACTCCTATTGAAGAAGAGAGTGAACTTTCTTTGGTTGCCTAAGTTGGAGTAATTAATTGATAACGATTATATTTGCTCCGCCTAGGACTGGAAAGACTTGCCTTATGACCCACATAGGCTGTCAAGTGGCGTTCGATAGGCAAAGAACTAGGGCTATGCAGTTGGAACTATTTGACAAGCAAAGAAACGGCTTTACAAATATAAAGACTATACCTAATCATTGTTTAAGTGCAAACTATGACATAGTCGCCCGCAAGTTTGGGTATAGTCCACGGCTTAGCCGTAGGATAAATCCATATAGACTTGGTTTTTCAAATCAGTATGTTAAAACACATTTTAATTTTCCATATGAATGTATTTTAATTCAAGAAGGTCAAAAATATCTTAACTCTCGAATGTCGATGTATTTTCCAGAGTGGCAATCACGTTGGTATGAACAGCATGGGCATGATAATATTGATATTTTTATTGATACGCAACGCCCTATGCTCATTGATGTAAATATTCGAGAACTTGCAAGTTTTATCGAGGTTGTTAAACTTGATTTAGAATATGACGCCTATGGTAAAGTTTGTAAAATGAAATGGCTTGTTAGAAAGATTGAAAATTCAAGTCAATTTGATAAATATATGCAATCAGGCAAGAAAGACACAAGTTGTTATATAGAAGAAATTATTGTTGCTGATTACAATGTTTTTACTTGTTATAACTCTCAAAGTTGCAAACCTAAATTTTATGATGGACATTTTGAAGAAGATATTGATATTCAAGTTGCTGAACCAACAGAAGAAAGTTTTAAAGGTTATATTGAGTTTTTGAAAAAGTTTGATGATGAACTACCAGATAATTTTTATCAAAGGAGAAAAGCGAGTTAATGAATTTTAATAAAAATAAGTTGATAGATAAAACATTAAAGACTTTTTATAAAACATATTATAGCACCATTGATACTGCTGATTTTGTCACCGCAAAAACTAATCAAAAGATATATAAGTATATTGATAAAAATTTAAAAAATGCTTTTCAGTTGATTGATAAAGAAGATAAGAAATATCAGAAGAGATATAAGAGAATTGAAAAACAGAAAGATAAAATTTTGAAATATCAAAATAAGCAAGAAATTTTAAATTTGAAGCGTTCTCTGAAATCTATGAAAGAATCAACCTCTTATACACATATTGTAAAACAATATTTAAAAAGCAAATTTAACCTTTTTGCTAAACTGCGAAACTACCTTCGCTATCAACGGCTAAAACGGAAACATTTGCTTTTAACCTATACCAAGCCTGATTAATCCATTTTTTTTGGGGATAATCGTAATAATCGTGAGTGTGGTAAAGTGTGTAAACTTGTTTTGCAAGTTTTCCACTTTTCCAGTCATTGTTGTAATGTGGTAAAGTCTGTTTTACTTGCTTGTTTTTCTTCAAAGACTTTTCCATCATTTCAAAGATTGTCCATCATTTCCACAGGCATTTCTTCGTAGAAAATGCTTGCCTGTGGGAATGTGGTCAATCGGTCAATGACCTTGCACTCAAAAGGCTAGAAAAAATAAATTGCCAAGCCGCGGGGCTTGCCCAAGGCTGGCAATTTCTACTTGACAATAGTAACACTTAACGGAAAATATTTTAAATGAGGTAAATTATGAAAGATTGTAAAGTAATTTACTTAGCAAGTGGAAAAGCTAAATTGAAAAGCAAAAATGTTACTTATAATGATTTATATGAACTTGCTGATTTAAATTGTGATATGTTAGAAGTTGATTTAAAACCTTATGATGTAATTTTAGCTTCTCCGCCTTGCAATTTTTACTCAAAAGCGCGCGGAAATTTACCACCTTCAAAATATGCCGAAAACACAAAGCATCTTTTGCCAGATATTTTGAAAAAGTGTATAAGTCTGAATAAACCTTTTATTATAGAAAATGTTAGAAACAAACCATTGTTTAAAAAACTCGGTTATTTTGATTTTCCTTGTTTTGTTTATTTTCTTGGTAGGCATACCTATTGGACTAACATTATGATAAATTTTTCAAATATACCACAAAGTTATGATTTTAGTTATGGTGGTAAAAAATTGAAATCATATATTCAAGGCGGAGAAAATGTTAATAGTGTTTTTGAATATTTTTTAGAAGTTGTATGTAACAAAAATTAAAAATTATAAGTTAAAGGGAGAAAAGAAGATGTGAAAAATTTAACTTATAATCTCTATTTGAAAGAAAGAATATACCGAACTTATACTTTAATGAGTTATTACTTTCAGCCGAATAGAAAAATAGAAAAAAAGTGTCGCCCTGTTGATATACATGGCGAACGTAAAAGGCTCTATAATGACGGAGTTATAGAGAATTATAAAAAGAAAGATATAGTAAACAGTCATAATGTTAGTGTTCGTAGAACTAAGATTTTACTTAAAATGCTTCTTGAAATGAATGACTTTAATTGGTTCTGCACACTGACATTTGATAAAGATAAGATTGACAGAAGAAATGATGAAGCAGTTTTTAAGTGTTATCGAAAGTATATTGATAATCTGCAACATAAGTTTAAAACATTAAGATATATTTGTGTTCCAGAACGTCACGAAGCAAAGGAAGATGAAGATTTTGGTTGTATTCATTTTCACCTTTTAATTGGCGGAGTTCCAGTAAAAGATTTAGGACTTGTGAACTCTGGAAAAGTTTGTTGCTCTTGGTCAAAGAAAAATGGTATATGTTCTCGAAAGTATTTTGAACAAACAAAACATTTACATGAACTTAAAGATACAGATGGAGAAACAATTTTTAATATCACTTCATTTGCCTATGGGCTGACAACAGCAAGTCGAATTGTATCGCCTGAACGTTGTAAAACTTATGTTGCAAAATATATACGAAAAGATATCGGTGCATCCACCGAAGCATTTAAAAAACGATTTTATTATTCTCGCAATCTTAATGTTCCAGAAGTTGTTAAGCACTTGATTGGCGCAGAATTTGATGAGCCTCTTGATATGCGAACTGTGAACATTGACGGCATAGATAACTCGCTTTATATGGACTTTGCAAAGAATAAGCCATATTACAGCGACTATAACACTATGCAACTTTTTATAGATAATGAGATTAAGAATATGCTTGATAAAGGTCTGGTTCCAACCGAAGAAGATTTAATAGACATATTCAATAGGCAGTTATCTATTGAAAATCTAATTTTAAAGGAGAAAGAATGAAGAAAAAGAAAATATCAAAATCATTGCCTATTGGGCAAACACTTGAAACTGATGACATTTATTTGCCATATGGTAAGGGTAAAAAGCCAAATAGTAAAAAAAGACCTGTTATCATTGCAGATAAGCAACGTAATTATTATGGTGAAGAAGAATATATAGTTATTCCTGCGTCAAAGCAAAAAACAAATAATACTTTTCCATATTATAAATATGGAATTAAAAATATTAGAATTGATATTGAAGTGGAAGATAATGAAGGGAAGCCTATTAAGCAAAATGAGAAATTTAAATTAACAAATAATTGTTCTCAATTACCATTTAATGAAGCAAAGGATATTAGAGATAAGGTATTAAATCATTCAAAGTTTTCAAGTGAAAATAGACGAAAATATAATAAGTTTTGGCAAAGATATAAAAAAAGCAGAGATTAAAACCACTCTGCTCAATGCCAAAATCAGTTTGGCGGGTGCATATAGCGAATAATTCCTATATGCCTGTTATCAAAAGTTAATTTTGATATTAATATTATATTCTTTTGAAATTAAAAAGTCAATACTTTAAAGAAAAATTTTTAAAAAGGAGCAAAATTTTATGGCATTTTTTAAGAAAGAGCATAAGGAACTTGCAAAGAAACCTAGAAATTATTTGCAAAAGAAATATATGGAAAGTGAAGCAAATTTAATTCGTGCTTCTGCAACTGGTAGTGATAAAATTATAAAAAAAATCATGAAAGAGCATGGAAAATATGAGTATGCACTTTTATATCAAAACACGCCACAATTTAGAAAGAAACTTAAAAGGAAATAAGGAGAAGAAAGATGAAAAGTAAATATGTATCAATTGAAGATTTAGATAAAGAAATTTCAAAGTCGTATCAATTTATTAGCAGTTTCAAAAATGATATTGCCATGTATGAAAGGAATATAAAGAAAGAAGAGCAAAGAATAGTTTATTTAAATGCTGTTATGAGATATCTTGAAAGAAAAGGGCTTTGTCCTTTTACTAAAAAACAAATTTTAAATGATGATGTAACATTGCAAGACTATGCTATGCCTCTCGTAGTTAGAGAAGATATTAATAAAAGAGCATATGAGATTAAAAATGATATTGCTGAAAACAAGGTGAAGAAAAAGCCTTATTTTGTTAGTTTTTCGAATTTGGGTTTGATATTAAATGATTTTATAAAATTTGTAAATGAATATAAAGATGTCAAGGTTGACAGTTATTTAATTCAAAAATTTATAGATAAAAATATTTTTTATTAGAGGTGAAGTATGAAGTATAAAGCATTAAAGTCTATTTTAGTTAATATGGAACATAATGATTTAGTTAAATTATGTTTAGAACTAGAACGAGAAAAACGAAAACTCCGCAAAATATTAAAAACATTACCGAAAGATATGCTGGAAGACATCAAAGATATGCTTTTAGATTATTATGGTGTTGATAGTTTTGATTTTCTTAGTATTGATGGCTATATGTTGGAAAATATTTTTAACACAACAAAAAAGGAGTATAAAAAGCGTTATGGAAGTTTTTAATAAATTTAATCAAAATATGTATGATTATCAATTGAATGGAAATTGTAGTATGGAAGATTTGGAAGATAACCGTTTAATTGATTTAATAACTAAGTTTAATAAGTTATTTAAAAAGGAAAATCAAAATTTTGCTGAACTATGCTTTTTGACATATCGAGTGAATGAACTTTTTGTTGAATATCGAAAGAGTGGCAAATATCTTTTAGATAAGCATAAAAACGCAATTACTTTTGATGAAATTATGAAAGGTTTTGGTTTTGATTCTTCACAGTCAAGTCGTTTGCTTGCCTGCTACAATAAATATTGTTGTTTAAGTGAAAGTGATATTGAAAAAGCAACTTGTAAAATTATTTGTGAATATGAAAACTTTTCAAAATCAAAACTTATTGAACTTTTACCTGTTGATGACGAACAGTTATTTAATGATATAAAGTTAAAAGTTATTCGTCCAGATATGACTGTAAAACAAATTCGAGATTATGTTAAAAATTATTACGCATTGCAAAAGCAAAAAGAAAATTTGTTTAAAGACAAAGAAGAAAAAGCCGAAGAAGAATTTGACGAAAGTGAGATACCTATGGTGTATGATCCTACAAAATATTATGAGTTTAGTTATTTCGAGTCAAAAACAAAGTCGCAACTTTTAAATATGATTTGGGACTTACAAAAAGAATATAAAAAATTAAAGGAGAAAAACAAAAAATGATTATTAAGATAAAAATAGATAATATATTAGAAAGTAAAATTAAACAACTTGAAGAAGATAATAAAGCATTAAAAGAAGAACTTGTAAAAATTTCTAGACAATTAAGGTTATTGAAACTTAAAGAAAGAATGCGTTTGGATGTTGATTTTCGTAAGAACTTACAATCAAAGAAGCATGTAGTTTTATCAGATGATGTGTAATTTTGGTTAAAAAAGAAGCTGAGTTGTTTATAACTCAGTTTTTTTTATTCTAAATAGTTTTTTATTCTTGTGTATAGTTCATCCACGGTTTTAGAATATAAGTCATCGTTTTTAAGAGTTAAAAGTGGCAGTCCTGCGCATAACAATATTTTTTTTACACTCTCATCCCGCTTCTTTTTGTAATACTTTGAGTGGTCATCACCATTAAGTTCGATAGCAAGCACTGGCTTTAAAGTTGGTTTTTCAAATATGCAAAAATCAATATTACGATATAGCTCGTCGTTTCGCTTCATGCTGTCGGTCTGTATAATTGTTTGCAAATTGACTTGTGGTAAGATTATGTATTTGTTATTAAGCTTAAAAGTTATAAGGTCAAATAAAATTTTTTCGTTTTTAGTGCATAGTTCTCTTGTAGAATAATTCTTTTCAGGGTCGAAAAATTTATTCGTGTCTTCTAGCTTTTCTAAAACCCTATCAGTATTAAAGATATATCTATTTGATTTGTTATCAAGTTTGATGTATTCTTTGTAAAGCAAGCGTTCGCAGTTCTGACATAGATGTCTAGTGTTAGAGTTTGCTCTTTTTCTGCAAATATCGCAAAAAATATTATCTTCTATCATAGTTCCCTCGTTAGATTTATAATATCACGGGGGAGGGGTATTGTCAACCTATTTTTTTTAGATAATTGTCGAATAGTATATAATTTAATTTTAGGAGAAAAGAGAATGAAACAAAAAGGAACGAAAAATTTAACCTATACACAAAGATTACAAATTGAAACATTAATTAATGCAAAACAGTCAAAACAAAAAATCGCAGAAATTGTTGGAATAAATATAAGAACACTTTACTATGAGCTTAAAAAGGGGAAATATGAACATTTAATTAAGCATGAGTCATTTTGGTATGGAGTTGATTATAAAAAAGAGATTAGATATTCAGCACAAATTGCACAAGAAAGATATAAGAATGTTTGCACAAAAAAAGGTCGACCTTTAAAAGTTGGAAATGATTATGAATTTGTTAGATATATTGAAAATCGAGTTAAAAAAGAAAAGATTTCTGCTTGTGCAGTTCTTGGAGAAATTAAAAGAAATAAATTGCCTTTTAAAACAAATATTAGTAAAACTACATTGTATAGATATATACATATTGGGATTTTTGAAAATATTGTTTTAGAAAAAAGGAAAAAAGAATATAAGAAAGTTGTTATTAAACGAGCACCAAAAGGAATTTCTATTGAGAAAAGACCTGATGAAATAAATAGTCGTTTGACTTTTGGGCATTGGGAAATGGACTGCATATGTGGTTCTAATAAGGCGGTATTTCTTACTTTAAGTGAAAGACTTACAAGAAAAGAGATTATTTTTCCTATGAAAGACCAAAAAGCAAATAGTGTTATTCATTGTTTGAACATTTTAGAAAGAAGATATGGTGCAATGTTTAAAAAAGTATTTAAAACAATAACAGTTGATAATGGAAGTGAGTTTGCAGATTATAAAGGTATGGAAAAATCAATTTTTGGAAGAAACAGCAAAAGAACAACAATTTATTATTGCCACCCTTATTGTTCCAGCGAACGTGGAACAAATGAAAGACTTAATCGTGAAATTCGCAGGCTTGTTCCAAAAGGTTCTGCATTAAGCAAATTCTCACAAGAAGATGTGCAAAAAATAGAAGATTGGGTAAATAATTACCCAAGAGAAGTTTTAGGTTATGCAACTTCAAAAGAAAGGTTTGATGAAGAATTACAAAAAATATTATAAGGGAAAAAGAATAATAAAATTTTAGTATGCTGGAAGCATATACTTTTTTGTTGTCAATAATTTAAAATTTTGCATTCAAAAAACGCCAAAACTACCCTATGCATAGGGTAGTTTTATTGTATTTCATCAAAAAATACCATATTTCTCAAAAATTTTTAATTTTTTTTGAAAAAATGAATAAATTTACTTGACTTTTCAATAAATATACAAGTTTTTACACTTTGAAAGCAAACTTATTAGAAATTTTTATAAACTTTTTGTGGCTAACTTAAAATAGTTTTTCTCTTGTCCACAATTTTTCCACATGTTACTAAAACTTTGATTTATAGTCCTTTAAGATGTCCAAAACCTCTTTAATCTTATCTATCGCCTCATCCAATATCTCTTCTGTGTGGTTCGCGGTGTAACTTGTGCGCAGTAAACTTTGTCCAACAGGTGTTGCTGGCGAAACGACAGGATTGACATAGACGCCCCTATCTAAGAGCAGTTTGCAAGCAACAAAGGTCTTTTCGTCCTCATAGGTATAGATAGGAATAATAGGAGTTTTGCTTTCGATAATCGCAATGCCATTCGCTTTCAAACCCTTTCGCATATAGTCGCTGATGTCCGCAAGACGTTTAACGCGCTCTGGCTCCGCCTTCAAAATGTCAAGCGAGGCGTTTGCGCACGCAACCGATGCTGGCGTTATGCTTGCCGAAAAGATGTATGGACGCGAAGCGTGCTTAACATACTCCACAACTTCCTTTTTTGCCGCCATGTAGCCACCAAGGCTTGCCAGGGACTTTGAGAAAGTGCCCATGTAGATGTCTACCTCATCCTCTAAGCCAAAATAACTTGCCGTTCCTCTTCCGCCTTCGCCGATAACGCCAAGCCCGTGAGCGTCATCAATCATGATACGCGCACCATATTTTTTTGCAAGCTTCACAATCTCAGGAAGTTTGCAAATATCTCCGCTCATACTGAAAACGCCGTCAGTGACAATAAGCGCGCCCGAAGTTTCTGGCACAAATGCAAGTTTCTTCTCCAGGTCTTCCATATCGCCATGGTTATAGCGAAGCATTTTGCCATAACTTAGCTTTATGCCGTCATAAATACTTGCATGATTTTCTTTGTCGCAAATCACATAGTCATTTCTGCCAACAATGGCACTGATAATGCCCAAATTGCTTTGAAAACCTGTGGAAAAAGTGACAACTGCCTCTTTATGCAAAAACTCAGCAAGTTCATGTTCTAATTTTAAGTGCAAATCAAGAGTGCCATTCAAAAAGCGTGAACCCGAACAACCACTGCCATATTTTTCAAGCGCTTTAACGCCCGCTTCTACCACCTTTGGATGATTTGTCAAGCCGAGATAGTTGTTTGAGCCGAGCATAATAGTTCGCTTACCTTCCATATTAACTACCACATCTTGACCAGAATATAGTTTATGAAAATAAGGATAAACCCCTAATTCCTTTGCTAAATCATACTTTTGCTTGGTGTAGCATTTTTCAAAAATATCCATTTCTCCTCCCTTTTACGATAAGAATAGTTTAATATATAAGCTTTGAAAAAGGCAAACAATTTTTAAAATTAATTAAAAAGTTTTAAATAAAATAATCTATATTAGCGTCTAGAACATGCCTCAATATGACAAGTATAGGCTTGATTTCTGTGATATTTCGACCGCAGTCGCCTTGCTCAATCGATATGTAAAAAATTTTTTAAAAAATTAGCACTATTTAGTTGACATTGCTAGCAAAGTGGATGTATAATTGTGAATGTATTAGGTGATAAGGGCAAAAACTTAAATGCGCAGTTAAGTTTTAATGGTTAAAAGATGATAAAATCGTTTAACAAGTGCCTAAATCGCAATAATACAATATAGGAGGTAAATTATGAAAAACGATAAATTTGATTTGTTACTTAGAGGAGATGATGACGATTTCTTCGGCTTCCCATTCTTCGACATGGGCTATGGTAGAAAACATTATGACCTTATGAAAACCGATGTTAAGGAGACGGAAAACAACTACGAACTCACTGTGGACTTGCCAGGATTTAAAAAAGAGGATGTTCATGTTGACCTAGAAGATGGCTACTTGACAATTTCTGCTAAGCGTGAGCATAACCATGACGAAAAAGACAAGAAAGGCAACTTCATTAGACGCGAAAGAAGTTACGGCGAATTTTCAAGAAGGTTCTATGTTGGCGATGTTAACGAGAGTGATATAGACGCACATCTTGAAAATGGCATTTTGTCAATTAACTTGCCAAAAGAAAAGAAATTGCCAAATAAAAATCGCATTGAAATTAAGTAGATTTCAAAAAAAACAAAGCTAGGGAAAGTAAAATTTTCGCTAGCTTTTATTTTTTATATTATTCTATGTTATATTGTCGATAATCTTTTTATTTAGCTTTTTGCATTTACAACTTTTTTAATTATATCATAACTTTTATCATTTTTATCCTTCTTAAAGATTTTCCTATCATCTATTAGATAAAATATGTTAAAATAAACCAAAATGAAAATTATATATATGGCTAAATAAGCCGAATATCCCACACCAAAAATTTCCATAACGTCATTATCTGGCATAAAGTACATTGGATCGCTTTCTATTTTTAATCCATAAATTTCTAAAAATACATACATCAAGATGACAACATAGCAAATAGCCTCCTTCCAAATGTTTCTATATTCAAACTTTGTAAACTTTAAGGTTATTAAGCTAATTGATGTTATTAAAAGCAATGAATGAGTACCAATAGAATATAAATTTTCAAATAAAATATATTTATTGTTGAAACCTACTGACGGATATGCAAAAAAGATGAGTGCGCATAAAAGAGCTGTCATTGAAGAAAAATTATAAAGAAATCTCTTGTTAAAGATTGCGGAGATAATTATTGACCAACAAGCAATTGCGCACCACGGACGAGGCAAGAGCGTATATAAATAATCATTGATAGTTCCACTCCCGTCAAGCTTGACCAAATTTATTATTCTTCTTGCAATTTCAAATAGTAATATAAATCCAACTAAAATCCAAAGAATTATTTTTCTGACTTTCAAACTTTTCTTCCTAAATATTAAAGCAATTGCCACTATAATTCCTACACAAAACACTATGGTTAAAATATGCAATAGTCCCCACTGCCCATCAACGCTAGGATTTGGATAACTGCTATTTATCCAATCAGAAAAACTCATAATAATCTCCTTTAATTTTTTTATTATAGCAATATTTGAAATTAAAATCAAATATTTTATAAAAATTGTTAAAATTCTTTAAATATTCAAATGAATATGTTATAATGACACAAAGAGGACTTTTATGAATATAAAAATGTTTAATGGCTGGTATTTTTTAATGCTCTTTGTTTGTATAGGGCTGGTTGTAGACTTATATTTTATTTTAAAAAACCGTTCAAAAAAAACTAAATTTATAGTTTTATTTTCATTGCTTATATTTGGACTTGTTTTGCACTTTTTAAAAATTTTTATACCGCCATATTCCACCGATATAAATAGACTGTATCGCGATATTTGGTTCATCAATATTTGTGGAGCAAACATATTTCTATTTCCTTTTATTTTTTTATCAAAAAACAAAGGATGGAAAGACTATATGTTCTATATAGGCGTATTGAGTGGATTAATATCTATACTATATCCAATGGAGCCTATGGAAAAGGTTAATCAAGCATCGGAATGGTTGGATATTATTAGGTTCTATTACCACCATACAATGCTTTGGGCAGTGCCATTACTTATGGTCGTCTTTAAATTGCACACCTTGAATTATAGACGCGTCTTATTTGTCCCTACATATCTCCTCGTCGTTATGGGGTTTATCATATTAAATCAAGTTCTTCAAGCAGAACTTGGCTTCATACCGTTACGAAATGACAACTTCTTTGATATAAACTATAAAAACTCTTCAATGATTTGGGGGCCAAGTGGAGGTATTGGAGAATTTTTAGGAATGTTCTGCCCAAGTTTCTTTAAATATGTGCCTGTGGGTGCCAATGCGGGCGAGTTAAAATATTGGCCATGGTTCTGGCTTATCTTTCCTTGTTATATAATTTTAACTCCTATCTGTTTTTTAATAAGCTTGACAACCGACCATAAACATTTTAAAGGCGATATTATTAAAATCAACGAACTTTTGCAAACAAAAATCTTAAAAAATTATACAGTTACTGATGATAGATTAAAAATTTATTCAAAAAAAATAATAGATAAGAAAATAAATCATGTCCTAAAAACACATAAATATTATGTAAGTTAAACCATAGATTAACATATTTTCTCTTTTTTTAATAAAGTGTAATGACGACCATATCGTCAATAAGGAGAAAAATATGACTTGTTATACTAGATGTGGCAATTTCTGTTGCCCTAACACTCCTCGTCCTATCTTCGTTTTTGGAGATTGCGACAACAATAACAGCGTGATCAATCCTGTTGTTTTGCCTTCGTTTGGATTTTTTGAAAACAACCTGGGGGGAACAGTTCCTGCAAATACTATAATTCCTGTCACTCTCACAAGTTCGCAAGGCAATAATGTTTCTGCAAGTTCAACAACTGCGGGTGCTATAACCCTGGCACCAGGTAGATACGAAATAACCTATTTTGTAAATGGAACCCTTCCAGCTTCGACAACCATGAGCGTGGCACTTCGTGCAAACGGCGTTCAAGTTGCAGGCTCCACTGCCACAGTAAGCGGAACGGCTGGAAATCAAACCACTCTTACAAAAACGATTGTTCTGACAGTTCTTTCGTCTACCACGCTGGAATTCTATAACAACGGCACTGACGCTCTGACAATTTCAAATGCCAACATATTAGTTAAGGAAATTTAATAAAAAATTAAAATTAAATTAAAATAATTATTAAATAAAACTAAAAAAGTAAAAAAATATATAAAATTAGCAAAAAAAAATAAAAAATAATGAATTTTTCTTTAATTTTTTAATTTCAAAATATTTTTTATTAATTTTTTGCACAAATATTTCTTTATTTAAATTTTATTTTTTGCTAATAAAAAAAGGAGTATGTTATAAAAACAACACTCCTTTTTACTTAAAACTTGTCTTGAATTAATTTCCTGACTTTTTAAAAACATAATACATTGGCTTCATTCCGCCAAAAGAGTAATCTCCTGATTTGTGTTCCATAAACAGGTATTTTTCGCCATTGAGTTCTTTGATGATATATTTTTGTGCAACTTGTGGAATTTCAAATATAATATACCCTTTTGTCCAACGAATTTTATCCTTTAAAATTCCTCCGTCTGAAAGTGTAAACAACAAGTTACCATTTTCCATTATAGCAACTTCTTTGTAATAACCATAATCCTTTTTCATGTCGCCTTTGAAATCCTTTATGTCTTGCACAAATCCACAAACACTCCATACGCCAACTAAATTTTTGTCATCTTTAAACGGCATTGAAATATCATCTTTAAACATCACTTCGTCTTGCTTGTAGGCTTTATGGTCGATGTTTTTATAGACAGCATAAAACTCCACTTCGTTGTCATATTTAAACTCGATTATGAGTTTGTCGTCAACAAATTCATATTTCAACGGCTTGTCTTTAAAAAAGATATACCCCTTTGTCCAAAAGGTGATTACCCAATATTTTTCACCGTTTGGCAAGAACACTAAATTTTTAAGCGCGAAATATCTGTCAGGCTTTACTTTTCCAAGCAAAGCATCTTTCTTCTCTACCGAGGTTCCAAGAAGTTGCCATTTGCCGACAAGTTTTTCATCATTGATAAAATTTTTCATAATTAACTCTCCTTTTTCGTCTTTATAGAGGTTGGAAAGTTCGTTAAGGCTTTTTCTTATCTCTCTCATTTTTTGTTTTAATTCTTTTGACTTTTTAATGACGGCTGTATCATCAAAATCCCTGATTTCTGCTAGCTTGAAACCTAGGCTTTTTAAATACAGTATCTTTAAAAGTTCTTCGATGTTCCTTTGGTCGTATTGCCTATACCCCGTCATAGTGTCAACTTGTGCCGGAATTAGCAATCCCTCTTCCTCATAGTAGCGTATAGTCTTGGCTGGAACACCTGTGAGTTTTGAAAAATCACCTATTCTTAACATCCTTTTCCCTCCTCTTGCCTATGTTTTATCATTACAGTTAACTGGAAAGTCAATACTTTTTTCTAAAATTTTTTTATTTTTTTGTCAATAAAGAATTTTTTTCTTCAAAAAGACAAAATTTAATTTTCGTCTTCACTCTTTTTGTCTAGCTGTTCGCGGTCAAGAGCGGAGGAAATTTTTGTGTCAAGAAGAGCATTTCCGCGCACAATCTTATTATGTCCATATTTTTGGCGTATGGTGTGCATAATCTCATCCATGTTGTCATTCTTCTCTTCAAAAAAAGACAGCTGTGAGTTCTCTTCAAAGCCACTCACGGTTATTCCTAAAAGCCGAACTCGTTTAAGACTTGAAAAACTCTCTTTAAAAAGTTTAAGTGCATACTTTGAAAAAACTTCGCTACTTCGACATGGCGGTATCTGACATTGACGCTGATAAAACTTTAAATCGGCATCGCGAACGACAATAGATAGTGTGCGTGCCTTCATTAAGTTGTGTTTTATCATTCTTTCCGCCACACTTTCGGCAATCGTGGTAAAGGCAAGCGAAATATCCTTTAAATCGGTTAAATCTTTGTAGAAAGTCGTGCTGTTACCTACACTTTTAGGCTCTTCATATTCGCCATTAACTTCATCTTCATCAAGTCCATTTGCCTTTTTGTAAAGCTCATCGCCAACTTTTCCAAATTCTTTTATAAGAAAGTTTCTGTCAAGTCTTGCCAAATCTCCTATTGTGTTTACTCCAAATCTTTCGAGTTTTTCTCTACTCTTTCTGCCTACGCCAAACATATCGCCAACAGGAAGACGCCAAACGATGTTTTTAAAATTTTCTTCCGTGATAACAGTGGTCGCGTCTGGCTTTTTGTAATCACTGCCGATTTTGGCGAAAGTTTTGTTATAACTAACGCCAACCGAGATAGTAAGCCCTATCTCATTTTTCACGCGCTCACGAATTTCATTGGCAATTTTAAGAGGCGTGCCGAAAATTTTGCTGTGCGTGACATCTAAAAAGCACTCGTCAATTGAAAAAACTTCCACCTTGTCAGTGTAGCTTTCATAGATACGCCTAACCAGCCTTGAATATTTGTTATATAAAGAAAAGTGAGGTGGACATATTACGAGGCTAGGACACCGTTTTTTCGCCTCGTGAGTGGTCACCCCACATCTAACGCCAAACTTTTTCGCTTCGTAATTAGACGCCACAACAACGCCATGCCTATCCTCTTCGCGACCGCCCACCGCAACAGGCAGACCTTTTAAGGAAGGATTTTGAAGCATCTCACAGCTGGCATAAAAATTGTTTAAATCACAATGCAGTATCGCTCTCACTTTTTCTTTCTTTTATCTTTTTTGGTTTCTACCTTTTCCTCAATTTTTTCAGTCTCTTTTTCTTCTACGCTTGCCACCTTTACAGTTTCATTTTCAGTAGCTATAATTTTGTTAACTACTTCGTCTTTCTTCTTGTCTTTCTTTTTGTCTTTCTTTTTGTCTTTCTTCTTTTTCTTGTCATGCTTTGTTAAGCCGTTTTTTATGAGATTGAAAACATCCTTATCTTTCTTTGGCGCCCTTACTTTTTCTACGCGCTCTGGCAATTTTTTGCCAACAACAGGCACTTTGACATTGTCTTTACGCTCTCTAACTTCAAGTTGATTATATGGAACAGAAATTTTGTTACGCTTAAACTCGTTATATACCCACTCCATGACATAGTAGTAAACATCCCAATAATCTTCGTTATCACACCAACAATTTGCAGCAAAATCAAGACTTGATGCGTTCATGGTTTTTAATCTGCAAAATGGAGCAGGATCAAGATATACTCTCCCGTCACTTTTCATAACATCGGTGACAATCTTTTTAACAAGTTCTACATCACTCTCATAGGCAACTTGAAAAGTAAAATCCACTCTTCGTTTTGCGTTTGCGCCGAGATTTGTTACGCTGGAATTGACTATTGTTGAATTTGGTAAAGTTATCTTTTTGTTATCTGTTGTCATAAGCGTTGTGAAAAGAAAGTTTATGTCGGTTATATTTCCCTCAACACCATCGACAATTATGTAATCACCCTTTTTAAACATATGATTTGACACGATGACGATGCCGTTTGCAAGGTTCGCCATATTGCTTTCAAGCGCCATACCAACAGCAAGAATAAGCGCGCTTATTGCTGTGAGTATGCCAGAAATTTGTATGCCGATTTGACTTAACAACAACAGAATTAAAACAAGCCACAAACAAAACTTAATCGCCGTGCAGATGAATTGCTGAGCTATGCGCTCCATACGAGTTTTGCTCAATACCTTTCTTAAAACAGTCAAAATGATTTTAATTATGATTATGCCAAGAATTAAAATCACGAAAAAGAAGACAATGTTCCAAACATTTGTTTCAAAATATGTCACAATGTCATTCCAAAGTCCTGCCCAATCCATATTTCCTCCTAAGTATAGAAAAAGTTTACTCCTTTTCTAAAATAATGTCAATTATTTAATTGCTTAACTTAATAAAAAAATGATAAAATGCCTATAAAGGAGATAATTATGACAAACAAACTTTTATCAGAGCTTCTTGAAACATCGGCTAATGCTTGCGATGCTTTTATCAAAAGTGAAATAGCTTTAAATGACGGCGACCTAACAACCTCACAAAAATTTTCTAAAAACGGACAAACTCTTATGAAGGCGCTTATCTTGGACACCTTTAACGAAGTAGAAGAGGCTCTCGGCGAAAACCTACAAGAAACTTTTGATTACGACTATGCAAATGTTTTAGAGTTAATACGCTCTTTAAACGAAATCTCTATGTATGTTGGTGCGTATATTGAAGCCGAAGAGGAGGTAATTAAGAATATAGCAATAAAAAATCTTTTCAAGGCAATAAATACCTCAAAAGAAATTTATTTGGCTCTTTTTGAAAATTAATGCAAATAACCCTTGAAAAATTTTGTAATATGCGGTATAATAATTTAACAAAAGAGAGGTGGAGTATGTGGTTTTTTAAAAAGAAAAACAAAAAGGTGGAAGAAAAAGAAGTAGAAGAAAAGAATGAAGAAGTGAAAGCTGAGGTTAAAGAAGAGCCAGAAGCGAAAGAAGAACCAAAAAAAGCTTCTTCAAAAGCAAAAATCTCTAACACTAAATCTAACAAAAATGAAGAAAAAGCTGTGAAGAAAGTTACCACAAAAAAGGAAGAAAAAACTGACACAGAAGAAAGCGCTGAAAAAGAAGAAGAAAAGAAAGGTTCTTATCGCGTCATTTACAGCAAGGAAGACAAAATTTGGCTGATAAAAAGAGACGGCGCAAAGCGCACTATTGCATCTTTTAAAACGAAAGAGCAAGCACTTGCTCGCGTAAGTGAATTATGCAAAAATCAAAACGCCAAAGTTATCGTGCATAAAAAGGACGGCAAATTCCAAAAACAGACAAAGAAAATTTAAAGATAGCAGTTGCTATCTTTTTTAGTCTAAATCTTTAAGGTTTTTGAAGATTATGTCCATAACATGCTTATCGTCAAAGCTATTTTTCTTTTCGTGCCAACTTTTGTAAAGACCTTTTATCGCCATTGCAACCGAGAACACTAGACAACCCGCAAGCGAGAAACATATGAAATATATTAGCAAGAAAACGACATACGGCACTTTTTCATAGATGATGTTTAAAATAGGCAAGGTGCAAGGCAAGTATGGACTTATATAGAACATATTGAAGGTGGCGGTGTTGCCTGTGCTATTGAATATTACATTCATTATAAGAGCGATTACAACTAAGCCTGAAAATACCGCCATTGCTTTTAACATGCTTTTCCATTTTAGGTCAACGCCACCGCTTATTAACAAAAAGATACCCATAACAACCATGCCACCATGACAAACCATTGTTTGAATGTTTATACCAATAGTGCGAGTGAAAACATCCCCTGGATAGAACATCACGCAAAGCCCAGCAAATAGGGCGAAGGTGCCTAAATACGCATAAAGATATTTTTGAAATTCGCACTTTTTAAGACAGCCGGCAATAAGAGCCACATACATAGGTGTAGAACAAAATTGGAAAGGGAAAGCATACCATTGATAACTCCACTCGCCAGTTGATGAGTTGAAAGAAAAATTCAACTGCTTATAGATTTCAAGAATTATTCCTAATATTGCATAGGTTAGCACAACGCCACGAATAAAATTGTCATTGCTTTTGCCTTCCTTTCTGTTCTTTAAAGCGAAAGTGCATAAAAAGGCAGTGAGCAGAATAACAATACCCCAACACATCAAATGAAACCAGCCATAAGCCAAAGGTTCCACCATTTTGCCATCTAAAATCTTCAAAAACTTTTCAAAAGCATTCATCTTTTACGCCTCACTTTTTATAATTTTAATAATTTTTTTAAATTCTTTATCGTCTTTATCTTTCTTTTTGTTACATATTAGATTATATATCAAATTGGAAATTAAAACAATCAATTCGCCACCAATTATACCTATCAAAATCATAACAACGGTGTAACCTACCTGTCCGATGTTTAACCTTAATGCTTCCATGAAGGCAATGTTGCTTGTCAATATGTTGCAAAAGTTGACATTGAGTATATGAGCTAGCGGTATCATTATGATTGCATAGCCAGATATTCCTATTGCGACATAAAGAAAATCTTTTTTTGACGGACGATATAATTTTGAAAACAGCATCGTCAGATAAAACAAAATTATGATGTGATGATAGGTAAAGGTATGAAAACTTGAAAAGTCTTGAAAGATATTACTACATGATGAGCCTATTATAGAGCCGGGATTGAAGTAAAAGAGAATAACAAAAAGGCTTCCAGCCACATAACACATCGTCTTGCCAAACTCTCCTACCTTACCACGAAAAAAGCTTGCAAGCGGATAAAAATATAAAAACAAACTACAAAAATGAAGAGGTATCGCCCACAAGGAATAGCCACTTACAATATTTAGCACTTGCTTAACTATCTCTAAAAGCCAAACCACCACCGTGAGAACAATCAAAGGCACGCGTTTAATAATATCACTTTTCTTCCGCGTCAAAAAACTTAAATAAAGTGACAACAAAACTATGGCAATAAGCATAATCGGCAAGACTACGCCCTCTTCTTTTGTCCAAACCATCATAATGTTATTTTACTACAACTTTATAAAAATTACAAATAAATCACACGACTTATTTTCTAAAAACTTATCGTTAAATCTTAAATCTTAAAGCTTGTGGCAATAAAAAAAGCACCTGTAATGAAATTTCACAATAGGCGCTTTTTCTTCTTTTTGATTATTTCTTCTTTTTCTTTGATACCATACTTGTGAAGAATGAAGAAACGGCACTTGCAAGGCCAAATACCATAAGAAGTATTATTGACCAATATACAGGCGTGAAGCCACCGCTTATTCCTTCTGCCCCACCGCTAAGGTCATTGCACATTGTTATCACAGAAATCATGTATAGAAGTGATGTGACAAAAAGTGCAACAGCAAAAAGCTTGAATAGGAAACTTACAATTTTTGCTAAACTTTTGCTTTTGCAAAGTTTACTGTCGGCAACGAGTTTTAAAATTCCGAGAATAACTGTCGCACAGGCAATGATTGCAGTGGTAATGAGCATCGCTTTCATAAAGTCTGTGGCAACAGCGTTTTCATAGAAGTTAAAACCCGACCACTCTGAAATTGTTCCACCTAGATTTCCAATGCTACCTCCCAGCGAAACATTTGGCACAGCCATAAACACCAAAACAAGCCCAGCAAACACCAAAGAAACAAGCGTGAAAATGGCATTTTTTGTTGATTCTTTCATTTTTTCCTCCTTATTCTTATTTTACTTTATAAAGATTTAAATAGCAAGCGTTTAAAGAAAATTTAAAAGCTTTTTAAAAAATATGATGTATAATTAAATATACAAAATCACCATAACTTTTATTATAACTTGTTTCGAAAATGAGCAAAAGTGCAATTTTGCCTTGAATGTTACTTTTTGCTAAAATTTCAAAAAAATTTTGCCAAATGCTTGACTACCCCCCCCATTATGCTAAACTCCTTTTAAGGAGGGAAAAATGGTTAAAACAAAGAATAAAATTTTTATGGCTATCTTGTTTGTTTTGGTGCTTGTGCCTTGTATGTTTTTGCTTGTTGGATGCAATGAAGAGCCAGAAACATCAATTTATGGCAGATATGAGGCGGTTGGCTATCGCACAGTCTACGAACAAGAAGGCGTGATAGAACGAAGTGAAGACAACTTTGTTCTTGAAGATATAGATGTCGGAAGCTATGTAATTTTAAATGAGAATGGAACGGCAGTTGCAGGCACCAGCGATGCTCAACCTGGCGATGATGATTATTCGGAATTTGAATACAAAATCATTGACAATCAACTTCTTTATAAAGCGGACGGCATGGTTGAATATTTTAATTATGGCTTTCTTGAAAACGGCAATCTATATTTTTTGCAAGTTGTATGGGGCCCTCAAGAAGGTGGATATGACTACGATGGCAATATATATGTTTATACCATATTTAGTTATGTTGAAATGTAATTAAGATGAAGTTTAAAAATGCGTGCAAAAATTATCACGCATTTTTTATATAGCCTTATCAAAATATTTTAATTGAAGCTTTTGTCGCGGACAACATCCATAATGATGTCGAAACTTGTCCGTTTCTTCTTTTTTACATGCTCGCTTATCGCAAATGGCGTAATCGCAACTATTGAGCAAGCTATCACAAGAAGGAAATAGGTGAAATAAAAGTGCAGTCCAAACAGCGTAAACGGCAAGCCGTTCTCTTTGAGATATAGAAAGTTGGCGCCGTCCACAAGAGCATTGCCTAAACTTGACCATAAAGCTATTATGAACATGCCGATATACGCTTGCCAAAAATCTTTCACTCTCACCTTATAGTAGCCGTCTGCAATGCAGGCAATAACCGCGGTAGAGAGGGCAAAGTGCAGGATTATGCTTTCGACAAGGTAGAAGGAAAGGGTGGAAAGATAGTAGTAGTCGCCAAAGATAAAGGTGATAACTCCACCGAAAAAAGAAGCAACAAGCACAGGTAAAAAGAATTTTTTGGTTTTTGTGTAATAGAAAATCGGAAGCACAAAACTCATAAGATGACATAGATGCCACGGCAAGACCTCCACAAAGGAGAAATCTCCACTTGCTAGTTGCACAATCATTCTAAGAATTCTCACAGTTGGCATGATTATGCAAAGGACAAAGGTGAATTTTAGGGCAAAATTTTTGTATTTTTTAAAAATGAAAAAGGCGACCACAAGCCACGCAAGCATGATAGAAACAAGCACAATATGAAGCGGACACCAAAGTCCTGGTCCCTCACCTAGCGCCTCCTTATTTTCAAATAGCCAATCGGTAAATGAGAACATATTAAACCCCAACTTTCAAATATGTATGAATAAAGCGTATAAAGATATTACGCCTTAAACAAATTCATTATAGTGACATTGACAAAAAAAGTAAAGAAATGTAGTCAATTTAGTTTTATAATTTTTATTTATTTGATATAATAAAATGAGGTTTCCAGATGGAAAGCGTGAAAAAATTAAAAAAAGAACTTAAATCAAAAGAAAACTCTTTTAATGAGATAGAAACAATAAATATAAAAATTAAGAGCGAAGAAGAACTTTATTCGGGCTATAATTATGACAAAAATGAAGTATTAAATCCGGCGCTCGGAGATTTTTTATTGGAAAAAGCAGAGGCGCTTCCGGTTAAAAGCAAACTCCGTTTAAAATTTTTCTCTGATGTCAACATAAAGGAACATGAACTTTTTTCAGCAATAAAAAATAAATTTAAGGGGGAGTTTGAAAACTATCAAAGAAAGCTCAAAAAGACCGCCCTATTTTCTCTTGTTGTGCTGATTTTAGGCATCTTGTTTTTAGGACTTTTTATCTTAGAGGAAATGTTTTTTCAAACACCTATCTTGTCTATAATCTTAGAGATAGTTTCCTGGGTGTTCATCTGGGAAGCTGTTGACGCTTTCTTTTTACAGCGGTCATCTTTAAAAGAAAAACGCCTGCAAATGGCACGCATCTATGATGCTGAGATGGAAGTTGTAAATGTCGATTTTGACAATATTGAAAAGTGACAAAAATTAAGGAGATTTAAAATATGAAATATCAAATAATAGTGGACAGTTGTTCAGATATAGATAAATACTATTTAGAGGGAAAGGGAATCGGGCTAAATATCGTCCCTCTCACCATAAATGTCGGAGATAACGAGTATGTCGATGAAGGGAATGTTAAAATCGAAGAGATGCTCAAAAATCTTAAAACGCCAAAGATAAAAAGTAGTAGCGCTTGCCCTTCTCCGCAGGCATTTAAAGAGGAGTTTGACAAGGCGGACTATACATTTGTTGTGACAATCACAAGCAAGCTCTCAGGGTGCTATAACTCTGCTTTGCTTGCAAAAAATGAGCATCCAAACTCCGCGCACATCCATGTAATTGACTCTAAGGCAGTGTCCGGAACAGAAATTTTAATTGTTGACAAACTTGTGGAGCTTATAAACAACGGACTTGACTTTGATACAATTGTGTCTGAGATTGAAAAGTATCGCGATAACTGCACCCTCTTTTTTGTTCTTCAACGCTTTGACAACTTGGTTAATAATGGCAGAATGAGTAAAATTGCAGGACTTATCGCAAGCACAATCTCTCTTAAACCTATTTGTAAGGCCGTTGACGGTGAAATTAAGATTGTTAAGAAGATAATAGGCAGTAAGCACCTCTTTTCAAAACTCGCAGAGATGATAAAAGAAGTTTTAAACGGCGATAAAGACAGAAAGATAATTATATCTCATTGCTACGCTGAGGATGAAGCGGAAGAGTTAAAATATCATATCGAAAAAACATGCGGAAATCAAAATATCAAAATTATTCCAATGCGCGCGCTCACAAGTTACTACGCCTTAGAAAAAGGCGTGATTGTGTGCTTCTAGAAAAATAACGCCGTTTTTCTGAGATTCTCCGCCAGCGGACATTTCATGTCCTTGCTCAGAATGACGAGACAAGCAAGTTTCTGTCATACTGATCCGCGACGAAAACGCAAAATATAAATATTCCTGCGGAGGTATGACAGAATAGGCATATTAATTAAATAATGTATGTTAAGGAAGAAAAAAAAGATGTATGCCTACATCTTTTCTCTTAAAACTTTTTCGCACTCTTTATCTAATTCATAGAAATTTTTAATTGGCAGTCTTTTAATTAATTTTACCGTCTTTGGTTTTTCGTTATACTCGGCGTCATCAGCGTTTCTTAGAGCAACGCTCATGCCATCTCCGCGGTTAAAGGTGTTTCCTGTCAGATACTCAACCACGCTGTAATTGTGATTTGAAAAGCTCCTTGTTTTTTGCACATTTTTTATGCAAGCACCGAGTGAGGCTCCGCGCTTAACAGCGTTATACATATTTTCGGAAATTTCATACAAATTCCCCAAGCCAAACTTAATACCATTTGCATCCTTGATGCCACAAACATCGCCCATAAAGTAACCGTTTTTCAACTTGAAATAGCCACCTTCTATACAAATGGAAAAATCATTGCCTTTTAGCTTTTTTTCGTCTAGAAGTTCTTTTATTTTTGTAAAAACTTCCATATTAAAAAGCGTTTGTGGTTTTTTCTCAACATATACATAATTGACATAGTGTTTTGAAAAAAAGCCACTTACGGTTCGCTCTTTAACTTGATTTTGATGTTCTTCTATTAAATAAATTTTCACAACCTGCCTCGCACTAAAACGATAGCACAAAAGTTAGCCTTTGTCAATAGCTAGCTTACTAAATATTCTACAACGACAGGCACTGACCTTTCCATGGCAAGCGTAAAAAGCCTGTTAATCTCAGGCGAATATTTCATGGCGCCTTGAATGTCGATAAGCTTTTTGGCGTTAATGCCTAGCATGTCCACCATGCTTTCACATATTAAATTTGTAATGACATACAGTGCGTTATCCTTATTGATATTACCATTGATAATCGCCTGTTTTAAAACCTCATCGGAATCAAAAATGGTGTCTAGGGCATACTTGATAATATACTCTGTTTTTTCCATAGCAAAACAATTACCATTTGCTGAGGACAAAATTTGCCAAGAAAGATACAGGCTGTAATGAGGCTTTAAATATTTCGGCAGTCCTTTGTTATAGAAATATGCCATAACATCCTGTGCAATCGCATCGCCTTCAAGTGCCCTTGTGCCTATGTCTGTAAAAACCTCATCAAACTTCCCCTTTTCGCTTGCATCCATAATCTGACGGCGATATTTAACAAAACCTTGATACGCCTTATCTCTGTCAATAAAATTTTTATAATCCATGCTTTCTCCTATGTCTTTATTTTAATCATTTTTATTATTTTTTCCAAATAAATTAAGGATTTTTCCACTTTTTCATAGAGTTATCCACATTTGCACATGAGTTATCCACATTTTATCCACATTTACACATTGCTTTCGATTTTTATATCAATTATTGTCAACAATATGAGAAGCGTGTGCAAAAACTAGACATTTAAAATAATATATTAAAAAATTTTGGATTAACAATTCACATTATCATCCAAAATTTTATTTTTACGTAAGAAAATCACTTTTACAAAATCGGTGCGCCTAGCCTATATATAGCCTGCAAAAATTTGGTATACCAGCGTCTTTCTTTGTAATACTGCTCGTCAATTTTTACCGAATTTCTCATGTCTTCCATCACACTTCGTCCGTATTCTGCGGTTAATTCCTTGGAATACATTATGACTGTATCTTCAAAGTTAAGCGCAAAGGAGCGATTGTCTGTGTTACAAGTTCCAATTGAAAGTTTGTTGTCATCGACAAGAAGTGCTTTGCTATGCAAAAAGCCCTTATAAAGATAGACATCTGCGCCGAGGTCCAGCACCTCTTTGAGATATGAGATTGACACATGAAAGATAGCTTTGTGGTCAGGCTTAATCGGAATTATTATTGCCACCTTCACACCACTTGCAAGTGCGATTTTTATGGCAGAAAGGAAACTTTCATCAGGAACGAAATAGGGCGATTCAATCACCACATGTTTTTCTGCATTTGTTATCATCTTGATATAGGTTTCCTTAATCTTTTGTATTGGAAGGTCGGGACCCGAGTCGATAATCTGTAAATTCACATCTCCTTTCTTTTTAACCTTTGGAAAATATCCGTCTTTGACATACTCGTCTGGCGCCTTGACCTCTTTTTGTGTATAACGCCAGTCATTCAAAAAGATATTTTGAAGAATATAGACACCACTGCCTTCAATCCTCACATGAGTATCGCGCCATGGAGAAGTTTTTTTGCTTGTGCCATATATATGGTCGTTTCTTATATTCATCCCGCCCGTATAGCCAATCTTGCCGTCAACTACGACAATCTTTCTGTGGTTACGGTAGTTCATCTTTAAATTAAGAAGTCTGATATGCCCAAAAGGTGGGAAAAACTCTGCCACTTGTCCGCCCGCTTTTTTGAGTTTTCGGAAGAAGCGTCTTGGAGCGCCTAGACAACCGATTGAGTCATAAATAAACTTAACCTTAACACCCTCTTTCGCTTTCTTTATAAGGATGTCCATAATCTCTTGTCCTGCCTCATCGTCAGCAAAGATATAATACTCCATGTTAATCGTTTCTTTGGCAGACATGAGGTCTTTTTTTAAGTCCGCTATCTTGTCCGTTCCCCAGCGATAGAATTTCACGCTATTGTTTGGACAAAGTATGCTCCCGTAGTTGTAACAACACTTAACAAGCCCTATGTCATCTTTAAGCTCATTTCTCACATTATTTTGCATGGAAAGTATTCGCTTGATTTCATCATTGTAGTCGAGATAGTAGAGTTTGTGTTTTCTTATCATTCGCCTTGTTCTTATCGAAAGTCCATTGCCCATCACGATATAAAAGACATAACCGACAATCGGAAGAATGGTGAGAATGGTGGTCCAGCAGACAATGGTGGTAAATTTTTTTCGTTCCAAAAACACCATGGAAAGGAAGAGGAGAAAATTTAATGAGTAGGTGGCAACGAATACCCAAAACCATGCATTCATTCCTCCACCTCAACATTAAGAGCTAAAATTATGACATTCCTCTCCTCAGGTGTGTCTGTTTGAGAATTAATAACTGCTTTAACCATAAATGCATAGTCGCCGTCACCAGAAATCTCCACCTGATAACTATCTTCAATGCTTGTCAGATTTTTCACGCTGTCAACGGTCGTTCCGATAACAGTTGACAATTTTGCATGAAGCATATCTTTGTCAAAACTAAGTTTAACTGTTCCGTTCTCATTGATAACACTGTAATCGACATTGACAATGTTCTTTTCTCCAATCACATCCTCGTCTGAATAGCCTACAATGGTTGCAGATATAACCGCTCTTGTGATAGATCCAGCAGAATTTTCCACTTCATAGTAGAATTCTTTTCGCAAAACAAAAGTTGTGCTAGACACTGATAGTTCGCTGAGTTCAACATTAGCTCTATCATTTTCGATAAGATACAACGCTGAACTCTTCACATCGGTCCAGCCTAAGCCGTCATTTATTTTCTCTTTCAAAGTGTCAGCGCTAATAGCCGTTCCACTGAAATTGTTGATGATGATAGTTAGGGTGTTCGTTCTTATGTTTATTGTGTTTTTTGCAAGTATATAAATCGTTTTTTCAAAATCAGGATTTGAGCTATCTTGCGCAATTAACTTGATAAAGAAATAGTCATAGTTGATTATAGGTTCACTAGGCTCAAAGTAATATGTCACAATATTCTCTCCGTCGCCTGTGGACAAGATAAGATTTCTTTGTAGAATGTTCAATTTAGAAGCAATCTCTGCTCTTAGCCCGCTTAAAGGCAAACTAACTTGCCCATACGAGCCAAGCGTGGAAGAATTAAGGTTGAACACATATTCGGTTTCGATATTTTGATTTGCCCCATCCTTCAAAATTGTCATATTGAAAATGTAGTTATTTATAGTTCCGTCAACTACTGTTACTCGATATAGCAATCTGCTGTTTACAGCACTTGTCGTATCGGAAGGAAGAGTGATAGAGGTGAGTGGTGTTATACTGTTATCATCTGAAATCTCATAAATTGTTCCTGATTGGGTAACTATTACGCCACTTTTGTTAAGCAATTCATTAAACCGCCCTTGCAGTGTGCTTTCGTCAATTTCGTCATTTGATGTTCTCATAGTATCATTATATGTTCTAAGTGAGCAGTAGAAATTAACTTTTATTGAATAATAGGTGTTATTGATATTTACATAGAAAGCTTTTGTTATCACGCCGTTATTAGCTATACTTGCAGTAAGTTCGATGACAGGTTGCGAAATGATGTCGCCATTTTCAAAGATATACCATGAAGCTGAGCCTATCATCGATAGGTTGAAGTGATTTGTAACTAAGTCGTTAAGGTTAGAAAGCGCATAACCAGAAGAGTAACTTGTTGCCACATCAAAGGTTGCAGAAGCTGTGTAGTAGTAGAATGTGTAGATATAGTATTTATAGCTTGTTTCTTCTTGTTCATTTTTCGTAGCAAGTAAGAAGTTGATATTCGCGCGGTTGTTATTTAGTTCGCCCATTTCAATGTTATCTGAAACATCCACTTTTGTCATCATGTTATTTGAAGATAATTGATAGAGCGTATAGTTAGCTTCATCATAACTTGTCCCTTCACTATACTCATCTCCCAACATGCTCGCGATAACCTCTTCACGCGTTACTTCGCCATGATACCAATAAATCGCATCTTGATTTTCGCTACTATTGTAGATATAGTAGGTTACTTCATATTTAGTCACCTTTCCGTCTGAGTCAACCACATAGTAAACTCTCTCTGTTAAGCCACTTGTTTCGGTGAGAGATTCATTTTTCATATCGACAAGTTTGTTATTATTATTGATAGCATAGACAGAGCTTGCGTTTTCGAATAAGGTAAATAGGTCGTAGTTTGTGCGCGAAGTCAAAGCTACATCATAACTTTCAGTAGTAGAATAGAAGAGCAAGGTAACTTCATAATAGTTTACAGCGTCATCGATAACACTTATAACTTTAATTGTCTTTACTTTTGATGTGGTTGAAGTAAGGTTAATTTCAGTTACATCTGCGCCGTTTGAGAGCGCGCCATCTTCAAATACTCCTGCGTCAACATCTTCGGCAAGATATATCGTTCCTCCAAGAAGAGCTCCGAGAGTCTTGTTCTCGCCTCCATTTACATCCACTGCAAGAGCCTTGCGTTCAACATTGTTTTTGTTGTAAGCAATAACTGTAACTTCAATAACTTTATAATTTATGCTTGTCCCTGAAACATAGCTTTCAACATACACACTTTTATACTGTCCGCTGTTAGAGTAGGTGTGGCTGTCTTCGTTGTTCCAATTGCTATATCTGTCACTTGTGTTTTCCTTAACAATTCTAAATGAGCTATTTGAACCGGTTGAAGATAAGTAGTCGGCAAAATTAATCTTTTCGCCAGCTGGCACAACAATTGTCCTTGATGGAAGTGAAGAAACAGAAAAATTGCCTGTGCTTGCACTTCCAAACGCCTGAACAGTGTCGCCATTTAATGTCACAAGTGTGTTACTGCCAAGCACATATATTCCTGTCACATTATTTAATCCAACACTTCGTCCAGTTGAAACATTCAAGTGGAATCTGACTGTGCCTAGTTCAATGCCCTCTTCATCTTCAAACAAGCCGTCTGCACCTGCCACATGAAGCGTGACATCGACCTCGATATAGTTTGTTTGAATATTGAAGTTTGTGCCTGTCGTTATCGTTCCCATCTTATCGACACTTGCGCCTCTTGCCGAACCTCCGTCCGTGTTTATAGAATAAGAGTAATAGTATGGACGACTAGAAATAGGATGTGGATTTGACAAGTTTCCGCCTTCGTTGCCACTTGAATAGGCAAGACCACTTGCCCAGCTTGACGCAGAGATGACATAGTAGGTGCCATTATCGCCAGAAACACTATAATAATCATCCACTCCATACTCAGCAGTGGTTGTTATGCTGTTTGCAAGCGTATACAATCTAACGCTATGATTGTTATGGTAGTCTTCTTCGTTTTCTTCTATAATTGTGTAGAAGTTTCTCGTCGTATAGTTTTGAGAGTTAAGTTCGCTTGCGCTTTCAATTCTAAGGGTTATAGGTCTTTGGTCAATTGTTTCCAATTGGTTACTAATCATTACATAGTTATGTCCTTTAAAATCTAATTTTTTACCGCCATATTTAAATGTCACGCCGTCAAGCTTTTCAGAAGAATCTATATGAACATAATATGGCTTACCCTTAGCACCCTTCGTGCCTATTGTTGAAATTCGAACATATTCGACATGAGTGTAATTTCTGTTGTTTTTTAAAGTTTTAAATTCTGATTTTGAAGGAGTAGTATCTTTGGCACTTATAGCATAGGACACTTCTGCGTTTGGTTCAAGCACAATTTCCAAAGTGTCGTTATAAACTTTTCCATCATCTCCAAACGAAGAATCGTCAATACTGTCTGTATCTAAATAGTTGCTTTTTGTTAGAGTTGTTTGTTGACTTCTTGAAACATTTAAGTTAATTCTAAGCTCGGCGTAGTCAGTATCAGAATCCGACCCTGTTTTTTCTAGCCTAATTACCATTGTGACGCCATCAACAACCATAGATGTGCCATAGAGATACCCTGGCAAGGTTGGAACTGTGTAGGTTGTTTTGTTGTCACTTGTTATAGCACTCCAACCTGTGATTATGTTATTATCATTGTCAATCATATAATTTTCGGTTGTAATTAATTTTTTAGAACCTGTCTTGTCTGTGTTGCCAGGTGTGCTTTGTTCGGAGTTATAATATTTAGAACCATCAAGTTTTACTTCTGTTCCATTATATTCAAACGAAATCGAGGCAACTTCAACATCGTTGACATTAGAGGTATGCTTGCCAAATATGCTATGCCCTTCAATATATGGTATTGCCACACTAGTTTCAGGCTTATAGAATGTGTATGCTTCAAAGCCAGAAAGGGTAACATTAAGACCGCCTTTATCCTTGTTAAAGCCAGGGTCGTTATATTCAGAATCGCTGTGAAGAGGTGATAATGTAGCATTGTTATATGTCACACTGAATATCTTGCTTGTGTTTGTGTTACTCATACCGGCAGTGTTTAGGTATAAAGTTGCGGAGTTGTCTGCAGAATCTGCGCTAACACTATCGTAATTATCTGTCAAATGGCTTTCACCCTCACTATCAATATAATAATAAGAATATGTATAACCTTCTGCCTTTGCTTCATCTATATCTTCTGGTGTACCTCCTAAGCTTATTACTTTGCCGTTTACTGAAATTTGTGGTGGATTATTTTCAATATTTACATTCTGTAACTCATAGGCAAAATAATAATCAAACTCGGCTTTTTCTGTTCCATCCCCTGCATAGTCTGCGGTTACTTTTCCCTGTTGCATGGTCACCGTTCTATATTGCGCGCCGATTTGAATGACATCGCCCTCTTTTACATCATAGGTATTTACCTCTTGCACAACAGGATTTATTTCAGCTCTAATCACAAAGTAGAAACGAATGTTGTAGCCAAAGCTGTCAACTGCATCAATATAGTAATATCTTGCACCGATATTGATCTTGTTTGCGGTAAAGGAAATGGAAGTAGCTGGGCTAGATAATTCGGTGTTTGTTTCGTAGTAAGTATGTGACCCGTCAGCCTTTTTCGACCAACTTTCTTTCGACAAACTTAAATATAGTCCCTGCCCTAACGAATCTTCTTCATAGGTGTTATAGCCACTTTCAGCATTTTCGCAGAATGTATAAGTAAATCTATTTGAAAGGTTAGTGTTGTCGGTCACCGTTCCGTTTTTGTTTATTCTATACACTCTAAGCACAGGAGTGCCGGTGGTGGAATAAAGATAGAATTGTCCTGTTTTTCCGTTGCCTTTGGTGTCAGCGTTGACTATGTTGAATGGATTGTTGCTGGAATTGGTGGAATAATTCGTGTTGCCTATCATCATATCGTTGCCATACACCGTTCCGCCTGAGGAGCTTTCAGCCGTAAATTCAACCTGATATGCTGGAAGCACTTTGAAGAGTAAATCTGCGCTTTCGCTGTATGAATTTTCTCCAACAGTGGTTGTATAAGTCAATTTCATAGCCACAAAGTTTCCTATGTTTCCAGCACCTTGTGCTGTAATTTTGTAATCATTAGGTCTTTGTGTTGAACCCACTGTGGTGAGCGTTAGGTAGTTTGAAGTGATACTGCCCGAAGTTTCATTTAAATTCATGCCATAACGAGGATTAAGCCCTGTTTTAAAGCGTTGTCCTTGTGCTACTAATGCTGTTCCAGAGATTAAATCATTGTGTAAAGCTTCAAGGTCGCTTCCCTCTACAATTTCATTACCACTAAATCCATAGATTTGAAGAGTTAAGAAGGCGTTGTTTGCCTCTATCTCACTTGCGGTGTAAATTTCGCCTGTTTCGGTGTTTGTAATTCCAAAGCCTGTCAAAGAAAGCAGAGAAACATCTTGCCCTGTAATAATTTCTTCATAATGATTTTGAACACTGCTCGTCACATCAAACTTAACAGAAAGCATGGTTGTATATGTGGAGTTTGTGCTATATTGAGCCGACTCATTATAGGAATATTGATAGAATATATTATACTCCTGCTTATTGTTCAAAACTGTATTGATTTCAACCTCTTCCATTGGAGTAGAAGCGCCTGTATTATCTTCTCGTAGGTATATGGTTGCTACATCCTTCGATACAACATAGCCTGCATATTTAAGCACAATTCTGTTTGTTAAATATGGACTTGTTAAGAAGATGGAAGAGGTATCAGTGATAACATTTGTCTTGTTTTCAGCATCCTCTTCGCTAGAATAAACGCCCTGCAAGCTGAAACCAGTGTAGGATCTTCCTAAATCTTCAACCACAACAATTCCTGTATCTTCAACTACCACTTCATGGACAAAGTTTTCCACTCCGTTTTCAAATCTTAGATAGTAGCTTCCGCTTGCACCTTCGCCGAATTCATATTTCAACATTCTATTCAAAGAGTATAGGTAACTGTCGGTAGAGCCAGCAATATCTTCAACATAAATTCTTTCGTATTCATTTTCCACAAGGTTGGTGGCATTTGTTTCCACTGTTACATTATTATTGTTATTAATTGTGACATAGTAGTAATCAGTCACTTCGTTTACAACGATTGAGAAAGTGATTGTTCCAACCTGACTAAGATTATTCAAGCTAAACTTAAAGCTATAATTTGGCATTTCGCCTGTTCTATTGGTTGCACTTCCAACAAGCCCTGCGCTGGATATTGTCGTTGTGTTATTGACCGTTAGAACGGCATTGTTGATTTCTTCGACGTAGATTGCAATATCGTAATAATAATCTGAGCCTTCTCCAAGTTTGTCTATATGCACGCGATAATATTCTGAGTTATCAATTATAGTTTTGCTGTCCGAAAATTTAGGAACAGAATTAAAGTAGTTGTCAATCGTTTCATTGTTGTCAACATATTCGCTTGTAAATGTTGTTTTTTCTAAATTCTCTGGATTTGGATAGTTAAATGAAAGGTCAACATTCGGCAAAACTGTGTAACTATACTCAATGGTAAATGTAAACATTACCTTGTCGCCAAAGCTATATGATAGGGTCAAATCCAAAACAAAATTTTCTATCTCTGCAACATTCTCTGCTGTAAATTCGTATTCTGTGTTGCCGTTTGAGAAAGCAAACTCATCTATTTCACTTAGACTATCGCCCGCTACACCATTGCTGAGATATTCGCGCGCTCCAAAGACACCAAGTGCGTCATAAATATCGCCTTCCTTCACTTTGAGAACATTGCTGTCCTGTGCAAATATTTCCAAAGTGCTATCTTTCTCTATAACCGAATTATCAAAGCTCTTTGAGAACTTAATCTCAAAAGTGAAGCTGTAACTATTTTCAATTGTCGCGGTAATTAAAGCTGTAAAGTCCTCGTTGAAGCCTGCCACACGGAAGACTTTATTTGAGTTGTTGTCATCTGTAATCAAAATAAAGTCAGAAGCTACGAATGTTTCACTGGCATTATCATAAACAACATTTGAGGCAGTTGTAATTGTTGTGACAACATATCCAATATTATCAATATCAACCGGAATATCGTCAGCTTTAAGCTTTACGCTTTCAATAAAGGAAGAGATATTATAGTCATATCCACTTTCGAAGCTTCCACTTAATTTGTCTCTAAATTTTATATCGTATCCACCGTCTAAATTGAAGACGATATCAAAGATATTTGCGTATGCTGTGTAAACGCCGATAGAGAAGGAGGCATCTTTTTCAATAGATTCCACCGTTGTGAAAGATAGGCCATATTGCGAACCAGATTGAGTAAAGGTAAAATATCGAATATCGTCATTTCTTATATAATAGGTAGCACCCTCTTCTGTTGTCACTTCCTTATATTCGCTTGCAGAAAGTGTTACCTTTCCAATTATAACATTTTCCGCTAAGTCTTGCACTGTCATATCGGCAAAGTCAGAGATATTGTCGGAGGTATTAGGGATAGTTGTTGGTCCGGTAGATGTGTAGGCATTGATTGGATTATCATTAGAAGCTTCGCGCAAGAAAGGCTTTAAGAATTTTTCGCTATCGTCAGAAGTGATATGAGCATTTACGCCTGACACAACAGGTGTTTGAATATCGCCCTCATTTTGAAGAAGAGTTATTGAATAAGTATAGCCTTTGCCAACTGTTATATCGTCATTGAAGTTGCCGTTTTCGTCCTCTTCAAGTTCTTTATTTTCAGTGACAATCGTAGCATCATAGGACGGAGAATTGTTGAGTATCAATGTGTAAACTTTCTCTGAGTTTGCGACATTTTCTATCGTTCTTGCGACCTTGACCTCGATTATTGCATTTCTGCCAAGCTCTGTAAGCGTTCCGACAAGATAGCCATCTTTAATTTCATTTTTATCAAGATTAAAGCTTAAATATGCAGAATAATCTGAAAGTTCCTCGTCGTTTACCTTAACACTATAGATTGTATATATATAATTTAACTCTCCTATTATATTGTCATTGTCAATGTCTTTAACATCTGGGAAACGTGTCTTGCCAACAACACTTAGTGAGGCATTCTGGCTTGTGAATTTCTCTTCAAAATCCACATTAAACATCAAGCCTTCTTCATTATCTATAAAGGAAGTGATATACTCTGCACTATTATTATATGGATATGTGACATCACTGACAAAGGTGTAATTTGGTGTTATGCTTATTCTGTAAAAGATATCAGTGCTTAATTGTTGCCCGCCATTCGTAGTAATGGTGAGAGTAAGTTTTAACACAGCATAAACATCTTTGTTGATATCTATCATAGAGTTTAATTTGATTGTATCATTGATGCCTGTCTCATCTGCCTTCTCAACTATTGAAATTAAATTTTCATAGCCTTCTGTGACTTGTTCAATAGCAAGATTGCAGGAACTTATGTTGTCACTGTTAAGCAAGTGGAAGCCTACTTTTTCAGCATTTTCTTCGGTGGTCCCAATATACAAGATTTGTAACTCTTGACCTGCCTCAATCTCTTCTTTTATGTCATTCTCGACAAGGTCACTCATGGTGCCTGTGATGATATTGTAAGGATAATTTTCGCTGTATACAACATATTCCAAGCCTATTTTTGTTAGTCTGGTTGCCACCTTTATTTTATCCACATTGTTTTCTGTTGTGTTTATAAAAGTCAATTCGCCGTTAATATTAAAATTGTTTAAAGCTTGAACCTTAATTGATTTACTATCAGGACTATAGATGCCTTCGCCTTGATATTCATAGGTCCAATAATCACCAAGATTGTATGTTCCATTTTCAACTAGGTCATACCCTCCACCTTCAAGAAGGACAAGTTCATAACCGGTGCTTGTGGCAAGAACTCTATAATCTGTGCTACTTGTGCCATCAATGATAGAATTGAGAAGAGTATTTACTCCTTCGGCACCGCGACCGCCATAGCCAACATTAAATGGTAAATCGCTTACAAATTTATTCTCTTTGTCTAACAATTCATAAGAATCATCCGCCAATTTAAACATCAAAGCATAGGCTTCTTCACTTATTGGCGCGTCATCTCTATTTGGTGCAAGCGGAATGTCGTTAGAAACGGTTGCCCCAAGACTAGCCTCAAAGTTCTTTCTTGTAATGCGAGTTATGGTGCCATCTGACAACTCTATATGTATAAGAGAATTTTCATCTGAGTATTTAAATGGTGATTTACTTATTGGTGTAGGAGCCTCGTCAATATCACTTCCGCCTCTTATATAATCAATTAAATCGGTCGCCCTATAAAGCACATAGTAGTTACTTAAATTTTCTTCACCACCCGTTAGCGAATAAAGGTTGATATAATCCTTGCTTTGCACATAGGCATAATTCGGGCTTAAAACAAACTCAATAGTGATTGAAAGACCGTAAGGATTTTCACCTTTATAATAGAAAGTTGCTGAACCTGTCTCTCTCTTTGTGACATCCTTAAAGAGAATATTTCCGCCCGATTCTATCCAAACATCACTCTCATTCTCACCATTAGACGGAACAACGATACCTGTATCGGCTTTAACATAAAGGTTGCCGTTCCATGTTGTTGCTCCTTCTTTGCCATTTTTTACATTAAATACTTTCAAATATGTGTCTAGGCTAAATGGGGTGTTCGTTCCCTCGGCTCCAAAAATTCTTATTTCATCGTCATCCCCGTAAAGAAGATAGTCGGAATAGCCTTTTTCATTGGCATACGTTTCAAGGAGTGGAGAATAATCGATGTTTTTCTTTAAAGTTAATTCAAGTTTAAGGTTGACAAGTCCGCTGTCGTCTGTTATATCAAAGACAAGTCTGACATCTTTTGCAAGCGCCGAAATCATTTTAAAACTGTAAATAGGGTCAGTATAGCTTGCCACAAGTTCGTCGTCAATATTGGTTTCACTGGTAGCTCTTTCGTTGCCAAGTTTTATAATGCCATTAGTGATACCAGTATTAGTTACATTTTTTGATCTTTCTAAATCTTTATCGGCTTGAATATAGAACAAACTTTCAAAATCCTTCGTGTCAAAGCCGGTCATATCTGCTCGGTTTAAAGTGAATTTCAAGCCCTCATCGATTAGTTGGTCTTCACCATTCTCGTTCTTTCTATAAACTCTTACAAGATTGCTCATACTAATAAAGCTATCATCAACAAGATATTTTTCAATTTTTATTGTTCCGCCTGCTTGTGTGCTGAATTCAACATATTGGTCTTCTGTTGGCGGGGTTGCGCCATCGGTGCTATCATATTCAATTTTAGACACACCTTCACTTTGAACGGCGAAATAGACGGCGTCAAGTTCGGCACTGTCAGCCATGCCTGCATTTCTGTAAGTAGCCTTAACGGTTGTTGTTATTTCCTTTCCGTCAGTAGACAAAAACTGGCTTATTGCATTGTTGATTATCGTAATCACTCTGTCACCAGAAACAGGCTCTTCGGTCAAAGTGTAAGAAGCCACATTTGTGCGAATTACCTTTCCTTTTGTGTCATAAAGGATGACTGAAAGGCGATTGTTTAGTTCTTCAAGTTCAATAGCTTCTGCTTCGTCCGGCCATAATATCGTTCTTGTTGTCAGATTAAACACAACACTTATCGGTTTTAGTTCGGTTGTTGGAAGAGATGCTCCCTCGGCTAAGTCGGTCATAAAAGAATATTCTGCGTCAGCCACACTTTGCTTATATAGCGTAAAGGAATTTCTTGCTCCGCCGTAATCTATTGTAATCTCCCTTTCTTGCACTCTCTTTCCGTTGTTATAAACAAGATATGGGGTAAGAGAAACGCCTTCTATGTTATTGAAATTCTCATAAACCACTATATTGCCCGACAACTCTGTTTTTGAAGCGGTTATATCTGAGGACGCCACGATAAAATCCACCACCTCACCATTGGTGGTTTGCCTAAACTCTATTCTAAGGTCGCCAGCGTTATATAAATCTCTAAGTTGAGTAAAGTTACCTTCGTCGTTGGTAGAGATAATAAATTTAAATGTCTCTTCTTCAGCAAGCACAGACGGCAAAAGAATTTGATTGTTGTCAAGATAAATCTCATTTTCGGTCGATGTTAAAGACAACGAGCTGGCGATTTGTTCCAAAGGAATCGTCGCTTCAATCTCCAAACTCTTAACATCGCTTATCATCATAATTTTATATCTTGCCCCGTCTGTCAAAATGTTGCCGTTGCCGTCAGTAAGTTCTCCGTCCGCGTTTGTCCTAACCGTGGCAAAAACAAGATAGAGAGTTTTATCATAGCCACTAAGCGCGCTAAGGTTGGTGCTTGGAAGTTCGTATAAGTAGACATTATTACCAGCCGTCGCTCCGCCTGGCACGGTGATGTTAAAATCTTTGCCATTCGTATAACTATAACCATTGCCTAGCGCAATAGCATTAAAGTCATCAGGTTTAGAGGCTCCATTTTCAAACATCAAGAAATACTTTGTTGTCTGATAGACATTTTCAGCAGGAAGATTGATAAGTTCGCTTAATTCAATGCTGTCTGAAAGGTTGCTGTCGCTGTCATAGACAATCTTTAATATGTCTGTGCCTTCTTTCCATGAAATATCGCTTTCAATGCTATTTTCAAAAGTAACATTGATATGTGAAAGCGTCTCTATCTTTTGATTTTCTGCAAGGAAGAGTTGATAATTTCCTTCTTTTTCAAGGAAGAGTGCGACTATGAAATCTGCCGAGGTCGTTGCGCTAGAAGAAAGGCTAAAATTATAATTTCCAGCCACCGCTCCAACATTTCTTGAAGGTAAGAAGAAGTAATATACAACATCCACTTCTTGTCCGTCTGCTGTGACTTCTGGAAGATTTGGCGTAAAGTTGCCGAGAGCCTCAATTTCTTCACTTGTCATTCTTGTTATTGTGGCACCTTCTAAATTCCCTTCCGAGTCGTAGGAATATATATAAGAATATGTGCCGTTTTCTTCGTTATAGTCACCAATTGCACGAATTGCAACCTCTAAAACTTCGCCTCCTGAGATGTCAATATATTCATTGTTTGAACACAGCGCAATTCCAACTCCGCCCGCATAGACAGAGTTTAAGATATTCTCTTCTTCATCGCGAATGACAACACCTAAATTTCCGTCAAATTCAGGCAGGGCAGAGTTAAGAGCCAAATTAAACTTTTTATCAACCTTTGCGTTAAAGTTTTCGTTCGACACAACAAAACTATTGACCGAAATTTCTTTTACGGCTATATTAGATATTGTCGCAGTTTTATATGACGCTTCGCCCTTATCTTTCATAAAATTTAAGGCAGCAGTATTAAACTCAATATACTCTTCTTGCGTCTTAAACTCGCTAGGATTGCCTTCGAACCCAGCCAAAAACTCCTTTTCATATTCAGAGTTGGAGAAGACACGAACTTCAATATCATCAAACGCTCCATTGCTTACTTTGATTGCATGGAAAGTTTGAGAAATATAATCAAATTCGAGGTTATTCGTGGTGAAATCATAGAAAACATACTTTGTTTCTTCTCTGCCGAACACCTTTTCGCTACGCTCTGGCGAGTAATTTACGCCTACATTGAAATAAGAGCCAACAAAAATATCTTTTAACGGCTCCTTTGTCGCATCTTCTGCATCATAGCAAAAAACTTCTATTGACTCGACAGGAACATCGACATTGATATAGACGGTCTGAGGGTCTATGGTTGGATATGTAGAAGTGGCAGTTATAGAGGTTAAACCGCCAGCAATGTGATTATCTGTTGGAGAAGTGGAAAGCTCAACCGTGAACACTCTGTCAAGTTGAACAGTTTCAGGCACTCTTATTATGCCATTGTCTAAGTATCCATTCTCTCTTATCGTCTCGCGAGTGCCTGTTGGAAGAGATAGCTTGACTGTTTTTCTATTGACATCCTCTGTTGAGGTGGAAAGAGTAAGCGAAAAACTTTCTGCCGTTTCCAACACTCCAAGGTCTTGGTTATACTTTTCGTTTCCTTCCAAAACAAAAAAGATACCGCTTTCAGGGTATATAGGATTATCATTGAAATCGCCTTTGATATAAAGCGCAAGCACTGTCACGCCTATAAGTCCGATTATCGAAGATATTGTGATTAGGATGACCTTCCAAAGCGCCATCGCTTTTCTCTTCTTTTTCATAACCACTCTCCTAAATATATATTTTATATAATCAAAATAATTATACAATTATTTTTTGTAATTCGCAAACAAATAAGAGAAGATTTAAAAAATAATTTTAAAATTAAAAAATATGAATAAATTATTTTCTTAAAATATTCAAAATATCGCCAAATACACATTTTCCTTGACAAAAATTATTTGAATTGATATAATTGATAAAAATCTAAAAATAAATAAAAAACACCTTAAAAATTAAATTTTTTTAACAAAAAATCAATAAAAAGTTGTTTTTTAGGTGAATTTTTAAAGATTTTTTAATTTAAAACTTTTAGGAGAGGTATATGATACAAACCACTAATGTTTCTCTTGCTTTCGGCGGAAGAACACTTTATAAAGAAGTCAACTTAAAATTTACAAAGGGTAACTGCTACGGAATTATCGGGGCTAACGGTGCAGGAAAGTCAACGTTCTTAAAAATACTGACCGGGGAAATAGAGCCAAACACCGGCGAAGTGATAATCACACCAGGCGAAAGAATGTCGGTCCTTGAACAAAATCAAAACAAATATGACGGCGAAACAGTGCTTGACACAGTGCTATTAGGTCATAAAAGACTTATGGAAATACAAAAAGAAAAGGATGCCATTTACGCAAAACCTGATTTTAGTGAGGCGGACGGACTTCGTGCCGGCGAACTTGAAACAGAATTTGCTGAACTCGGCGGATGGGAAGCTGAAAGCGACGCAAAGAGTCTTTTACAATCACTCGGAATACAGGAAGAGGATTTTTATAAACTCATGGGCGAACTTGACGCAAAAATTAAAGTGAAAGTTTTGCTAGCGCAAGCCCTTTTTGGCAATCCTGACATACTAATTTTAGACGAACCTACCAACAACCTCGATTTCAAAACGATTAAATGGCTAGAAAATTTCCTTTTGGATTTTGAAAATATCGTCATCATCGTTTCGCACAATCGTCACTTTTTAAATAAGGTCTGCACTCACATATGCGATGTCGATTTTGGACAGATAAATATGTTTTTAGGTAACTATGACTTTTGGTATGAAACGAGTCAACTGCTTTTAAGACAACAAAAGGACCAAAACAAGAAAGCCGAACAGCGAGCTAAGGAATTGAAAGAATTTATCGCACGCTTCTCTGCCAACGCCTCAAAAAGCAAACAGGCCACAAGCAGAAAGAGAGAACTTGAAAAGCTTACCATTGAGGACTTGAAGCCTTCGTCAAGAAAATATCCGTATGTGGACTTCAAATTCGAACAAGCCATTGGCAAGGAAATTTTAAAGGTGGAGAACTTAACTAAAAAGGGCATGTTTAAAAATCTCTCTTTCAACGTGGAGCCTGACCAAAAAATCGTCTTTCTATCTTCTAATTCCCTAGTTTTAACCACGCTATTTAATATCATCATGGGCAAAGAAAAACAGGACGGCGGAACGGTGTTTTTTGGTAAAACAATTAAGCCTTCATATCTTCCTCAGAACAACAATGAATATTTTGACGACTGCCACCTTTCTATCGTGGACTGGCTTAGACAATATTCCAAAGATAAATCAGAGAGCTATGTCAGAGGTTGGCTTGGACGCATGCTATTCTCTGGCGAAGAAAGCTTAAAAGATGTTTCTGTTTTGTCTGGCGGAGAAAAAGTGAGATGTATGCTGGCAAAACTCATGCTTGAAGCAGGAAATCTGTTAATTTTAGATGAGCCGGTCAACCATTTAGACCTTGAAAGCATCACCTCTCTAAACAAAGGAATGATAAACTTCAAAGGACCAATTCTATTTGCTACGGGCGACCAAGAAATCATCGACACAGTTGCAAACAGAATCATCGACATCGTGGATGAAAACACCATAATCGACAAACAAATGTCGTATGAAGAATATATGGAAAAATTTAAAAATTAAAAATAATTAATTGCAAAAAATAAGTAAAAAAGAAAAAATATAAAAAATAAGCACAAAATCAATAAAAAACTTAAAAAAATCGGTTTTAACGACAAAATCTAATCAAAAAATGGTTTTAAAAATTAAAAAATTTAATTATTTAAATAATAATTGCGTTTAAAAATTATTAAAATTAATTTTAAACAATTTTTATACAAAGAAAGGGAGGAAAAATGAAAAAGAAACTTTTAGGTAAAGTTGCAGTTATCACAGGCGCCAGCGGAGGCATCGGTTACTCTATGGCAAAATATCTTTATAGAGAAGGCGTCAAGGTTTATGATATCTCTCTCGTCGCTGAGAAACATGACGAAATTGAAAAGAATTACTCTGCCGATGTCAACGACACAAAAAAGGTTGAAGAAATATTAGAGGATATATATAACGAAAATGGTCATATCGACATCTTTATCAATAATGCCGGCTTCGGTATTGCTGGCGCTATTGAAGACGCAAGCTCAGAAAAAATATACAGCCTTGTAAACACCAACCTTTCCGCTGTGATTGCTTTAAGCGGTGTTGCCATAAAATATTTAAAACGCTCTCATGGTGGCAGAATTATCAACACTTGCTCTGTTGGCGGAATTATTCCTCTCCCATTTCAAGCAACATATAGCGCAACAAAGGCTGGTGTAGAAATCTTTGGCAGAGCCTTAGCAAACGAAGTTAAACCTTTTAATATAAAAGTCACCTCAGTCCTACCTGGCGACACCAAAACAGGCTTTACAAAAAACCGCATTGTTGAAAATAATGGTAAAGATGATAACTATCGTAAAAATGTTGAAAAGTCGATAAAGAAAGTTGAGAAAGACGAACAGACAGGAAAAAGTCCTGACAGTGTCGGCAAAATGGTGGTAAAAATTTTAAAAAAGAAAAACCCACCGCTTAGAAAGACGGTCGGGTTTTGGTATAAATGCGCTGTGTTTCTTCCGAGAATTTTGCCAACAAGGTTAATTAATTATATTGTCAATAAGCTGTATTGCTAAAATTAATTAATTATATTGTCTATAAGCTGTATTAAAATAATCCTAGTTAAATTTGGAATTTTAAAGCAATTAAAAAACTTAAAAAAAATAATAAAAATAAAAAAAGTAAATAAAATATATTAACTAAATAAATTTAAAATATTTATATATCGCATAGAAAAATAGATAAAAAACACATTAAAAATGCATTTTTTAGCTGAATTAATGTGTTTTTTATTAATCTTTCTATTTTTTTAATTAATTTTTTATTGTCAATTTCTATATTGGTTTTGCTTAACTTTAAAACTCAATCGCTTTTTGAATATAGTCTGAAAGGTCGTCAATTTTTAATCTGATTTGCTTCATGCTATCCCTATCACGAATAGTAACAGTATCATCCTCCAAAGTGTCAAAATCTATTGTCACACAGAAAGGTGTGCCTATCTCATCCTGCCTACGATAGCGCTTGCCTATTGAACCCGCTTCGTCATAGTCGCACATAAACTTTTTGGAAAGTTTCGCATAAACCTCTTTCGCCTTATCGCTCAAATTCTTTTGAAGAGGCAAAATTGCCACTTTATACGGTGCAATTGCTGGCAAGAAATGCATGACAACCCTTGTTTCACCATTATCTAGCACCTCTTCTTCATACGCCTCACACATGATTGCAAGCATAAGCCTGTCTGCGCCTATTGAATACTCTATGACATTTGGTGTAAATCTCTCGTTTGTAAATGGGTCGAGATAATCCATCGTCTTTCCACTAAATTCGCTGTGACGAGATAAATCCCATGTGCCTCTATGATGTATTCCGTTAAGCTCCTGCCAGCCTATCGGAAAATTATATTGTATGTCGCACGCCGCTTTTGCATAGTGAGCAAGCTTATCATGGTCGTGAAAACGCAAGTTGTCCTCTTTGAGTCCTAAACTCTCCACGAATTTTATCGCTCTCTCTTTGTATGTGTTATAAAAGTCCATGCTGTCTTTTTCATGGCAAAACATTTGAAGTTCCATCTGCTCAAATTCCACCGTTCTGAAAAGGAAATTTCCAGGTGTGATTTCGTTTCTAAACGATTTACCTATCTGTGCAATGGCAAAAGGCACTTTTGATCGCATCGTTCTTTGAACATTCAAAAAGTTGACATATTCACCTTGGCAAGTTTCTGGTCTAAGATATACAACATCTTTCTCGCCTTCAACTGTTCCACGGCTTGTTTCAAACATCAGCCTAAATTGACGAATTGGTGTCCAGCTGAAATTTCCACAGTGCGGACATTTGATTTTATGCTCCACGATATAATCTTCCATTTCTTTCGTCGTCATCTTTTCAGCTGAAATTTCGCCTTTGAAATGTTCTTCAATCAAATTGTCAGCGCGAAAACGATATTTACAAGACTTACAATCCATTTGTGGGTCGGAAAAACTTTGAGCATGACCGCTTGCCTCCCACACCTTTGGATTCATAAGTATGGCAGCATCCACACCGTAAGTGTTGACATCCTCCTGCACAAATTTCTTCCACCATGCACGCTTTATGTTGTTTTTAAGCTCCACACCAACAGGTCCAAAATCCCAGGTGTTGGCAAAGCCTCCATAAATTTCACTACCTTGAAAAACAAAACCTCTGTTTTTGCATAAATTTACAAGCTTGTCCATCGTCAATTTTTTATCCATAATTCTCTCCTTTTTTAACAACGTTAATTTGCAACCCTCGTTATTTGCTGAGACATATCCAAAAAGCACGGAAAATTAAAAACCCCTATGCTCTTTCGCATAGGGGCGACCTAAACCGCTGTTCCACCCTACTTCACAGGAAAACCTGCCTCGTTTATCGTCTTTTCGCCGACACGCGTTCGCTCCGGAGTTGCCAATTCCATCTTTGCTAACTTAATTATAGCTACTTTAAAATTTTTTGTCAATAATTTTACCATTTTTCACACAAACTCGTTAGACAAATGCATACAATAACACAACCACTCTCTAAAAACAAATTCATAAGCCAAAAACAACAAAAATTTTACAAGAATATTAAGATTTGCTATTGAAATTAAAATTTGTTTGATGTATAATGTATAAGAAAGGAGCGAAAATGAATAAAAAACAATATGACAGGCTTAAAACTATTTACGAGAAGTTGTCGAACGAAAGAAATAAATGCAAGGACCCTCAAAGCATGATGAGTTATGCTCACAACGATATTTTAAACCTTGTGGAAGGCTATTTTGCTGGTGAGTTAAATTCGATATGGGAAAATGGAAACAAAACATACACATCAACTATACTCGTTGATGAATGTGCTGACGGACTCACCATTAAACAAACAATCGAAAGGGTCATTGGTGGACTTAGAAGAAAATCAATCAATAAAGAATTGACCTTTAATAAAGACGGAACCATCACCTTTAAGCGTTGCATAGGAAAACATGGCAATATGGTGTTAAAAACAATTGCTAAAAACAACAAAATCACAACAGAACAGATGAATGTGGTTTCTTCTCCAAAACAAAACATTGTGAAATAAAACTTAAAGATAGTGTTTTAAAGAGGTTATTAAAAGCATATTGAAAAAATCAATATGCTTTTTTTAGTCTATCCACAAAACTTTATCATAGACAACAAGAGTAATAATGTCCACAAGCCACATTATGACAGGGCATATCAAAATCATCAAGACGCCTAACACAATACCTAGCACATTTTGCTTGTCTATCGAACGACAAAGCCTGTAAACCGCCCAAACAATATCTAACCCCGGCAAGGCTAGCACAATTTTTAGCCATTGTGGTAAATTATCAAAACCATTAATTAAATCTTTCATATTTTCTCCTGTTAATTAAACATTTTTTCTTTTTGAGTGAGCATGGTCCAACCTAACATAGTCCGAAATAGACTTCCCCAATAGGTCAGCCTTGCCGAATTTAAAAATTCATTGCAAATTTTCACTTCTTCCTTAGTCATGCACTCCTTCAAAAATTCTAAGCCGTAATTAGACGCGCCCTTTTCTATCTTAATTTCTCGATACTTTGTGTAACACGCTATCAAAAATATAAGAAAGGCAAGCGCAAAAACGCCAACGCCTATATACAACACAAAAAACGGAACAATGTTTAATAGCCCTAAAACCGCAAGGACTATTCCAACTATTATCAATGGAAGAAAGAACCTGCCAAATATTCTATTTTTGCTCTTCCTTTGCCAATGCTTATTTAGTTCTCCTTTCTTAAATTGCAAGCCATGACCTAGTTCATGCGCAATCGTTGAAAAAGAGGCAAGGCTGTTAGAGCCAAGCGTAGAAGAACTTAACGCAATGATACCTGGCGAAAAGTGGTCCCTATATTCCTCGCACCTAGTAACTTGCAAAGCTCCGTCTAAGTAGCGTTCGTTTATAATCGCCACAAAGTCACGAATGTCCATGCCATTAGAGGCCCTGTAACTCATCGCCTCTTTTCTTTTCTCCTTGAAATTATCAAAAGAAAAATTAGCAACCGCTAAACAAAAGCAAATTATGAGGAAGAATAAAACTCCTATACCTATTACGATATACAACCACATAGGAAAATTATACCACATCTTTTAAATTTTTACAAACACTATGAAGTGGAAATTAAAATCGTTTCTCCTTCATAGCAAACTGTGCCTGCGGGCGGAAGCTGAGAGGTAACAATTGTGCCTTCGCCCTCGACTTCTGCGTATAGCCCTAAAACTTTTAACTCAGCAAGTGCCACCGCAATACCTTTACCTACCACATTTGGCATGATAATTTCCTTTCGTGAGGCACTCGGGTCATCCTTAGGAAGGTTGTAATAGGCAAATAATTTTTCGTAAAACTCTCTGCCATAAGGTGAAGCCACAATCGAGCCATAATATGCGCCAGCACTTGGCTCATCCACCATAATCATGATGATATACTCTGGGTCATCCGCAGGATATGTTCCTATAAAACTCGAAATATATTTGCCTTGCGCTATCTGTCCATTTTCATTATACTTCTGAGCCGTTCCTGTTTTGCCTCCGATGTTGTAGCCCTCAACAAAAGTGTAATCGCCCGTCTTGTTGGTGGTGAGTTTCAAAAATGAGTTTATTATTTCGCTTGTCTTTTGAGAGATTAACCTTTTTTCCTGCACTATCGGAGTGTATGTGGTGTTGCCATAAACATCGACCGCGGAAGTGACTATACTCGGAGTGTGATAAACACCGCCGTTGACTATGCCACAAACAATAGAGAGTAGCTGAATCGGAGTGACTGCTATCGCATGACCAAAGCCCATTCGCGCCAAGTCCACCGTCTTGACATTTTCCTTTTTCATGAGTATTCCAGCACTCTCGCCAGAAATTGTAATGCCTGTCTTTTGACCTATGCCAAATTTTTCAGCATAGGAATAGAACTTATTGACACCTAGCCGTAATGCCAAATCCATAAAACAACAGTTACAAGAATTGGCAAAAGCTTCTGCAAGTGTTTGGTTGCCGTGACCGGTTGTCTTCCAACATTTTATGCGCTGACCGTCAATTATTCGATAGCCCGGGCAATAAAATGTGTCATCAAGACTTGTCACTCCCTCTTCAAGCGCCATTGCCACGGTTAAGATTTTGAATGTAGAGCCTGGCTCGTAGGTATCGGTGACTGCCGACATTTTCGACATAGAAAATAGCGAGGCAAGGTCATCGCGCGGAACTTCATTTAAATCAAAGCTCGGTTTTGTGCTAATCGAAAGTATCTCTCCTGTCTTTGGTTTCATGACTATGCCTGTCACCGACTTTGCTTTCTGCTCTTCATACGCTTTTTCTAGCACTTCTTCAAGAATTATTTGAATTTTGCTATCGACAGTCAGCGTCATATCATCGCCAGCAACACCTTTGACATAATATCTCAAATTTCCACCTATCTCCTTGCCTAAGAGGTCACTTTGAACATAACTATAACCGTCCTCGCCTTTTAGGTAGGTATTAAAATAGGCTTCCACACCACTTTGACCGTCATTGTCAAGGCTTGTGTAACCAAGTAGTTGCGTCATCAAATCGCCGTAGGTATAGTAACGTCCAACATTTTCCGCAAGATAGACACCGCTTAAAGCCTCTAAGTAGATTTTTTCTGCTATATCTCCCTCTACTTGCATTTTCAATAGGCTTTCGCTGATATTTTTATTTTTGACCTTTTTGAGAGTGTTTTCGTAGTTTAAGTCTAAAATTTCCGCTAGCGTTTTTGCCGTTTCCTCTGCATTTACCACCTCTCTTCCGCGCACATAGACATTGTAAGTTGTATATGAAACAGCCAGCGTGTCACCTGTTGCGTCATAGATATTTCCGCGTGGAGCCACAAGCGCTAAATCTCGTGTCCACTGGTCGAGCGCACGCGTTTGCATATCTTTGCCGTTAATTATCTGCACTATAAAAAGCCTTACACCTAACGCGCATGCAAGGAGAATTAAAACTAATCCAACAGTTATTATTCTCTTTTGCAAGGAAAATAAGGTGTAAGGCTTTCGCAATTTTAACCTCCGAACATCCCCGTTATGAAATTTGTCAAATTGTCGAACCAATTTGTGCTTTCGCCTATGGAGGATATTTCATTTATTTCCTCGGGGTATGTTTCGATAAATTCAAAGCCTTTATTGGTGGCATTTAGATTGTTAATCTTGTTTAAGTAATCTATTAGGTTTAAGTTGTAACTATCTTCTAGTTGTAAATAGTGCGAATTCATGTTGTCACAAACAACCGCGCCAGCCACACAACCTATCGAACATACTGCGAGCGCACAAGCAAGAAGTGCTGTTTTTAGCTTCTTTTTTTTCTTGACAGTCCCTTTTTCTTTTGGCATCAAATCATAATTGGGTTTTCTTATGACAAGGGTGGTCTTTTTTGCCTTCTTTTCTTCCTGTACCTTTGGCACATCAACCTCTTTTGCCTCTTCTTTCGGCTTTATGTCCTCAGAAGAAATTTCGGCTGGCGCAGTTTTTACTTCTTCTTTTTTTACATCTTTAAGCGTTAGATTTTTAAAAGATGAAAGGTATTCTGATAAAGGCTCACTTTCAGGCTCTTTTTTTAAGTCTACTTGCTGGGACGCCTCTTCCTTTTTATCTATATTTAGAGAAACATCTTTTTCTGCCTTTTTCGGAATAGGATAAGCACAAATAAAATCTTCTGCTAATTTTTTTTGCTTCTCGGTTTCAACCTTTGTTTCAGATGTAGCCTTTGGCTCTACTTTTGTTTCAACCTTCTCCAAGACTTCCTTATCCATATAATTATATTGACCTCCTTTTAAAAAGATAACTTTTAAAGAAAGACTATTTAAAATATTTTAAACTCGTTCCACAGCTCTTAACTTCGCACTAGAACTACGACTATTGACTTTTAACTCTTCCTCACTTGCCGTTATTGGCTTTCGATTCACAAGTACAACCTTTTTCTTGTGTCCACAGATACAGATTGGCGTCTTTGGCGGACAAAGACAATCGGTTGACTCGCGTTTAAAAACATTTTTTACAATCCTATCTTCTAAACTGTGAAAGGTCAAAACGACAAGCCTACCGCCTTTATTTAGCATATCGATAAACTTATACAATGTATTTTCAAGTTCGTCTAGTTCTCCATTTACGGCTATTCTAAGCGCCTGAAAAACTTTTTTAGACGCACCACCACGCGAATAGACAACTTTTTTTGGCATGCTATTTTCAATGATGTCTCTTAATTCAAAGGTAGTTTCAATCTTCTTCTCTGCCCGCGCTTTGACAATATTCTTCGCAATCGTCTTAGAAAATTCTTCCTCTCCATACTTAAAGAAGATTTCTTTCAGCTTGTCCTCAGATGCAAAATTGACAATATCATAGGCAGTTTGTATCTCTTCGTCCTGCCCCATGCGCATATCAAGCCTGCCATTATGAAGGAAACTAAATCCACGCTCGCCCTCGTCAATCTGATGAGAACTTACGCCCAGGTCAATCAATATGCCGTCTACATTTTCGGTGATAATATTTGGTGCATCTTTGAAATTCGCTTTGACAAACTCAACTTTATCGCCAAATTCCTTTAAGCGATTTTTGCTTGTTGCTATTGCCTCGCCGTCACGGTCAAAACAATACAGTTTGCCATTCGTTAGGCGCTTTGCAATTTCGTAGGAATGCCCACCACCGCCGACCGTGCAATCTATGTAAGTGCCATTAGGTTTAATGTTAAGCGCGTCAATAACTTCGTTCAGCATGACGGGTATATGTTTAAATTCCACTTTCAGCTCCATTTGTTACGCCCAAAAGCGTCTTAATGGCATTTGCTAGTTCTCTATTTTCATCGCTGACATCACTTTCAAACGCGATGTCGATTGCAGAAGCAATCGCATCACCATATTCTGACACTTCGTCACCTGTTAAGAGGTCGTTTGTAAGCTTAGAAGCATTTCCTATCACCTTTGTTGCAGAGGTGATATCATCGCCATAAAGCTCATCAATTGTCTGTTTGAATGTGCTAACGAAGTTTGAAACGCCCTCAGGGTTTTCAATATCTTTTTCTCCCAAATCGGTGCTTAATCTATCAGCAAGTTCAATTACGGAAACGATTTCATTCATTATTTCCTCATAGGAAGCAATTTCGTAGTAGCCTGTTGCAACCTCAGTCACACCTAGATATTCTTTTATTCTTTCATATTCGCTGTTTGCCTGTTGTCCAACATAGATTGGATTTTCGTCAATGACATCGCCTGTCAAATACCAAATGATATTGACAAACACATCATCAAACACGCCACTTTCTGCACTCACTTTCAAAGTGTCAAGCACTTTACCAATAACTGGAAGCTTATCAGTTATCTTGTCGCCATTCATGCTTTCATCATTGATAACATCAAGTAATGCCTTGATAACTTCAATGTATGTGTCGCTTTTTTCTGCAATATTATTATAATCGGTTGTTGGTGTTACTCCTGTGATACCGCCAAGTTCGCTGTCAATTTGAGGGAAGAATTTTCCATAAAGTGGACTATACATGTTGTTTTCAAAAAGTAGCGTCAAGATGTTTTCTATTACATTCTTCTTCTGCATATCAGATATTAATGCGAAATAATCAGCATTATCTAGCAAGATGTAATCGAAATAGTCATATGTCACTTCTCCGCTATCTTCTGTGACTGTTATTGAATTTGAAGAAAGTTCGCCGAGCAATTCGCCGATTGAGGCAAGTTTGGCGTAATAATTTTCATAAGTATCCTCACCTTCGTCAAGCTTAATGAAGCCGTCAAGATTAGCACTAAGTTGGTCTATGACAGTGTCGAATACCATTGCTTTTAAAGTTTGGTCATTAAATGATGTCTGGTCTAAATCGTAGAAAGGCATGAGAAGTTTTGCCAAAAATTTGCTGTCAGTTTGAACCTCGGTTTTGATTATATCTAAAATCGCATCAAAATCAGTGTTTTCATTTAGGATGTCAGTAAGACCTGCCTCTTTTATGCTGAGAATAGGCGTTTTGATGTGGTTGAAGAAATCGGAATACGTGTCAATGGTGTCTAATGTGCCGTTTACATGAACATCGTCGCCTAGAAGTATAAAGCCCATGCTTTCCATTATGCCGTCAAGCGTGTTATAAGAAACGCTCTCACGCTCAAAGTTGAGTATCTTCAAAGAGTGAGCCTCATCAAGCACACCGCCTAAGCCGTCAAGCACACCACCGATATCGTTTAGGTTCAAGATGCTATCAACAATATCTTCACTTTCAATTAGTCCAAATATATCGTTTTGGTCGTTTAAGGTTTTAAGTTCGGTTGCTATACTCATAAGACTATCAACCATGCTCTCCATATCCTCTCTTGTGAGAGTGGTGTTTAGTCCGATATTTTCGGCATTTTCAAAATTCTTTTGTAGCTCAGATGAAAGTAGTTCAAGTAAGCGTGGCAAGGTGTCGGAAACAAGATTTAAAGTGAGAGCGTTTTTTAATGAAGTCGAAACTGTTTCATCATTGTTGACTACAAGGTTCAATATCTCTTCCGCTCCAACATTTTCAAGTGCCATATATTCTTCAAGAACTCCGTTTGTTATGACGCTGTCAGCTATATCCAAGACATCAAGAATATCAGAAGATAGATATGTGTAAAAATCAAAACCTTCTGTCAGCTTTGCTTGCAAGTCATGTATAATTTCAACAACTTCATTCGGAATATCTGTAAGAGCTAATTCCTCTTTAAGGGTGTCGAAATTGACAATAAAGTCTTTGAGTGTGTCGGTTATCACTGTTTTGAAGAGGTTGTTTTTTACAATCTCTGTGACGCTTGCCTTTAATGGAGCAAAGTTTAATGTTTCAAAGTTGTTTGCCGAAACTTCATTGACAAAAGTTGCCACATCATCGTAAGCTCCTGCAAGGGTGACAATTTCATATCTTACATTTATCTTTTCGCCGTCAATCTTGACATCGGAAAGCCCGTCAAAGAGAGCGTCATCAAATCCACCCGCAGAACAGATAGCACCAAACGCACTATCATTGAAAGAAAGTATTGCTTCGTGCACCTTCGGCGGGATTGCAGAAGAAAGTTCTTCGCCTAAGGTTGGCATAACGGTTTCGCTTGTGCTTAACGAAGAGGAAGAAGTTACAATCTCCTCATAAGTGTGCGTTAAAGAGGTTATCGGAGCGAAAAGCACCAAGAAGAACATAAAAGTTTCTGCCATAGCGATAAATCCGCCTGGAAGTCTGTGTGGTTTGTTGGTGGAAAAATCTTTCTTTTTAGAACCAAAACTTATTCTTGCCGTGATTAGATAGATAATTTCAAAGATTAAAAACATCACAAGCATAACGACAATAAACACGATAGGGCTTGCTATTGCACCTGGAAGTTGTTTGATAAACTCAGAAGCACTATCAAAATGCGATAAATCAACAACATTTTCTGAAATCATCCTCACGATGTAGTCGCTTATTGTGATTAAAGAGCCTTCATAGTTAATGTTGACATTTAAAATTGCATTTGTGATAGGTCGCGTCACAAAGAAAGCTATAACGACGCTGACAAGCACAAAAAGAATGTGAAGTGAGGTTCGTTTAAGCCCGCGATACATTCCAACCAAAAAGCCGACTAATAGTAAAACTACAATAAGCCCAATGCTACCCCATAAAAAATAAGTTGCCATACCTTCCCCTCTTTTAATTATGTTAAACTAATCTAGTTTAATTATAGCCTACTTTAATTAAAAAATCAAAACAAAAACAATTATTTTATAGTTAGACAAAAAGATTTTGTCGAATAATTTTCAAATTTCAATCAAAAAGCAAAAATAAAAGCCTCAATTTGAAGCAATTTCTTCGTTTTGAGGCTTTATATTTATTTGCTTTCTTTGTTTTCTTCGTTTAAGTTAACTTCGTCAGCTTTTGGCGCTTCTACAACTTTTTCTTGCTTTTCAACAGTTGCTGTCTTTTCTTTCTTCATATCTAAGATATAAAGCACATTTGCAGCAACATATACAGCAATTGCGATTACTGCAATGACTATCGTTCCCGCAGTCACTCCATCGCCAAAGAAAGTAAGCAAGAAGAAAAACGCTGAAATAAAGTTGAAAACAATTGCAGTTACATTAAACTTCTTTTTCTTTTCAAAAACTTCGGCACTTGAATTAAAATATATAAGGCTTAGAATGGAAAAGATAAGTCCTAGAAGTGCTGACAAAAAGATTATAGCATTTGTAAAGATGACAACTCCTCCTGCTGCTCCGGTCGCGCCGGTTGCACCTCCAAGAAGCGCAATAAGCACAATTAGAGTGTAGCCATACATAATCGTCCAAGCGAGATTTGCCACAGTGCCTAAAATTCCAGCAATTAGTGTTTTTATTCTTTTCATTTATCCTCCTTTTAATTATTAATGCATAAAAATTCTGTTTCTGTCTATGTCAAATAAATAACAAAAAATTTTTAAATTTTTAAATAAAATCTCAAACGGGTCGCCCGTTTGACCGATATTTCGACCAAAACATCGATTGGATGTTTGTTGTTTTACAACTTAAACCGCACTCTCTGAGATGTTTCGCTCGCACCTTAACGGCTGGCTCAACATGACAAATCAAAACCTCATTAAGTAGCGACCAATTCGCCAACAAAGTGCGAATTGCGTTTGGTCGCTGAAAGGAGCAAACAAACGAATGATAAGTGATTTGATAAAAAGCAAATCACGAAATGAAGTGCAGTTTGCGACGCCGTCATCCTGAGCCGTGAGCGTCAGCGAGCGAAGTCGAAGGATCTAAGAAAACACAGTTAAACATAAGAAACATCAAAAACAGGCAATGCCTGTGTAATTTTTGCCTTTGTGGATATGTGGACATCTTTGTTTAAATTTTGTGTTTTTTATAACAATCTATGGCAAAAGACACATAAAATTGTCATAAAAAATTTTTTATAAACTAAAAAACTTATCCAAAAATGTGGATAAGTTTCGTTAAGTTGATTTTTAAAAGATATTTAAATTATGCTTATCGTTTAAACAAACCTAAAAGTTTTCCTATTTCTTCCCTGTCGAGCCAAAACCGCCTGCTCCGCGTATGGTGTCAGAAAGAGCGTCAACCTCTTCAAACTTTGCTTTGTAATACGGCAAAACAACCATTTGCGCCACACGGTCACCATTTTCCACCGTTCTTTCAACGCTGTCGTGGTTATGAAGTGCCACCACAACCTCTCCGCGATAATCACTGTCAACGACACCTACTTTATTTGCAGGAGCTAGTCCTTGCTTGATACTAAGTCCAGAGCGTGCAAATATGAAAATACCAAAGCCCTCGCCTACTTCCATAGACAGACCTGTCTTTATAAACACCGTTTCCCCCGGTGCGATTGTGACGCTCTTGTCAAGACAAGCATATAAATCAGCGCCAGCAGAAAACTCTGTGCCGTAAGTTGGCATTTTTGCCTTTTCATTTAACTTTTTAATTTTAACATCAATATAGTTCATAATTTTTCCTTTTATTTTGTTATTAATAACTTTCGAAATTTATATAAGAATGAAAATCAAATAAATATAAAGTATTTGTCCGCAACTCTTCATTCTTCATTTTTCACTCTTCACTCAAAAGCTTTGCGTTTGTTTTTCCACCACTTTCTCTTCTTTTATCGACCTTTGCACATCAATAACTCTTTGATTTGACGAGCCACGCCACTTCAAAGTAAAATCATGAAGTTCATCAACATACTGCCCGTCGACGAGAACATCAAGATATTTGACAATTTCCTTGTCTTTTAAATACTCATCAAAGAGAAAGCCCGTCCACGCCCATAAGTTCTTTTCAGGAAATCGCTCTTTAAATTTTTTGGCAAGTTTTGTCACCCCTTCAATATTCTTTGGATGCATAGGTTCTCCGCCAAGTATCGAAAGTCCTTCCACATTTTCGTTTGCACACAGGTCAAGAATATGGTCTATAACTTCGTCTGTAAATTCCTTTCCGCCGTTAAAGTCATGCGTTTCAGGATTGAAACAGTTTTTACAATTAAAAGTGCAACCTTGAACAAAAAGTGACACGCGAACGCCTGGACCGTTTGAGATGTCCATTTTCCTTATTTTAGCATATCTCATAATTTCACCTATTCGTCATCTTTATTGTCGATGTGTAAAACTCTTTCCTTAATCTCTTGCGTTCTGCCCTTGTTCCAGAAGTTTGTGCCGATATAGCCACAGGTTCTTCTTGCGACATTAAGAGTGTTATGGTCACGGTTACCACAGTTTGGACAATACCATTCCAAATTGTCGTCGATAAGTATTTCGCCGGTATAACCACATTTCTGGCAGTAGTCGCTCTTTGTGTTAAGCTCGGCATACATGATGTTGTCATAGATAAACTTGATAACTTGCATTACAACTTCTAGGTTGTTTTGAAGGTTCGGCGTTTCCACATAGGAAACTGCACCGCCCGGACTTAGTCTTTGGAACTCGCTTTCAAGTTTAAGTTTTGAGAAGGCGTCAATCTCTTCGAACACAGGCACATGGTAGGAGTTTGTGATATAGTCCTTGTCGGTCACGCCTTTAACTATACCAAAGCGTTTTTTAAGGCATTTAGCAAACTTATATGTGGTTGACTCAATCGGAGTGCCGTAAACACTGTAATCGATATCTTCTAGCTCTTTCCACTCCTTGCATTTATCATTCATCTTTTGCATAACTTTGAGAGCAAATTCCTTGCCCTTACCGTTGTCGGTGTGACTGTGTCCTGTCATATATTTTACGCACTCATAAAGCCCTGCATAACCGAGCGAAATGGTGGAATAACCGCCATGTAAAAGTGGATGAACGCTTTCGCCCTTTTCAAGTCTTGCAAGTGCGCCGTGTTGCCATAGTATTGGAGCGACATCGCTGGTGATTTTGCTAAGGCGCTCATGTCTGATTTTTAGAGCCTTGTGGCAAAGCTCTAATCTATCTTCATATATCTTCCAAAAATCGTCAAAATTTTTGTTTGAAGAGAGCGCAACATCGACAAGATTGATAGTCACCACGCCCTGATTAAATCTGCCATAATATTTTGGCTTGTTGGTCTTAGGGTCAACATATGGAGTAAGGAAAGAGCGACAACCCATGCAAGGATAACAATTTCCATTGCCATTTTTGTCGATTTTATATTTCAACATCATTTTTTCAGAGATATAGTCTGGAACCATGCGCTTCGCTGTGCATTCTGCGGCAAGTTTTGTAAGATAATAATACTTGCTGTTTTCGTGAATATTGTCCTCTTCAAGCACATACAAAAGCTTAGGGAAAGCAGGGGTTATGTAAACGCCTTTCTCGTTTTTCATGCCTTGTATTCTCTGTTTTAATATTTCTTCAATAATCATAGCAAGCTCTTCTTTATACTCTTTCGTTTCGCCAAGGTATAGGCACACGCTCAAAAATGGAGCTTGTCCGTTGGTGGTGGTCATGGAGTTCACTTGATATTGAAAAGTTTGCACGCCATCACGAATTTCTCGCGCCACATCTTCTTTTGCAAACTTAACACACTCTTCCTCTTTTAGTCCACGCCTCTTATACATATCAAGATATCTGTTGTAGCTATCTCTAACAAACGGCGCAAGGTGAGTCATGGTGACGGTTGCTCCGCCATATTGGCTTGATGTCACCGCCGTAATAATTTGCGTGGCAATTGTCATAGCCGTCAAAAATTTGTGTGGCTTTTCAATCATAACGCCGTTGATGTTTGTGCCATTTTGAAGCATATCTTCAAGATTGATAAGGTCGCAGTTGTGAAGAGCATTCTGCGCGAAATAGTCGGCATCGTGAAAGTGAATAACACCCTCATCGTGCGCTTTAACAACATCCTCAGGAAGCAAAAATCTTCTTGTGATGTCAGTGCTGGTGATACCTGCAAGATAGTCGCGTTGGGTGGTGACAATACGAGCGTTTTTGTTGGAATTTTCTGTGTTCCAATATTCGCTTTCGCCGTCGATTAGTTCCTTGATGGACTGGTCGGTAGTGTTGGCTTTTCTTACGAGTGCGCGCGTATATCTATAAATAATATACTTCTTCGCAAGTTCGTAGTGTCCATACGCCATAAGCCTTTCTTCGATGAAATCTTGAATGTCCTCCACAAGAATTCTTTTCTTTTTTAAGGCGAGAATATCTTTGATAATATCACCGATTTCCTGTTCTGTCGCTCTTTCATCTTCTAGAACCTCATTATTGGCCTTGCCGATAGCATTGGCAATCTTGGTTTGGTCAAAGTCAACAATCGTTCCGTTTCTTTTAACTACTTGCATTTCTAACCTCCTGTTACAAGTTCTACCCCTATTTTAAAACATATATAGTGTATTTGTCAAACAAAAATAACTAGATATTGTGTTTTTAATAAAAAAGTTATAAAATTCATAAATCCATAAATTTTAAAATATTTTTTAAAATCACGCTCACGCGAAACGGTCTAAAAGTAGGTTATATCTTTATAACAAAAGTGCAATTCAAAAATTTTTTGCCTAGAATTTGCTATCTATTCGCAAAACAAAAAATCCTTTTAGTTTAAAAGTTAAAAGGATTTTATTTTAAAATTTTTTAGTGGTAAGTTTATCAAACTCTTGCTGTTCTTTTAAAAGCACAACACTTTTTGTCACATCGTAGGTCATTTCCTTGTAGGTAAAGGAAAGCACATAGGTCTTTTGCCAAACTTGTTCTTTGATATCTAAATTGTTTTCGTCCTCGCTCTTTGGAAATTCGTGTCTTGTTTCGTTTAGGTCGTAAGTGCCGTCAAAGTCCACAAAGCCTTCATCACTCATCCACACCCGAACGCCGATATTTTTATAGTCCACCATTTCCACCGCGAAGATGTTTTCAAGGTCGATTTTGAGCGCGCACTTATTTAAAAACATAAAGACATAGTTAAACTTATAGCACGGTGTGGCAGAAAGCACCTTTTTATAGTCCACTTCTAACTCCACCTTTCTTAACTTTTCTTCAAACTTTTTTAATGCTTGACATTTAGCGCCATGCGTTTTAGCTTCAAACTTTGAAAGGTCAAAGATTTTTATCTTCTTCTTCAAAAGATTGAAAATTTCTTTTGACCTAGTTATCTCTTTTGTGTTCACCTTTTTAAGAAGTTCAAAGTTATCTTCAACCGCATCTATTGAGCGGATGTTCTCAAAGATTAAGTTTTCATTAGGCTTATCTTTTTCTTCGATTTGAAGTTTGCTTTCATTTGAGATTTTTTCAAATTCCTCATTTCCAACTTCTTTTATAATCTTATCAATCTTTGCATTATATTTTTCAAAGATGAGTTTTGAAATATATTTTGAAACGCCCTTGTTTTTTTTATCACGATAGTAAAAGATTAAAATCACTGCCAGAAAGAAAAGGACAATAAAAATAGTGAGAATAGTCACCAAAGTTTCCATAGCACCCTCCATATTTTAGTATATCAAACTTATTCCCGTTTTCCAAAGAAATACGCAAAGTTCAATATAATTTTCCTTCTCAATATAAAGAATGTGTAACTTTTACCCATTGCAACCTTTTTCTTTTCAAATCTTTTAAAATACTTTCGGAGGTAAAAATGAAAACAAAAATAAAAACAAATGGAAGGTATTTTACAAGATTAAGAGAAAAGCAAAATCTAACAATAAAAGAACTATCATTAAAAACAGGCATTTCGGAGTCAACGCTGTCAAACATAGAAAACAACAAAGTCATTCCACAACTACGAACATTACTAAAATTAGTTAAGTTTTACAACATAACTTTAAAAGAATTATTTGAGAATTTTTAGGCAACTTTTGCCTTAATAAGATTATAAAAACATTGCCATATATAGAGGCAATGTCAGCATGTTTCCAACCTGTCCAACATTGCCATATATTAATTTAATTCCTTGCAAATCAGGATTAGTTTTTAGTATTGTTGATAATGATTTTGCCTTACTGTTATTTGATTTTACTTCAATTGGAATTATTTTCGCATTTTTTGATAAAACAAAATCAAGTTCTAGTGTGTTATTTCTATTATAAAAGTATAGTTTATTTCCACTCGCATGCAAAATTTGTGCGATGATATTTTCAAATATTGCACCTTTATAAATTCCAAGATTTCCTTCCATAATTTGCGCATTTGTTCCGTCATCTAACATAGATACAAGAAGCCCGGTATCTGCCATATAGAGTTTGAAATAATTTTCTTCTTTGTGTGCAACAAGTGGAAGGTCAAGGGTCGATATATTGTTGCAAATATTAACTATTCCAGCATCAATTAACCAATTTACACTCCCTTCATATTTTTGACTTTTGCCGTTTTTATCAAAAGTGCTATACATAAACTTTTTATTCTCTTTTGCAAGTTGCGCTGGTATACTTTCAAAGCAAGCTCTTGCTTTAACTTTTTCCGTTGAAACAGCATACTTCGCAATATCGTTCTTATAATCAATTAATATGTTTTTTTGTAGATTTAAGACTTCTTCATAGTTGTGATTGTTTATAAAAGTGTTGACAACATTAGGCATACCGCCAACAACAATATATTGTTTAAAATATTCTAATAGTTTAAAATTCATTGCTTCATTTACAACACTTTTAGTTTCATAACATTCTTTTATAATTGAGATAACTCTTTCTTCAACACCATTTGCCCAAAGAAATTCTTTAAAAGAAAGAGGATTCATCTCTAAAAATTCAACATAACCAGTCGGATATGAAGAAACTTGTTCATAATTTATACCTAAAAGAGAACCGGAAGCAATTACATCAAACTTTTTATCAATTGCAAAAAACTTTAATGCCGTTCTTGCATTAGGACAAGCTTGAATTTCATCAAAAAAAATAAGAGTTTTATTTGGAACCAAATGCGATTGCTCTGGAACATACAAAGACATATTGGCAAGAATAGAATTAATGTCTAAATCACCATCGAATATTTTTTTTGCGGTTGGATTTTCAACGAAATTTATCTCTATAAAGTTTTCATAGTTTTCTTTCGCAAATTTTTCAACAATGTATGTTTTACCAACCTGTCTTGCTCCACTTATTATTAAACACTTTTTATCACTCTTATTTTTCCACTCTATTAATTTATCTTCAATTGCCCTTCTCAGCATAATATTCTCCTTTTATTTATAAGTATTTTAATAGATAAAAATATGAAAGTCAATAAAAATGGAGATTTTCCGGGGGAATATTTTTCGAAAATGGAGATTTTCCGGGGGAATAATTTTTAAAAATGGAGATTTTTCGTTGAATTATAAAATAATAAGAATAATATTTTCTCCTATTTTCTTGACTAATCTCCTATTTTTGGACTTAGAATAGGAGATTATTAATTTAAATAGGAAATTATTTAATCTTAAAATGCTTTTTGTAGGCGTTGTAAACAATGTCTGCTAGCTCCTCCGGCGTTTTGTTTTTGCTAGACAAAACAAGGTCATAGTTCGACATATCAGTGTTATCAACTCCGTAGAATTTTTTGTAGCGCACATTTTCAGCGTTAAAACGCTCAATCACCGAGCGCTTAGCCTCCTCTATATCAGTATATTTTTCCTTTCCCTCGCGGTCAGAACCCACTAGGCGTTTTGCCATTTCATCTTCGTCAAGGTCAAGAAAAACTTTGAAAGAGTGAGGTATAAAATGCCACGCTAAGCGACTGTCAAAAACAATATTCTCGTTTTTCCACTTTTTACCAAGCTCAATCGTGCGCTCGTCAAGAAGATTGTCATATTTAGGGTCGCTTAAAAGAAGCTTGTTAAATTCTTCGCTGGAAAGTCCGCGTTTTTTCGCCTCTTCTTTAAAAATCTCGCCAACTGAATAGACTTTAAAATCATATTTTTCGCTTAATGCCTTTGCAAGCGTGCCTTTCCCACTGCACGGCTTACCTGTAAGAGATATAATCATCTTTCCTCCTGTCAAAAGATTTAATTATTTCGTCAGTATTAACTTAAATTATAGCCATTCAAAAAGAAAAAAGCAATTTTATTTATATTTTCTATAAAAAAATTGTAAAAAGATAGATTTCTGTGCTATAATTTAATCGTAAAGGGAGGAGGTATGGCAACGCCACATATGAATGCAAAGAAAAGTGATATAGCAAAAGTGGTGATAATGGCTGGTGACCCTGTCCGCATAAAGAATATGGCGGAAAAGTTTCTTGATAATGCTAGATGCGTCAATGACACAAGAGGCATGCTTGCATACACCGGCACTCACAACGGAAAAAAAATAACCTTTATGGCGCATGGCATAGGCTGTCCGTCTATGGGAATTTACTCCTATGAACTTTTTGCATTTTATGGCGTGGAAACAATTATTCGTGTTGGAACAATCGGCGCACTTAAAAAGGAAATAGGTTTAAAAGACATAATAATTGCTGACCGCTCTTACACAAAGACGAACTTTGACGATTTTTATATCAAAAATGGAGCTTCGTTCGTCAGCGGTTCTTCGCCTCTGTTAGACAAGGCGGAAAATTTGTGTAAGGAAAAAGATCTTAAATATTTTCGTGGCGATATATTTTGCTCTGACAATTTCTATACAGATTTCGACCAAATAAAACTTGCCAAAGAAAAAAATCTTTTAGGTGTGGAAATGGAAAGTGCAAGTCTATATCTGAACGCCAATAAATTTCAAAAAAATGCGCTCACCATGTGTATCGTGTCTGACAATGTAGTGACAAAAAAAGATTTATCGTCAGCTGAAAGAGCAGTTGCGTTTGATGACATCGTTAAAGTTGCCCTATCTATTGCCTTAAACAAATAAAAGGAGAGGAAAAAATGCTATCATGTGAAGGAACAGGAAAGAATATCGAACAGGCGGTTGAGAACGCCCTATTTGAACTTAAAGCGTCAAGAGAAGATGTCGATATTAAAATTTTAAATCCAGGTGGATTTTTAAAAAAAGCTAAGGTGCTTGTAACTATCTCTGAGGACGCCAGAGAAAAATATGAAAAAAAGGAAAAATTAAAACAACAAGAAAAAGAAGAAGATATAAAGATTGAAGTCAATGTTCACGAACCTAAGGTTAATGTGGAGCAGGCGAAAGTCAAAGTAGATGTTGAAGAGCCAAAGCATTCAGCCGAAAGACCGCAAGTGCAAATTATCACTGATGAAGAATACATTGTGGCAGAGAAAAGCGATGAAGATAAAGAAGAAAAAAATGTTAAAACGGTAAACGCAGAAAAACTTATAAAAGACATATTAGAGGCACTTGACCTAACCGCAGATATTGCTGTCAGCGAAGACGAGAGGTTTATCCGTTATTCTCTTACAGGAGAAAATCTCAACGATTTAATCGGACATCACGGCGAATGTCTATACGCACTCTCATCTTTCATAAGCTCAGTATGCAAAAATGGCAAAAAAGTTGTTTTAGATGTTGAAAATTACCGCTCCAAGCGTGAAGAAACATTAAGAACGCTTGCAGAGCGAATCGCCAATAAAGTGGCAAAAAGCGGAAGATATTATAAATTTGAACCTATGGATGCCAGCGAACGCAAAATCATCCACACCGCACTTCAAAATGACGACAGAGTGACAACGATGAGCAAAGGCGAAGAACCAAGAAGATATTTAATTGTCTTTCCAAGAGAATATAAAGAATAAATTTAAATAAATATTAAATTGATATTATGAGATCCTTCGACTACGCTCGGGATGACAAATATAATCAATTCGACTTCGCTCAGGATGACGAAAACAATCAAATTCTTGACAAAAAATAGCAAAAAATTAAAATTTTTGCTATTTTTTTATTGTTTTTTTATAAAATATCAAAATAATTCATTAAAATTGCTTTTTATAATATCGAAAAATATTTCAAATAAATTTATAAATAAAATTTTTATTTTTAAAGTATTAATTTTTTATTTAATATTAATTGTTTTTTTAATTTGATATTTTATTTAATTTTTTATTCAATTGTTTCTCCTGTTTCTTCCTCTTGAAGTAAGGTAAATGTCATATAAGCAGGATTGTGGTCAGAATACTCAAAATTGGTGTCGATGTTTTCTATGCTGTCAATTTGAATATTATCTGAAACTAAAAATCCATCTAAAACAACCGTATAGTTGACCCCCTTTTCATAAGGCATATCTGTGGAACGACAAGTGGCTACGCTTGTGTTTTTTGCAAAGGAAAAATGCTCAGGGAGTTCGCTTTCATTGATTTCTTTTACCCACTCCGGCACTTTCTGTTTAGAAGTAAAGGTGTTGATACTGTCTGCGATGTCATGATTCCAATCGCCACCCGCAATCACATAGTTGCCTTTATTATATTCGCCTTCCATAAAAGTTAAGAGCATGTCAAGTTGTTTTTCTCTTATCTTTCCACCTTCATCATACGCACTCATATGTAAGTTGATTATAACTAACTTTTTGTCACTGTTTTGAATTGGAAGATAATTAACTTCAAAGCATCTATCTAAATCGAAAAATTTATTGATAAAACTTTCGTCAATCGGAAAAGAACGGCGAACGCTTTTGTCAATCTTATACTTAGAAAGAGTAACCTGCCCAGATTTTATACTCCCGATAGGTTCGTTGAAAGGGTAACATAGATAGCGTGTGTGCATGTTCTCTACAAAACTGTTTGAATAAGCCGAAAAACTTTCACTTATCATTTCATATTGATTGACAAAGTGGCTTCTGTCCGCCTTTATATCCACCTCTTGAAAAAAGGAAAAATCGGTGCTAAGCTTTTGGATGGTTTCTATTGCGCCGTTTGTGTTGTATAAAACAACTTCTTCACTGCTTGCGCGTGACTTATTGCCCGACACCTTTGTGCCGTCAAGCATTTCGCCACTGTCCATAAAGAAGGAAAAATCATGTGAATACGCACCAAAGCCGATATTGTATGTGGAAATGGAATACGACTTATTTAGCTCCACCACTTCTTCGGTGTTATTATTAACCGCCACTTCTAGATTGTCTTTAATTCGATAGTAACCTACCGACAGATAGGCAACATAGCTTAGTAGCACGACTAAAACAAGTAGAACTACAAGCAACAAACTAACTCCTGCAATTTTCCAACCCTTTTTCATTTTTCCTCCTTACTAAAATCTTCTTATACCAGCACCGCCTGCGCCACCACCTGAGAAGCCTCCGTCACCATCGCCGATATTTGAAATGGTGGTTGCCACGGCGATTTTTGCCACTTCTTTAACTATCGCACTTACCATAGTTCGTCCAACCATAACACCTAAGGTCGCCATGCTTCTGTTCATTAGATAAATTGTCATATAAAGCGAAAGAGCATTGTCGGCGACAATCCAAGTCGGGCTTTGAAGAGGTATTCCCTCAAATTTCTTCATATAGACATCGCTGACGCCAAGCACATAGGCATAAGGAAGCACATCATAAAATAACGTTGGATTTTCTTTAACCATAGCCTCCATCATGTCTTTCTCTGCCACTTCAATATATTGTTTAAGTCCGCGAAGCCTGCCTAAATATTCACGACCTTTTTGAGTGTATTGCTCAAAATATGGATAGATGAAGAAGAGCGCTATTGGCACAATCGGAATAAATATTCTCATGAAGAACGGGTCACAATAAGCTTCGCTCATAAGTATGATACCGATAAAGCAAGCCAATGACAAGATTAACAAAATTATCTTTTTTGTCCAAAACTTACCTGTTTTTTGCTTGTGCTTATACTTTTCAATATTAGGCAGTCGCCATAGTAGTGCCACACCAACTACAGCAAGCAAAATCTTTAAGAGCATAAATAGGTAGTTTAAACTTTGAAGGTCAATTCTTATAATAGTCAGCACCAATGCGACAAAAATAGCTATGAGAGTCATGTGATAATACCTATCTACCGCAGGAGTGAAATATTTTTTGCCGTCCTTTTTGACAGAGTTTGAAATCTTTTGACCAAACAGCGGACTAAAAGATTTAAGCGCTGAGGTATCTATCGGCTGGTCGGAGGTAAAAATCGCATTAAAGAAGAGTTTTTCATGCTCCTTAGCGTTTTCTAAATCTTTCAGTTTCTTAACATAAATTTTCTTTTCCTTCTCCTGTATCTCGACATAGCCTTTTGACGCCCAATAAACGATGAGAGCTGAAATATCGTCACCAGATATAGTTTTGTCTATGATGTAACCTGCCTCAGTAGGCGTTAAGCCGTCTGGCGCCTTAAATTCCACAACATCGATGATGTCGTGCTTTCGTCTGTGTTTAACAAAGAAGACAACAAGAATAATTATAAGCAAAAACAATAAAACGAGCAGAACGATATCAAAAGTGTAACTTCTTGAAATATTGAAATAACCTTGTTCAAGAGGTTGATATATCGTGAGCGCCTCGCCATAATATAGCGCCACTTCTTCGGTGTGCTGTTTGATTATCTCGCCCTCTTCCGAGTAGTCATAAAAGTCAAAATAGCCTACTTTTGTTGGGAGAAGAGCGCCTGACAAAGTGTTTGTTTCTTCGTTATAGGTATAATTTATTTTTGTGCCGTCAGTGTTTTCGCCATAGCGACCTACATAAAACATCAACTTTTCTTGCGAAGTCACTTCCTTAGGAAAGGTAATAGAAAAACTTACGCTACCTACATGCGTGTCAAGATTTGAGCTGATTATATTAAAGTATACAAAATCTTTACTCGTATCTCTGTCATCGCCTATGTCGTAGGTATAGGAAATGTCGAAAGTATAACTTTCATACTCATCTCCTCCCATGGCATAAGGCAAATGCAATTCATGCACGCTCACAGGATACCCGCCAGCATCCCCCTCTCGCACAAAGGCGCCGTCAGTGTTATTCAGCCGAAAATCGGACACTTCAAACTTGTAATTTCTAATCTTTCTGTCGCCGTTGTCATTTGGCACGCCGATAGTCTGCTCGATAGGAAGTATATGCATAATACCATTCGTTTCTTCAAAAAAGGTAGCCGTTATCTTCTCATTGATTTCATATTTGTTATCTTCTGTAATGACAATGTTGACTTCATAATTGTTAAAAAAATAGCCACTGTCAAACTCTGGCACATAATCGTCTATCGTTGTGCCACAGCCAGACAACGCAAAAACAAGAAGCATGAACATGCATAATAAAAATGCAATTTTAGTTTTCCTTTTTCTTAAACTACTTTCCATATAGATATAATATCACAAAGCTATAAAAAAATAAAACTAGTTTTAGTAAAATCATTTAAATATATGATAATTTTGTGTCAATAAATAGACAAATCTCATAAAAACCTATAAAAGGAGTTTTTATGGCAAATGAAGATTTTTTAATCGGCGCCAACGACGAACATGGCGTCAATCCTCCAACACAAGGTAAACGAACGCCTGTTGTGCCTGGCTTAAATAGGCAAATATATGAAAATGAGTTTAATAGGATGGCAAAAAATAGATTTATTGAAGCATGCATGCGTCAAGACTTTTCGGTGTATGATGTCAAACCGGAACTACAAGATATTTCTATCAATGAAAGAATAAGAAGGATTAACTCTCAAAATCTAACCCTGCTTGTCACCTTTGCTTACAATGCCTATGGTGAAACTTTTTCAAGCGCCTCAGGCTTAGAAGTGTTTTATTCACCACAAAACATAAAGGCAAATCAAAGCCGAAATCTTGCTGAGAACCTATATGCTGAGCTCATAGGCGGAACCTCGCAAAATGGTAGAGGAGTAAAAACGCTGGATGTCGGGGTTCTAAGTAATGTCAACTGCGTTTCAAGTTTAATTGAAGCTGGCTTTATGACAAACTTACGCGAAGCACGCCTTATGATTAATCCTCTCTTTCAAACTGAGGTCGGCGAAGAGGCTTGTCACGGCGTGTGTAACTATCTCGGCGTTTCATACCTCTCACGCGACAATTTAAACAACTACCCACTTCTTCGCTCGGGCAGTCAGGGTAACTTTGTCTATCTGTTGCAATTTATTCTAAATCAGTATGGCTATAATCTAACAGTAGATGGCATATTCGGTAGTCGCACTCTAAATGCGGTTAGAGATTTTCAACGAAATAACTCGCTTTCGGTCGACGGGCTTGTCGGCACAAACACATGGAGAACCCTGCTCGCGCTTCCGCCGTATCCACTCCTACGCGAGGGCTATCGCGGAGCATATGTCACTCTTTTACAACAACTTTTAGAGAGCAATCTCTATCCTGTCGGAGGAATTGACGGAATTTTCGGCAGTCGCACGCTGAGTGCGGTTCGCGCCTTCCAAGGAGCAAACAACCTTGCTGTTGACGGCTTGGTCGGCAATAACACTTGGAATGCACTTACCAATCTCAATTTTTAGAAAAAACATTGTCATGCTATCGCAAGTAGCGGAACGCTACGCCGTCGAAACATCTAATAAAAAACCAAAAATTAGTGACGCGTTATTTTTCTTTTTCAATAATATCGCGCGCTGAAATAAGCCCTGTCGCAGCTGCCACAACTATATTGCCTGCCTTTCCTGCTCCATCGCCAATAAAATATAAATTTTTATCTTTGACTTTAAATTTGTTGTCCGTTTCAATCTCGTTTGAAAAGAACTTTATCTCTGGACCATACAAGAGCGTTTCATCATTGTTCACACCAGGAATGATTTTGTCTAACTCCTCTAAGCCCTCCAAAATGTTGGTTATAATTCGATATGGCATGACAAGAGCAAGGTCGCCCGCCACACAGTCTTTTAAAGTAGGCTCAATGAAGCCCTTGTTAATCCTGTGCCACTCACTGCGCCTGCCCTGTTTCAAGTCTTTTAGCGTTTGAATGATAGGTTTGTTATCTCCAAGCACATTAGCAATGCGTGCAATGGACTCGCCGTAAAGCCGAGTGTTTGTGACAGGTTGAGTCAAGGTGACTTTGGAGATAAAAGCGAAATTGGAATTGTTTGACTTAATATTTTTGAGCGCGTGGCCATTTACACAGATGTAGCCATAATAATTTTCTTTTGTCACATAGCCACCTGGATTTGTGCAGAAAGTTCTTATCTCGTCGCCATAAGTCTTAGTTTTAATAAATATCGTCGGGTCATAGATGACATCGGTGATAGCCTTTAATATCTCCTTTCTGACTTCCACACGAACACCTATTTCTATGCTTTGAGAGTTATATGGAATATTGTGCTTATCAAGTAATTTTTGCACCCACTCTGCACCCGTTCGTCCTGGCGCAACAACGACATATTTAGCACTCATCTTTGCTGTGCTGTTTGCCTTTTCGTATGTAACATAATTAAGATTGTTTTCATCTTGCTCTATATCTAAAACGTTTCCACTTTCAATAATTTCCACGCCCTCATCTTCAAGATAGGTTGTAAATTTTTCGATATGCTCTGGCAATGTGTCAGAACCTAGATGTTTTTGTTTGATAAGAAGAAGCCTTGCGCCTTTTAAGGTCACTTGACGCTTGATTTCTTCGCTCTTTTCCGTGCTTTTTGGATATACCTCAGCGTCCATGCCAAACTTATTAAAAATTTCCTCCGTATCGTCGATGATTTTATAGGCTTCGCTCTCCGACATATATTTAAATAGGTCGCTTTTCCCAAGCTTTGGAATAAAGTTAAGCTTGCCGTCACTGAATGTTCCAGCACCGCCAAAACCTGATAAGATTTGACAAGGTTGACAGTTAACGCAATTATGCCCCTGTTTCATAGGACAATTACGGTTTTTTGCCCGTTTGCCTTGATCGATTAAACATACTTTTAAATTTTTATTTAACCTTTTAAGCTCATACGCGGTGAAAAGCCCAGCAGGACCCGCGCCAACAATCACAACATCATAATTATTCACATATACCTCCACTAAAACAAAACCATTATACCATATTTAAAAAATTTTTTTATCTTTTTAAAGGTAAATTTTAAAGATTTTGCCTAATTTATCCTTTGCTTAAAAACACGGCAGACGAAAAAAGCAAAGATGTTTAAGTGAGAGTGAAAAACATCTCAGAAACAAAGCCTATACTGTCATTCTGAGCCGTGAAAATGAACAATGAAGAGCGAAAGAGAGTTATGAAACAAATAGGAAACAATTTAAGGAAGCTTAGAAAGAAGAAAAACCTCACACAGAGTGAGGTTGCAAAGATGAATGGTATAAGTTTGAGGAGTTATTCTAAATATGAATGTGGTCATGCCATGATGTATGTTAGAATCTTGTTCAAACTAGCTAAATTCTACAATGTGAAAATCACTTGTTTAGTAGATGAAGAACCTAATTCTTAACCCTGCCGACTTCGGTGTTGTCTATGGTTCTATCTTGAAGAGGCTTTATCGGATTTTCCTTATCTTCCACGCGGTAGTCCTCGCCGTATCTATCTATATGTTCTAAAATCACTTTATGCGACGCCATATCTTTGTCCTTTTTTATCACTCTTCTTTGATACTTGAAAAAGTCGGCGTCCTCAGATAGGTCGTTGATGTTTATATAGCCTTCGCGCTCTGCGGTGTTATAGACGGTGTCTTTTAAGATGTTCCTAATATAGTTCTTATTCGACTTAAAGGAAATGAGCTCTGGAAATTCGCCGTTTGGAATGACCTCTTGCCACTCTTTCTTTTCATATTTTCTTAAATTTTTGACGGCGCTGTGAAGATGTGCTATCTCCTGTTCAAGCAACATCTCCCACACCTTTTTCACGCCCTCGTCGCTTTCGTCGCAGAGCATGGAGTAGTAGAGATAGCACTCAATATATTCATGCATCAAGCACATTTCAAACCACGATGCCGACGGGTCGATAAGAGAACCATAGTGCGTAACATGTTGTTCTTCCACCATGGCGATTTCAGTATATAGTTCTCTGCCTTTTTGGTTTTTATAGAACTGTCCAAGGTTCATATAGTAGTTCATCGTCTGTTGCTCGGCGGCGGTGATGATGTTCACAGCACACTTGTCGAACGGATCCGCAGTTTTATTAGAGATGTGATTTTTTATGCTGTCGTAAGGATGACGATGATGTGCCACTGTTGGTCGCGCTGGCATGATTTCTGTGTAGTCACCAACATAGTCCTCAGCATGACAGCCCATATCACTTTCAAGCATATTTGCATATCGATAAAGGTGGTCGAAGTCCTCTAATAGTGCAAAGTCAAGCGCACTTTTAACATTCTTGTCTTTCACATGCTGTGCTAAAAACGCCGTCAAATCGACCGCAAGTTGTTCATAGCCGATTGTTGTTTCAAGCAGATTTTCATCGATAGGTTTTAACGAAGAAATTAACTTTTGCTGTTGCTGTTCACTGCGCCTAACAAGGGCAAGTGAACGTTTTAAGTCGTTGTCGTCCACATGCCTATGAAAAGCATGACCGAACCACACCGCCTCATACTCAGTGCCGTTCATGAGTATGCAACGCACACGCGTGTATGGACTGCTTTCAAGCTTGTTGTAAGGCTTGCCGGAAAGCTTTTTAAAGTCCATCAACGAGCTTTCTAAGCTCTTTGGCTTTTCTAAAAACGGATTAAATTTCATATATACCTCCAATTTTTAGTTTTACCAAGTAAGCGCCTAAATATTCGCAAAGTTTCTCGAAGAATCTCATAAAGACACGCTGCACTCTCTTAGGTCCTTCGACCAAGCAATGCTTGGTCGAAGGACCGCAAAATTCGCCTTGTTCTCGATAAAAAATCCCGACCTAAGTCGAGAAATTTTACTTAAATATCTTCTTTTTGCAAGCAAGTTAAATTCTAACAAAGCGATTTTTCTTTCTAAGATACCAATTCATCAAGGTAAATAGTCCTAAAATTGCAAGCACGATAACCACCGCTGCGGCTGGATGTAGTGATGCCATTTGTGTTTCTAAAAGTCCGCCGAAAAGCATGCTTATCACCAAGGTCAAAACATATGTCAAAATGGCATTGCTTCCCCATATTGCAAAGAAGCTAAATTTAGGCTTAAAGTTATTTAAGAAGTTGAGTCCACCCCAAATCATAGAAGAAATACTTGCACAGAAGAGAGCGTAAACAGGTGTGCATCCTCTCTTTGCCGCAGTAAAGCCAAAGGCAACAATTAAAACTACGGAAATTAAAAGCATAAGTGAGGACATAATCCAATAACGCTTATCGTCTTTAAATTCGGCAAAAACTGAACCTAAAAGAAGTATACCAGCCCAGCTGAAACCACCAAATATACCTCCTTCCAAAATCTTATTTGCAAGAGGGAAAAGTCCGTTTTGCATCAAAACTGTCATAACGACAAAGGTGATTGACACCATAATAAGCCTTCCCCATTTGTCAAACTTAACAAATGGAAGAGCCATAAGTCCTGCAAGTCCTATGTTTTGAAGAGTGTCCCACTCCCAACCACCAAAACGCTCACCGTCTGTTGGCACTGTGATTTTCTCTGCGGTGTTTACTAAGATGAAATAAAGTGCTAAAACACCTGCTATTGCAAGGAAGTAGCGAAGCATTGATATTGAAACCTTTTTAAACTTTTCATTTTTAACAGCAAGACTGATTAAAAAGACGATTAAAAGAGCAAAGGCAATCCAAAACATTACCGCAAAGATTTGAATTTTAATGGAAAGCTCAGTAAACTTTTTAGCTCCTGTAAAAACATCGACCCAGCCATTTTCAAAGCCGTTAATTAAAATACCTATGCCTATAAGTGCCAAAAATTTTATGGCAAGTTGCCAATAAGCTCTACGCGTGCCATACTTTCTTTCACGCGATTTGAAACTTTTGCAAATTGTCAGCCCTATAACAAAGATGAACATAGCAGCAAACAGGTCTGCGAACGAAACTCCTGGCAAAACTTGGAAGCCTTCCGCACCATGCTCAATAATCGGTGCTAAAAAGTTGAAACAAGAGAAAATTGGAAGAATGAAAGAACATACCATCAAGAACATACAAAGTCCTCTAAATCTGTCGATAGATAATAGTCTTTCGCCTTTCTATGATGTTTCGTCAGTTTTTGCACGATATTCTAGTTTCTCGTCTTTTAAAACTTCTTCGATAATTACATCACTTTTTTCTTTTTTCATTTTTTCCTCCTTTATAAACTAATTGATTTTTTCTTCCTTGCAAGAAGATATGCAAATGCTGTCAACAGCACTATTGCCAAAATTCCTTGAATTCCCGCGAGCCACCAACTTGCACCCGATAAGGCGCTTTCTGGCATGACCGTGGTGTAAACACCGATGACGAAGAATTCCACTAAGAACATGATGATAGGATTTTTGCCCCACCAAACAAGAAATTCAAATTTCCAAGTTATGTATTTATCAAGATAATCAAAGATGAAGAAGATTAATCCGCTAAGTCCTACTCCCACCAAGATGAAGGTCGGCGAGCAACTGCCAAGGTTTATCACTCCAAGCCACTGCGTCAAGAAAACGCCTAGCGTGCAGAATATGGCAGAAAGTGCAAGTGAAATATGCCTTTTCTTCATAAAATAGAAATCGGCTATCATCATATCAAAGATTAACATTGCACCCCAACCGAAGCCACCTATCGTGCCACCATGCACAATCACATCAAGCCATGCCTTGTTGTTGCCTAATTGGTGGAAAACAGTGAAGGCAACAAAAATTGCAGACGCTCCGATAAGTTTAACCCACCATTTAGATTTAACAAACGGAAAGGCAACTAAAATAGCAAATCCAATTCCTTGCAAGGTCACCCAATAGTCATATCTAAACGCACTGAAATTGTTTTGAATGGCAAAGAAGTCAATGGTGGTTATTATGATGTTCATAATGCCCATGCAGGAAAGTGCCACATAGAAGATATGTTCTGCTGGCACGGACAATTTTTTCTTCCATGCTGGAATAAGGGCAAGTAATCTTAAAATTAAGCCGATAATTGCCACAATAGTGAAGGCAAGCACTGTGTAGTCAAACGCATTTAAGGTGTAACCGCTCATGCTGTCAAGGACCTTGTTGCATAAATCAAGAAAAGTGCCAAGTCCAACAATGGAGAGCGCACGCTCTAAGTAGTGAATAATGGCATGCTTTGTGCCATATAGCCTTTGCCACTTAGTGAAAGACAGTGTAAAGGTTAAGCCGATTGCAAAGATAAATGCTGGTGCAATTATGTCTGCAAGCGTCATGCCCGGCAAGATGATTATGCCTTTTGACAGCGAATGGTCGGCAAGCCTAGACAAAATTCCAAGGCTAGGAAAGTTTTTTAAAAATTGAAAGATTAGCATACAAAAAACACAAAATCCGCGGAATCTGTCTATGCTTTTAATACGCTTGCTTTCTTTCGCATCAGTATCGACGATAGGTAACATCCTATCGTTTTTAATTATTGCTTCTTCAACTTTTCCATTTAATTATTCTCCAATTCTAATTTTTTAAAATCTATTTTTCCGAACTTAGTTCGTGGCATTTCTTCAACTATCTCAATAACACGCGGAACAGAATATTTAATCAAATTTTTCTTGCAAAGAGTGAGAATTTCTCGCTTCACTCTTTCTTCCGCAATTTCCTTGTCTTTCATAGTTATGTAAAGTTTGATATAGGTCTTTTCGTTATAGTGATATGGCACTGCACACGCCTCATCTATGTAATCAAATTTTTTAACCAAATTTTCAATCTCAGATGGAAAGACATTTATGGCGTTTATCTTTATGGAACGCTTGCGCCTATCTAATATGTAAAGATAGCCGTCTTCGTCCATGTAGCCCATATCGCCCGTCTTCACCCATTTTATTCCCTCTTTGTGGACAAAGCCGTTAACCTCATTTAGATAACCTCTCATAACTGACGGCGAGCCTATGGCAATTTCGCCTATCGTGTTTGGAGATAAAAGGTTGTTTTCTTCATCCCAAATCTCAATTTTGGTGTAAGGAATGGCTTTGCCACAGCTATACGGTCGATAATGCTCAAAAGTGTTTGCCGCGCACACGCTGGAAACTTCGGTTAGTCCATAGCCTCTAAAAAGTCGCGCCGAACTTTTGTATTTTTTTAATATCATATCAAAATGTTCAACGAACGGTTCGGTGAGAACATCTCCACCACACCACAGGTCTTTCAGCTTTGCGAGATGTTTGCCGTAAAAGTTTTTGTATTCTATCATCTTCTTGAACATAACGGGGACACCTGCAAAGAAAGTGACATTGTATTTTTTTATAATCGCATTAAATTTTTTCGGTTTGAAGTTTGGAACCAAAATTAAACTATATTTGTTAGTCAAACAGGTATGCACAGAAACGCCTAAGCCGTAAGCATGAAATATCGGCAAGGCAACGAGCGAGTATTCACTCCCTCCTCCGCGAATTTTGCGGGTATACATCTTTTCTAATGCCACACTTAAATCGTTGAGCGCGTTATTTTGAAGTTCGATAATCTTTGGCTGTCCGCTTGTTCCTCCGCTATGCATGGTGCAGACAACATCGCCACCTTTTCCTTCCACCTCTGTCGGCGTCACATTTTTGCCATGCCTTATTAATTTTGAATACTTTATCGCCTTTTTATAGGTTCGGCATTTGTATATCGCAAACAGTAAAAAGAAAATCTTTCTTAAAATGACATAGTTTGAAATGGAACAGTTTATTAAAATTTGATTTAGAGAAGCTAAGTCCTTATGATTTCTTATCAAGATGTCATAATACATCAAGCCTTTCGATTTTGTCTGCTTCAAATTTTCGCGCAATTGGTCAAGTGGTAAAAGCGGATGAACGATGTTTGCAATCACTCCTAGTTTCGAGCAGGCATAAAAGGCCACAAGGGCTTGCGGGCAGGTTGGAAGATAGATTGTTAACACATCGCCTTTGTTAAAGCCTAACTTTTTGAGAGAAATGGCAAAATCTTCAATATTTTTCAAAAAGAGTTTCATGGAAATTTTGTGGTCATTGAAGATGATATTGCCTTTCTTCATATCGGCACCCTCTTTTAACATCTCATAACAAGTTTTATCTTCCACAAGAAACTCCTTTGTTTTTCCCACTGATAACAACAAAATTAGTGTAGCACATTTTTTTAAATTTACAAAACGATATTACAAAATTTTTAAATATTTTTTTCACATGAACACTTTTTGTATAATAGGCTTTTTTCATTTATTTTTTAATTAGAATTTATTTTGCTTTCAATTAAATTGTTGCTATAATATAACTAAGTTTAAAAGGAGGTTAAAATGAAACTAACAAAAGAAGAACAGGCTATTCTTTCTGGTAGCGAAGGAAAGACAAAAGCCAAAATCATGCAAACACTTGTTGAATTTGGCGACCTTTTCGGGGCAACAGAATTTGTTCCTGTTTCCACAAGCGGGCATTTGGTCACTTCGTTCGGTATCGGGCTTTTAAAACCTGTCTATCGAATTATGGATGAAATAATCGAAGCGGGACTAAAAACGCCGTATCCATTCACAGTTGACCCGCGCCCGATTGACTATAAAAATGTCAAATGTAGTATTTTAGACAAGCTTATCTTTTCAAAAATTATGTATTCCAAACAAAAACACTATGAGGAGCAACTTTCAAAGATTGGGCTAAAAAACAAAAACGCCTTCACCTGCACTTGCTATCTTGAAGAAGTTGGAAACACTCCAAAGTATGGCGACATTCTCTCTTGGGCAGAAAGCTCCGCAGTTGTCTTTGCCAACTCCGTGCTTGGAGCAAGATGTAACCGAAACAGCGGAATGCTTGATATCTTTGGAGCAATCTTAGGTAAAGTGCCAAAGTTTGGCTTACTTACCGATGACGGAAGAAAAGCTGATTACATAGTGGAAATTAAAACAACACATTTGCCTGAGGCACAAATATTAGGCTCGGCTATCGGCATGAAAGTCATGGAAAAAGTGCCATATGTTGTCGGCTTAGACAAATTTTTGGGTTCAGAGCTTAATGATGACACTATCTCATACTTAAAAGACTTCGGAGCCGCCACCGCCTCTAATGGTGCAGTAGGGCTATACCACATCGACAATCTAACCCCAGAAGCTAAAAAATTTGGCAAAAAACTTTGGCGCGAAAATGCTATACGCTATGTAATCGATGACGCAGAACTTGAAAGAGTATACAAAAGCTACCCTGTCATGTGGAAAAAGGAAGATGCCAAGCCGTCACTATGCTTTATCGGATGTCCTCACCTTTCTTTCAACCAGCTCAAAAATTGGACGGATAAGATTGGAGAAAATCTTAAAAAGAGCGGAAGAAAAAAGGTTAGAGTTCGCACAATCATGACCTGCGCGCCAGATGTTGCCGAAAAATTTAAAAAGACCGACGATTACAAAAAACTTATAGGTTATGGCGTAAAACTTTCCTCTATCTGTCCTCTTATGTATACCAACAATCCGCTAGCAGGCAGTAAACCGATAATTACAAACAGCAATAAACTTAGGACCTATTCAAAGGCTAGATACTATAAAGACGATGACATCGTAAAAATTATCTGCGAGGTGAAATAATATGGAAAAGAAATTTAAAGGCAGAGTTATCTGCAAAGGAAATTATGAAGGAGAATGTGTTGTGTCGCGTCAGGGACTTAACACCCTTGCCACCTTTCAAAAGTCCGCACTTATGAACAAGAAAAAGGTTATCGGCTCTGACCAAAACAACCCTGATGTCTATGGAAAAAATTTGACGGGAGTGGCACTAATATTACCTCAAACCATCGGCTCGACAACCGGTGGACTTGTCATTCAAACGATTTGTCAGATGAAGATAAACCCTTCCGCTCTTCTATTTAGCGAAGAGATAGACAGTCTTGCCGCAAGCGGTGTAATCTTAGCCAAAAATTGGGAAAACTCTAATATTATCGCCATTGATAAACTTGGGGGTGATATTCTTTCAGAGATTAAAACAGGAGATAAAATAAAAATCTCAGAAGACGGAACGGTCGAAGTTATTGAATAATAAAAAAATTTAAAGGGGCTTTAAAAAGGCTCCTTTTATTTCATTCTTCAAGAAGCTTTTAATTCAAATTTTTTATCAAAAGACCTCTTAAAGTTTTGCAACAAACCTGAAATATAACATTTTATTAAAATCTTGGAAAATTCAATATATTGTGCATATATGACATTTATAAAATAAAAAAGCACTACATATAGTGCCTAAAATTCTGGCGGAGAGTTAGGGATTCGAACCCCAGATACCTTTCGGTATGCCAGTTTTCAAGACTGGTGTAATCGACCACTCTACCAACTCTCCATATTTTGCTTGACGAATAAGTTTCAAGCTTGTAATTTAACCACAAGCACTTTTCCGCCATTCGTCAGGCATGATTATAACATATTGGCTTTCTCGTTGTCAACATTTTATCTGTTAAAATTTTTTAAAGTTGATTTTTGTCATTTTTAAAGTTAGAATATCATTTTTCTGAGAAATCCTGATTTGGACGATAATGTGTTTTCTTTTTTATTGCCAAAACAAACAGGCAACAAAAATTTTGCGCAAATTAAATCTCAATTTATTTGAGCTTAGTCATCCAAAGACCGTGGAGATTGCAATAGCTATACACCTCGGTATAGTCATCATTTTTGAAAGTTGCTTCTATGCTATCGCCTGGATTTAAAAATCTTATTTCATATCCGTTAGCATTTGCCATGACAATAAAGTTTATGTAATGCTCTGGCGTCATTGGATGAGGAACACTTCCGATTTTCACGGTCGTCTTGCATCTTCCTTTTTCTACAACAGGAAGATGTTTTTCTGTGACAGCGTCAGTTGTGTTCGCAACTAATTCTTTCATCGCCTCACCGCAACAAACTGTCGGAACATCTGAATCTACCACCTTAACAATAACCTTTCCGCAATGACTACATCTAAAAAATTTAATCATATTTCACCTCTATTTACATAATACCCTTTTGCCATTAAAAAAGCAAATAATTTGATTATGTTTTTAATATTTATCATACATAGAGGTAATAGCAAGCCTTATTATTTCACTTTTGTTTCTTTTAAGCCTATTTGATAACTCTGTCAGTTTTTGAAAATCATCTTCCGCCAGCCGAACAGGAACATACTTATTCTTATTCATTTAAAACTCCTTAAAGTCAAAACTGAAAAAACTCTTCACTTTTATAAAGCCTAAGATTGTAATATTCGGCAATAAGTCCTATTATTTGTCCACACGACGGCTTATCATCGATAGTAAAAATGTTTGTATTGAACATTTTATTGACCTCTAAAAAACTATGATTGCTGAAAGTTGTGTCTATCATATTTCTTATCGCTCCCTGCACACTTGCCACCTTTTCAATATTATACAAACAGCACACTTCTTTGAATAAGCCGTTCATCATTTTATGAAGAAGCATAGGCTCGACAATCACAAGCTCTATCGCACTTGAAAGATATTGAAAGCCTGTTTGGTCCATTCTAAAACCAATCCGCAAAAGCGCATATCTAATAACCTTTCTAACCTTCAATCTTTCCACTTCGCTCATAATTATCTCCTTTAAGCAAAACAAAGATATTATACCATATAGCGAATGCCATTTCAAAATACATTTACAAGCGGTTTTTTGATATAATTACAATATTTTGTCGAAAAAGACTGAATTCAATCCAAAAGTTTTAAACCTAACAGGTTTTATATAAAATTATAATAGAAACATTTCAGAAACCAAGCGATGGCACCTATTTATATATTTTTTCCACAACTCTTCACTGCGAGCAGTCGGCTCGCCTTCACTCTTCACTAAACGCGACAAGCGTTTCTTCACTCTTCATTTTTTCAGCCGTTCTAACAAAAAAAAGAACTTTTGTAAAGTTCCTTTTTTGGGCTATTTAAAAGCTTTAAGTTTTATACAAACGTTTTTACATATCTTTTCTACGATAATCAACATCAATAACTTCTTGTTTTTTCTTTTCCTTTCGTTTGTCACTTGCATCTATCCACTTTTTGACGATAAGGTTTGTAAGAGGTGACAATGCAATCATCATGATTTGACCTATTATGATGTAAATTGCAAAAAGGCTTGTATACATCAATGTAAAGATACCTAAAATCAACGGCATGATAAAATACATCATCTTTCCGCCTGGCTGTGTTCCACTTACCTTTTTTGTCAATTTGTTGTTGATAAAGATAGAGAGAAAACTTGTTCCAACCGCAAGTATAACCAAGATGAAATAACCATTTACGCCTAAATCACGGTTTTCTAATCCTGCGACCACATAGTCAAAGATTTGCCCTTCATAACCATTTGTTTTCTCAATTTCTTTTTCTTCGTCAGAGTAGAATTTTTGAAGATAATTTGTTATTTCGCTCTTTTCAAATATCGGACTTGTAAGAGGAGACTCTGCCTTATAAATATTTTTTATCCACAAAAAGCTTTCAAGGTTATCGATATAATAATCTGCTGTCACATTTTCAGCAAGAGTTTTAATCGCTTTGTTATACTCTGTTAAGTCATTTGGAACAGTGGTTGGAGTTTCTTCTTCGTTATTTTCCTCTCCTTCCTCTGGCTTTTCCACAGGCACTTCTTCCATAGCGTATTCTTTTATTAGGTTGTATATCGTTTCATTTGAAACGCCCTCTTGCCCCTCAACGCTTGGATTGGTCGCTATGATAGTTATATTTTTATTAATTTCCTCTTCACCGTTAACATCGTTTACTATCACGGTCATTTTCATATTCTCAAAGTCAACATTGACATTGATTGTATACTCTTCGCCAGAGGCAATTAAACCCTCTACGCAATTTTTGATTTCTTCATCTTCGTTTAAAAGTAAAACATTATAATAGACTGTCTTAGTGTTTTCATAGGACTTAACAATGTTGTAATTAGAAACATTTTGAAGTCCTGTCCACAAGGTCAAGAACACGACTAATTGCAAAACCATAGCAATAAGCATAGGCAAGCAAGAAGACACCATATTAAACTGATATTTCTTATAAATTTCCTGTTGTTTCTTTTGAAGAAGAACTTTATCATGGCCATATTTTTTCTGCACAGCTTCAAGTTCTGGCTTCATTTTTTCGTTAATTTGCATGTTTTTTGTGCTGAAACGCTTATTTACAACATCGACAACAGCAAATAAAATTCTTACAATGACTGCAAGAAGAATAACGGCTAAGATATAAGAGCCCATAGCGCCTTTAAAAGCACCTAAGATACTTTCCCACATACCATGCGGTTCTGTTAGCACAATCATCAAAGTATCCATATGTTCTCTCCTTTTAAGTTTATTGGCACAGGGTCATAGCCTGATTTTTTTTGCCACGGCACGCATCTAAAAAGGCGTTTTAGTCCTAGGCTTGTTCCTTTAAAAACGCCAAATTCCTCCACACATCCTATAAAATAATTTGAACATGTAGGAGTAAAAAGGCAACTATGAGGAAGTAGTGGCGAAATTAAGTATTTATAAAAAAATACAGGAATTAAAAAAATCGTCTTATAAAGCTTTCTTTTTTTCATATTTACCAAAAAGCCTTTTCATCTCTTCTAAGAGTTCTCTATACTCTAATTTAATTGCCTCATTCCTTGCAAGCACAACATAATTTCTATAAGGCGCTATTTTTAATTCCTTTCGGCATATTTCCTTCAAACGCCTTTTAAGCAAATTGCGTTTGTTTGCCTTACCTAGTTTCTTGTTTATTGAAAAGCCTATGCGGTAATCAAAAAATTTACTTTTTACAACAAATAAGGTGAAGTTATCACTGCTTACACGTTCACCTTTCTTATAGATGTAATTAAATTCTTTGTTCTTTTTTAAGCTATGCATTTTTAGCCCGCAATTTTCTTTCTACCGCGATTTCTGCGTCTTTTCAAAACATTTCTACCGCCCTTGGTTCTCATTCTTTCACGGAAACCATGAACCTTATTTTTTTGTCTTTTCTTAGGTTGATATGTTCTTTTCATGTTCCTCTCCTTATGTGTAAATTTCTAGCAAAGAAATGCTATGAAAGTTATTATAATAAATTTTATGATATTTGTCAACTCTAAAACGCTGGAAAAATAAAAAAGGATGTCGAAATTTCGAGCAATCCTTATATTATTTAAAAATCAATAAAAACAATTTCCTTTATTTGCTAAAAAAATTATCGCTAAAATAAACAAAATGTCAAAGTTATTTTTAAATAACCATATAATTTCCTCTTGCAAGCAAAAAATTATTAAATAATATTTATATATTAATATAATATTATATATTAAATAATTATTATTATAAATTATTATTTAAATTTTTTGTATTTTGTAGCATTTATTTTAGAAATATTTTGGTTTAACAAAAACTTACCCTATCATTCGAACAGGAAGGATTAGATACAAAAATTCATCGCCTTCAACAGGCACAATAACGCAAGGATTAGCTGGACTATTAAAGCATATTTTAACAAATTCGTCTTGATTTGCTCTTAGTGACTCAATAAAATACCTAGCATTAAAGGCTATAACCAAATCTTTTCCGCTGGTGTTGGTTGGCACATTTTCTTTCACGTTACCTATCTCAGAATTTGAAGTTATGCAAAGATTTTTTTCTTTTATTTCAAATTTAACGCAATTTCCCTGCCCTACTTTCGAAAGAAGAGAAGCTCTCTCTAAGGCATCTTCAAACTGAGATTTATTAATTATGCATATCGTTTCATAGTTGGCTGAAATTATTTGCTTGTAATTGACAAAGTCGCCCTCAATAAGACGAGTGGTCAGTTTTGTTTCGCCGAAATCCACCATCAAAGTGCTTTTATCCACATAAATATTTATTAAATCTTCGCTATCGTCTAATAGTCTTGAAATTTCATCTAAGCTTCTAGCAGGAATAACAATATTCATCTTCAAATCTGAACGAATATGCTTTTTAACCTTGGCAAGACGATATCCATCGAGAGCCACCGCATTTAACTCATTTTTATCAATATCAAAAAGCACTCCTTTAAGAATTGGCCTTGAATCGTCTATGGCAACAGAAAAGCGCGTTTTATTTATTATCGTTTTCAAATCTTTTTTGCTGATAGCAAAATACTCGCTACTTTCCAACTTTTTGAAAGATGGATACTCCAAAACATTATAGCATTGTATGATACTATGGCTGTCATCATAACGAATAAGCATCTGATTTTTGTCGTTAAGTTCAAGTTCAATCATCTCATTTGTCAACTTCTTAATAAATTCGGTGATGAATTTACCTGGAACGACTGCTTCACCCTCCGCTTTAATGTTTGCTTTAATCTTTCTTTCAATGGAAAGGTCGCTATCTGTGGCACTTAGCGTCAAAGTGTCATCCTCTGCTGTAATTTTAATGCCTTCTAAAATCGGGTTGGTAACTTTATTAGAAATTGCTTTGCTGACGCTCAGAAAAGCATCTGAAAGTTCCACTCCATGACAACTTACTAACATGATATCTCCTTTATTTTTTAGTTTACAGTATTATATCATAAAATCCGCGTGTGCGCAACTAAAATAATTAAATTAATTAATTTATAGCATAATAATATTATTAATTATGGCTGTGGATATGTGTATAACTTTTCTAGTTTTTCCACATTTAGATTAAAACATTGAAGAAAAACAAGAAAACCCTCAATATTTAGTGTTTAATTAATGTGGATATTTTTGTGGATATGTGGTAAGTGTTGTCCACAAGTCCACTAAAAAGGCGGACTTTTTGGGGAAAACTTATGTGGATAAGGTAAAAAGCTGTAAAGAAGAGTTCTATTATAACAAAGTAAAAAGACAAGATAAAGAATTTATGTCAAAAAATATATAGTTTGATGTTATCCTGAGCCGTGAGTGTTAGCGAGCCTGTCGAAGGATATAAGAAAATGCAGTAAAATATATGGCCAAAAACAGGCAGTGCCTGTGTTTTAAAATATGTCATAAGATTTGACAAGATTTCTGTATATTAGTGCATAAAAATACATAGCAACAAATAAAAAAAAGAATAAAATATGTAAAAAAATAGCCAAAAATCTAAAAAAATCAAAATTTTTATAAAAAATAGCGCAGAAAAAAATAAAACCTATAAGAAATAGTCTTATAGGTTTTGAATAAAAATACATTTATAGCATGTTTTTAATGTCGCTCACTAAGTTTTGTATCTTCTTGTTTGTCTTTAACTCCTCAGTTATCTTGTCGCGCGAATGCATAATTGTGGTATGGTCACGCCCGCCAAAGATTTTACCAATATTGACAAGGGGAAGATTTAAAAGTTCGCTGATAAGGTAGATGGCAATCATTCTAGGTTCGACAACTTCTTTATTTTTCTTTTTGCCGATGATGTCTTGGTAGCCGATATTGAAATAGTCGCAAACCGTGCTTATAATCTTGTCTACATTGAGGTCGTTTTTGATTTCCTCTTTTGGTTCTTTTGTAAAGACTTCCTTTGCTTCTTCCATGGTGGCAACTTTTTTACCGTTTAAGGTTGCCAAAAAATAAACCTCGCTAAGTTTTCCTTCTAATTCTCTTATGTTTGTATCTACGCGCTCGGCGATGTAGTTGATAACTTCATCTTCGGCGTAGTATTTTTCAAGCTGACTCTTTTTATGAAGAATAGCAATCCTTGTTTCTATGTCAGGTGCTTGTATGTCATGAATAAGTCCAGAGGAAAAACGCGAACGAAGTCTGTCTTCAAGTGTTTCTATATCCTTAGGAGGACGGTCAGAACATATGATAATTTGTTTATTATTCATAATGAGTTCGTTAAAGGTGTGGAAAAATTCTTCTTGCGTTTCTTTTCCGCGTGAGATGAATTGAATGTCGTCCACCATCAATACATCAAGGTTTCGATACTTTCCTCTAAATTCCATTATGGATTTGTTTTTGGTCGGAGAATATAATGAAGCGATATAGTCATTTGTAAACTGTTCACATGTCACATACATGATTTTTAGATTTGGAGAAAATTCGTGTATATAATTTCCAATTGCGTGCAGTAGGTGTGTCTTGCCTAGACCAACACCGCCATATATAAAAAGAGGGTTATATCTCTTTCCAGGATGTTCGGCAACTGTGCGCGCTGCTGCGTAGACGAATTGGTTACTTTTGCCTACAACGAAGTTGTCGAAAGTAAATTTTTCTTTAAAAGGCGATTTTTCTTCATTTTTTGAAGTGTTTTTCTCATCAACTTTGTTATTTTTTAAATATTCCACTTCTTCGTTTTGGTCAAGTATGGTAATTTTAAAACTTTTTCCCGTCACTTCATTTGCACAATCATCAATTTTGTCTAGAAAATTTCTTAGTATTTGATTTTTTGCTGTGACTGATTGAGCTACTAAAATAAAATTTCCATTCTCATCAATTTCAAGAGGTTTGATAGTTTTTATCCAAAGCATAAAAGAAACAGATGAAATTCTAAGTTCAAGCTTTTCTAAAATTTGTTTCCATATTGTTTCTATATCTTGCATTTTACACCTCTCTTTTTGTTATTCAAGTAAATTATATCAATTTTATAACTTTTTTTCAACTTTTTTTTAAAATTTTATAACAAAAATATATATTTTTAATTTCAAGGCTTACTTAACTAAGTTTTCTAAAATTTATGAAATGATACTGCCTTATATATATGTATATATATTATATAATATATATTATATATAATATAATAGGAAAGTTATTGAAAACACTTTTATATATGTAAATTTTATGGTATAATAGTTAAGGTATGAAAGTTAACTCTTTAAAGTTAAAGAATTTTAGAAATTATGACGATTTGGAAGTGAATTTTGGTGATTCACTTAATATATTTGTTGGAAAGAATGCGCAAGGGAAGACAAATTTGCTTGAAAGTATATATTATTGTTGTATAGGTAAAAGTTTTAAATCTATAAAAGATAGAGATATCATAAAATGGAACAGAGAAGAAGCTTATATTTGTTTAGAAGCAGAAAAAAAGTATAGAACGCTTAAAGTGGAGGTAAAATTTTCTAAAAAGTCAAAAAAGACGGTTTTGGTTAACAATTTACCTATTAAAAAGATAGGAGAACTTATCGGTGAGATAAATATTGTCTTTTTTTCTCCAAATGAGTTAAAACTCGTCAAAGAAAGTCCGGAAGAAAGACGAAAATTTATGGATATAGACATATCACAAATGAACAGGCGTTATTTTTATCAACTTTCACGATATGAAAAGATATTAGGAAACAGAAATAAGCTTTTAAAAAATAGCGACAATATAAATGTTGTTAAAGAAACGGTGGATATTTGGGATAGAGCACTCATTCAGTCTGCAAAAAAGATAGCTTTTGAAAGAGATAAGTTTGTTAGGTCAATTGCTCCATACACGCAAAAGGCACAGACCTATTTAAGTGGAGGAAAGGAGGAGGTAGAACTTCGCTATATTTCTGGCTGTGGGGTCAATCTTGATGAAAAATTTGAAGAAAATTTTGACAAGCAATTAAAAAAGAATTTGGAAAAGGATTTTAAACTTGGATACACTTCGCTCGGAGTGCATCGAGATGACATAGATATATTTTTAAATGGTGTGGAAGTTAAAAACTTCGGTTCACAAGGACAACAGCGAACGGTGGCGCTTTCTTTGAAGCTTGCTGAATTAGAAAATATGTATAATGAAGTTGGGGAATATCCTATTCTTATGCTCGACGATGTGTTTAGTGAATTAGATAGTGATAGGAAAGGAAGATTGCTTAAATTTGCCAGCCGAACTCAAACATTCATCTCTACCACTGAAAATAAAAATCTAATAGGAAAAGAATTTTTAATTTCTGACGGAAAAATTATAAAAATTAAATAAATTTTAAAATAAAACTAAAAATAAACACAAAAATATTAAAAAGAAGAAAAAATTAATAAAAAATTAATTAAAAATAATAAAAAATGCGTTTTTTATTATTTTTTTGATATATTTTTATTTTTTTATAAATTTTAGAGTAAAAAATATAATTATTAAATTTGCTTATTATAGAGAAAACTTCCATTTATTTGTCAATACTAACTTCTTGCAAAATATTAAAAAAGATGATATAATAAACATATGGATAGTATTGTTTCAATTTCTACCCCTCTTGGCACGGGAGCAATAAGTATTGTTAGAATGAGCGGTAAAGACAGTTTGGGCATAGCGCTTAAATTTTTTCATACAAAACAAAAGGAAATTAAACCTAGATATATGCACTTTGGTAAATTGGAAATTGAAAATAATGTGTTTGAAGAGTGTTTGATGGTATATTTTAAAGCTCCTTTTTCTTATACGGGAGAAGATATTGTGGAATTTCAAATTCATGGCGGAGTTTTGCTTGCACAAAAAGTTTTAGAAGTTTGCTTAAAATATGGGTGTCATATGGCGGAGCCTGGAGAATTTTCAAAGCGTGCTTTTTTAAATGGAAAAATCACCTTGGACAAGGCAGAAGCGATTATTGGAGAGATAAATGCTGAGAGTGAAGCTGAACTTAATTCCTCACTGCAAATCACAAATGGAAAATTGGCAGAGAAAGTTAAAAATGAGCAAGAAAAATTAACTGAACTTTTGGCAGAAATAGAGGTGTCTTTCGATTACCCTGAATACGATTATGAAGAAATTGTCAAAGAAAAAATATTTGATGTAATCGGCAAAATACGCAAAATTAATAAGGAAATTATTGAAAATTCAAAGGGTGCAATATACTTAAAAAATGGTATAAATGTGGCAATTGTTGGCAGGGCAAATGTTGGGAAAAGCTCTGTTTTAAATGCGTTACTTGGAGAGGAGCGCGCCATCGTCACAGACATCGAGGGAACGACAAGAGATAGCCTAAAAGAAAGTTTTATGCATAAGGGGATTAAAATCAATCTTATAGATACTGCGGGTATCAGAGAAACTCAAGACGTCGTGGAAAAATTAGGTATTGAAAGAAGTTTGTCGTCAATAGACTGGGCAGATTTAGTGCTTTTCGTGCGAGATGGAAGCGTGCAGGAAACTGAGGAAGATTTGAAACTTGAAAAGAAGATTAATGGCAAAGTTGTTATAAATCTCATAAACAAGTCGGACAAACCGCGTAAAATAAAACATAAAGAAAATGAACTTGAAATCTCTGCGCTCACAATGAAAAACATAGAAGTTTTAAAAGATAAAATAGTAGAGGAGATTATTGGAAAAGGAATAGACACAAATGCGCTTGTGCTTACCAATGAAAGACAATTAAACATTTTAAACAAGTGTGACGAATGGATGCAGAAGATTTTGAATGCCAAAGATTTGTCTGTCGATGTCATTGCTATGCTGGTGAAAAATTTATGGAATGAACTTGGAAAAATTACCGGAAATACGGAAAATGAGGATATAATTACCCTCATCTTTTCAAAGTTTTGCTTGGGGAAATGATATGGAAAAGTTTGACGCTATTGTTATAGGTGCTGGTCATGCTGGGTGCGAAGCTGGGCTTGCTCTTGCACGAATGGGAAACAAAACACTTTTATTGACGATAAGTTTAGATGCTGTCGCTTTTTTGGCATGCAATCCTTCTATTGGTGGAACAGCAAAAGGTCAGTTAGTGAGTGAGATTGACGCGCTCGGTGGTGAAATGGGAATTATTGCCGATAAGACGGCGTTGCAGATAAGAATGCTAAATCGCGGGAAAGGTCCAGCGGTTCAAAGTTTGCGTGTGCAGGCGGATAAAAATGCGTATCACATGGAAATGAAAAAAGCGCTTGAAAAGGAAAAGAATTTAACGCTAAGACAAGGCGAGGTGGTTGATATTTCGCTTGACGGAGAAAACAAAATTATCACCACAAAGGTAGGTTTAAAATATGAGGCAAAAGCGGTTGTGCTTGCAACAGGAGTCTATCTTGAAAGCGAGATCATTATCGGCAAGACGAGAGAAAAGACAGGTCCTAATGGCTTTAAAAATAGCCAAGGTTTGTCTTCATCGCTTCAAAAACTAGGACTAGAACTTATGCGATTTAAGACAGGAACGCCTGTGAGGGTGCATAGGCGCAGTGTCGATTTTTCTAAAATGGAGGAGCAGGTAGGAGATGATGTTTGTGGCTTTTCCTATCTAACAAAGGGAAAAATTGAGAACAAAGAAAAATGCTATCTCACTTATACCACCTCAAAAACACATGAAATAATAAGAGATAACCTTGATAAAGCGCCGGCGATTTCTGGTGAAATAGTGGGCGTGGGTCCGAGATATTGCCCGTCAATTGAAACAAAAGTTGTCAGATTTGCAGACAAAGACAGGCATCAACTTTTCTTAGAGCCAGAGGCAGAAAACACAGACGAGATGTATCTTCAAGGTTTTTCTACTTCTATGCCAGCCGATATTCAAAAAGAAATGGTGGAGAGTGTTATAGGTCTTGAAAATGCAGAGATTATGCGCGATGCCTACGCTATCGAATATGATTGCATAAATCCAACAGAACTTAATCCAACGCTTGAACTTAAAAAAATAAAAGGCTTGTTTTTTGCCGGTCAAATAAATGGAACAAGTGGATATGAAGAGGCGGGCGCGCAGGGTATTGTGGCGGGTATAAATGCCGGGCTTTACCTTCAAGGCAAGGAGATGTTGGTGCTAAAAAGAAGCGACGCATATATCGGCGTGTTAATTGATGATATTGTCACAAAAGGCACAAATGAGCCGTATCGAATGATGACGAGTCGGGCGGAATATCGCTTAAAGCTTAGGCAAGATAATGCAGATTTAAGGCTCACCGAAATAGGAAGACGCGTAGGGCTTGTCAGCGATGAAAGGTATAACATTTTTCTGGAAAAGAAGAGAAAAATGAAGGAGATTGAAGACAAGTTATCTACAAAGGTTAAGCTGGACGATAGGCTTGTAGAATTTTATAAAAACCACAACGAAAGCGTGCCAAAAGAGAGTGTTAGATACAAAGATATATTGAAAAGGGTGAATATTGATATATTTGATATAAAGGATTATTTCGGCGAATTTCAAAATTATGACAATGACATCTTAGAAAAGGTCAATATTAATATTAAATACGAGGGGTATCTAAAACAGCAAGAAGAAGATATTGAAAAGGCGCTATTGAGCGAAAAAATATTAATTCCAGAGGATTTTGACTATCTAAGTATTAAAGGATTGAGGCAGGAGGCGAAAGAAAAACTTATGAAAATTAGACCTTTGAATATCGGGCAAGCTTCAAGAATTTCCGGCGTTTCTCCCGCAGATATTTCTGTGTTGTCAATATATGTTAAAAAGGCAAAGAAGGGGTAGAAAATGGAAATAAAAGAGATATTTGAAAAACACAAAATCGTCTTATCTGAAGAACAAGAAAGGCAGTTTTTGAAATACTATGATTTTCTTGTAAGCGAAAATCAAAAATATAATCTAACCGCGATCACCTCAAAAGAAGAAGTTTTTTACAAGCATTTTTTAGATAGTGTTTTGCCCGAAAGCGAAATTACAGAAAACGCAAAAATCATAGATATAGGAAGTGGGGCGGGCTTCCCTGCTGTTCCGTTAAAAATTGTTCGTTCTGACCTTAAATTTACTTTGGTGGACAGTTTAAATAAAAGAGTTAATTTTTTAAATGAACTTTTTATATTGCTTAATCTTGGTGATATAAAAGCAGTGCATGCACGAGCAGAAGATTTCATTAAAGAGAATAGAGAAAGTTATGATTTTGCGGTTGCGCGGGCGGTAGCTCCTTTAAACACATTGCTTGAATATATGGTTCCCTATTTAAAGGTGGGCGGTAGGTGTTTAATTTATAAATCGCAAAAACTAGAAGAAGAAATTGTTGAAGCAAAAAAAGCTATGGAAATATTATCTGTCAAAATAGTAAAAGTTTTGGAATATGAGCTTGGTGACGCTTCTAGAAAGATTTTGATTGTTGAAAAGACAGAAAAGACCAATGAAAAATATCCTCGTGGAAAAAACTTGCCTAAATTAAAACCTTTATAACTTTTCGATTTATAAAAATAACAAAAACATATAAAAAAACTAAAAATAATATAAAAAAAATAAAAATTACGCGATATTAGAATTTTAATAGCATAAAATTTTAATTTATTCATTAATTTTCTTTATTTTTTTTGAAGTTTAATGTATAATTAGGTAAAAGGAAGATACTATGGGAAAAATTATAGCTTTTGCAAATCAAAAAGGTGGTGTAGGAAAAACGACAACTTGCGTCAACGTGGCTGCTTATATGGCTATGATGGGCAAAAAGATTTTGATTCTTGACTTGGACCCACAAGGGAACGCAACAAGCGGTGTTGGCATACGCAAGGCGAAAGATTTAAAGACGATTTATGACTTGATAGATGGAGAGGGTTCCTTTGATGAGGTTATAAAGCCGACTATCGTAGACAACCTCTTTATAATCCCTTCGACTGTCGACTTGGCTGGCGCTGAGGTAGAATTAATCCAAATACCACAAAGAGAGAAAATAATTAAGAACTTGCTGTCTGAAATAAAAGATAGTTATGATTTTATCTTAATTGACTGTCCGCCATCGCTAGGGCTTATCACTGTCAACGCTTTAACCGCAACCGACAGTGTTATTATACCTATTCAATGTGAATTCTTTGCACTTGAGGGCTTAACACAGCTTATGAACACAATAAAGCTTGTAAAGGAATATCTCAATCCTGATATCGACATTGAGGGCGTTGTTATGACTATGAAGGATAAAAGATATAATTTAACAAATCAGGTAAGTAACGAGATTATTAAGTTTTTCAGCAAAAAAGTTTATGTCACAACTATTCCTAGAAATGTCAGATTGGCGGAAGCGCCAAGTCATGGCTTGCCTGTGGCACTGTATGATGCTAATTCTAAGGGTGCCGAGGCGTATCTAAGTTTGGCTGAGGAAATATTAAAAAGAAGCGGAACGCCTTTTAAAAGAATTTCTAAAACGAGAAAAATAAGGTTTTCGGAGGATTAAAATATGATAAATAACAAAAAGGGATTAGGTCGAGGGTTAGATGCGTTATTTGGTGTATATAAAGACGAAAGTTATAATAATATAACTACCAAAACGCCAGAGAAAAAAGATGTGGCGCCAAAAAGTGGCGGAGTGACAGAGATAGAAATAGGAAAGATAAAACCAAATCCAAATCAGCCTAGAAAAAACTTTGACGCCGAAGCTTTAAACGAACTAGCCTCATCAATTAAGATGCATGGCATCGTTCAGCCGATAGTGGTTAATGATATGGGCGATGGCTCATACATGATAATTGCCGGCGAACGAAGATGGCGTGCTGCGAATATATGTGGATTAAAGACAGTTCCTGCAGTTGTAAGAAATTATACCGATAAGCAAGTTAAAGAAATAAGTATTATAGAAAACTTACAGCGTGAAGATTTAAATCCGATAGAAGCAGCTAAGGCGATAAAGGAATTGATGGATGAATATGGATTAACGCAAGAGGTTGTTGCTGATAGAATTGGGAAAAGTCGTTCTAGCATTGCTAACACACTTAGATTGTTGTCTTTGTATCCTGATGTTCTTAAAATGGTGGAAGATGGAAAGTTGTCAGCTGGTCATGCGAGATGCTTAGTGGTAATAGAAGATAAAAATCAGCAGATAAAACTTGCACAGTTGACTATAAACAAAAATCTAAGCGTTAGAGAGCTAGAAAAGGCGGTTAAAAACTTGGAAAGTCCGCAAAAGCGTCATATAGTTATGGCGGAGCAGTCGTTAGAACTGAAAGAGCTAATAATTCAAATGCAAAAGACATTTGCAACAAAGGTGAGTGCGATAGGAAATGATAACAAGGGAAGAATATATATTGACTATTATACAAGAGATGATTTAGATAGAATTGCAGAACTTCTTGAATTGCTTAATAAGAAAGAAATGACATTACAAGATTTACAAAACTATAATAAAAGACATCAATAGTTAAAAAAAGAGATTGTGCTTAAAAACAATCTCTTTTATTTTTTCGTATAATACAATAGGAATTACCACGCGTATATTGAGTTTGTGCAAAGAGAGTGATTTAAACCAATGTAATTAAAAATTTCAGCAATATAATGTAGTAAATAATGTAAAAGTGTGTATTATGTGTTTATTATATGTTTTTAATTGTTTCACGTGAAACAATTAAAAATTATTGTAAATACGAATATAAATTGGCAAGGCTTATATTTAATGTATTAACGCGAGAGGCTGATATGTTCTATTGTTTTGTTCATTTGCTAACATAAGAGTAATATAATAATCGAACCCTTTATATATTAGAGTTAAAGAAATTGTTTCACGTGAAACAATTTGTGGTCAAATGGTAATAACTTAGTTTGTTTATAATTTATATTAACGGTCAATATAGGCAAAAGCTGGGTTGATATTAATGTATATGTAATATACGCAAATTTGATACATTTGATGTCATGGTTTGCTTTGGCAACATAAAAATTGTTTCACGTGAAACAATTTTTACATTTGTAATTGATTAAAGGATTTGGTTACACATATATTATAAATCAAATCGTATTAAAGAAAGACTTTGAAATGCTTTTTATGATAATGTTATAATTTCTTTATATGGTATGCTGGCTTTAAGTCATATCAAAATGTTTCACGTGAAACATTTTGATGAAAAGCGTTAGAAGTGTTTGTAATAATAAGTCTATATGCTCTTCAAAAAAAGCCATTTTATACCAAAGATGTTTAGCAATGTAAATTATAATATAAACACAATATGATTATCTTTATTAAATTGGCAAAAGTAGTCTGGTCCAAATTTTGAATTTAGATTTTTTATACAGAGACCGTTAAATATTTGACTTTGATACTTGCTTTGTGGTATTATAATTATGGAGGTAAACATGAAAGAGTTAAAAGGAACAAAAACAGAAAAGAATTTAATGGAGGCATTTGCTGGCGAAAGTCAAGCTAGAAATAAATACACTTTCTATGCTTCAAAAGCAAAAAAAGAAGGCTATGAGCAAATTGCTGCTATATTTACAGAAACAGCAGACAATGAAAAGGAACATGCTAAGTTATGGTTTAAGGAATTACATGGAGGAGATGTTCCTGATACATTAAGTAATCTATTAGATGCAGCTGCTGGTGAGAATGGTGAATGGACTGAGATGTATAAAAGAATGGCTGAGGAAGCTCGTCAAGAGGGCTTTGTTGCCATTGCAGCTAAATTTGAAGGCGTGGCTCAAATAGAAAAAAGACATGAAGAGAGATATAGAAAACTTGCAGACCTAGTTAAAAATAAAACCGTTTTCAAAAAGACTGATAAGAAGATTTGGGTATGTAGAAATTGCGGACATGTATATGTTGGCAATGAGGCTCCAAAGGTTTGTCCTGTATGCAATCACCCACAAGCTTTCTTTGAAGTATTAGTGGAAGAATTTTAATAGAAACTTTGTAGATAAATAAAAGATGGGCTAACTTGGTCTGTCTTTTATTTTTTATATTTCAAGTTTTATTAAGTTATGTTTACATAATTAAAGTCTAAATTTAAGCGAGATATGGTGGTTTTTTGTGCAATATTAAAGTTATGTTATAATAACTATATAACACAACTAACAGTCATGCTATTTTGCTATTTTATACAATAAGAAAGAGGGTTTAATTTGTTATGTTGTCAATTATGACAAAAAAAGTCATGCAAAAACATTGACAAAAATTTATAATAATGTTATACTTAAATAGTCGATTTGGAGAGTTACTCAAGAGGTCGAAGAGGCTCCCCTGCTAAGGGAGTAGTACTGTAACAGGTAGCGAGGGTTCGAATCCCTCACTCTCCGCCAATTGTGAGCAATCCGAACCCTTTGGGTTTGATTGCTCCTTTTTATTTTCTATATATTCAATTTCTTGTGATATATCTGGCTTTTCACTTAATTTTAATTGCTTGCTTTTATCACTTGTTATATTAAAGTAAATTTCGCAATGGTCATCATATAAAACAACTCTATTTACAAACATATCAATCAGTCTTTGTTTTGCATTTTCAAGAGAATAATCTAAATCTTTAAAAGACTTCAAATATTCATATATAAGTTCTTCACTTAATGGTTTGATTGTTAGCATTTGTCTGCTAGCAATTTTTTCTTTTATTTCTCGTATTCTTATTTCAAGTTCTTTCATTCTATCGTTTGTTGTGTCGTTAAAAATTCCATTTTCAAGAGCAGTTAAAATGTTCTTCAATTTTTTGTTATTGTCTTGAAGTTCTTTATTTAGACTTTCTAAAATTGTATCTTTTTCAATGCTTTTGTTATATGTATCAGCCAATACTTTACTTATACTTTTTAAGTTTGTATGTTGCATAAATTCCTGTGTTGCAGACAAAACTATTTCTTCTATATAATTTTTAGAAACAGATTTCTTGTCACATTTAGATTTATTCTTCTTTTTTGTAAAGCATTTGTAATAATTGTAAATTGTGCCAAGTTTGCCTTTACCACTATCTCCAGTCATTAAACTACCACATTTGCCACAAATTAACTTGCCACTTAAAAGATAATTAACTTCTGTTTTATGATGAGCAGAAGTCCTTTTTGAAATCTTTAATTTTTCATTTACTTCATCAAAAAGTTGTTCACTTATTATTGCAGGAAAAATATTTGTGTAAACAGTATTGTCTGCATATACGCAACCTTTGTAGTTTTCATTTCTTAATATTCTTGAAACAGAGTTTATTGTCCAATCTTTGCCGTATGCGTTCTTTATTCCTTTGTTAGATAAAATCTTTACAATGTCTTTAATACATTTGCCACTTATGTATTCATCAAACATTAACTTAACAATGTTTGCTTGTTCTTCGTTAACACTTACTTTCTTGTTTACAACATTATATCCATAAGGTGTTCTGCCACCTGTAAAGAGTCCTTTTATTCTGCTTTCTTTTAGTCCACGCTTAACCTTTTGAGATAGTTCAACAGAATAATACTCTGCAAGTCCAACAAGCACACTATCGAGCAAAATGCCTTCTGGTGCGTCCGAAATGTTTTCTGTTGCTGAAATCAACTTAACACCATTTTTAAGTAGTATTGCACGATTAACAGAGCTGTCATACCTTGACCTTGAAAATCTATCTAACTTATATACTAAAACAAAATCAAAACCCTTATTCTTGCTGTCATAAAGCATTTGTTGAAGTGCAGGTCTTTTGTCATTTGTTCCTGTCATAGCTCTGTCAATATATTCATTAACGACAATCAAACCATTTCTTTCAGCATATTCCTTACAAACTCTAAGTTGCCCATCAATACTTTGTTCTGTTTGGCTATCACTAGAATATCTTGCATATATAACAGCTTTGTTCATAAAATTTTTCTCCTTTAATCTATATTTACCCAAATCACAGCACCCATGGGGTGTTTATATGGAATAGGATTATTATATTTTTGTGGATTTTGTAATACCCACGCATAAGTATTTTTATAAGGCAAAATATCTTGATTTACATTTATACAATGTTTGTCTTTATTAGTTTTGTATTGTTCTATATTAAGTTTAATGCTATCTACAAGTTCACACTCGCCAAATATTTGTTTGCTACTACTTTTTATTAATAATATCTTTCCACGAATCTTTGTATTCGAACTTCTTATTTCCCAAGTTTTCTTACCCGATAGAATTAAATTCAACCATTTTTCTTTAATAATTAAAGCTTTCATTACTTTTTACCATTAATAATATCAAATATATTTTTTGCTATTCTTTCTATTACAGTTACGCAAACACTATTCCCCGCTTGTTTATACAATTGTGCAGTTGATATATTAGGCAATTTAAAATCCTGTGGAAATCCTTGCAAATTAAAGCATTCTTTTGGCGTTAGCTTTCTTATTCCGTAATTCGTGATAACCAATGGCACGTTATGTCCACCTGTTCCCATATTAGCTGTTAATGTAGGGGATAGGTTACTCTTATTCTGTCTTACATATTGCCTTCTCCATTGATACAATGTATCTTGGTTATTAAATTCTTTCATAGCTTTTACTATTTTAGGATATTTTTCTTCTGTGTAATAAAATTTTTCTTCAATTTTATGGTCAAAATCTATAACATCTTTTAGTTTAGTTGTTAATGGAATTGGATTTGGAAAATAAAATCTATTAGCAAAATCTTCATTTAGGAATCCCACAATATAAATTCTTTCTCTATTTTGAGGAATATTTCCATATTCACAAGCGTTTAATACCATATATCTCACATGATACCCAATATCTTTCAATGATGATAAGATTACATTAAACGTTTTCCCATTATCATGTGCAACTAAATTCTTTACATTTTCCAAAAATACAACTTGAGGCTTTTTTTCTTGAAGTATTCTAGCAATTTCAAAAAATAAAGTACCCCTTGTATCTTCAAAACCTTTTCTGTAACCAGCGACAGAAAAAGCTTGACAGGGGAAGCCGGCAATTAAGCAATCAAAATCAGGTAAATCTTTTGCTTTTAAGTTTTTAACATCATCACAAGTTGCTTTTATATTAAAATTATTATCAAATGTTTTACAAGCATATGTGTCTATATCGTTTGCAAAAACAGTTTTAAAACCAGCGTTTTCAAAAGCAATATCTATTCCACCGACACCACAAAATAAACTGATAACTCTATTCATAAAATTTGCAGCATGCCGCTTACTATTTGATTATAATAAACGGCACACCCTTTTCCTCCTTTTGTTAATCTATTAAACTAATTCTCCTAATAGGTTTTATGTTTTTTTCCTTAATTAATTTTTTTAAAGATAATCTTGGTCTTCGACCTTGTTCTTGTTGCATTTTAAATGTTTCATTCTTCTTTGCATTTAATATAATATCATCAAGTGCAAAATCTAAACGATAAACATCTATAATGCCATCAATTTTCCCATTTGTTGCAAAATCCATAAAATATAATTCATTCCATGTAGATCTTGGTCCAAAAGATGTGCAATCGTTTGCAATAGAAGCAGACTTTACTTGAACCCCTGCTCCATTATCTAAATTGACACAATCATAAGAGTGTGCCGTATTGTTTGTTCTTACAGCATTAAAGAAAATACAGTATAATGCTTCACTAAAAACATCTGGAACATTAAGACCACGACCGCCTAAAGATGTAACTTTTTTGTTAATCTTTACCCACTCGGCAAAAATTTCTTTTAAGGTAATAAAATCTTTTTCATCGAATTTATCACCATAAATAATTTCGCCATTTTGTAATTTAACTTTAACTTTTTCCAATTTGACTTTAGGTGTGCCTAACATATTATAACATATTTATTTTAAAAAGCAGCTACTTTTGCAATATTTTTACAATTTCTTTTGCAATATTTTCAATAACTGGTACACAAACTGAATTCCCAATTTGTTTATAAGCATTATTTAAAGATATATCTTTATAAAATTTAAAGTCCTGTGGAAAGCCTTGAAATTTTAATAATTCGTAAGGAGTAAGTTTTCTAACACCATAATTATCTCTAATTACAGGAACCCTATTAGGATATGTTCCCATGTTTGCAGTTAAAGTTGGACACATATCTTTTGTATATGCAAAAACACCATTGTCTTTAATTTTGTAAATTCTATTCTTTTCCATTACTTTGCTTTTTAATAAATTAGCAAGTTTACTGTTTTGATAATAATAACATTCACTATGCTTAACATTTATATCAAAAAAACTTGTTAATTTCCTTGTTTCTGAAACCATTTGTGGATAATCAAACTTTAAACTATCTTCATAATACTTAAACGCCACAATATATATTCTATCTCTATTTTGTGGAATATCACTATAATCACAAGCATTCATAACCTTATACCTAACAACATATCCATATTGAGCAATGGAGGAAAAAACTTTATTAAAACTTTTTCCATCATCATGATTTTGTAAATTTGAAACGTTTTCCAAAAATATAACTCTTGGTTTTTTTTCTTCAAGTATTCTTTCTATCTGATAAAATAATTGCCCACGTTCGTCATTAAATCCTTTTTGCTTTCCAGCAATAGAAAATGGTTGACAAGGAAACCCTGCCGTTAATATATCTATATCTGGTATGCTACATGCATCTATGTTTTTTATATCATCTTCAACGAGATAATCATTCCCAAAATTTTCTCTATATGTTTTACAAGCAGAAGAATCGATTTCATTGGCCCATACTATTTCACATCCAGAATTTTTAAATGCTAAGCATATTCCACCAATACCCGCAAACATACTACCAACTTTAATTTTCATTAACTATTTTCCTTGATAATATCATTTATTGCAGAAATTAAATCTTGTTCATAATTTGTTAAAATATCATATATTGATTTTTGCATAAAATATTCTCTCGGACTAGATGCCGAGCGTTCTAATATAGCAAAATCTATTTTGTAAACATCATTATTTAACAAATAATTATTAAACATAGAAGATCCGTTAACCCTTATATAAATACTATTACTATTCATTTTAATAATTGTAATATTGTCAGGATTTTTTATTTTCACATTTAGTGTTTTTATGTTGGTTCTCTTTACAAATTCAGCATACCAATAATTATTGAATTTATAAATATCATTTCCTAAACTTGTCAAATACTTTGATAATTTTATATTAACCATTTCTCTTGGCTGTCTTACAAACTCTCTCAATGAAATGTCATTGTTTATATATTGAACGCTTTCTCCTTGTTTGCATTCAGTTGCTTTAGACATAAAATCTTCAGCTTTAGTTATGATTAGAACATCGACCTTTCCAATAATATCATTATCAATTTTTACTTTATTTGTTTGGGTTATTAACCCATTAGAATCTGCTTTCAAAAATGTATTATCATCCATTTTTAAGTTTTCTAAAACATTATCGTTAAACAAATCTTTATCCATAAAAGGAATTAAATAATCAATATTCAATTCAGATTGTGCAATTACTAGATATTTACCAGCATAATGTTGATCTCTTAAAGTTAACATTTTTTGTGCGGTTTTTAATGTTTTTACTTCAATTTGTGGGCAATTTGCATTAGCATTCCAACAAATTTCACCCGCTGGATTTAAGCTATAAATACAAAAAGGAATATTTTTCTTACCAACTCTTATCCCTAAAACATCTGGAGCTATACCGACTTTTTGTGGATCATACATATAAAAATCTTGTATTAATTCTATGTTTAAATTTTTATTATAATTTAGTTTAGGTTTTATATATTCATTGAAAATAATACTTTCTGGTATTGTATTTATCCATCTATCAAATATTCCACCAATGAGGTCTGCTTTGGAAGATAAAGCTCCCTGCATTGATGTTTCTTGTTTTTGAGTTAAACTGCAAATAAAATATATATTTTTTAATGCTTTTTCTCTTGTTATATCCATATGATAGTGCTCCCTATGTTGATTTCAGTATAGCATAAAAGATTAAAAAGTATCTAGTTTTTTCATGTTAATTTTAGATCTTAACATAAATTTTATAGGAAGCAGGATAAGGAATGGACTCAAAATTGTTTTTTAGGGGTTAAAAATCCTTATAAAATAAGCCTTTCTGATGATTCACCCCTAAAAAGCCAAAGTTTCACTTTTGAGTCATTTCCCCTTATTAGACCAAGTGGGATACCCACTTGTCTTTTTTTGTCAAAAATATAGCAATATTATAAGAAAAATGTTATAATAATTATGGACTTTAAATAGTCCAAGTGTTTTTCGGTGTTATTCGCTTTTTAGTAAGTAATTATGAGAAAAACGAATAACAATCAATGTTTTATTGATTGTAAAGATATAGATGAAAACACTGCTGTTTTTGATTTTAATTCAAACGAACTAAAATTAGGCAAAGTCAATTTAAACTCAAAGCAGATAGAAAAAATATCTTTTCTTCTTGCTCATGATTTGAAAACCTTTGCCGAAACAAACGGCAACATTTCAAACCTATCAGCAAATGCAGTTTATACTCATTTGCAAAACAATCAATAAAACAAAACGAGAAGAAGTTGAAATATACTTCTTCTTTTTTATATAGTATTGAAAAATTTTTATAAATATGTTATAATTTATTATGTTAAAAACATTAGGAGAAAATTATGGGAACAGTAGATGAATATTTAAGAGATTTGTTAAACAGAAAATCAAATAATTATCAATACAATAATAACGAAGAACAAGCATACCGTGTTATTTGTGATTTTATTAACCAATGGAAACAACTATATAATTCAAAAAATTATTATTGGAGCAATGGTATAACAATCGAAACAATGAAATCAGGATCGAAAGCAAAAGGAGATGCTATCAAAGGTAAGTCAGATGTTGATATTTTTGTATCAATTACAGACTCCAATAATCAACATACTGTAAAAGAATATTATGAAGACTTATATTCGTTTTTAAAACCACAATTTGCCACAAATTCACTACGTAAGCAAAATGTATCTATCGGAATTAGTTATAATGGGTGCAGTATTGATGTTACACCAGGGAAAAGGGTCAATCACTCTACATATGTAAATTATCAATACTATAATGACCATAATATTTATTCAAGAAAAAATGATAGCAATACATTAACAAACATCCAATTGCACATAGACATGGTAAGAAATAGTGGATTAACAAATGAAATGATGATTTTAAAAATTTGGAGAGATTGTCATAACCTTGAATTGCCATCTATCGCAATTGAAATTATAACCTGTGAAGTCTTGAAATATCAAAAAACTTCATCTCTTTATAATAATGTAAAAAAAGTTTTTGAATCTTTAAGAGATACTATATTGACTAGAAAAATTATCGATCCTGCTAACAGTAATAATAATATTGCAGACACACTGACAAATTTAGAAAAAGAAATTATAAGGAAAACAGCAATTGACTCTTTAAGTTACGACTATGGCGATAGTGTAAATATGAGTAAAATTGTGTGGTAAAAACAAATGAATAAAGTTGACATTAAAGAATTATTTAAATTAAAACAGAAACAAATGCTAGCAAGCTTTGGATTAAATGATGGTTTTGAGCATGCTCCGACAAAAGGAGATGCAACTGAAGAAGAATGGAGAAAATGGTTTAATAATAATTTCCCTAAAAGATACTGTGCTGAAAAGGCTTTTGTTATAGATTGCGAAGGAAATTGTAGTGAACAAATGGATATAGTTATATACGATACTCACTTTTCGCCCAAAATTTTTGAAAATAACGGGCAAAAATATATTCCTGCAGAAAGTGTTTATGCTGTATTTGAGGTAAAACAAGATTTAAGTAAAGAACAATTAGAATATTGTCAAAAGAAAGTTAGTAGTGTAAAATCTCTCATTAGAACTTCGGCACCAATTAACACAATAAGAGGATATGAACCTGGAAGACCTGCACCTACAATTATTGGTGGACTTTTAACTTATAGAAGTGCTTGGGTAGAAAATAATATTGAGAAAAATCTAAAACAATATATTTCAGAAATTACAACTTCTAAAAATGAAGAAATTGATTTTATTTGTTGCTTATCATGTTATGCCTGCGAAATAAAACACAATGCAGAGACTTCGATATTCCATAATCAAACAGTATACTTATCAAATTTTAACATAATAACAGATAAAGAAAACTCTCCGTTAATATTTACTTATTTTAAATTATTAAGGATGTTGCAGGACTTAGGAAATGTCCCAGCCATAGAATACAGTAAATATGGCATTAATGGAATAGACCCTAAAATTTTAAAATAATTCTTAAATAATTATCTCCAATATATATTTTGGTGTTAGGATTGGTTGTCGGTCTTCCCGCCATATTTATTTTTTTGTATCAAATTTCATTTGGTGCATTTTTTTAAAAGGAAATTCATGAAACCGCTGAATAAAGCAGAAGATGTTGAAAATTTTAAACTATATGGTCCTCTAACGCAGCCTTTTTTAGCCAAAGATTTTATATATGACAAGGTTATAGCTGGGCTTAAAGATAAGCAAAAAGAAGTGAACAGCGGACGCTTTTTGGACAGCTTGCTTTTGTGGATAAAGAAAGAAGTTGTGTATTCGCAGGAAGAAGATATACAAATATTAAAATTTATGCGAACAGCAAAAGAAATCTGGGAAAGCAAAAAGTCTAGTGGTTGCACTGATTATGCAATTTTGTATGCAACATTTGCTAGAACGCTTGGTATATCTACGACAGTTTTGCATACCGCAGAATACAATTGGTTGAAAAGGTTGAAGAATGGAGAGGATAGTTGGATGCATTTTGGACATACCTTTTGCGAGTGTTATTTTAATAGCGAATGGGTTCTGATTGACCCAACAAGCGGGTATATTGCAAGGACATATAATTCTGAGAAATTAGATTTGCCTTACAAAATTGCCGGGAAAAATGTTTATATACCATACTTCCGTGGACCAGACATGGGAGCGAAGCAAAATGTTGATGAGCATAATAAAAAAATGGATGAATTGTGCAAGGTATTAGAGTTGTAAAAATATAGCTAAGTTCTTTCTAATTTATTGAGAAATACAAAAGTTTTAACCTTGGGAAGAGCTGGTAATTGGCTGTTAAGTCAACGAAAGATATTTATAGGAAATCAATTTTATTTTTAAAAATAATTTCAAAAACTGATTTTTATCAGTTTTTTTGTTATTTAATTAATGTTATTTAATTATTTTTTTTGATAAATTTTAAAAGTTATAATTTTTAATTATTTTCTGTCGGTTAAATTAATTTTTAAAATAATTTTTCTATAATTCTTAAACATTTATTTGCTTTTAAATAAGGAATGAAAAAATTTTAACAAATTTAATTTTTAAAATTGTTTTTTATAAGCAAAATTTTGTTTTCATTATTTTTATTTTAAATTGTTTTATTAATGTAAAAATTCATTTTTTAATTATAATAAAAATTATTTTTTAATTTATTTTTAAAGACATAAATCTAAAAGCATCATTATTATGAAGCCTATCATAAATGCCCATGTGCCTATGGTTGTTTTTTCGTTTATATGTAGTTCAGGCAAAAGCTCTTCGACGACCACATATATCATAGCACCAGCGGAAAAAGATAGTAGCCATGGCATTAGAAAGGTGAGCTGACTTGCTAAAAAGAAGCCTAGTATGGCAAAGATAGGTTCGACGATACCGCTAGCTGTGCCGTATAAAAAGGCCTTATGCTTATTGTTGAGGGTCTTGTGCATAGGCAAGGCAACAGCTAACCCCTCGGGGAAATTTTGTAAAGCAATTCCAAGGGCGATAAGAAAAGCGGAAAACATCGGGCTGTTGGTGGCAAATGCGGAACCAAAAGCGAAACCTACGGCAAGACCTTCGGGTATGTTGTGAACTGTCACGGCGGTAAAAAGTTTAAAGGCTTTATTTTTTCCTTCGTCTTTTTTTAAATTGCTGAAATGACCCGTTATCTTATCAAGAAGCACCATAAACATCCCGCCAAGTAAAAAACCTACTGCAACGGGGAGAATGAAAAGGTCTTGATATTGTTCTTCTGAATATTCAATAGACGGAATAAGTAGCGACCAAATAGAAGCGGAAAGCATTATGCCAGAGGCAAAGCCGATAGTCAGCATATTTACGAAGGTAGAGGGCTTTTTAAGGAAGTAAACGCAAAGAGCTCCTAAGGTAGTCATAATGAAAATTATACTAAATCCTAAAACAATGAAAAGTGTAGAAGACATAGCAACCTCTTTTGTGTTATCTAAATACATGCTATGTAAAATTTTGAATTAGGTTAACATAATTGTTTTTGTGAAGATTATGGAATTAAATTTGGCGAGAACAAACAATTGTCCAGATTGGATTTTTTAAACGTTTTTGTTTTTGCTTGGGAAAATGGTGTTTTATATTTTAAAAATTGCAAACAAAAGAGTGGGTGACGATGTTAAAAATTTGCATTTTTTTTGCTGTTCTAAAAAGTTTTAAGGTGGCAAAACGGTGGTTGTTTTCATCAAGAAAAAAATCTAAAAAATAACCTTTTAAGTTTTAAAAATAAAACAAAAAATAAAAAAGTTAAAAAAATGCGTTAAAAATGCAAAAAAAATTGAAAAAATACCCTGTTTTTCTTCATTTTTTATAAAAATACAAGATTTTTTAATTGATTTTGGAAGATTTATTGGTGCGTAAATACGCTTAGCACTTGAGATAAATTTTTGTTAAAAACCTAAAAATGTTATGGAAAAATATCAAAAAAATATTTAATTTTTTTATGATTAAATTTGACAACAATTGCGCATATATATTATAATATTTTCAAGTAATAGAAGGTCGCGTATGCGGTCGCGGTTACAAGGAGAATGAAATGGATAAGTTTAAAAAGAAATTAAATCTTATGCTGGTTGCGGGGCTTTGCGTGTTTGCCTCTATGTTTGGCATTGGCGCGAATGTTTTGGTTGCTCAGCCAGCAACAATCACTGCAACTGTTAGTGACGAAGACGAAGTGTCGATGTCGGCAGTAACAGATGACGGCAATGTGATTTACATCACTAACGATTACTACAAAGATGGGACCTCTCAAATGGGTAGCACAAGTTTGAGTGCCTTAGGTATCACGAATGGTGATGAACTACATATCACAAACACGTTAATTGAGTTTAGTGACGCATCAGGTTTTGATAATTTGGCAGGCGTATCGCTTTTTCTCAATCACTCAATTTTTGTTTATACCGGTTCATCAACAAGCGGTATCAATATGTATGAGGGAACGCCTACAAGTTTGACTGCGAACGACTCTATCTTTTTTGCAAGCAATGGTTCTGCGGTTAACTGTCCAACGGCGACGACGCCTTCCTACGCATCATTCTACTATGATACTGCAAACGGAATAAAGGGTTATGGACCGAATAACAAAGAGGGCAACGAGGAGATAATAGAGGGCAATATTCAGCTTGGTGATCCAAAAGAGGGGGCTGATGTTGGTCTTGCATATCGCGTTGGTTTTTATGCACAAAGCGCTTATCCTATCAATCTAGAAAGCACAGAAGAGACAACTCTTTGGACTGGTGATTGGAATTTCTCCGGAGAAACGCTAGGAGAGAATAATGAAGGCTGGATGTTTTCATCCATTGAAGTGGATGCTGCTGATGGCACTCTTCAAGGCACCGCTCTTTATCCATATCCAAGAGACTATGTGCTTGAAAACTTCGACGGACATACCATAACTTTATATGCCAACCATCAACAACCAGAAGCCAAAACAGGCAAGGTTGTAATGCAAATGCCTGACACCGGCAAAATAGATTTGTCAAACAAATATATTCTTACAAGACCAGGTTATAGGCAAAAAGGTTGGAAAGTTTATCCTAGTGGAGAATTTGCAACAGAGATTTCAGTGACAAGTTCTATGTCTTTATATGCTGAGTGGGAAGTCATTCCTTATACATTAACATATAACTTCAATGGAGGAACATCCTCTTCTTCTAATACTGTTACATATAATTATGATCAAATATTTAATCTTCTTTCTTCCACGGCTGTATCAAGACCAGGTTATAATCCTGACCCTGATTTCTGGCAAGTGACAACAGCGGACGGAAACTGGACTCATAATTCTACATATACTTCGGGCGCAGAGATAAAGAATATGTATGGTAATGTAACATTGACAGCTAGATGGCAAGCTAACGACTTTACTGTTGTGTTTAACGGAAATGGTGCAACTGGCGGAACTATGGCCGATCAAGAATTCAAGTATGGAACCGCTCAAACCCTAAATACTAACCAATATGTAAAGACTGGATATAGATTTAATGGATGGAACACTGAAAGTGACGGCACAGGAACAGCATATGCTGACGGAGCAAGGGTGAGCAATATGACCACTGAGAATGAAGGTTCAGTCGTACTGTACGCTCAATGGACACCACAGATTTACACAATTACTCTTGATCATCAACAGGGTTCAAACACAATTAATACTGTATATTTGAAATATGAAACGGGCTGGTATTCGAATGAGGCAGCGACATCAGCAATAGCAAGTGTTGCTGTTCCAACAAGAACAGGCTATATATTCGGTGGTTACTATACTGATATCAACGGCGGTGGCATGCAAATTATACTTGACAGCGGTGTGTTTGCTGAAAATAGATTGACGTATACAACAAGCCACGATGTACTTTATGCAAAATGGACGCCAATCAAGGTTGAAATAACCTTTTCTCCTAATACGGTGGACAATTTGGGACATGCGCTCATTGGAACGCCAAAGATAACAGGAACAGGCACTTCAAACACCTTGACAATTGATTACGGCACAAGCGCTTTAAGTGGAACGCCAAAAGCGACGCTTGATGGTTACACTCTTCAAGGCTGGGCAACATCAGCTAATGGAACAACTTATGTTATTAATGCTAACGGAACGGTAAATGGAACATGGACGGCGTCTGGAAATAACTCTCAGATAACCGTTTATGCTATTTGGGCGCCACTTAAATATGATGTAACGCTAAATGCTAACAACGGAAGTTTCACCTCAGGCACCACAGTGGTGATAAACAATGTTACTTATGGTGCAAGCATGACGGCTTTGACAGCGGAGCAAATTCCTGAACGCCCTGGCTATGAGTTTGCCGGCTTCTATGACACCCAAGACGCCACAGGTGGAAATCACTATTTTGACGAAACCGGTGCAAACACAAAAGTTTGGGACAAGGTTGGAAACACCACACTATACGCACGCTGGACGGCTAAAACATATAGCGTGAAAATAAATATGAATATCAATCGTGCAAGCACAAGCGCGGTTTCTGTCGCTTACACCGTTACAGGCAGTGTTGGAGCAAGTCTTGGCAGTGGCGATTTAACAAACAGCACAAGCTCTGTCACTCTTTCCAATGTGGCTTTTGGACAGACTTTAAGCTTAAACTTCACCGCTCCAACAAACTACTATATTTCCAACACGTCTCTCTCTGATAATCCAAGCGATTTGTCTGCAAGTGGTAATCAAATAAGCTTTGACAAGGCGTTTACTGATGTGGATGAACTATCTGATAATACTTTAACTATAAATGTATATCTATATGAGGTATATACTATATCTTATGACCAAAATACAGGCTCTGGCGATGACATGGCAAGCACCTACAAACTCCACGGAGCAAGCGTAAACCTTAGCAAATACACCTACACAAAGACAGGCTATAACTTTGACGGCTGGAATACTGAGGCTGGTGGTTCAGGCACAGATTACGCTGACCAAGCTCCATATTCAGTCAACGCGTCCGACACCCTTTACGCTCAATGGGAGGCTAAAACATACACCGTCACATTGGACGCTAATGGCGGAACGCTTGGCAACAAAACACAGGTCACAGCAACCTTTGACAAACCATTTGAAAACATCCCAAGCACTAGCTTGCCAACACACACAGGCTACAAGTTTGCCGGCTTCTTTGACAGCAAGACAGAAGGACTTCAATATTTTAACGCTGACGGCACGGCAACTTCAAGAACTTGGACGAAAGACAGCGGTGGCACACTTTATGCTCACTGGACGAAAGAGTCATATAACATTATCTATGTTTACAACAATGGTTCAACCGAGCAGGAACTTGGTAGAAAACCATACGATGTAACGACCTCTATCATTTTAGGCGAAAACATAAATCTTGAAGGCTATGAAATCTCAGGCTGGAAGGTTAAATCGACAAGTGGCTCATGGACGGCTAACGATATATTTGACAACGGCAAAAACTTGACTGAACAATGGGGAACGGTAACTCTCTTGGCGCAAGCAAAACCACTTCTTTGTGAAATCAATTTAGACACAAATTCACCGGTAACTTCTGGCGATTGGACGGTTACTTTAACGCCTAATGACACGCAAATCTATGCTGTCTATGGCACAGCAACGCTTTATGCCAACAAGACCGATAACACCACAGGTTCAGGCTCTGGCGCAGTTAAGGCAAGTTTGAATGGCTACAACTTTCTCGGCTGGGCTTTAGACAAAAGCGCAGATAGTGCTGACGATTGCATTATTGACGCAAACGGCAACCTAAAAAGCCCTTGGATGAATGTCGGAGCTACCACTCTCTACGCGATTTGGGAGCAGGACGCTGACGGCAATGTTATCACATATAACTTTGCGGGTGGAAGTTACAACAACTCGACAAATAATCTTCCTTATAATTACAATGTAAATGCTGAGTTTAGTCTTTTGGCTGGCGATGTTGTGACAAGAACGGGTTACACGCTCACAGGCTTTGTTGCATCTAACAGCGCAAGCGGAAATTGGGGAACTTCAACTTACACACCGGGTCAAACAATTTCAGCTTTCACAAAATACGGCGCGGTGACACTCACGGCAAATTGGGAAGCAAAAGAATATGAGGTGACTTTAAACGCAAATGGTGGCGAGCTTGGTGCAACCACAACTGTGACGGCTACCTATGCTTCTCCTATGCCAACTATCGAAAGAGAAAACTTGCCAACACGCACAGGTTACACCTTTGCCGGCTTCTTTGACAAGCAGACAAACGGCACAAAATACTATAACAACGACGGCACAAGCGCAAGAAATTGGGATAAGGCAGAAGACGGTGTCATTCTCTATGCTTATTGGACGCCAAACGCAACCACAGTGACCTATGATGCAAACGCGGATGGCGCAACTGTCACAGGACTGAACTACAATGTGAAACTTACTCCTGGCAGTGGCTGGACAGAAGCGGACGACGGGCTTTGGATAAATACACAGTATGGTGTTAGTATAACTTATAATCCACAAACAAATTTATTTACATTGAATGGTGAATTTAATAGTGAAAAAAATTTGGGTTTGTCATTGGTTGTTTTAAATGAAATGAGTGGGCTTGTTGCTGGTTCGTACACTTTTGGCTATGATGTGATTGAAGGAAGCGTTGAAAATGCAGAAGGGAACCGTATCATTTCGGTAGTAACCAATTATAGCGGTGGAACATCGGGCGGATGGGTAGATACCGTATACTTTGGTAGTACGCCTTTAGAAAATTACTCTTATGAAGATGAAAGAAATATGACTGAAGAGCAATTAAATAGATATCAGTATTTATTTGCTTACATTGCACACGATCAAGGTGGAGAAAAGCCAACCTTCAACAACTACCAAATTCGCTTCTATCTTTACTACAACGCGCCGATGACCACGCAGGTTATCACGCACGATGAAAACACATATATTCCTATCGCAAAGCGCGAGGGCTATATGTTCACTGGCTGGAACACCGAGAAAGACGGCAGTGGTGACACCTATAACGCAGGAAATATCGGCGAGCTTACCGGCGGAAATGTCACTCTTTACGCTCAATGGAAAGCTAAGCGTATTCCTGTCACCTTAAATCTCAACAAAGGCTCAGCGTCAACAACGCCTGAGTGCGACTATCAAACAGTTTACATTGACTACGGCACAAAAGATGTCTATGACGCATGGGTTGGCGGAAACAAAATTGAAAGTTTGGTGCCAACAAAGGCAGGCTACACCTTTAACGGCTGGTATTATAACACGGCAAGCAATCAATACACTGGCTCTAACGGCGTTTTGACAAAGAATTGGGACATAAACTACACAAGTGGCAACTTCCCAACTCTTATCGCAAGCTGGACGGCTAAGCGTATACAAGTTATTCAAGACGCTGGCGAGGGCGAATTCTCTGACGGACAAAAACAAAAGACCGTTTATATTCAATTTGACAGCAACAAAATCTACTCAGCGTCAAGTGGCACAACCACGGCAAACTTAGAGGCTCCAACTAGAAATCTCTATGATTTTGACGGCTATTATTACGATAACGAAAACAATATCGTTGTAAATTATGACGGCAGTAAGCTTACTTTCAGCTCTTGGACAATCTATGACAAGACTGACGATGACAACTCTGTCACAATTAACGCTAAATGGAGCGTGCATGCTTATCAAATCGCCTTTAATGCCAACGGCGGTAGATTTACAACAGGCTCGGCTGACCAAAATGAATTGCCGATGTCAGCGGGAAAAGATTTTACCTTGCATGACGCAGAAAATCTAAAAAGAGAAGGCTATTCCTTCCTTGGTTGGGCGTTTGAAGAAAATGAAACAGACTCTGACAACATTCATGCGGCTGGCAAGGTGGTTCAGTCCAGCGAAGAGCCAAACAGTCTATTCTCTCAAATAGCAAATCACGCTGTAATGTATGCTATTTGGCAGGCTGACCCTTACACAGTGACCTATTCAGCAGGAGATGTTGAGGGCGTAACGCTCCCAAGTCCTGCATCCTTTAGTTATACCTTTGAATCAACAGAAGTTTTATCAAACAATGTTTCACGCGTTGGTTACACCTTTACAGGCTGGAAGCCAACAGCTGATGTTGGTCCATTATCCTCAGGTGGCTATGCTTGGGATATGGATACGGTATATCAAGCAAATACAAGCGTGCTAGGTAAATACGGCAATGTGACTCTTGTAGCACAATGGACAAATAATACTTACACCGTTACTTTTAATGGAAATGGTGCATCGAGTGGTGAAATGGATCCACAAGAATTTACCTATGATGTTCCGCAAGCACTTTCATTAAATAAATTTGAAAGAGACGGCTACACCTTCCTTGGCTGGTCAAGAGAAAGTGGGGCTAGCACTCCTACATACACTGACGAACAAGAAGTAACAAATCTATCAAGCTCAGTGAATGGCAGTGTTACCCTATATGCTGTTTGGAAGGCTAATGTATATGCCGTAACTCTTGACACAAACTATTCGCCACTTATTAATAATGGTGGCAGTCCAACATTATCTACACCTACAACAGTTTATGTGGTGTATGATTCAAATGTTATCTACTCATCGAGAACTGGCTCGACTCAGAGCGATTACGCAGTTTCTAATGTTGTAACACCAGTGATATCTAATCTTACAGGTTACACATTTAGAGGCTGGGCTCTTGATGGGCAATTAATTACGAACAATCTCGGAAGTCTAACCGCGGTTTGGAATAGATATGACGAAGAGTCATATACTTTGACTGCGCAATATGACCCGATTGAATATAATTTAACAATCAATTTTGCCGATTTTGCAGGCATTACTGCTCTTGGCGCAATGAACTCAACAAGCTTGACAGTAACAAGAAGTGATGACTCTTCTTATTCGCAAACTCTCACAAATGGCAATAGTATTGTTATCAGAAAAGATTTTGATGACGAAGAAATCACAATCACTCTGACAAGAACAGGCACGGAAAACTACTATCTTGCTCTAGGCAGTGTCCCAACCTCTGGCGGAGCTAGAAACAGCATTTCCTTCACTTGGATACCAAATAAAAACACCAGTGAAAACGCTGTTGTTAGAGAAATCTACGACATCACTTTAATAGTTAATAAAATAGAAAGCGAAGAAGAGAAAATTCACGACCAAAACGAAACTTTCTCCGCTACTCCTCCAAATGGCTATGATTTCACAGGTTGGGTTATCTCTGATGCAGGAGATTATAACGGCGAAATAATCGCAAAGGGCGAACCTTTCACTTTAAACTGCGACGCCACCCTGACCGCTCAATTCGTGGCGATTGAATATGACATCACATACAGCTTCGATGAAAGCGTGTATAAAGAAGTAGAGTATAACGGCGAAAGCCTTGCACAAAGCTCTGTGACAATCGAAGAGACATACACGGTTGAAGACAACTTAAAACTCCTTGGCAATGAAACCTTTAAACGCCATGGTTACACAATCACCGAATGGGATTTCGTAAGCGGTGTCAATCAAAGTGAGGGATGGGGCTCAACAATCTTTGGAACCGGTGTAACAGCTGGTTTCGGAACGGGCTTCTTTGGTGATGTAACTTTGAAGGCAATCTTTAGCACGGTGGGCTACACAATAACCTACGAGGCAAATGGCGGAACTTTCACAGGCGCAAGCACCGACTCTTACACTATTGAAAGTGGAGCTACACTCTTTGGTGACGCTGATATTGAAAGAACGGGCTACACGCTTGTCGGCTGGAATTATAAGGCTGAGGGAAGCGACACGGAAAACAATTGGAGCGTCAATAACGGCACGACTGTTGACTATCAGAAAGGCGAAAACGTGTCTAAAAAGTATGGAAATATCATCCTTGTCGCTGAGTGGGATGCCAATGATTACACAATCACCTATGACGCAAATCAAGGTAGATTTAACACTGAAAATGACGCAACACAAAGCTATACTTATCCAAATGCTATCAGCTTAAAAAATAGCACAAACATCATTCGTGACGGCTATGCTCTTGTTGGTTACACAATCTCAAATGACGAAGGTAACTGGAAAGAAAAATACCCTGACGGCATCAGCTTTGAGCAGGGTGCAACCTTCACAACAGTGGCAAATCTTTATGGCGATGTCACTCTCACGGCGGTATGGCAAGCATTAAAGACTAACTATGATGTTATAGTCTACATTCAAACAGCAGAAAAAGGCTATACTGAACTTGGTAGATATAGCGATAATGAAACTTATCTCGCAGGTCAAAAAGTTGACATTGAAGTCGTTAAGAATGCAATCGCAGGCGGAAAGGTCAATATAAACGGCTTTAAATATCGCGAAACAAATGGCTACACCACCAACTTAGAAGGCAACGCTTTGACTGTTGTTGGTGACGGCTCTCTTGAAATTAAAATTTACTATGACTATGTTGTCTACACGGCAACGGTAAACGCTGGCGATGGTGGTTCTTTCGCTAACGGCGGAGCTAACACCGCAACCATGTATTACAATGTTTACGGCAGAGTGGACTATGCAAACGGCGCAGTGACAAAGCAATATGAGGGCTTCACTCTTCCATCCACAACCGAAATTGAAAAAACAGGGCACACTTTGTCCAAGTTTACAGTCTCCACCACAGAGGACTTAACGCGAGGCTCTAAGTGGTTCGCGTCCACAACGCAATTACTTCCTGGCACTGTTATCTCTTCTGACGCAGATTCTGCAAACAACAGCGATAGACTTTTCGGAAATGTCACCTTGACGGCTGAGTGGAAAGTGAACACCTATACAATTCAATATAACCAAAACTACGGCACAGGCAACGCAGGTGTCAAAGGCCTTAACTACGCCATTTGTGAAGAAGATTATCACGGCACTCAAAACGGCGTGACTATCGACTATGACGCCGGCACCAATGTGTTCACGCTGGATGGCGAGATGACGGCTGGATTAACAGTAATCGACATTCAAAATGATTTTGAGGCAGGGACTTACAAAGTAGGTTACTTTATTCAAGGTGGGTCAATGGATTTGAGCCACAATGGGCTATATATTTACATTGGTAGTTCTAGAGCATTATTTGTAAATGGGTTATATCAACAAAGCCAGACAATTAGCGTGACCGAAGGTGTTCAAAACTTAAAAATTTTGTTTTCAGACAGTAGCGTAAATTATGCAACTAATTTATGCAATTTAAAAATCACATTTTATGCATATAAAACCGAAGAGGCTGTGCTAGAACAATCAATAACTTATGGCGTTCCTCAGTTTATGCCGTATGCTGAAAGAACAGGCTATCACTTTGTTGGTTGGAACACACAAGCGGACGGACAAGGAACTTATTATTCCTATGAAAATATCGATACCATAACAACCAACGATATTCTTTATGCTCAATGGGAAGTGAATAATTATGTGTTGAATTTTGATTCGGAAAACTATTTACAATATCCTTATGTAACAAAACCTTGGGCTTTTGACGCTCAGTTTGATAAATTTAATTACACCGAAGAAGTAAGAATCGAAAACAATGAACTTATCTATAAGTATACCATAGACGTTGCAACTGAAGGGCTACGGTCTGCAATTAATCTAGTTAATCCAAAAACCGAAGCAAATGAATCATATATTTGGACGGCTGATATTAGGTCAACAAATGCTCATTCGTTAAGTATAGGTGTTTCAGGAGGATTTGTTTCTGTCAGCACAATTGCGGGTGAATGGATGACGGTTACAGGCTCTTTCACCGAAGACGACACACCAGTAGAAGGGTTTTCATTTACTTCAACGCATTGGTCCACTGGCGAGGTGTTTGAGTTTAAGAATGTGTCCGTGCAGAAGGTTAGCGATATTGAGGCTGACCATGCAATCGGCAGTCGAACGGTGAGATATAACGAAAGCTATGGCACTCTTCCAACTCCAACAAAGACCGGCTACAAGTTTGAGGGCTGGTATTTGGATGACGGCACTTTTGAAAACAAGGTTGAGTCTACAACGGCAGTAGCTACGGCACAAAATCACACCCTATATTCAAAATGGACGCCAAACACTTACTATGTTCAGTTTAATCCTAATGGTCCTGAGGGTGTGACCTTGATGCCAAATCAACAATTTACTTATGACGAAGAGCCTAAGGCACTCTCTAAAAATACCTATGAATATCCTGGCTATATCTTCCGCGGTTGGGCAACAAACGAAACACTGAATGCCGAGACTTACGAAAAAAGAGTGAAATATAAGGACGGCGCAGAGGTAAAAAACTTAACTTCTGAACCAAATGGAATATTCAATCTCTATGCTGTTTGGGAACCAAGAACAGTTACAGTAACCTTTAACCTTAACGATGTTACTGACGGAACTGGCTCAACAGAAGCTACCTTCACTATTGACGCTCTTAACACGAACGCAGAGATGTTTGTTAAATTCTCAGACAAATTCTCTGAGCTTTACATCACAGACGAAAACTCTATCATCGGTATGCCTTCTGCTACGCGTGACGGCTATAAGTTTGCTGGCTGGTTCACCAATAAAACAGGTGGTGAAAATGTGACAGAAAGCACAGTGGCAGAAAACATTGTTGACCCTGACAGCTTGGCTATCGTTCTCTACGCTCGCTGGACGGCAAATCCATACACCGTAACCTATGACGGCAATGGCGGAACTGTGAATGGTGACGGATCTACAACAACCGTTCAAGGTGCTGGCGCAACCTTTGATGTAGATTACACTTATCGTCCAAATGATGGAACGAATGAAACTAACTTTGTTAAAACTGGTTATACTTTTGCTGGCTGGTCGCTCACTCCAAACGGTGCAATAGCTTACACTGCTGAGCAACTTGGCGAAAGTGGCTATACAATTCCATTTATTCATACATCTAACATCACGCTTTATGCGGTATGGACAGAACACTCATACACACTTACCTTTAACTCGAATGACAATCGTTATCCGGGAAGCGTTTCTAGTGTCATCAGCGGACAAAACGCAAGCGTTGAGCTTGATTACACAGAAGAATTTACGCTTAGAGATATCTTCAATAAGCCTGGCTATGAATTTGTCGGCTGGGTAACAGAAGCGCTTAAAGATACTGCAACAGCAGACAGCTTCAATACTGATGGCGCTGGAATTGCTGACGGCATGATTAAAGCGGGCGAGAGCGTTAAAGAGCTTACTCCAAATGACAATGGCACATACAATCTCTATGCAATTTGGCGTAGTGAACCTGTTTCCTACACTGTCAACTATATGATGCAGTCAGTGGCAGCAGCAAGAACAGGCACAACCGATAAGGAGACAAGTTACAACAGACTTGCCTTTGATGAGATAGAAGAATATGCGGGAACAAGAATAGAAGTTTCCACACTTGCAAACAAATTTAATGAAGATTATAGTCAATTTAAAGCGACTTTCAAAGAATCGACAACCTCCAACGCTGACGGAAGCTATATTGTTGCTGGTGACGGAAGCTTGGTTATCAACATCTACTTCTTGCGCGGAACATATGATGTGACAATAGATATCGGCGCTGGTATCGACACTGTGACTGTGAAGTCTAGTTACAATAATGTGGCAATTTCATTAAGTGAAAATGTTTACAAGGTTTATTACGACGAAACTATAACTCTCAGCGCAACCACAAAACCGGGCTACACCAACCCTGTGTTTAAGGACGGCGCAGATACTGTTTCCTCCATTCAAATCAAAACTGACAAGACTTTCACCGTTTCGGCAACGCCACAAGTTGTCAACTACAATGTCGAAATCTATCAACAAAATGTTGATGATAATAATTACACAAAATTCGGCGAAACTTTGCATTCAAGTGGCACCACTGACACCTTTGTTGAGTTTGTAAAGTCCACCTATGGCGTGACACTTAATGGCACTAAATTTGAATATACAGGATTTAGCTATAACGAAGATAAGACAAAAGAAGAAAATGGTGGCAATCTTGCAAATATCAAGATTGAAGGCGACGAGTCAACCACTGTTAAGCTTTACTTCGACAGACGCTCGTTCAATGTGACAATCGTTGGCGACACAGGAGTTGAGAGCTTTACAGGCAATGGCTCTCACATCTATGGCTCAACATTTGACATAACTGTTACAGAAGCAACAGGCTATGAGTTTGTTAGATGGACTGTGGAAGGCACAAAATTAGGCAACTTCAAAGAAAATGTTATGAATCAAACAGGGCTTATTATGGGCGCTGGCGATGTGACTCTTAACATTATCACACAGCTTGAAACTTACACTTTAACAATCAATGCAAATGGTGGAACATATCCAAGTGCAACAGAGATAACTCAGGACTATGGCACAACCTACACACTTCAAACTCCAACTCGTCGCGGTTATACTTTGGCTGATTGGACACTGAGCGGTGACGGCGATGGCTCAATCTCTGGTAATACAACAGACGGCTTCACTTTCACCTTTGGCGTTGGTGATAACACCTTGACCGCGGTTTGGAGCGAAAATTCTTACAATATTACTTTTGAAAATGTTTACAACTCATTCAATGTGATTGTGGCAGATAAAAATGGTGGAAATGCAAAAACTGTGACCATTCCAGCTAACGGCACAGAAGGTTCGCATTCCTACACAATCAATGTAAAATTCACTGATATTGTTGTCACCACTGACAACGGCGTTTCTACAACTCCAACAGGCGAAACCTACGCCGAACTTAAAGGCACAAATCCAACCAGAAGGGGTTATGTGTTTGGGCGAAATGCAATATATTTAGAAGAAAATATAATAGCGATCTTCACTATCACCGGAACGACAGGAGGATATAGATTTAGAAATGCACTGAATTGGGAGAGTAATGGTGCTGAAGAAATCAATGGCACTATGGCCTACGCCTTCACACAACTTGCAGATGAAACCACTGTTACTATTAGTCTTAATTGGTTGCCAATGGTTAGCGAAATCACTTTGAGTGCGGAAAAAGAGGAAGGCACTTCAACCAATATCACAGCAACACACGAAAAAGTATACGCAAACTATGACGGCTCATCTCTATACGGCTCAATCTATGAGGACGGTAGAATTCATGAGCAAGTTTCTGGCAGTGCTGTCTATCCAACAGCAGAGCGCAACGGCTACGAATTCCTCGGCTGGTTCACAAGTGAGGGCGTGCAAGTTATTTCAGCGTCGGGAAGATTACTCTCGAACGTTTCTGGCTACACCAACTCTAACGGCGGTTGGGCTAGCACGAACGATATCACTCTTTACGCTCACTGGACAGCAAATAGGTATGAAATCGAACTCAATGTCAACACAGGAACGCTTGACGGAGATAGCATTATTGATTCTTCCGTTTGGGCAGAATTTGACTCACAAAATCTTTATGTTGACCAAACATCTACAACAACTGTAAATCCTACCGCTTCTAAGGTCGGCTATACATTCAACGGTTGGAGAACAACTCAAAACGATTTAGGCACACTGTTTATAAGTGCAGAGGGAGAACTTCTCGCTCCATATAGAGCACTTACTGGCGATGAGGTATTTGCATACTTCACAGTCAATGACTATGAAATCACACTTGACTTAAATGCAAACGATGACCCTACTGCTGTGCTTTACACTGACGGCGTTCAGCTTACCGACAACAAAGTATATATCACATTCGGCACAAAGAACATCTATAACTCTATGGATACTTCTTCAAGAGTTACAGTTGCTCCTAAGGCAACACGCACCGGCTACGACTTCATCGGCTGGGCAACAAGTGCAGACGCAACCGCACTTTCTGAGTGTGCTATTAATGCAGACGGCGCGCTTATCCACAATTCCACATTCAGCAAACCTACAACTCTCTATGCAGTGTGGAGAATTGGCACATTTGTTATCACCACGGATTTAACTGACGCAAAAATAATAGATTTCAGCATTACAGGTGATGCAACTGAGCAAGAAACTGAAAATACCTATCGTGTAAACTTCGGCACAGAAGTGAGAATTGCCTTCAATAATATGCCAGGCTATTCCTTCACAGGCTTTGTAACAACTCCAAGCGGACTTGTTATCACTCCTAATGAGGGTGGTTATGAATTCACAATGCCAGCATATAGCTTTACACTTAAGATAAATTCAGACAACAACTTAATCTTAGTTAACCTTGACGCTAATGATGACACTGGTGCAACAAAGGCAGATGCTCTTACTTACAACGAAATTTACATCGGCTATGCATCAAGAGAAATCTACGCTGAGCGTGGCGAAAATCGTTGGGAAAATGTTGGCGGAACAATCGCTCCAACAGCAGACCGTGACGGTTACACCTTCCTTGGTTGGTCAACAAATGCAAATGCTACAACAGCTGACGAGTGCCTCATTAACGCTAATGGTGCATTAAATTCTGACTTCACAAATGCCACAAATGACGGAGCAATCACACTCCATGCAATCTGGCAGAAGACTGATGTTGCATACACTGTCGAATACTACTTGCAGAATATTCTTGATGACAACTATACACAAGACGCATCAAGAACAACATCGGGAACAGGTGCTGTTGATACAAATGTAACTCTCAGCACTTATCAAATTGCTATTAAAGGCTTCGCTTTTAGTAGATATGAAACAAACAACACAGATACCTCCTCACTCAATATTCGTGGTGACGGACTACTTGTTGTTAGACTTTACTACACAAGAAATTCCTACACCTTAACAATCGATAAGGACAACGGAGAAGAAAATATTAAAGTAAGTGGCAAATATCAATCCACCTATACTTTACCTACGGTTACAAAGACAGGTTATACCTTTGCTAACTGGACAAAGGAAAGCGGAGAAGGTTCAGTAAGTGGAAATACCTTCACATTTGGCGCAACCGATGCCACTGTTAAGGCTAATTGGACGGCTAAAATTATCAAAGTGACCTTAGATAAAGGCGATGGCGACAGCGTAAGCATAAGCACAATCTATGCAAAATATGACAGCGCATCGCTCTATTCTGACGAGGCTGGAAATACTCCACTCACCACTATGCCAACGGCAAGCAAAGTGGGTTATGACTTTGACGGCTTCTATCTTGATGAAACCCTTGTAATCTCAAAAACAGGGCTTGTATCAACTTGGAAATATGCTGACGAAACAACTTTGACAGCACGCTTCACAGCACATACCTATACAATCACATATCAAGATAGCTACGGCAATCCAACAATATCTAGTGACGAATACACTATTTTAGATGAAATTGAACTTGCAACCTCTGAGCGTGAAGGCTATACTTTCCTTGGTTGGAGAGTTCTAGCTGATGCGGGACTCAATCTTGACGGCTCTACTTATTCTTGGACAGCAAATGAAGAGTTCCTTGTGGCTGATGATGAAATGACAGTTTCTGCTGGCAGACACGGAGATGTTACGCTTGTAGCTATGTGGCAAGAAACTCCATACACAATCACATATAATACTGACGGTGGTGACCTTATCGAGGCTCTTCCATACGATATCTTAGACACAATTACTCTTCCTCTTCCAGAGAAAGACGGCTTTACATTCCAAGGCTGGCAAGTAACACTTTCAGGCGAAGGTAACTGGAATGAAGCTGTTCCTTATCAAAATGGAGTAGAACTTAAAGAGATGTGGGGTAATGTCACCTTGAAGGCTCTTTGGTCAGCAAGCACTGACACTCAATATAGGGTTGAAATATATTTACAGGACATCAACGGCAGTAATGCACCAAGTTATTCGACAACTCCTGACGAAACTTTCACAGAGCACGGCACAACAGGGCAAGCGCTTAACATTCGCTTGTCGTCTGACGGAAACAGCGTGCTTGTGACCGACAGCACAAGAACGGTGGAATATAACTACTTCGACGAAGGTTTCCACTTCGATGATGAAGAAAATAACACCATGAGCGCCACCATTAGCGCAAACGGAAGCACCGTGCTTAAATTCTACTTTGCAAGAAACAACGTGACGCTCACACTTAGAGCAGGCACAGGTGTTGCAAGCGTTTCGCCAAACAGCGTTGTCAACACCGTGTTTGGTGCAACTCAAAGCATAAGTGCAACGATGTCAAAGGGCTATACCTTCTCTCAATGGACGGTGGCTGGAACAACTCCAAGCACATTTACCGCCACAACAAACTCACAAAATATCGTTATGGCAAATGGCAATGTCACACTTACTGCTGTTGCCACAACAGAAAACTTCACAATCACATACATCGACAGAGACGAGACAACTTATGAAGGTTACATCGTCACTGAACCTATCACCTTGAAAGTGGTTGAACGCACAGGCTGGACCTTTATGGGTTGGCGCGTTCGCGAAAATGCTGGTGACCTTGGAAATGGCTCATATTCTTGGAAAGCAGGAGATGTATTTACTTCGGCAACAATCGACGCAGGAAAATTTGGTGATGTCACACTTGACGCTGTGTGGAAAGCTAACACCGTTTCTGTGACACTTGTCAAGAATGACGAAGTTGGCACGCTAGATCCAGCTACCACATTGCCAAACAACGGCAAAATCTATATCACATATGACACAAAAAATATCTATGCTGGCAGAACTGGAACTAACTATCCATACGCACCTAGTGGCGGAACAATTAATCCAACAATTACAAGACGCGGATATAACTTCCTTGGTTGGTCGACAGATAGAAACGCAACCACTGCTAGCGAATGCTTGATTGATGCAAGTGGTGTATTAAAGAATAATTGGACGACGAGCGCAGTGGACGGCGCAACGCTTTACGCTATCTGGCAAGCAAAAGCTATCACTTTGACGCTTACAGGCGAAAATGCAACTATTGCTGACACAGAAGTTCATGTTTACTTTGACGGAACTGTCATCTATGCAGATAGAAGTGACAATACTTTATCTTCACCTATTACAGGTGGCGTGACGGCTTCAAAGTATGGCTACAACTTCACAGGGTTTAACTATAATTCTCAAACGGTGATAAGTGCAGGCGGAACAATCAACAATGTTTGGAACTATACAGACGCAGACTGCACGTTGACCGCGCAATTCACAAAAGAACAATACACAATAACCTATGAATATATCGACTCTGAGGGTACAACTCAAACCTCGACTCAAAACTACTACACCGATGACAACATCACCTTGATGACACCAACTCGCACAGGTTACACCTTCACAAATTGGAAGGTTGCTGAAAGTGTTGGTGATATGGGCGAAGCTGGATTTGCTTGGACAGCAGGCGAAGAAATCAGTGCAGGTTCATTCTCAACAGCAGAAAGATTTGGAAATGTTAAACTTATCGCTAAATATGAGAACAACTCTTACACGCTTCACTATGACGCAAATGTGACAGGACTTATCGGCGCTGAAAATGTGCAAACCGCAGAAGATTTTGAAACAAGCGTCACTGCAAAGTATGATGTTGAAACCACAATCGCACAATATGGTTACACACTCGCTGGCTACCATATGATTGGCTGGAATACAAGAGCTGACGGCGAAGGTACAACCTACACAGCAGGACAGGAAATTGTGCTTAACCTTACAGCAACCGCTGGCGGAGAGGCTACACTTTACGCTATGTGGCAGATTGAAAGCTTCAAGCTCACTCTTACAAAAGGCACTGACGAGGGTAGCGTAAAAGGTGTTGCAAGCGTAACTGCAACAGAAACGACCGGCGTAACGGCGAACGATGACGGCACTTACACTGTTGTTTATGGCACACAGGTTACTCTCAATGTGACCTACAACAATGGTTATCAATTCCTTAGATGGGAAGGTGGCACAGTCACAGATAGCATTTTCACAATGCCAGCACAAGAAACCACTTTAACAATTGTTGCTGAACCTATCGGCTATCAACTTAACTATCAAGGAAATGAGGGAACAATCAATGGTAGTGCGACCTACCCCGTTCCTGTTGTATTCAATGAAAATGTAACACTCTTAACTAAAGAAAAGGTGACCATTTCAAGACCTGGTTACACCTTCACTGGTTGGAACACGCAAGCAGACGGGAATGGCACTCACTATGACGAAGGAGCGACATATCACTATACAACAGTTGGTAGTGTCAGCCTATTTGCTGAATGGCAAGCAAATGAATATACTGTGACCTATTATGCAAACAATGGCGCAGAAACTGAACAAACTCACCCTGACACAACAAAGGCAGTGTTTGACTCTGAATATTTCACTCTTCAAAACACTGTGACAAACTTCTCTAAGACGGGTTACCATTTTGTTGGCTGGGCAACAAGACGCACGGAAAGTGAAGCAGGTTATGTTCTCTATAACGCGGGCGATGGCTTTAAGTATGAAACTGCTGACAATATCAACCTCTATGCTCAATGGACAGCTAATCAATATACTGTTTACTACAATGCAAACGCTAATAATGAATATCACTACGGCGTGGCAGAAGGCTCAACTCCTCCAACAGTGACCTTCTATGACCAAGAATTTACGGCAAGCGCAAATGGATTTACTCTTGCTGGTTACACTTTTGACCATTGGTCAGAAAATCCTGACGACAGTGGTGCTATTTATACCGCTGGTCAAGAATATAGCAATCTTACCGATGCGTATAATGGTAGTGTAATTCTCTATGCTCAATGGACGGCACAAAAATATACAGTTACAATCCAAGACCCTAACGGAACACAAGCACAAGATAGTTTTAATGTTGTTTATGCGTCAATCTACGGAACAACATTCTTCCCAGAAGCAATCAACTATAAGAAAACAGGTTGGACTCTTCGAGGCTTCTATATTGCAGACGCTGAGGGCAATGCCTCAACAACAATGCTTATTGACGCCGAGGGTAACTTGGTTCAAACCGTCAACTACAATGACGATAAGATTGTTGAGCTTGGCAGATGGGTATATCCAAAAGACATCACGATTATCGCAGTGTATGACCCAAATCCATTCACCGTTACCTTCAATGTCAATGAAAGGCCTGACTATAAGACAGATAATGAACAGGCAAAACCATATATTCAAGGTCATGGTGCAAACGAATCAGTTGAAAAGACTGTTTACTATGACCATAGATATGACGGCGAAGACACCAACAGCGTTTACTGGCCAAGACCTATCTATGAGGGCTTCCTCTTCTATGGCTGGTCAACAAGAAACGACTACTTCATGCTCACGCTTGAACTATTCAATGAGTATACCAACAACAAATTTAGTGCTTTGCTTGGCGATAGCAGTGCATATACTTTCTCATATGTTTTAGGAATAAATGAAGATGACGACGAAACGGTAGAACAAGAAGCGATTGATTTTGTCTTTGTAAAAGTTTCGGCAATCGGAGAGAATTTTGTTCCTACTAATGGTTGCTGGGCAGATATAGAAAATATCACAGATCTATTATGGACACGCGCTGATATAAAGGGCTCAGTAGAGGGTGAAGAGGCTGACATCGTTGAAGGAAATGACATTGTTAAGCTTACAGAAGGTCAAAACCTCTATGCAATTTGGATTGGTAGAAATGATGTTCCTTACACTGTTTACTACTTACAAGAAGAAATCACACATAGAGATTTAGGTGAAGGGCATGAGATTGAAAAGACTGATGGCACAGGCGGAAATATCACTACTTATCCAAACGTTAATGAATTGTTTGTTACAGTGAACGAAGAGAGATTTGTCAACTATGACGGCAAGACATATAGAGTTCAACAGGAAGTGCCTGATGTCAATGGTATCACAGCAGACGCTGTTTTGAACTATCTTTCTACTCAGGAATATGCAGGATTTAAATATAGTGCTTACGAATTCGCAGGCGACCAGATTGACGGTAATGGTGAAACAATTATCTTTGCTTTCTATGCGCGTCAAAGCTATCAAATCACTTTGAATTCTGAAAACGGCGTTCAAAGCATGACGGCAAGTGGCACGGGCGTAACAAGAGTAGGCGAGACCAATGCTTACGATATTATGTATGGCGCGGAGGTTACAATTTCCGCAACCGTAAAAGCTGGTTACAACTTTGGTATTGACGACGCTGACCTTGTAACCTGGTTACAGAGTGCAGTTGGCTCAACGGTTACTTTAACTGACAGCTACACTCCAACAAGCGGAAAACACACCGAAATTTCCTCGACCTTTACAATGACCGCAACAAATAGAATTGACTTCACAATTTCGGCTCATGCTAACACCGACACAAAATACACAATCAAATATTACTTTGAAAAGGTGGACGGCTCTGATTATGAGCAAGATTTAGAAAACTATAAAGACAAGGTTCTTTCTGGCACAACCGACACTAATATTGATTACAGCGAACAACAAATCGAAATAAACGGCTTCTTGTTTGACCATTATGGTTCAACATCCACCACAGATACAACAGAGGGCACATCTCTCAATATTGACGGTGATGGTTCAAGAGTGATTAAACTCTATTACGATAGACGCGATGACATCAAACTCACCTTGACAACAGATATTCAAGAAGCAATCAGTGACATCTATATCACAATCGGAGGCGTTAAACAAGAGGGAACATCAAATGTAAATGTGACCTACGGCACAAGCGTAACCGTTTCAGTCACTGTTAAAAATGGTTACAGCTTTGACGGCTTCACCTCTTCTTCCTCACAGGTAGCTTCTGTGGATAAGGACGGAGCAGTAAATTCGGGAACAACCTATTCCTATACTTTCGATATGCCTTATGAAGATGTGACAATCACTGCGAATATGCTTAGAAACACAAATACATCCTTCAATATCGTATATATGTTTGAAAGGTTAGAGGTTGAAGGCTTGACAGGTAGTGCAAGATATGAAACTCTGACAGCTCATCCACAAACAACCGGAGCAGGCACAACTGATGCTCTCATCACAAGAGAACTTCTTGCAGGACAAAATAAGATTATTCAAGAAGCAGGTTATGTATACGCAAGTGTTGGTAGTATGACAAGTGACGGCACTTTGAACCCTGTATATATCTCAGGCGAAGGTAACAGCACAATCTATGTTTACTACACACGCGACACTTACACTGTGACAATCAATTATCTATATAGTGAAGCTTCTCTCAACGATGGAACAATAACAGACGCAGAAATTCATGAAAGAGTTAGATTTGGCAAAAGCGTTGTTGTGACATATCCAACCTTTGACGGCTATAACATTGTAAATGCCGAAGGTGAGGACATCGCAGAAAAAGGCGAAACAATCGTTGTGAGCGCAGTGGCTAGTGAAAACATAAGAAATATCTATTATGACCCTATCGAATATACAATCGCTTACGAAGAAAACAACGGAACAATCACAACGGCGGGCGATAGCGCTTATACCATTGAAAAGGCTATCAAATTGCCTACCATTGAAAGAGCAGGTTACACACTAGATTATTGGTATGCAACAGAGGCTGTTGAAAACTGGTCTGTGGCAGAACAATTCCGTGACACAACCATTCCAGCAGGCAAATTCGGCAATGTAACACTCAAAGCTGAATGGTCGGCGGGGAATAATAAAGTTACTTTCCAAGTTACTAACCTTAAAGTTCAAGGTGAAGGCTCTGCTACCTCTGGTAAAGAATACACTGCAACCTTATCGAAAGAGACAGGCTATCTACTTCCAACAAGCATAACGGTAAGTGTTGCTGGTAGTGTGCTTACAGCAGGCGAAACAACCTACACATATAGTAGTGAAACGGGTGTTATAACCATCGTTGGTGGTGCGGTTGTTGGTGATATTGTAATCACCGCTAACGGAGTTGCTGATAGATTTATGGTGACTATTAACCTTAATGACGTAAACTTCGGAAAAGGTAGCACAAATGCAACCGTCAATATCACAACAAAGAACGGTGTTGATGATACTCCAAGTGCTTTAAGCGTATCAGGCGGACTTATCACTCTATACGCTGTATATAACGAAGATTACTCTAAACTTTACACAAGCTATGCAGGCAATGAATATGTCAGCCTTGCTGACTTCACTGCAACAAGCGTGACAAGAGTAGGTTATGACTTTGTAAACTTCTATTCAACAAGCTATGACGCAGACAAGCTTGCGGGCGGTGCCACTCCAATAACAAGCGCAACCGACTTTGCAACGGCAGATAACGATACAACTATCTATGCTTACTACACTGCTCATGTTATCACAATAACACTTAATGCAGTCGAAGGCGCAACAGTGACAAACGAAAATGTCTATGTTAAATTCGACACTCAAACGCTTTATAGCACAAACACAAGCGGAGCTTTAAGTGGAGAAGTTAATCCAACAGCTAGTCGCGCGGGCTATACTTTTGAGGGCTTTGTAAATAATGAGGATACTTCACTCATTTCAAATGCAGGTGTGCTTCTTAACGCTTGGATAATTGATGAAGCTACAACGCTTACCGCTAAATTTGACACAATTACCTATACAATCACATATTCAGCAGGAACGGCAAGTGGTGTGACTCTTCCAAGTCCGGCAACAGTAGAATATAACATCGAAAATAGCACACTCACTCTTGGCAGTGCGACTCGTGACGGCTATACCTTCCTTGGCTGGAATGTTCAGACCGCTGACGAAGAAAGCAATTGGGCGGTAGACAACGGCGAAGAAGTGGACTATAAACAGGGTGACAAGGTTCAAGGCAAGTATGGCAATGTGACACTTGTAGCTGTGTGGGAAGCAATTCCTTACACAGTAACCTATACACTTAAAGCTGACGAAAGCTTTGCAAGTGGCTTTGAGGCTACACAAAACTATGATATTGAAAGCGAAGAAAATATTTACGGCGTGACATCAATAACAAGAGATGGCTATACTCTATCATCATTCCGTGTTATAAGTGAAAGCGCTGGCTCTTGGACAAAAGGCACAATCGTTGCTCTCGACACCGTGCTTGCTGGCAAGTGGGGAAATGTAGAGTTAGAGGCTGTTTGGACGGCTGGAAATAACACAGTTCAAGTTAATATCTCTAACGCCACACATAGCGCTCCTTCAAGCGTAACAAGTGGCGAAGTGCTTACTTTCACAATCACGCCAAACGCTGGCTATGACTTGCCAACAATAATCACTGTTAATATCAACGGCAAGGAAATCACAAACACCGAAGAGAATACTTTCTATACATACAGCACCGAAACAGGCGTTGTGACAATAAATGAAGGCGTTATCAACGGCAATGTTGTAATCACAGGCTCAGCAGTAGCAAAGAATTACAACGTCACAGTGAACGGCGTTCATGCTCTTGTTAGAGTTGGAACAGAAGGCGACTATCTAGCAAGCACAACTTACAACGCAACAACGGGAACTAACTTCACAGTTTATGCTCAGGCTGTTAAGGGTTATGAGAAAGTGACCTTTAAAGTAACCACAGGTTCAGCAACCGTTACGCCACAAGCTGAGGCAGACGGAGTGTTCAGTGCGGTTATCTCTAACTTCACAGACACATTTACTGTGACCGCAACCGCTGTTCCTAAGAATAATAGTGTTAAATTTGACCTTGAAAACTTAAATAGAGATGCGGGTGCTAACAATGTCAACACAGATGAACCATACACCGCAAAGATTAGTGCTGAAAATGGTTATAGTATTCCAAGCACGATTACAATCACAAACGGAACAGAACCGCTTGTAGCAGGTAAAGATTACACCTATAACGCTGAAACGGGCGACATTTCAATTAAGGCAAATGTCATCAACGACAATGTGACTATTGAAGCTAATGGTGTTGCTAATAAATATAAGGTGACCTTTGACCTTAATGACGCGCCTAACGGCTCAACTAAGGTTACAAGCGTGACAGTTAATGGCACCGCTCTCACAATCGCTGACGGCAAGATTGAGCTTTATGCAACCTATAAAGCAACCTATGCAACACTATATGTTCTAGGTGAAGATGGTGGTTACACTTCAATCGACTTTGAGGCATTTACAGACGCTATTTCAAGACTTGGCTATATCTTTGGTGGCTTCTATGAAGAAGAATTAGAGGTAAATGGTGATATTGAAAATGCCACACCTATCTCATCAGCGACCACGCAAGAAGTTTATGATCATAACACGATTGTCTATGGTTATTGGACGACAAATGACAATACAAGCTATAAGGTCATCCATATAATCGAAGGCTTCGGCGCTAGTGACGAAACTAATAAAGTGACTATTGAAAAGCCTGGAACCGGTGAAACTGACACATCTGTTCAGGCTGCACTCTTAACTAGCGAAGATTTTGCTGGAAAAAGATTAGATATCAACGGCTTCAACATGCCTGTTGTTCAAAATGTAACAATCAGTGCTGACGGGAACGCCACTGTGACTTATACCTACACAAGAAAGTCTTATAAACTCACATTAACCGCAGGCACAGGCGTGGCTTCTACAAGTTACACAAGCGGTAATTCTAGTGGCCTTGCAGATGGCTATGTTTACTATAACGATAGCGTGACCTTAGATGCAACTCCAGCCACAGGCTATAAGGCTCCTATCACATGGAGTAAGACGGCTGGCACAAGCACAACTCCTGACATTACTGATAATGAGTTTACCATGGTTGCAGGTGAGGCAAGTTACACCGCAACGGCAACTGCAAGCAAGTTTACAATCACCTTAAACGCAAATGACGGCGGTTACTTCGGCGAAAACTCACCTACAACAACAAGCGAAGTGACATATAACGAACTTTACGGCGACGCACTTGTTGCTCCAACTGCGAAAGACGGCTATACCTTTGTTGGCTACTTTACGACTCAGATTTTGGCTGATGGAGATATCTCCACTGCAACACCAGTTAAAGCAACAGATACTGTTAAGATAACAACAGACACAGAGTTCTTTGCATACTACACAATCAACTCTTACACATTAACTATCAAATATCAAAAGGCAGACGGCTCAGAGATTGCAACAGCTCACACTGAACAAGTTAAGTTTGGCGCAACATATACAGTTCAGTCACCAGTAAATATCAGAGGTTACACACCTCAAACTGCAACTGTTACAGGCACAATGCCAGCGGAAGACCACGAAATTATTGTTAAGTATTCACCTAAGACATACAACATCGTGCTTAACTCTAACTTCCCTACTGCTACTGGACTTCAAAATGTGACAGATACTAGCCTAACGGCAACTTATGACGCTAAATTCACATTCAAGACGCTTGCAAGCTTGATTTCTGAAAATAGTGTTTGGAATGTAGCAGGTTACACCTTCCTTGGCTGGTTTGATGATGCTACAAGTTCAAGTGCAACTCGCTATTCTGACGGTGCTTCAATTGATCCATGGAATTTCGATGGTCAAGACACCTACAACTTCTATGCTAGATGGGAAGCTCGTGGCGATGTCACATACACAGTAAACACCTATTTAATGAATACGGATGGCATTGACTATACAATGACAAGCGATCCTCGTGAGGGCTTTGCCAACAGCGAAATTCTTGTAGATTATGACGGCTCAGGCAATCCAATCATCAACAATAAGCCATACGCATTCACAGGCTTTACATTTGACGGTGAACATGAAAGCGGAACTGACTTAGATACAGAAATAATTGTTAATGCAAATGGCACAACAGTTATCAATCTCTACTACACAAGACAAAAGGCCAATGTTACAATTGTGGCTGGTGAAGGAACAACCTTGACAGGCGCAAAAAGCGGACAATACTACTTCGGCTCACAAATAACCATCAATGCTGATGTTACAAGCGGATGGGTATGGAATGGCTGGACAGTTTCTGGTGATAGTCCGTCTGATATTGTAATTGGACCAAGCGGAGATCAAGAACAGACAATCACAATTAGTCTTGGCACAGTGACAATCACTGCTAATGCAACAAGAGATATCTATCGTCTTATAATCGACCCTAATGGTGGCGTCTATGACGGCGAAGTTACGGGAGTAGACGAGACGAGCGGATTACAATATGTAGAAAGAGCATTTGAAGCTACATATACTCTATCTGCACCTACTGGCAAGACAGGCTACTCATTCACAGGCTGGACAGTAACCGCCGGCGAAGGTCAAATCGTCGGCTCGCTTGAAACAGGATTTAGCTTTAAGTTTGCTGATAGCAATGCGACTATCAAAGCTCAATGGGAAGCTAATCGTGTTCAAGTCACAATCAACGCGAATGACCTTACAGGTTCAACAAGAGCGGATTTGACTCTTAGAACAAAGAATGATACCGCTGACGGAACAACAAGCGAAGTCGAATTTAAGAACAGCAAGCTCACAGTCTATGCGGTATATGATGGAAATTATAGCAAGTTATATATTAGCGAAGATAGTGATGAGTACATCTCACTTGCTGACTTTGTGAACGAAACAAGCATAACAAGATCTGGTTATAACTTCACTAACTTTACTTTAAATGGCGAAGTCATCACAAGTGGCACTAAGTTTGCAAATATAGCTCCAATTGAGATACTTGCTAACTGGACAGCAAAAGAATTCTATCTCACAATAGTTTCAAATCCTGAGGGTAAAGTGACAGTCGCAGTTACTGACAAGACTGCCGAAACTGACGGAAGATATAAGGTGGCGTTTGATAGCTCGGTTACCTTGACAGCAACTCCAAGCGAAGGTTACACATTTACCAACTTCTCTTCAAGCGAAGTGCTTTCAACAAGCACAACTCATACCTTTAACTATACAACTGCTGGCGATATGACAATCACAGCGAATGCGACCGCTAATTCTTATAAAATCATATATAACAACAATGGCGGAACAGGAATTATAAGCGAAACAAATGCAAATTATGATGTCGCAACAGAAATCTCAACTGGTGCAGGCTTCTCTAAGACAGGCTATACATTGACCGGCTGGACTTTAACACCTAACGGCACAATAAGCGATGTTAAACCTGTCGAGAGTCTTGACAACATTTCCTCAAAGGGACTTTACAGCTTTGGCGGAAAAACTTACGCATTTAACCTTGCTCCAACCGGAGAGGTTACAATTTATGCTGTTTGGACAGCAAACACATATAGTGTGACCATCGATGAAAAAGGCGGAAGTGATATTGATGACCTTAGCGGTGTTGTTTATGACGATGTAAAGGCAATTTCAGGAACTTCAACTCGCGCTGGTTATACCTTTGGTGGCTATTCCTTAGATGATGACAACACAAGCGACGTTCAAGAAATCACCGGAGAGATGATAGGCGAATATGGCGGACTTAAAGAATACCTACTTGGCGAAAATAGAGGTAGAGGTATCTATCTATATAATGGTACTTACTATGTATTCAACTTGACTTCGGCTCTTAATGGCTCTGAAACCATATATATCGTTTGGAACGCTCATGAGGTCGACGTGACCTATGAATACTATCTTGAAACACTTGGCGGAGAGTTTAAGCTTGACAGCGACCAGGCATTCAAAGATGAAAACCTTGGAAATGCAATATATAGCACAACAGAACAACATCTAACTGGCTCGGAAGTGACAATTCCAGTTGTAACTTATAATGGCTTCACTTATGATAGAGGTCATGTGGGCGAAATTCTTTCTGCAACCGTGGACGGAAACGGCAAAACAACCCTTAAAGTTTACTACACAAGAAATACTTACACTGTGAACTATACAACTCCACAATTTGGTGTTGAAAGTGTGGCGGTTACCGGCGAAGTGACCGAAAACGGAAATACATTTAAGTATAACGAACAAGTGACAATCACATCTACCCTTAGTGAGGGCTACACATTTGGTAGGTACACCTATGGCTCAGGAGATTCTGACTTCTCAGCACAAAACCCATACACATTTAATATTAAAGAAAATATGAACTTTGATATCACAGTCAATGCTGGTGGAGCAACCTTTAAGGTAGCATACTATGCTGAGAACCTTGACGGACAAGGCTATGCACTTGTTGAAAATGTTGACAATAACAACTACTCAGCAAATGTTGACGACCTTATCACTGAAGAAGTGTTAAGAGGATTAAATGTTTCCTTTGAAATGACAGGATATCTATATGACCATATTGATGAAGGCAAGAGAATCACTGCTGACAATAGCACAGTTGTCGGAATTTACTTCAATAGAGATTACTTCACTCTCACTCTCACGCGTGTTGCTGGTGTTAATACACTTACTGCAAGCGGAACTTATGTCGGCGAGGGTGTGATAAGCGGACAATCAACCTCTTATGAAGTTAAGTTTGGTGCAGATGTCACACTTTCCTATACACTTGCAGACGGATATGCGTTCAAGAAATGGAGTTCAACACTTGTGACTAATGGCACAAGCGATCCTCTCTCTGGTACAGGCACAATTGATGAAATGCCAGCAGAAAATCTCATAATCAACCTTGAAGTCACACCTCTTCCAGCAGACTTTATAGTTGTCTTCATGTTTGAAACTTTCGCAGATGGCGTATATTCAAGGGTTGACGAACTACATCCAAAGGGCGCAACACAAACGCTTGGCGAAAAGGTTGACGGAAACTATACCGTAACCGGCGAACTAATCGACAGTATGGATGATTATATACTCAACACCTTTGAAGGCTTCACATATCACGACTTTGAGAAAAATGTGGTGGTAACAGCTGACGGAAAGGCTGAGGTAGAAGTATATTTGACAAGAAATCCTGTTACAATCAATGTGACTCTTGGCGCAGGCGTTCAAGACTTGACGCTCACTGTTAACGAAACGGCAGGAAGTGAGGACGGAGAAGCAGTTTATACATTATCGCAAAAATTTGACGCTGACGGCGAAATGGTTGTTAAATTCAATGCCGATGTTCAAATCTCTTACAACTTATTACCAGGCTATACAAACATAACATTTACGGGTGTGACAGTTTCAGGTGATGCATTTAAAGTGCCTGCAAACACCGTTAACCTTGTAGCTTCGGCTGAAACCGTTGAAACCACAATTACCTTCCATGGTGAAGGCGGAACACATGGCCTTGAAGGTGATGATAACACAACATATACTCAAACTGTTAAATATCTATCTCGCGTGACGCTCATGTCTAATGCGTTCACGAGAACGGGTTATGCTTTTGAGGGTTGGGCAACCGATGCAACTAAGGATAAACCACTCTTAGAAGATAGAGTTGTATATCATGACGGCGAAGTGTTTGAGCAATATGGAAATTATGAAAATCTTGACCTCTATGCTGTTTGGAGCAACAACACTTACACCATAACCTATAACGGCAAAGGCGGAAGCGTTGAACAAGAAGAGGGCGACCCAATAACTGAGATTGCACACGGCGTAGAAATCAGTTATGACACCGTGGTAACCTTAAAGTCGATTGACGAACTTGGCTTTAAGTTTATAGGTCGCACTTTCATCGGCTGGACAACTGACGAAAAAGGCACAACAAGTGAGGCTAGAACCGATGTTGCAAGCAAAGAAGAAATAAAAGAAAAGGGTATCTACCTTATTGACGGCATATATTATGCATACAATCTTGCATCAAATAAAGGTGACAATGTCATCCTCTATGCGGTATGGCGTGAACACACCTACACAGTAACATACAATTCTAACTACAAAAGTAAACACGCAGACGCGGAAGACGACACTTTTGGAATAGAAGATCCTTACACCTACACAGCTAAATTCAACGCACTTTCTGTTGATGCCACAGGCTTTGCTCTCACAGGTTACAGCTTTGATAGGTGGAACACTGAGCGTGACGGCTCTGGAAAATGGATAAAAGCGGGCGAAGAAGTTTGGAGTTTAACAAGCGTAGATAACGGCGAAGTTACGCTCTACGCTCAGTGGACAGCAAACGCTTACAACATTGCTTATAACGGCAATAGCGGAAGTGGAGCAATGACAGCTACTTCTGCTGTCTATGACAAGGTTGTAGAATTGTCTTCAAATGAATTTGTTAAACCTGCATATACCTTTGCTGGTTGGACGACAGTAGAAGACGGAACAACAAGCAATGCAACCTTAGTTACAGCTATTTCCGAAATCAAAACAAGCGGACTTTACTATATTGTCGGCGAAAACGGCGAGAGAACCTACTATGCTTACAATTTAACTGCCGAGGCAAATGGCACAGCCAATATCTATGCTGTTTGGACGGCAACATCCTATAACATCACATATCTTGCAAACGAAGGAACATTCGGTGCTAGCGTAGTAGGAGCAGAGGGCGAAGAATACATCTTCTCTTACACAATTGAAAACGATATTACATTCTTAACCGACATCTCACGCGAGGGCCATACACTTGTTGGTTACACGATAAGTGGTAACAGCACTTGGACGGGCGTATTCGGCGGAGAGGTGCTCTTTGAAGATTATACTGGATATACAAAAGGCACGCTCTATGGCGATGTTACTTTAGAGGCTAAGTGGCAGATTAACACTCATACGCTTACAATTAACTATGTTTATGGTGATGAAGACCATCCAAAACATGACGAGGTTATTAAATCATACACAGGAAACTTTGACTATGATGAGGAATACTCTATCACATCGCCAACAGACATCACAGGCTACTCATGCAGAGCGGAAAATGCGACAATCACTGGCAAAATGCCTGATAATGATGTTATACTTACTGTTGAATATTTTGCAAAAGAAATTACAATCACATTCAACTATATGGACAGCGTAGCATCTCCTGCAACTAAGTTTGAATATGACAGTCTTGTTGTGAGATATGACTATGCGTTCTCGACGGCAAAAACTCCTGGCGATGACGGAAAAGATGTTGGACTTGTTGATGGTAAACGCGCTGGCTATGACTTTGCTGGCTGGTGGACAACAGAGAATTATCAAGCAGGAACACAAGTTACAGCTGACTCCGTTGTAAACACCACAAACAACATCGTGTTGTTTGCTAAGTGGACGGCTAGAACAGATACATCTTACACGATTAACCTTCAATTTGAAGAACTTGACACTGAAAACTATTCAACTAATTCAGATTATGCAGAAGCAATCAACGCAGAAGGAACAACTGATGCAGTTCCAACCGAAGAGGCAATCTTAGGATATATCAACGAAAAATATCCAAATATTGTTGGCTTTACCTATGCTGATAAGTTTGACCAAACACCAATCAGCGTAAACGGAAATACTGTAATCAATGTTTACTTCGATAGAGATTATAACAGCTTGACACTTACTGCTGACAATGGCATTGAGAACTTTGACGCTGATTATGATACGACCGTTCACACTGGGGATGTTGAGTATATAAGAGGCAATAACGGCACATTGCAAGTAAGATATGGCACTACAATCGTGCTTAGCGTAACAGAGCGTGAAGGCTATGAATTTACTACCTTTGCGACAACAGGTATCGAGTCTAGTGCTATTAAAGACAACAAATTTACTATGATTGACGGCGCGGTGACAATCCATGCCGGTGCTCAGGCTAAAACTTATGAAATTCGCTATTACAGTAACTACAACTTAGAAGACGCAAATTATAAAACAGCAACAGGAACATACGCTAAAGACGAAACGCTTGCAAGGGTATCTGAGCTTGGTTTTGCAAAAGACGGCTATGGCTTCCTTGGTTGGTCGACCTCTCGCGAAGGTGGCGTAGAATATGCAGGCGGAGCAACCTTCAACATGAGCGGAACATATCAAGCTGTAGTTGAACTCTATGCAGTTTGGGAAGCAGGAGCAGTGACACTTTCCATCACAACAAGCACAGGTATCAACAGAAACAACATCTTAGTCTATGTAAATGACAGCGAAGAAGGCGTTTCGGTTGACGAGGTTGGCTCGGTTAAATATGACGATGTCATTAAAGTCGATGTCACAAATGCTGTGATGGCTGGTTATAACTTTAACAATTTCGTTGTAAACAATGAACCTCAAACAACAGAAGAAGCACAAGTTTACACCTTCAAGCTTGCAGGTGACACAACGGTAGAGATTAATGCAACTCCTAAGACAGACGCTCAGCTTAAAATAATCTATGCGACAAGAAATCTTGAAAACACCGAATTTGTAGTCGAAGACGAACAAATCATCGGTGGTCCAGATTCAGGCTTGGTAATTGCAACTGGAAGACCTATCACAGCTGAGTTTATGGTGGAACTTGGAGTTATTGACAACGAAAACGGCGATGACAGATATGAAGGCTTCTATTACACATCAATAACCAACAACTTGCAGAACGACGCAAGCACAGCCTTCACTGTTATCTACAACACCAACATCGCAGGGAGCGAAGAGGGAACTTATACGACAGTTTATATCTTGTATAGACGCTACGCAAGACTTCTTACACTCTCCACTGAGGGCGAGGGCGTTGTAAGCTTCACAGCAACAGCGGAAGGCTCTCCAAGTAACAACGTGGCTCCTCAACCTGAAGCTAATCAATATCGAGTTGCCTTTGGAACAAGCGTTCGTCTCAGCCTTGACTTAGAAGACGGCTATGAACTTGACCGCTTTGAAGTTAGCGCAATCGAGGCAGTTGGCAATGTCGAAAATCTTGCAGGCACTATCGACTTAATCGCTCAGGAAATCGAAGAAGGCGTAATTGGGTATTATAAAGATGCAGTTGCTGACGAAAATCTCCTATTCACAATAACCGAAGATGAAACGGGTTATATTCTTGAAACAATGCCAAATTACAGTGTAAGCATTAAGGCAATAACAAAGCCAATTAACTTCACTGTTCAATACCATTCTAACTATGTTGCAGAGGGCGAAGAAACGGAAAAGGTTTCTGGACTTGAAACTTGGACATACAATGTGGAAGGAACAATCAAGAATATCACTAATAGCACATTTGCAGGTTGGGCAAGAGCTGGCTATGACTTTGTCGGCTGGGCATACACTACGGAAGGCGGAGCGGTATTCACCTTTGCTGACGAAAGCGAGTTAAAACATAACTTTGACTACGAAACAATTGCAACTTACAACTTTGAAATCAATCTTTATGCAGTTTGGTCGGCTGGTGATGTTAACTACACAATTAATTACTATAAAGAAAACTTGACAACAGGCGGATATGATGCTATTGGCGAGCCTGTAACTGGAACCGGCAAAACGGGTGTAACTATAACCGTTGAAAATCCAGAAGAGAATATGCCAGAGGGTTATGCTCTAAACAGAGAGATGTCTAACTTGTCTATTGTGCTTGCTCCAACAGGAAATGTTCTCAATGTTTACTATGACCTTGTTGAAAGCGTGCTTACAGTGACCGCTAAGAGCGAAAATATCACAAATATAACTGCAACAAGCAATCAATTTGAGTTTAGTGGCAACTTTGAAGGCGAAGTTTACACAGCAAGCGTTAAGTATGGCGCAACAGTTACACTATCGGCTACCCCAGCCGAAGGCTATAAGCTCAGACCTTGGAGCGTTGTAAGCGGTGACATTAGCATCACTGAAAATGCCTTCACAATGGGCTTAGTTAATGTTGAAATTGAGATTGATGTTGAATATGAAACATACATCTTGACATTCAACGGCAATGGCGGAACATATGACAGTGGTGATGGAACTATGGTTAGCACGCCATATACACAAGAATTCTATTACACACAAATAGACAACTTAACTCAAAACAAGTATAGTTTAGAGGGCTACACCTTTGGCGGTTGGTCAATCAGCAAAGACTCCGAGCCTGAAACTTACAATGACGGCGACAGCTTTGAATATAATGTTGCAAAGAACCTTGAAGCAACTGCAATTTGGACTCCTGACAAAGACACTTCGTATAGCATAGTTGTCAGTGTTCCAAGTGCAACAGAAGATAACGTTCTTGAAGTGACCGTTCCAATGACGGGAACAACAGCAAGTGAAATTACTGAGGATGAAGCTTGGGAAGCTCTCAATGATGCTCTTGATGACCTTGGAATAACAATTCCAAACGGCGAAGACGGCTTCACATTTAATAGCTTCACAGAACAAGCTCCAACAATTGGTGCAGACGGAAAGACAGAAGTCCACGCATCATTCTCACGCAAGAACTTGTCTTACACCTTCCGCACGGCAGGCGAAGGCGTTGAAAAGATTACAGTGACCTACTATTCTGTAACCGAAAAGACGGAAAAGAGCGTGGAAGTTACAACTGACCCTGTAACAGTTCAAGACGTAGCATTTGGCGTGGATGTAACAATCACTCCAACCTTTGAAGAGGGCTATGAATATAACTTGATTACAGCTTACAAGCTTAATGAAGAAAGTGAAGAAGTTGCTGTAAGAAGCTGGAATTTTGAAGAAACCTCAAACGGAGCAATCACAACTAACTCTGGCACAGAAAGTGGCTACATTTATGAAGTAAGCGCAGAAACTGATACCTATAAGCTTATCTATCACGAAAACTTCAAAGGTAGTGAAGTTACACAAGAGGTAGATATAACCTATCTAGGTAGGGTAGCTATTGAGAGCGTATTTGCTCAAAATGGTTACACATTGACAGGCTGGGCAACAAGCGAAGACGAGCCATTAGTTAAAGTTTATGAGCCTAGCGATGTAATAGAAGTTTACGATGTGGCTGGTGACTTACATCTCTATGCTATGTGGACACCTAATACCTACACAATTAAATATAACGCATATCTTGACGAAAGCGGAACCAAGATAGACGACACTCCTGCAACCTATGACGAACCTACAAAACTCAATGCTAACACATTTGAAAGAGAAGGTTATCACTTTACAGGTTGGGCATTGTCGCAAGGTGGCAGTGCAGTTATCTCCACAGTCGAAACAGTGGAAGAAATCAAGACGAAAGATGAAAGCGGAATATACTTTGTTTCAAGTGAAAGCATGTATTATGCTTACAACTTGGCAGAGAGCGGAAGTGTTTCACTCTATCCAGCTTGGGAGATTAACACATATTCTGTAAATCTTCATATCGATGAGGACAAGACTAAGTCTATAAGCCTTGGCGAATTCGACTATGATGAGAATGTTATAATCCCTGCATTTACAGATTCTCGCTTTGCTGATTGGACGGTTGAGGGGTATGAATTTAACGGCTGGTATTATTACGACAATGAAGAAAAGATACCTCTTGATACCACAGCTAGTGAGCCACTACAACTTTCTAAACTTACAAAGGTCGATGGTGAAACAGTTGATATCTATGTTAACTGGACAGAGGGCGAAGTTGCATTCAAGATACTACTTCTATATCAACTTGTTGATTTAACCTATGACGAGAATATGCTGTCCTCTGATAATTACACAATGATTACAGAGATTGATGATGAACCACTCACAATGACATCAGGTTCAATCGTATCTCCTGAACAAATCTACAATAACTACATCCTTGAAAATGTAGAAGTTAAAGACGGATTTACATTCAATGGCAGTTTAGGCACTCAAAGTGTGGAGATTTTACCTGACGGTTCAACCACTGTTAAGCTTTACTTTGAAAGAGATAGAGTTGACCTCTATGTCGTAGTTGGAGCAGGCTTAGAAAGTGCAGGAGTTGTATATGCCGGCACGAACATCACATATGTAGGTTCAGAAGAGAATGGCGAACACTACACAGTGCTTCATGGCGACAGTGTAACTCTTACAGCCACATCTAAGGCTGGCTACAACGATGCTACCTTTACAAGTGGCGATGTTGAAATAACTAATAAAACATTCACAATGCCATTAAATGAGCAGATGAGAGTGACAGTTAACGCTTCGGCAACTCCTAAGACAGACACCATTTACACAATTGAAGTATATTTGGCAGACCAATTTGGCGTCTATGGTGATGAGGCAACCTATGAAACAGAAGGTACAGGAACAACCGATGAGGCAATTCCTACAAGCGACGCACAATCTATCATTGAAGAAGAGTTCGACTTGGCAACATATCATTATAACGAATTCAAATATGGACAAAACGCAGAAAGTGAAGATGTTACAACAATCTTAGGCGATGGCTCATCCGTTATCAAATTCTACTATTTGAGAAATGAATACAAAGTGACTTATGAAGTGACTTACGCAGACTCTATTGACGCTCTACCTGTTGGAAGCGAAGTGGTATTCGGAAAGACGGTAGAAGCAACCTTCACAATGCAAGCAGGTTACACCTTTGACAGCGTTATCGCAACGCGTAAGGTTCCTGGCGAGCAAGAGAGCGAACTTAAAGACGAAGTATTAGAAGACTTTGTAACAGCAACTCCTGTCGAAGAAGGAAGCTTAACTTACAAGATTACCTTCACAATGCCAGCGTATGAGGTTAATATCAAAATTAATACTACGGCAAACACTGACACCGCATACACAGTTGTATATCATTATGAAAAGGTTACTTTAAATAATGAATATGACGAGGGCGAAACTGTAGATAAGGAAGGCACAACAGGCACGGTTATCACCGAAGAGATGATCGGCATGGTAGACGGAACCATGGTAAGTCCAAAAGAAGGCTTTGAATATTCAAGAAACGACCTTATCGATAACACGCAAATTGCTGGCGATGGCTCAACTGTTGTAAATGTATACTTCAATAGAATTAGAAAACAGATGCAAGTATCATATACTGACGACAACATGGGACTAAGCAACTTGCAAGTTAAAGTAAATGGCGTTGTCGTTGACGGCAATGAGGCAGAAGAAGGTTCAAGCGGTGTGATTATCACAACAAGAACCTACTCAATAGCATACGGTCAATCGGTTGAAGTAAGCTTTGACCTTGCTGAGTTCTTTGAGTTTGACGGTTTTGAAGTGACGGGACTTAATAAAGCTCAAACAGAAGATGAACCTCTCAAAGTCGGCGAATATAGAGAAAACGGCACGGTTGTCAACTATGTTCATGGCTTAGAAGATGTTAAGATAAGCATCACAGTGACAGCTATTGAAGTAAATTACACAGTTAAATACTTCACACAAAATGTCGTTCCTTATGAAGAAGCAAATGATCAAGTGGTTGAAAATTACAGTGAAGAAGCTGTGTTTGAAGCAACAGGCTCTGCTCTTATTAACAACAACTTGACAGCTGACTTCATTAAACAGACATATATTGATGCAATTAGTTCACTTCCAAATTACAATGAAGAAATATTTGTCGGAATGAACATTGCTTCGTATTGGTATAAGGCAACAAACAGCAGTGAGGAAGATATTACAGGCTTCATCACGGTTGCAAGTGACGGCTCGACAGTTATCAACATCTATATCAACAGACAGATAATTGACATCAACCTTAACCTTGACGACAACTTTGCAGACACCGAAGACAACATCAAGTATGTTTACGGTGACGAAGTTACAATCAATGTCTCAACAGAACCGGGCTATGATTTTGTGGCACTTAAAGTGAACGGCACGCCTGTTGAAAGCGGTTATGAAGTTGTAGAGGGCGAGAACAATGAAGAGATTGTATCTTACTCCTTCACAATTTCCGAAGAAAATATCGTGCTTGATGAAGAAACCAAGGCATACAAGATTGATGTTGAAATGACAAGTGTTGCAGGCGAAGCAGATTACACTATCAACATCTATCTTGAAAAGATTGAGCTAAATGGAACCTCTAATGTTTATGGCGAACCTACTGCTCATACACTCAGTGGAACAACAGGAACTGCTATTAACTATGAAGACTACTTAACAGCTCCTGAGGGTTACAACTTAGTGGATGTTAAATTTGATAGCGAAGTTAACGAAGAAGATCAACCATTAATCAATGGAGATGAGTCTAGCGTTATCAATATCTACTTCAACCTTCAAGTTATCTACTTTGAAATTGAGCTTACTGAGGGTGTTGAGTCGTTCAGCGTATCATCAAGATATGGCTCTCTTCAAGACAATGGTGCTGACGGACTTGTTCATTCTTATATGGCGAAGTATGGTGAAATATTGCAAAGCTTCAATGCGGTATTCAAAGGTGGCTTCACCTATCGCGGTATAAGCTTGTCGTTTAGAGATGAAGACAACGAATGGACAGAAGGCGAAATTCAACAAGATTCGCTAACACTTAGCTCTTACAGTTACAGCGTTCCAGCAAAAGAGTTCAAGATGACCTTGATAACAGAAGCTAGCGACATTATTATCTACTATGACCCTAATGACGGAAGCGCAGGCGTTTCAGAGGAACACTTCTATGGCGACTTAGTGACGATTAGAGATACCATGTTTGAAAAAGATGGTTATACCTTCCTTGGTTGGGCATTATCTCCTGAACAAGCAGAGCTTGGCGAAGAGGGCGTTGCTTACCGGGCAGGCGAAACACTAACCATCACTAATTCAATAACGCTATATGCTGTCTGGGAGAAAGCAACTCCAAATAATTGGTGGATTTATCTTGTGATTGGACTTTGCATACTTCTTCTCATAATAATTATAATAATTATTATCATTGTTACAAGAAAGAAGAAAAACAAAGAAAAACAGAAGATGGCTGCTAAATAAAATAAAAAACACCTTTTAAATAAGGTGTTTTTTATTGTTTAGATTGATGAATATTGAAAATGTAGAGTATAGCAAAGTACAAATATTTATATTAAACTAAAAAGATGAGCAAACATTGTTCATCTTTTTTATACATCAAAATTAAAAATTTCATTTGGAGTTGTGTTTAGCAGTTTACATATTTCAATGATTTGTTGGTAATTTAGTTCAAAGACACCATTTTCAAATCTACTATATTGTTGCTGAGTCATTCGTAAAATACTTGCAACTTCTTTTTGTGTAAGTCCAAGTTCTTTTCTAGCTCTTTTTATATTTTCACCAACCATTTTTGATATATTCATATAAAAAATATATCATTTAGTGATGTAAAATATTTGACATACATCATTTAATGATGTAAAATAGTTTTGAATTTTGGAGAATTTGGGAGTTGTATATTAAAACACAACAAAGGTTGCACTAACAAAATCTGAAATATAAGGAGAAGTCACAAAGTTTATTTTCTAGACAGTTTCTTCTTCGATATTATCAAAAAGTGGGTCGTTAAAAAATTCTTTGATTGTTATGCCTATGCCTTGACAAAATTTACCAAGTGTTCTCGTGGAGCAAAACACATCTTTTGAGTTTAGGTAAGAGCTTAAAGTTGAAGTGGTCATAAAGCTCTTATCACAAATCTTGTTTACCGATATATTCTTAGATTTTATTAAATTAATCATCCTTAGTCTTATAGCTTCACACAATCTCATATTTGCTCCTAAATTCATTCTAGCATCGCATAAAACAAATTAGTTGACGATTAATCGTTAATTTGCTTGGTGTTATGACAATTCTATGATATAATGTGTTAACAGGAGGTTTTTTATGAAAGCGTGTGGTTTTATCGGACAGTTCGGCATAAACATGTCCGCACATATGGAGAAAATTTTGAAGCAGGATTTTATTGAGATAGCCGAAGAATTTGATGCCATTTATGTAAATTTTTATGGCGAGTTTTCAAATTTCGTGCTGAAATTTTTGCGAAAAAATATAAATAAAAGGTTGAAGATAATAGGTGTTCATGGTTATAACAATATTTACAGCGATTCAGAGAGAAAATATCTTGAAGGGCTTTATGATGAAGTTATAAAGATAGAGGAGTTTGATATGAACAAGCGGACCAATCAAATCATTTTAAAAAATTGTTCGCAAGTATTTTTCTTTGTGGATGAAGATAGGTATTCTGACGAAATTTTTGCCTTAAAAGAAGCAAGACAAAAAGCGGGGAGTTACAAAAACTATTTTAAATATATAAAATAAAAAATTTCGTTATTTTGTTTGATATTTTTTCGTCTTTGATATACAATATTTTTAGGAGGAATATATATGAGTAAAATAAGTGTTGTTCAATATGGCTGTGGCAAGATGAGTAAATATACTATGCGCTATGTGTTTGAAAAGGGCGCTAAAATTGTCGGAGCCTTTGATTGTGATGAGAAAAAGTTTGGTCTTGATATCGGAGAAATTATAGGTGACGGCAAAGAATATAACATCAAAATTCAAGACAGCGCAAATTTTGAAAAATGGCTGAAAAAGCATAAGGTTGACATCGTCATTGTCACCACTATGAGCTATATTAAAGATATGTATGAGCCACTTTTAATTTGCGCAAAATGTGGCGTAAATGCGATTACTACCTCGGAAGAGGCGTTCTTTCCACAAAACAGCAATCCAAAGATATTCAAAATGATTGATGTTCTTGCCATGGAAAACGGTTGCACAATAACAGGCAGTGGCTATCAAGATGTTTTCTGGGGCAACTTAATCAGCGTGCTTGCAGGAGCTACTCACAAAATAACCAAAATTATAGGTAGTTCTTCTTATAATGTTGAAGATTATGGTATTGCGCTTGCTAGGGCTCACGGCGCAGGTCTTTCACTTGAAGATTTTGACAAAGAGATAGCTTCGGCTGACAGAATAAGCGAAGAAGCACTTAAAAAAATCATCAAAAAAGGCGAATACACTCCTAGCTATATGTGGAATGTGAATGGTTGGCTTTGCAGTAAATTAGGTTTGCATGTGACAAAACAATCTCAAAAATGCGTGCCACAAATTGCTAAGCAGAAGATGTATTCTTCCACCCTTGACATGACCATTCCAAAGGGCTATGCGACAGGAATGAGTGCAGTTGTCACAACGGAAACCAAAGAGGGCATTACGATTGAAAGTCAATGCATTGGCAAAGTTTACGACAAGACGGAATTTGACCGCAACGACTGGACGATTGAGGGCGAGCCTTCTACGCGTGTGGTCATCGATAGACCAAGCACAGTTGAGCTTACCTGTGCGTCAGTGGTAAACAGAATTCCTGAGGTGTTAATGGCGCCAGCGGGTTATATCACAACTGAGATGATGCCTGAAAACATCTATAAACAAGAGAGCTTAGATAAATATCTCTTTGATATGGATGAGTATTTGGAAGCAATGTCAGGCGGTTGTGAATGTCACGACGACTGCGACTGCAAGAAATAAGAAAAATAAAAAGCATTATCATTTTTGACAATGCTTTTTTCAAGTAAGTTAGATTGAAAATTGGAGGGTGTTATGTTGGTAACATTTGAAGGCGGAGAAGGTTGCGGAAAAAGCACACAAATAAAACTATTTGAAAGATATTTAAAAGAGAAAAATATTGACTATATTCTTTCGCGCGAACCGGGAGGCACACCACTTTGTGAAAAAATACGCAAGCTCTTACTTGAAAATAAAGAAGATATGAGTGCAAAAACGGAATTTTTGTTGTTCTCTTCTGCGCGCGCTGAGCATGTGGAAAAGGTGGTCAAGCCCAATCTTGATGCGGGGAAGTTGGTTGTTTTAGATAGGTATTATCATTCCTCTTATGCTTATCAGGGCTATGCTGGCAAACAAAACTTAAACGAACTAAAAGCCATAACAGAATTTGCGATATCAAATTGCAAGCCTGATTTGGTGTTTTTGCTAGATATAAGCTATAAAGATGGCTTTGAAAGAAAGAGTATGGATGAAAATTTGAAGAATTTAGACAGAATTGAGAGCAAAGGAAAAGCGTATCATGATGCTGTGAGAGAGGGGTATTTAAAACTAGCGCAAGAGGAGAAAGAGCGATTTGTTGTCATTGATGCCACAAAGAGCGTAGAAGAAATATCAAAAACAATCATACAAGAATTTGAAAAGCGATTTATTCATAAGATGAATATTATGGAAGAATATTTCAATAAGATTTCTAGCGGTGAAAAGACTTATGAGATAAGGCTTTATGATGAAAAACGAAAAAATATTAAGCGCGGTGATATGATTATTTTTCAATGTGATAAAAGAGAAACGCGAGCTTATGTGGACAACCTTTTGATTTTTTCCACATTTGAGGAGATGTTAAATTCCTTGCCTTTAAAAAAGTTAGGCTTTTCTACTAAGGCAAGAGCGCTTAAAGTTTACAATCAAATTTACCCAAATAAAAAAGCTTTAAAAGTTTTGGCAATAAAATTAAGAAAATAATAATATTAAAATAATAATATTATTAATAAATATAAAAAAAATTAAAAAAAACGCAAATTTTTATTGCGTTTTTTATTATTTTTTAGTTAGTAATTTTCTAAGTATAAATAAAATTAGTTTATTAATTATCCACAATTCCACATTTAAATTTCAATATTTATTTTTAAATATTTAATTGCGCGAGGGAATTTAACTTCACAATTTAATTCTTCATCATCATTGTTTAAGCTTAAAATTTTTGAATTTTCGTCACCCATAACACCAAATTTATCAAGCGATTTAAAGTTATATTTTTCATAGAATTCGTTATTTCCAAAAGAAATAACATAGTCGTAGCCAAGTTGTTCTGCAATATTTAGCCCTCGCCTTAAAAGATGTTTTCCTAAACCTTTACGTTGAAACTTTGGCTCTATCAAAAGCGGAGCAAGGGTTAAGCCTACTGTTTTTGCAAGTTTATTTTTGGAAAATATCATAAGTCCTATTATTTTCTCTTCATTTTCAAGCACAAACGAAAGCTCGCTTATATATGAAGAGGAATCATAAAGATTGTCAAAAAATTCATCGCTTATATTAAAATCATGTAATAATGCTTTGATGTTTTGTAGGTCACTTTCTTTTACATTTCTAATCGTCATATTTTTCCTCTTATAGTCCGAGAAGTAGGAAGAGAACAAACATGTTTTGAGCTAGATAGTAAAGTATGTGGTTGATATAGATGAATATCTTTTCGCCTCTTCCTCCAAAGTATTGCATGGAAAGCACAAGGTCGGAGAGTAAAAAGATGAGCATGCCACCAGCAAATATCCAAAAGATAGGCGAGTATATTGCCACAAACACAGTGAAGAAGAACATAAAGGTTAAGATTATGCTGTATGAGACAACTGCCCATTTGACGCTCCCAAACTCCATATTCATCTTTTTTGAAACGAGCATAATGGCAAGTGTGGCAAGTCCTGCAAGCACAAGTGCGACAGGTATTGCCCAGGCGAGCATAGAGGAACTGATTTTTAAAATATATAGAAGCGTGGCGGTAAAATAGAAGACATGTCCAACGGCAAAGGAAGCTGTGCCAGAGTAGAAATATGCGTTGTTATATTGAGGATACATAATTTTTAAATCTAACAATATATCACCAGCAAGTCCACAAACAAGCCCTATCAAAATCAAAATGCCTATCGTTGAAAAGCCGTTGATTTGCATGGCTAAGATGCCTGCGAATATGAAAGCCAGTGATGACAAGATTTTAAGCGTCAGTGAAAAGCCGGTGGCTTTTTCAGCTCTAAGCACACAGAAGGACACGCATAGAAGCATTGACAAAATAATAAATATAATTGAACCAACCATTTTATACCTCCTTTATGATGATTAGTTATTGTAGAATTCTAAGACATCGTTATATACTTCTTCTTTGTTTAATTCGTTTAATAGCTCATGTCTGCAATCAGGGTAGATTTTACAGCGTGAGTCTATATTGTTTTTAAGATAGAACTTGTTAAGCGAATTTATTTGTTTGCCTTTTGAACCAACAGGGTCACAAGCGCCAGCTATTATAAACACCTTTTTTCTGCCTATCTTATTCACACCAGCGTTCATTTTACTCATGTTGGTGAGCATGCTTTTATAGAAACTGAATGGGAAAGAACCACCACAAAATTCGTCTTTGCAATATTCTTCAAACACTTTGTTATCTCTTGTCAGCCAGTTATGATTTTCAAATTTTTTACCATAGTTTTTAATGCACATCTTTTCGATGAAGCTACCGCCAGATTTTTCATTTTTGAAGAAGGAAAGAAATTTTGCAAGTCCACTTCCGCTTTTCATTATGGAGCTTGAACCGTTGGCCGTGCCACAAAGCACGCACTTTTCTACCACATTGGTGTTTTGTATTATCGCTTGACTGAGCATTGAGCCGTATGAATGACCGAAGAGATAGACAGGAAGCTCATAGGCGTCTTTTATTTTTTCTAGTATGATAATTTCGTCTTGAACGCTCTCAAAAAAGATATCTTTTTCGCCGTAGCCGTATTTTTTATCAATGGCGCTGTGTCCATGTCCGCGAAGGTCATTGGCAATCACTATGTAGCCATTTTCGTTTAGAAATTTAGCAAAGTTGTAGTATCTTAAAGCATGCTCCATCATGCCATGGACAATTAAAACGACAGCCTTTGGATTTTCCACATTGTCATAGACATAGGTGTGAAGTTTTAAGTGATGATAACCCTCTACTTCCAATATGTCATAGATTTCTTTTTTCTTTTTTGCCTTTTCTGACACAGTCTCATTTTTAGTTTTTTCTTCTTTTTTCTTATTAGCCACAGCTTTTTCTGTCACTTTTTCGGTGCTTTTGACAGCCTTTTTTGTTTCCTTACTTTTTTTGCTAGCCGTTTTCTTTTCGCTTACAACTTTTTCCGTCTTCTTCTCACTTGCCGTTTTTTTTGTTTCATTTGTTACTTTTTCTTCTGCCATTTTTCCCTCCTTAAACTTTTTTGATGGCTTTTTGCCAACCGTCATAATATTTTTTGCGTTCAGCGTCTGTCATATTAGGACAAAACACTTCTTTTCCGCTTGACAACTTTATAATTCCGTTTTTATCAATTAATTTCAGCGCTAGCATGGCAACATATATAGCACCCATAACGGTAGCCTCGCTTGTGCTACTTCGCACAACATCGTGGTTGAGCATGTCGGCAAGGAATTGTAACAAAAAGTCATTGTTGCTTCCGCCACCGTCAACAGAGATGTGTGAAAAGCGTTGCCCTTCCTTTTTCATTTCATCAAATACTGCCTTTGTATTATATGCCATACTCTCTAACATTGCGCGCACGATATGCTCTTTTTTGGTAGAGAAGGTTATACCGCTAATTTCACCACGGGCGTCATTGTTCCAATAAGGAGCACCTAACCCGGTGAAGGCAGGCACAAAATAGACACCTTCGTTGTCAGGGAGCGACCTTGCCATATCGCTAGTCTTTTTAACATCATCATAGAGCGAAAGGTTGTGCTTTAAAAAATTAAGTCCACTGCAAGCGCTATAAATACTTCCTTCAATCGCATATTCTGTTTCGCCGTTCAGTGAGGAGGCGACTGTGACTAATAGTTTTTCTGGCAACTTATCGATGTTTTTGCCGATGTTTGTCAGAATAAATCCACCTGTGCCAAAAGTCACCTTTGTGCTACCATAATTAACTGCACCTTGACCTATCATGCTGGATTGTTGGTCGCCGATGATTGAGCATAGCGGAGCGTCTAGAAATTTCTTTATCTTACCGAAATGACTGTCGCAAGGCAAGATTTTAGGAAGTGACGAGCGAGGAATTTTAAAATATGAAAGTAGCTCATCATCATAGTCAAGGGTTTTGATGTTCATAAGCATGGTGCGAGAGGCGTTGGTGACATCGGTGATAAAATTTCCTGTTAGCATGGTGGCAAGATAGCAATCTATCGTGCCGAAGCAAAGGTTATCTTGCTTTAAAAGCTTTTTGGCATCCTTGACATTGTCAATAATCCACTTCATCTTTGAGGCACTAAAATACGGGTCAGGAATAAGTCCTGTTTTTTCTTTAATCTTTTCCTTTATTTCGTTTGGTAAAGATTTCATATATTTTGTGGTGCGCCTACACTGCCAAACTATCGCGTTGTAGATAGGCTTGCCGGTTTCTCTGTTCCACGCGACCACTGTTTCGCGTTGGTTGGTTATGCCAACGCCAAGCAGTTCCTCTTTTTTAACCTTGTTTCTTGTAAGCACCGTCTTAGAGGTGGAGATTATGCCGTTTAAAATCTCTGTGGCGTCCTGCTCCACATATCCGCTTTTTGGATAGTATTGATGAAATGAGCGTTGATTGATATCGACAATTTTGTTTAAGTCAACGTCATATAGCACGCTTCTTAGGTTTGTTGTGCCTTCATCTAATCCTAAGATAAATCTTCTCATAAGCTCCTCATAACATTATTCTAACACATTCTAAAAAAAATAAGAAACAATTTGTCACTTTTTCTTTTTGTTTGACAAACATTTTTTATATAGTTAAAATTATTCAAAAGGAGGACAAATGATTTATGACGCTATAATTGTCGGTGGCGGAGTTGTTGGCACGGCAATTTTTAATAAGCTTGTTCGCATTGGTAAAAGGGTGGCTTTAATCGACAAAGCGAGCGATGTAGCGACAGGTGCAAGCAAGGCAAACAGCGGTCTAGTCCATGCGGGCTATGACCCAGAGCCAGGCAGTCTTAAAGCAAAACTCAATGTCAGAGGAAGCGAGCTTTTTCCCAAACTTTCTAAAAGGCTTCATGTTCCTTACAAAAGAATAGGAGCGCTTGTGGTTGGCGGAGAGCGAGAGATGATTGAAAGGCTGTTTGAGCGTGGAAAGCAAAACGGCGTTAAAAATCTTTCCATATTAAATAGAGAAGAGCTTTTAAAAATGGTGCCAGACTTAAAGGAAGGCAACGACTATGCACTTTACGCCAAAACGGCGGGAGTTGTCAGTCCCTACTTACTCACTATTGCGCTTGCTGACGAAGGTGTTTTAAATGGCGGGAAAGTTTACTTAGAAGAGGACCTTGAAAAGGTAGAGCGTGACGGCGAGATATTTAGGATAACCACAAAGAAAAATGTCTTTCTTGCAAAAAATATCATAAACAGCGCAGGCGCGGGCTATAACGAAGTTGCAAGGCTATTAAACAGCGAAGAATATCCTCTCATATTTAGGCGCGGAGAGTATTTTGTCTTTGCAAACACAACAAAGTTAGATGTGTCATGCACTATCTTTCCACTGCCAACAAAGTTAGGCAAGGGCGTTTTGATTACGCCGACAGTGGACGGAAATTTTCTTGCCGGACCAACAAGCGAGGACGGGGAAAATATCACAAAGACGACCGACAACGGACTTAATGATATCAAAAAGAAGGCAAGCTTGATGCTGAATAACCTCAACTTTAAAAACGCCATTCGTGAGTTTTCAGGCGTGCGAGTGATAAGTGGTGATGACTTTATCATCGAAAAAAGTCAAAAGCAAAAAGGCGTTATCAACCTTGCCGGCATCTGTTCGCCAGGCTTGTCGAGCGCACCAGCGATTGCTGAATATGTGGCAGAACTTTTAGGCTTTGATTTGAAGGAAAAAGAGAACTTAAAGGAATTAAAAGATTATTCTCTTTTAAAAAATCTTCCTATAAGTAAGCAGAAAGAGTTAATAAAACAAAATCCTGACTATGGCGAAGTGGTTTGCAAGTGCGAAAAAATCACAAAGGGCGATATTTTATCTGCACTCAACAGACCTCTTAAAATTCGTTCCGTTGACGGAATAAAGCGTAGAACCAACGCTGGCATGGGGGTATGTCAAGGAGGGTTTTGCTTTACAAAGGTCGTTAAGCTCATTTTGAAGAGCAGAAAGATTAAATATGAGGAAGTTTTGAAAGAAAATCGCGGGAGCGAAGTGGCGGTCGGAAGTATTCGGGAGGTGGACAAATGGTGACTGATGTTTTGATTATTGGCGGAGGTCCTGCCGGCATGAGTTCGGCGCTTTCTGCCTCTGAAAATGGAAGTAAGGTGGTGATTGTTGAGCGTGACGGCGTGCTAGGCGGAATACTCAATCAGTGCATACACAACGGCTTCGGGCTTCACTATTTTGGTGAAGAGTTGACAGGTCCAGAGTTTGCGCATCGTTTCAGAAAAATGGTGGAAAAGGACAAAAATATCACAGTTTTAACAAACACCTTAGTCACCGACTTAAAAGAAAATGTGGCGACTGTGCTTTCTAGAAGTGGAATTATAGAGATTAAGTTTAAAGCGTGCGTGCTTGCCATGGGATGTCGTGAAAGAACGGCAGGCAACATCTCCTTAAACGGCACTAGACCTATGGGAATAATTACGGCAGGCTCGGCGCAAAAAATGGTGAACATTGACGGAAAAATGATAGGCAAAGACATCGTCATCTTAGGCAGTGGCGACATCGGACTTATCATGGCAAGGCGGTTGACACTAGAAGGCGCGAAAGTGCATGCGGTATTAGAAATAAACTCCACATCAAGCGGACTAAGGCGGAACATTTTGCAGTGTTTAGATGACTTTAATATTCCACTTTACTATAACACCACCATATTCGAAGTGGTCGGACGCGACAGAGTTGAGGGCGTATATTACGGACAGGTTGACGAGCATTTTAACAAAATTGAAAGCACAAAGAAATTTTTAAAGTGTGACACCGTCATTTTGTCGGTAGGCTTAGTGCCAGATTTACAAATTCTTCCAGATTTTGAAATCAATCCAAAGACCAACGGCGTCTTTGTCAACGAGCATTATCAAACAAAACTGCCATGGCTTTTCTCTTGCGGAAATGTCTTGCATGTGCATGACCTAGTCGACAATGTGGCGCTTGAAGGGAAGCAGGTTGGCTTGTTCGCTTCGCTTTACGCGCAAAAGAAGTTATATAATGGCAATTTAATCAAAGTTTCGCACTCAAAAGACTTTGCCTATGTCCTTCCTTACACTCTCTTTGAGGGCGAGGAAGATGTTGAAATGAAATTTAGATTAAAAAACAAGATTGTCAGAAAGTGGCTTGTTGTCAAAAGCGAAGGCAAGGAGATTGCTAAGAAATTTGTGCTTGCTGGTGTTCCGGGCGAAATGATGACAATGAAGTTTAACAAAAGTGGCGTAAAAAACGAAGTAGCTTTGGAGGTGCAATAATGGAAAAGCGAAATCTTACATGCATTATGTGTCCGCTTGGTTGTCAGCTCACTGTTCTAAAAGACGGCGACAACATAACGGTCACAGGAAACAACTGCAAGCGCGGAGAAATATTTGGCAAAGAGGAAGTGACTTGCCCTATGCGTATTGTCACAAGTTCGGTCAAAACCGAAAAAGGTGTGCGTGCCTGCAAAACTTCAAAACCCGTGCCGAAATCAATGATTTTCGAGGTAATGAAAGAGATAGAAAAACTCCGCCTAAAATCTGTCAAATTCGGCGAAGTGGTAATCAAAAATGTGCTAAACACCGGCGCAGACATCGTGATAACCGCAAATGAATAAAAACACAAGGCTGACAGAACTGTGTGTGCAGAAATCAAGCTATGTTTTTTAGATCCTTCGACTACGCTCAGGATGACAGAAGCTCGCCTCTACTTGTCATTCTAAGCATAAGATGATAAATATAGACTTAAATTGATATGTTGAGTTATCCGTTATTGGTCGCGGGCGAAACATCTTTCTTAGTATCGTTTAATTATCTCATAAAAGTTCTATTTCTATGAATAGAGCTTTTTTGATAATTATTTTACATTTAAAGAGAAATGTGCTATACTTAAATAGTTTAAGGAGTTAAATATGATTGAGGAACAAATAAAAAAAGCCAATATTGAAGCGATTAAAAACAAGGACACGGTGGCGCGTGCATTTTACAGCGTCTTGATGAATAAAATTTTGCTTGAAAGAATAAACAAGCGTGAAAAGGGGCAACTTCTCGAAGACGGAGATATTGCTTCCATTCTTCAAAAGATGATTAAAGAACTCGGCGACGAAAAAGAGAATTATCACAAAGCAGGCAATGAGGCGGAAGTTAAGAATATCGAACGCCAAATGGAAATCGCCAGCACTTACCTTCCAAAACAACTAACGCGCGAAGAGATAAAAGTGGAGATTTCTAAGCTTTCAGACAAGTCGATAGGTAATGTTATGAAGCACTTTAAGGCAAATTTCGCTGGACGCGTTGATATGCGCCTTGTGCAAGAAGTCTTAAAGGAATTTGTATGAAAATTTTTGCGATAAGCGACCTGCACCTGTCGGTCAACAATCCTAAACCTATGGATATTTTTGGTCCCACCTGGGAAAATTATATCGAAAAAATCTTTGATGATTGGCGCGCAAAGGTGACTTGCGAAGATATTGTCCTTCTTGCAGGAGATTTGAGTTGGGCAATGAAAATTGACGAGGTTGTTGCAGACCTAGATATGCTAAAAGACTTGCCGGGCAAAAAAGTGATAATAAGAGGCAACCATGACTATTGGTGGAAAAGTATCACCGCTGTCAGAAAGATATTGCCACCTAATTTTTATGCCATTCAAAACGATGCTATAAAATTTGATAATGTGGTCATCTCGGGAACTAGGCTTTGGAATATACCAGATTTAAAAAAGGCGACCGAGGAAGATATTAAAATATACAACCGCGAGCTTATCAGGCTGAGGCTGACGCTTGATAGCGCCAAAATGCTTCAAAAAGAGGGAGATAAGCTTGTTTGCATGCTACATTATCCGCCATATTCCTTTAAAGAAGAGGACAATGAAATCACCAAGTTAATGGAGGAATACAAGGTTGACGCCGTTGTGTATGGACATATTCATGCATTTTGTCGTCAAAATTTAATACTTAAAAAAAATTCTGTCACCTATTATCTTACCTCATGTGACATCGTCAAAAACACACTTATTCCGATTGAAGTCTAAAAAAGTCGATATTTGCATGATTTTAGCGGGCGTAAATTAATTAAATATTATTGACAATTCTAGTTATTATATAGTAAAATATGCAAATGGAGTTAGTATGAAGAAAGCTTTGAATATGAAAAAATTTTTAATGGTTATCTGTTGCATCTTATCATTTGGTTTTGTGCTTGCGGGATGCTCCACGGTGTCCATGATTAAAAATGATAGCAACGAACTTATCTATAATGGTAATGCGGGAGTCACAATCGGTGATTATCTCTACTTTGGCAACAGCTATAATGAAGTGTCCTCTCTTTCTGATATGGCAGGCTTAAAGGATGCAAGAAAAAGCTCGTATCTTGCGCGTGTTAATCTTGAAAACATCAATGCGAAAGGACAGAATTTTACACCAAACGAAGTAGAAAAGGTTAACAGCGAGGCTGTCGCACAAGAAAATCAATTTATGTTCGCGATTGGCAACTATATTTACTATTTAAAGCCAGATGTTCACCGCTACACTTCTGAGGAGGGAGCGTCATACCAATTTGGTTACTCTGTTTTATGCTCGGTAAAACTCAATGGTGATAAAAATCGAGAAATTTACACCTATCAAGGCGAAGTTTCTGAAATCGAAGTGCTTGAATATGACGGAAATTATTATGTTGTAGCTTTTGCTGGCGACAAGCTCTTTGCCACAAAATTAAACAACGGCAAAGGAAGCACAAAAGTTTTAGGCGAGGGCGTGTCAAGTGTTGCTATTCCAAAAACTCAGGGCGCAGAACTTGACGGCTACTCTGACGAGTGGAATGGCAAGATATATTTCACTGACACAGACGAAAATGACATTTCCAAGATTAAAGAAGTGGCTGTGACTGCTGGTGGAACAGAGGACGCAGAAGTTGTAGGCGACAAAAACGGCACAGTTTCATTTGTATATCGCCAAAATGACCTTATCTTCTACACCTATACCTCTGGCTCAACAACTCGAACATATTATAACAATGTCAAAGATTTAAGCGGTGAATATTATAAGAATGAAATCATCTTGGTTGATAATGAACACGAATTTTCAAGCGCGACAATATCAAGTGTCTTTGTTCTTCAATATGGCACACCTTTTGAAACAATTGTATATTCCGCAAACAGCGCTATCTATTACAAGAACGCTAACAATGGGAGCGGAAGAGTGACTATTTCGGATGATGCTGGCAATGATATTTCAAGCGCGACTATTATGGTGGTTGACGATAGGCTTGCTTACCTTATCTCTTCAACAGGTGTTTTTGAAGTTGATTTCGCCGGTCTTACAAGAGGAAACGGAGATATCTCTTTGACCGCAACAAAGACAGTTGCAACAATGACATCTATCAATACAACTCTTTATAGCTATGACGGCGAATATATCTATTTCTATGCAGGCTTAGAGGCACTCACAGAAAAAGAGCAAGAACTTATAGATAGCGAAAAAGAGGAAGCAGGAATTGAAGTGAGCGAAGACGAGGAGGAAGATATAACCTCTCTTGATGATGGCACATATCTATATAGAGTTAGCATAGCAACAGGTAACACTCAACTTCTTGGAATTACAGATTACGAAGAAAGGCATTCGTCATATGTTTACAAAAAGTAAGTGAATGGTTTAGCTATCAAGGCGAGATAAATTTTAGCACCTAATGTAGGTGCTTTTTTATTAGTCATAATGTGTTTATAGGCTTTTTTACTCTTGCCTTTTTGTCCATTTCCATTTTTCTTTTTAATTCTTTTCGAACTTATACTTTTACCAATTTTCTTTCAAGATACACTAAAAGAAAAGATTATTCTTTTAATTTTTACATTATATTTTTTCTTTCAGTCAAAATTCGACAAAAATCTCTTAAAGACGACATAATGTAGGTATTTTCTTCTTTTAGTTTTGGCAATAATTGTGTTATCTTAATAATGTTTTGCAAGGCACAAGCACTATCTTGCAAGTAGTGCAAAAATAATAAGGAGAATGAAATGAATAAAAAAATTTATATAGCTGATATTGACAAAGACAACCTACTTGAATACTTTAAGGGGAAAGAAAATTTTGAAGTGGTCGGCTCGTCTAGTGACGGCGAAGAAGTGGTAAATAGCGTCATCAAACTTCAACCTGACGTGCTTGTTATGGAGGTCATGCTTTCAAAGTTAGACGGATTTGCTGTGTTTGAAAAAATAAAGGTGTTAAAAGAAAAGACGCCAAAAGTCATCTTTGTTTCTAGTCTTTCACACAGCGGTTTTGTCACAAAAGCTCTTCAAATGGGAGCAAGCTATTTCATGATTAAGCCGATAAACGCCGAAAATTTAGAAAGCAGAATAAACGAGATTTTGTCAAATAATTTAAGTCAAGAAAATAGACAACTAGACGAAAAAATTTCTAATATTTTTATCAGTATTGGTATACCGGCGCATATCAAAGGTTATCAATTTCTTAGAGAGGCAGTTAAGCTTGCTGTCGAGGAGCCAGAGATAATAAGCTCAATCACAAAAAAGCTTTATCCAACCATTGCGGAGCGTTTTGAAACAAGTTCAAGCAAGGTGGAAAGGGGTATGCGCCACGCCATAGAAGTCGCATGGAACAGAGGAAAAATAGAAAACATCAATAATATTTTTGGACTTAAAATCTATAACCGCAACGAAAAGCCGACAAATGGCGAACTTATTGCCTTAATTGCCGACAAAATGCTTATGGATTGCTAATCTTTTTACAACTTTTTCACAAAATTTATAAAAGGGTATTGAAATAAATTAAAATATGTGGTATAATAATCTCAAACTTAGGAGGTTATTATGTCTAGTAAATTAGCAAAAGTATTGCTTATTTGCGCGCTTGCCGTTGTTTTGCCTTTATTTATTGCAGGCACGGTTATTGCCGTTTATTATTCTATGAACGCAGTGACGGTCTTTGAAATTTACACTGACAATCAAAACATATCGGCGCCAACAATAACATCGGGCGCAACGATTGAGTATGATGCAGAGAATGGCTCATATCGTGTTATCAATGGACACTCAAAAAACACCAGCGTGGAATATAGCGCAGAGGGCTTCAATTTTGATTATTGGTTCGACGGTTCGAGAGAAGAATATGTCAAACTAATCGGCGACATTGAGAGTGCAACTGACGAAACAGTTAAAGAAGAACTTACTGCCGAGCTTGACGCAAAGAAGCTTTCTGATAGTGCAGTTTTCTCATTTAAGACAGGCGATTATGAAAACATCACAGCAGTGTTCAGCGTCATCACATATGATGTTGAATATAGCATTGTAAAAAATCCAAGTGAAGGCACACAAGAAACAGGAAGCAAAACTTTAACTTATGGTCAACCACTTGCAGAGGTATTTGGTGAGCTTGCAAACACACCAACACATGATTTTGTCGGCTTTATTGTAAACAACGATGAGTCAAAAATCTATACCAATGCAACATTTGAAGTGCCACAAGATGGAGAAAGCATCAAAATTACTGCCCTTTGGAAAGAAATTCCTTCCTTCCAGGTTAGATACTATAAGGGAGACGATGTTGTAAAAACAAGCACTGAATTTAATAGAAACACCTACACTTCTCTTCAAATTGAAAATGCTATGAACCATAACACAAGCGGTTACACTGCAAAGTGGCTTCATAACGGAGAAGCTTTCACAGAAGTAACAGCGGACATGATTTCAAATCCAAACTATGACGGCGTAAATTACATCAATGTTGAGCTTTCAGAAACACCAATCAATTACAACATTAAAATCACAGGCTCTGCTTCTGGAGCAACAGCAACTTATAGAAACAGCACAACTTTCACAGTTAGCGATGTAAACACAACAGCCTTTGACAGTGCGATGAATGCGTCAAACTGGACATTCAGTCAATATGATTGGGAGTTTAATAATTTTGTGTATAACGGCGATACCTACAAAACATCAAAAAGTCTCACAAGTGCGATTATTGCTAAAAATCCAGACAGCGCGCCAGCAAGCGTTATAAATGTCAATGTAAACTTTTCAAGAGTGGCAACAACATATACGTTTAATTTCTATGACGGAAACGAATATTTAGGACGATCAACAGCTACTGATATGTCAAGTATGGTTGATTTGCCAACGGATGCTCGTAAAAAAGGCTACCAAATTTCAAGAGCATATATAGGCGGACAAACGCTTTCATATTCAAATTATTCTCATTCATATTCTAACGGAAATGTAACCACCTCAGGCGGTTCAATCGTTCTTCCTTCAAGCGTGTTTACAGGAAGCACAGTAAAATCAATTGATTTAAATTATACACCTATTCAATTTACAGCCACAGTTTCAAGTAGCAATTACGCGGGAACAACCAAAATAGAGAATTTGACCATCCAAAACTATTCTTCAAAACTTGCTCCGCTATTTGTGGAAAATAATTGGGTTAAATATTTAAATATTCAAACATGGTCTGGAAAAGTTTCAGTAGGTAGCAATGGTTTTAGTAGTGAATCTGCTTTATTTAACTACATTTTAGGCACTTATAGAGCCGGTCAACAAGTTACTTTGACAAGTGAAGTGACAAACAAGATAACATCCTTAACTATTAACGGAATAACCTATGAAGATGGTGTTAAAGCTAATGGCGAAGACATTGTGGACAACCCAAATCAATTTACTTTAACAAATTTCAACATATCAATAATGAATGCAAATGGTATTTTTGCCATTGACTTAAACAGCACTTTCACTGATGAGTTTGGTGCTACTGTTGAGCCAGTTTCGTTTAGTTACTATTTGAATAGTCAAAGAAGAACTTTCGCTCTTGAAGATATGAATGGCGATTATTCAATTTACAATTTCTTAAACATTATATACAGCGGATTGTCAGGAAGCGAAACAACATTAACTATTGAGGATATAACATTGCACTTCGACGAAGTTGCTTAAAAATAACAGGCAAATGCCTGTTATTTTTTTGTTTACATATATTGAGGGTGTAATCAAGCATTAGTGCTTTTGAGCGGAACGAATGGTTACTCAAACAGTTGATGACAAGTCAAAGCACGCAAATTCGTTAGAATTTATTAAAATTTTATGCTAATAAAGTTTTAAAATTATAAATTTATTATTTCAAAATAATAATGCATTAATTAGAAAATATAAAATATTTATTAGTTAGATATTATTTAATAAATAAAGTTTTTAATATAATTATTAATAAATAAAAAATGACATAAAAAAATCGCAATTAAATTGCGACTTTTTATTAAGCACCAGTACATAGTGGAACTATAATACCAGCAATTACAATCAACAAGCAAATAATGTAAAGCACTTTCCAAACTGTTGGCTTTGACTTAACATATCGCCAAGCAAGAATAGCTACAATCACAATCATAACAGCGGTTGCAATTCCTTGCATAATTCTTGTTGCTGTCATAAGTGCATTTCCACCAATCGCAGAAAGAACGATTGAGATAGCATATATGATTGTTACGGCAACAATGGTCCAGAAAGAAATCTTATTAAGTCCCCAACTAGACTTTCTAGATGAGCTTGACGACTTTGAACTTGTTGATTTTGAACTTGACTTTTTCTCTGCCATACTTCCCTCCTACTTTTATTATTATACAATATTTTAAACTATATGTCAATTATTTATATGATATGAATTACTAAAAGTGTAAAGTAAATTAACAAAATCTACATAAAAACTTTAAATTTACTTAAAAATTATTGCAAAAAATAAATTAATGTGTTATAATAAACAGCGGTTGAACCAACTTAGACGAATGCGCATAAGCTTGCAAGCAGTTACTTTTCCTCGTCTAAACATATTATAGATTTGTTGCGAATTCGTCGAATATTTGCATTGTTCGTAAGCAACGGCGTTCGCTTTCTCCTCGTCTTAGAGCACCGACGCTCTTAAAACTTTTACAATAACGATAAACATAAATAAATTTTAAATTAAATATGCACCCATAGCTCAACTGGATAGAGCGTCCGTCTACGGAAGAGATGGTCTTGGGTTCGATTTCTCCCATAAAAAAGAAACAAAAAACTTAATATGCGCCATTAGCTCAGCTGGATAGAGCGTCTGTCTACGGAACAGAAGGTCGAGCGTTCGAATCGCCCATGGCGCACCACTAAAATCCTTTATTTTAGGGACTTCTAGCGATTTTGACTGTCGCTAGTTTTTTTGTTTTAACCACAAAATTATAAAAATAATTTTTATAACAAATTCATTCTTAACCACAAAAATAAGAAAAATCTAAACAACATTATTTTTACCAAAAATGTGCTAAAAATAGGCGATGTCTACGAATTGTCTACGAATTTTTCCAAAATTTATGCAAATTATGTTTTGTGTTATAATATTTCACGATGTGTTGTATAGTGTTGTTTTATAAAAAATAAGGGCAGGAATTTTCTTCCTACCCTAAATTTTTACATTTCTGCCTCTTGCTTTTTCTTTAATTTTCGCTTTTCTTTAAGCAATCTTTCAAGTTCTTCAATCTCATCATCAAGACTTTCATACTCGCTATTTTCTTCTTTATCTTCTTTTAAAGCACTGCTTATAACACTTGCAGATTGCAATTTTGAAGAAAAGTCAAGATGACTATAAACATCGGCAGTTGTGTTAAAATTTGCGTGTCCAAGCCATTCTTGTATATTTTTCATCGGCACGCCATTTGCGACAAGCAAACTTGCACAACTATGCCTTAAATCGTGAAAGCGAATGTGTTTAAGTTTATTCTTCTTTAAAATTTCACTAAATTTGTGAGACACATAATCAGGAAGAAGCAAATCTCCAATTTCATTCACAAATACATAGTCAAGATATTTGGTGTTGTAGCATTCGCCATAGATAAGTTTGTTGTGCTCTATTTGCTCTTTTTGGCAAAGCAAAAGTTTTTCTATCTCTGGAAAGAGTGGCAAAGTTCGATGACTTGCAGTTGTTTTTAGAGTGTCGGAGCAATAGACAACTTTATCAACGCACAAAACTTTATGTTGAATTGTGATAGTTTTATTGTTAAAATCTATTGCGTCCCACTTTAAGCCCAAAAGTTCACTGCGTCTAAAACCATAATAGGAAGCAACTCTCACAACCAGCCCAATCGGCGAATTATCAGTGTATTTAAACAACTTTTCTAATTCTTCTTGATTGTAATAGTTTCTTGTTTGCTTTTCTCGTTTGATTTTAGAAATAAACTCATAAGGATTTTTGGCGATTAAATCATCTCTATATGCTTGTCTTAATGCAGGCGACATAATGATGCTATAATGCTTAACCGTTATATTTTTATTTCCTCGCTCGTTCTTTAAATACTCATAAAACTTTTCAATGTGTTTGTATGTGACATCTTTAAGTTTTAACTTATCACCAAAAAACTCGCTGACAACCTTCCAACAGTTGATGTAGGTTTTATAAACGGCGGGCGACAATTCATTTTTCTTTTTGTCAATAAATTGTTTAATATAATCAACAAAGATTATATCATTCTCCATTTTTGGCTCTGCCTGCTTTTCAAAATTTGGATTATTGAAGATTTTTAATTGCTCTTCCAAAAACTTTTGTGCTTCCTTTTTGTTTCCTCGTTCTTTAAGTCCTGTTGAAATCCATTTTTGCTTATATTTTCCAAATTCATTTTTGTAGTTGATAACTGCATAATAAATTCCGCGTTTAACTTTTAAACTACCTTTCATATTTGCTCACCTCCGGTCAAATATGCAATCACATTGTATTTTGAAATTTTGTAGTCTTTGCCGATTTTAATTGATTTGATTGTTCTACTTTTTAAAAGTTCGTAAGTTTTTGTTCTCTTAATTCCAAGCATTTTTCCAAGTTCCTGAACACCAACACAATCTGGGAAATCTTTAAACATAATCTCATTTAACTCTTTAATTCCCACTTTGCACCTCACATCTCAAAGTCCGACTTGCGACTTAAAGTGGCGTTTTCAAGAAGATTGTTTAATGCTTTCAAAAACTTTTTGTTTTTGCTTAAACTAAAATTTTTATATAAATTTAGGTTCTTTTTAAACTTGCAATCAAATCTTGTCCAAGCACGATAAAAATCATAACTCTCGGCATATTGACAAACAAAACTATCAAGACAATTTGCAAGGTCAGAAAGAAGAATTTGTGGCAAATCATTATCTCTTGCAATATATCTTAAGTTGCGACTTAAAGTGTTTATGTTAAGTCTTGTTCCGTCATCTTTAAGGCAGATAAAGTTTTCGTTTGTTTGGTCATAATTTTTGTTAGTAATTTTATTAAGTTCTTGTTGCTTTCTCAAATCTAAAAGTAAATTTTTAAGGTTTGGAAAAAGTGGAAAAGTTCGACCAAGATTTTCTTTCTTTTCAAATTCCCAACTATAATAAGCACGACTATTTCTCTTTTGAGAAATTGGATAAATTGTAATTGTGCTGTTTTCAAAATCTATGTCTTTCCATTCTATATTTACAAGTTCCATTCTAGAAACTCCATATGCCATTATCAATTTAAAATAGCATTCAAATTTATTCCCTTTGATTGCTTTTAAAAATTTTCTAGTCTGGTTTAAATCAAAGGTGTTTTTGATTTCGTTTAAATTTTGCATAGTATACCTTCCTTATAAAAATAATTTTATTTAAACTACTTTCTATATTCTTTTGCCATAGTTCTTTTACGCATCGAGCGAAAGACTTTTGGGCGACTATGCTTATTATTTAGTTTCCAAAAAGGTTTCACTTCAACACAAGAAATGGGTATCCCATTTGCTTACACAAAGGAAGAAAACGAGTCAAAAAATGTATCATAAGAAAATGCTTGTAAAACAGACTTTTTTTAACATTTTTGACAAAAAGCGTTTCTTCCGCTTATCCTGTATGTCGTCAAAGCAAAATCTGACTCATTCGAAAACACAAATTTCTTTGTATTTTCTCATTACAACGATTTGCTTTTCCTCTTCCCCAAAATTCTTGCAGGCAAATATTTTCGGGAGCCCTTCTAGATATAAGTTCGTCATAGCAAATACTACATTTCATATTCATTTCTTTCTCTATATGCTTCAAGTTTTTCAAGAAATCTTTGAAATTCTATCATCTCATATTGCTCTTGTTGCTTGTAATAATCTAAACAAGAAAACAAATATTCGAGTTGCCTTTTTCTTTGCTTTTTCTTAAAAAATCTATCTCGCTTTGTGTGCGTTGTTATGCTATCCAATTTATCTTTAATTTTCCCAATTTCGAGTGCAGTTTGAATTGTTTTATTGCCAAGTCTTCGCAGTAAATCTTTGCGATAAATCTCCGGGTCATATTTGTCTGGAATATGTTTGTAATTTTTGTTTTGCCAAATTTTAAGATTTGAAATTTGAGTTTTGTAGTCAATATATTTCATCTTCATTTCTTTGTTTGAATAGATAATACTTTCGGTCAGTTTATCAACTTCGTTTTAAGAAACTCCATATTTTCGCTGTCATAACTTACTCTTCCTGTTTTTGGTATTTGTAAATATAACTTCAAAAACTTTCTTTTGAGCGACCGTGTCATTTCAAAAATATTGGTGCTTCCATTAAATTCTTCTCTTAAATCTTTTCGCAGTTTGACAATTTCGGCAGTCTTGTTTGTGAGTGCTTTTTCAAAGATGATTTTGCTTGTGATTAAAACATCTTTCGCTATCTTTCCAGAATGATAGGATAGTGTTTTATTGTTCTTCATAAACTGTGGTTCTTTCTCAAAAAATGATATGTGAATATGCTTGTTCTCTGTGTTCTCGTGAAGTCCTGCATACCAAACAATGTTATCCTTATCAAGTCCTGCACGAGTAAAGAATTTTGGTAGTTCTTTCTTTAAGAAATTATAGGCTTGCTCATAATCTCTGCAATACTTGTCACCAAATTCTTCACGAAAAGAAATAACGCAGTCCCATATACAACTTTGAGTGTTCCTTAGCATTTCCCTTAACTCTCGCTTTTCATCATCACTTAAAAGACCTTTCGCACTAAACACACCACAAGACTTTTCGCTGTTGCCAACATATTCGGTATAGTCTTTCGACACGCTTGTCACACTTCCTGTGTCAACATAACTGACATAGTTATAACTGCCATTGCAACTTAAAAATTCTCGCTTGCGAATTTTATCTTCTTGCTTTGCGTTGTATTTCTCACTTGGCTTGTAATACTTGCAAATAAAAACAATGTTAGCTGTCATCTTTTCACACTCTCATAGATTGCATTAACAACATCTTTGATTTCGTCAATCCCTTCCAAAATCTCATCTTCTTTACTTTCCTTGTCGGCAAACTGCTTTAAACACGCATTTAGAAACTCGTTAATTGACCTGTATCGGCTTTTTTGATAAATCTCTTGTAATTTATCTAAGAGCTTCAAATCGTGGATTCTGAGCATATTCTCGCACTTAATCTTGTCTGACTTCATACTTCCTCCTTTTTAGTTTTAGATTTTGAGTTTAAATTTAATTTTACATTTCACACCTCCTTTTAAATGATTTTACTATTCTCGCGTTATCACCATTTGATAATGCGGAAAAATTTGTTAAGAAAAAAATATCCCCGCTTCTGCAAAGATATTAGTCCCTCTACTTATATAACCAACGCATTTTCAAAATCGTTAACCTATTTTGAGCGATTTTCTTTAAAAAATTTTTTATCCCTCTACTTTTATAAGGACATAAAATTCAAAATCGTAAGGGTATTTTTGACCATTTTCGCAAAAAAAGTTTAAAAAATTTTTATTTTTGCTATTTTTAGGTCAAAAAAACGAAATATCCCTCTAATTATATAACTACATAAAATCTGAAATCGTTAACCCATTTTAAGCAATGTTTTTAAAAAATTTTTACTCCCTCTATATTATTAACTACACAAAATGTAAAAATCACAATGACTTTTTGTCCGTTTTCACAAAAAAAGTTACATAAAATATTTGTTTTTGCTACTTCTACATCAAAAAAATGAAATACTCCTCTACTTATATAACCAACACTTTTTTAATTTCGTGGGGTCATTTTTGGTAATTTTCTTAAAAATAATTAAAAAAAATTTTACATAACAAAAAGAAGTGATTAAACTCACTCCTTTCAAAACCTTTATAAAGCAAGCAAATTGTCAGTGGATATTTGTAAATTTCTTGCTATCTTTTGAATTATGTTTATATCTGGAACTTGTCCTTTACGCCATTTATATGCACAAGAAAGACTAATACCAACTCTTCTGCAAATTTCATTATAACCAATAAACTTTGCTTTTAATAATTCTTGAAATCTTTTAACAAACTTGTCTTTGTTATAAACTCTTTCATAGTCAACAAAAACATATTCATTTTTTACCCCTAAGATATAGTCAACGGAACAATGAAAAAAGTTAACAAATTTTAAAACATTATTTATTCTTGCTATTCCAACATTGTTTAAATAATCGCTGATACGACCTGCTGACATATCAATTTTGCGAGCCAACTCTGCATTTGAAATATTTTCTTTCATCAGCAAAGACAATAATCTTGAATTAAAATTTTCCATATCTCACCATTCTATTATTCTTTATCTAATAAATCATCTATTGGTATGTTGAAATATTTAGATATTTCAATTAGTGATTGCACATTTGGATATGTGCCTTTCTTCCAACGCAACAAGTTTACTCTTGAATAGTTTAAATCTTTACTAAATTTTCGTTGAGATATTTTAGAATTTTCGATTAGAGCAATAATATTGTTATACAAATTCTTTTGTTCAAGCGAATATGGTTTAAATTTGTTTTCATCTCTTAAACCAAATAAATAATCAACACTTACACATAAGTAATTTGCAATTTTGAGTAATGTTGATAAGTTTGGATAGCGGTGCTTATATTTGTAAAAAGTATTCTCCGAAATAACACCATCATCAAACAAATTTTGAGTTGTCATTCCTTTATCTTCTAAAACTTCTTTAACGAGTGTAATAAAATCAGTCATAATTGCAACCTCCAAAATAATTATTGCCTATTTTGGAGCCATTTTAGTTGCAACTGCCTAATATGATGCCATATAATATTTATAGCAATTATTGCTTTAAAAGGATATGGTATGAATATAATTAAAGAACAAACAGTTTGTTTGACAGGGCATCGCCCAAAATCTCTTCCTTGGGGATATGATGAAAACAGAGAGAGTTGTTTAAGATTTAAGGAAGAAGTAAGAAAGGTTTTTGTTGGTGCAATAGAGTTTGGCATAACAACATTTTTGACGGGTATGGCGGAAGGCTTTGATACGATTGGAGCAGAGATTTTGCTTGAATTAAGAAAAAAGCACAACATAAAAGTTGTTGCTGTTGTGCCTTGTATTGGACAGGAACTGAAATGAAAACCTGACCAACAAATAAGATATAAAAATATTTTAAAAAGGTGTGATGATGTTATCACATTGTCGGACCATTACACACCGACTTGCATGAATGACCGAAATAAGTATATGGTGGACCATTCTTCCATTTGTATTGCTTGTTGGAATGGTAAATCAAGCGGAACAGGAAACACCGTTCACTTTGCAAAACAAAATGGAAATAGAGTGCGAATTATCAACCCCGAAAATTTTAGATAATTAAAAAGGCTTATTAGAAATTAAAACAATTTTTAATAAGTTTTCGTTTTGTTTTTAAAATATTATTTTTTATGCTATATTATTTAGTGAGGTATATATGAAAAATTGGTTCAAAAATTTAGATGATAAACACAAGAAAAATTGGGCATACTCATTACTTTTTATTGGAATAATATTATGTATTATTGCTACCTTTTCATCATATTATATTATAATTTTGGGTTTAATATTTTTAATCCCGGGCATTGTTTTTTGTAGTTGGTTAGAAAAAGATAGTAAAACAAATGCACAAGAAAATAAAACAACTTATATGAATGAAAAATCAAAGCAAGAGAAAGAGAATAATGAATATGATAGTGATGATTTTCATAATACAGTTAATCAAGATGTTCAAAAACAACAGATTCTAAAAGATACTTCCTATAAATATTCTCCACCAGAAGGCTATGAGATAGTTGATTGGACATATTCAACCACGAAAGTGCGAGGTTGCCAATATTACATAGATGAAGATTTTGAGATTGACGAAGATGCAAAGGTGGAAGTGTGGCATGAGCCTACTGAAAAATATCCAGAAAACACCGTTGTTTATGTAGATGATGAACAAGTTGGAACTTTAAAACAAGATATGGCAACAGAATGGTATTTAAAATTTGGTAAGAATTATCGTTTTGAAGGCAATGTGGTGGAATATGAACCCGGAGAATATCCATACTTGTTAATTGAAATCAAAAAGCCTATATTGAGAAAAATAAAGAAAACAGCCAAAAACAACAACATAAACGAAAATTCATAATCACTAAAAATTCTATGAGTATTCTTAGATATTAAAAAACTTTTCTTTATTTTAATTTCTTTTGAAAGTATATCTTTCAACACAAACAAAGAATAATAATAAATTATATATAAAACAAAAGAGTGCTATCGGCATTTTACTTTTAGCACTTTTTTTGTTGTGTTGAAATTTTATTATTTATTATTAACAACCTCAAAGACTTTTTCTAAAATATTTGTTGTAATTTGATAAGCTTCAGGGGATTCGCTTTGACGCGGACCACCGATGTTTAAGGTAAGTTCTACTCCCAATGTGTTTAGCCAATCAATAATTTTGTCAAAATCTTCTTCACTAATAACTTCTAAATAAGGTCTTTTATATTCTTTTGCAGTTTGCTCTGTTAGATTTGTTCCTTTTGAGAGTTTTGAGTGTTTTGGGTTTATGATAAGTGTTGCGTGAGAATCGCGGACATTCCATTTTGTCCTTTGCGACACATCTTCTTCTGGCGTTTCTTTTAATTCGGGGTAGAGCACTCTAATTCCGGGAGAGTGTGGCATATCTTCAGCCCGCCCATTTTTAGGGCACCAACCAACAATAGAGATATTATGTTTTCTTGCAAAATCAAGTGCAGCCCTGTCAACACCAGTTTGCCCACCTGTTCTAATAAATGCAATTTTATTCATATTTTTTCACCATTTCTATATTTTTAATTCAACGCCGCATAGTCAATTAACTGAATTTTATCAAATAAGCCTTCATCTTTTGCTTGTTTTAAAGTGTTTAATTCTTTATCTCTATCTAAATAAGATGTTATTGTTTTTGTGTAATCATCAATATAACCCGGGTGTGACAACAGCTCAATTGTTAAATTAGTATTAGAGTATTTTTCAATAAAGCTTCTTAAACAATCTATATTTACATTTTTCATTGAAAAATCTTTATAGAATAGGTCTGGTTTGTTTATATCAAAGTCTGCTGAATAATCTTCGCGTCTTATTGGAAGATTTAGGAGTTTCGTAATATCGTAAACAACCTGCTTAATTATTGCATTGTCACCTAAATGATGATGACAGGTTATATGATTAAGTTTTAACTTTCCTTTGCTAAATTTTTCTATTTGTTTTATTTGTGCCATCATTTCTTTATAGACACTTTCATAAGTAAGGTTAGGGTTTTCGATTTGCTTTCTGTTATAAAGAAAGATGCCATTTTCGTCAGTAAGCAATGGATTTTTTGTCAAAGGTTTGCCAGCTGTTAAATTAAAATGCAATCCAACACTTTTGATATTGTTTTTCACCGCCTTTTCAACTGCATATTTTGCAAATGGCATATTTGCCATAATGTTAGTGGAAGTAATATATCCACCATTTATGCCATCAATAATTCCTTTTGTTATACTTTCGCTTAATCCAAAATCATCAGCTTCGATTATTAGTCGCATTTTGCCTCCATTTATATTTTACAACGAAGTTTCTCTTTCTAACTCATCAATTGCTTTCCCACTTGAAGAAATCAACGTTGCATTACTAAAATTCTTATTTAAAAAGTTGATTAGATTTTCATTATTCTCTAATTGCTTTGGTAAAACTATACCTGTAATATATTTGCTTGGCACAGCAATTGGGATATATGCGTAAAAAGGGTTATTGCTTGGTGGACGAGTAGCATCGAGTAAAAAACCTAAGGCTTGCTTTTCAGTTTCAGTTTTAATTCCTTCTGGATATTTTTTTAAACGATAAGCAAAAAACTTATCATTTTCAGTTCGATAAACATTTCCGTGATCTACATCGTCATTTGTAAATATTGAAATATTAAAAGATAATAGCTTCTTTATTCCATCATTATGAACATCGACTATAAAGTAAATATCGCCAAATGTTTTACCTCCATTTAATCTGCATATTTCCTGCATTTTTTCTTCACAAGTTAAAGATTTTGAACATCTATGAAAACTTACTTGCAAAGGCACTTCTTGGTCATATCTATCAGCATATTCATCTAACATTCCAAGACTTATCAATCCAATTTTACCAATAGAACTCAATTTGTCATAATCAATAATTTTTCCTTCATCAAGAAAAGGTGGAGTAGCGTGCAAAAGTGTGCCTTCTGGCAATATAATATTCCCATTAACATCTTTTTTCAATTTCGAAATTGGTCCTTTATACTCTTCTGCTTGCTTATAGGCATCAATTATTGACTGTGCCATATCATTTGCAGTTTCAAAATCTTGTGCGGTTAAATTCCTAGGCCAATTATCAAGAAAGGCTTTAAGCCAAGTTTCTACACTTGGCTCACTATCAAAATCTTTCTTTACATTTAAACCATTAATTCTCATTTATATCTCCTTCGTTTATTTTAATTATATAACATAAATCATCAGTTTCGATTATTAGCCGCATTTTTTCTTATTTTGTTAAAAAATTTATGTTTATAAATGCTTAAACATATTTTAAAATTTCTTCAAATTTTTCACCATACCCACTGTTAGCATTAAAATGTCCACCACCTAAAATATTTATTGTTTTTGCGTTGAGTTCTTTTGCAAAATCATTTAGTGCTTGTTGTGAAATAAACGGGTCATTGTCACTTTTTATGCAAATTATCTCTTCGGCAACATCTTTGGCAACTTTTATATCTTTCATAAAAAAGTTTTTATTTATATTATCAACAAAAGGAACATTGCCAATATAGTTATTGAATCCACTAATTAAAATCAATTTTTTACTTTAATATTATTTTCATACAAATATCTAACTGAAAAAATAGCACCTGTTGACCAACCCACAATTATGTCATCATCGTTTATATATATATTTTTTGTTATTTTCGCCCAAGATGTGTATGTTTGATTTTCAGGTGTTGGTAAATTAGGAATAATATATTCAATACCTTGATTTATTAATTGCTCTTTAAGCCAAGGTATCCAAGCCGTTTTATCGTCACAATCAGTCCCGTAAAAAATTACAACTTTCATTTTTTCTCCTTATGAATATATTTTTGTTTTTTCATTATAGACTTAGCCATTTTGATTTTTGCTATACATTTTCTTTCCATAGTATAGTGTTCGTAGTTTATCAACACCTAAATCATTTTCTTTAAAATCAAAACCATAACTATTTAATTCTTTAAGAAGTGATTTGTGTTGCTGGTCAAGCGGTAAGTGGTAAAATTTTTTATTTTCCCAATAAACCAAAAGTCCAACATCTTTTATATCTTGCAGTTGAATATAGTTATACCAATCAGGTTTTTTATATTGAAAATCAAGTTTTATCGTGTCAAAAACTTTCCTATATCCCTTAGAAACAAGCTCTTTTTCTTTTGCCTTAATTTCTTCATCTTCTACGTTTTTGTCTTTATTAACTCTTCTAAGCCTTATACAAGCATTTTTCATTTGATTTTCGCTCAATCCGTCAAGATTTTCTTTTGTGTAATAAATATCGTGAGTTATACACGCAAAAGACAAAGATAGTCCGTGAGAAACAAGCATATCGTGATAATAAATTAAATGTTTATCAAGTTCCATTCCAACTTCAACAACTATTTTGCCATTTTTACTCCAAATTCATATGTGTTTGCTCAAAGACCAAATCTTTAAGAATTAATGTTTCTTTGTTGTATAGGTTATCAACGATTATTTTTGCAACCTCTTCTGGACTTGCAAAGGTATCTTCAACTCCAACTTTCACATAGTTGCGATTATCTTTCCAAAATTCTGTGTTTATTCCGCCTGGATAAACATTAATGACTTTGATGTTTGTTCCAAAAGTTTCTGCACGCAAGCATTGAGCATATCCTTCTTGAGCCCATTTTGCAGAACAATAGATACTTTCAAACTTAAATGCTCTTATGCCAGATTGAGAAATCACATTTACAATTTTAACTATATCTTTGCTTTGTTTTAAATAAGGCAAGGCATAGGTTGTCATTAAAATTGAGCCATAAACAATTGCAGGGAATACTTCATCAAGCATTTTCTTGTTGTTATCGTATATTGTGCCAAACCTACCAACACCTGCATTGTTTACAAGACAAGTTATATTATATTTTTTAGTTATATCCTTATAGAATTCTTTAACAAATTCCTCATCACTTACATCGCCAACATAAGCGACGACATCGTTTGTGGTCAGTTTAGATAATTCTTCTCTTGTCTTTTCAAGTTCACTTTTTGTTCGAGAGATGATTGCAACATTTTCACCTTTAAGCAAAAATTCTTTTGCAAGTTCTTTCCCAACACCTCTTGAACCACCTGTAATTATTGTTATATTTTTCATTTTTCCTCCTTAAATTTTGACTTTGTTCAAAGTTCCGTCAATAAAATCATATTTGATTAGTAAATCTAAACCTTTCTTTGCTTTATTTAAAAATTTCAGATTTTCGTCACTTAAATTTTTATCTTCCACTTTTTCTTTTGTTGTTTGAATAATTGTTATTGCTTGGTGGCATTTTAAAAAGACTTTTAATACCTGTTTTTCATACTTAGTTAGTGGCAAGATTTTTTCATATTCATTTAAATAAATTTGTGTTCTTTGCCTTGAAATTTCAATGTTTGTTAGGTCCAAACATAAATCACAGATTGTGACCGCAATATCTACAATCCTTGGCAAGTAATTTGAAACAGAGAAGTCAACGAACCATAATTTATTTTTATTATCTCGCAAGATGTTTGTTTCAATTATATCTCCGTGAACAAAACCGTATTTTAGACGAGAAAAATCAATTGTTTTAAATTCGTTATAGACTTGTTCTATTAAAGTTTTATTTTTGCCACTTAAATATTTTTTGTTTTTTAGATATTCCTTTTCAAAATTGCCAATTGCCCATTTGTCATAAATAAACTCAGGACGATAGTCGATTTGATTTAGTTTTGCGGTTTCTTGTGCAATAATCCTTAATTCTTCTTCGCCAGGCAATTCATCAAGAGTGAAAAAGTCTTTGCCGTTAATGTAATCCATAACAAGCAATCTAAATTTTACTCCATTTACAGTTGTTATCAATAAATTACCTTGGGTTGTTTCGTAGATATTAGGACAAGAAAATCCGTGTTTATATGGGATTGAGCCTCTGCCAGCAAGATTCTGGCAGTCTTTATCAGTTCGCAAAATTGAAAACACTTTAACCACAAATTTACCTTCGCTCGTGGTTAAAATGTAATTATAATCTTCATATCCTATTTTTATTAATTGATTGTCAACAAAATTTCCAAGATTGTATTGTTTACAAACTTCTTGCGACAAAATTTTCAATGGAAAGTTTAAATTTATCCTCTTTTCAAATTCGTTCATTAAATAATCCTTTTATTAAATCAGTGTTCAATTTTTACTTCATCATCAGCTATCTCTGAAATAACCCTATTTTGTTTATCAATAGAGCCTATAAATTTATTAAACAGTTTTTGATTTTCTTCATCTATTAGCGTAGAAATATCTGATGAAAATTGTTCTATTTTATCTTCTAAATTTGTTTGCATAAACTTTGAAAACGCTGTGTCTGGACAAGATTGAATAATATGTATAACAATCTTGTCAAAATCTATGCCTGAGTATAACGAAACAATTCCGTTAAATAGCGAGGCAAAATCTCTCAAATCTTTTTGATATTTTTCTTCCTTTTTTGCAGTAGATTTTCCATTATTTGACAACCTTTCTATTGATATTTTGCAAGCAAGCGCGTCTGCAAATTTATGAATTGTAAGATATAAAGGATCGGTAACAAAAACATTTGTTCCGTCTAACATTGTTAGTTCAGCTACATTATAATCTTTAAATTTTCTTTCATCGGTTAGCCAATCGAAATACATAGTGCCATTTGCTTTCGCCCAATTTGAGCATAGAGAGGTGGCCAGATCACAATTTTCACGTATTATAGCCAAGTGATAAATATTCCCTTTCCCTGCAAATGTTTTTTCATCTATCGTAATTACATCAACATCCGACCCAATTTCTCGCACGCCTTTGAGCAAACTATTTTTGTTTTTATTTGGGATTAGAATCTCTTGTCCCTCAATAATCACTTTTCCTTTCTCGTCTAACAGTAAGGGTTTAAATGATTTTGCTGAGTTTAATAATAACATAACAAGTGAGCCACTAAAATAATATCTAATAGCACCTTCTTCATTCTCTTGTGGAATATGTGAGGTTATGTAACCCGAATATTGTTTTGCCCCTTCAATAATTAATTCTTTTTGCATATATACCTCGTTAATTTATTATCACTTAAAATATCAAGAAATAAGTTTATTATTCTTTCAACATCTTGCTCTCGTCTGCAAAAATGGTCGGCGCCTTCCAAACTAAACAACTGCCAATTTTTTAATCTCGCTAACTTGAAAATGTTGTCGTTGTTCACAGATACATCTTCACTACAATAAATAAGTTTCACATCTTCCTTTATGTTGAGATGATTGAACATATCAAATTTAAAATAATCTTTGAGCATTGATGTTTCCACTTCCATACCATCTCTAAAATAGCTTTTGCCACTATCTAAACATTCAATCATCTCTTTCCAATTTTCGAGAGTGTCATTTTTGCAAATATCATATTCATATAGTGCTGGTGCTCGCAGAATAACTTTGCCATAAGTCCTTTTATTGTTCTCCAAATATCGTAAAAGCAAAAATCCACCAAAACTTGCTCCTGTAAGGCTTATTGGACCAAAGTAGAAAGACTTTATTTCATTTTCAATGCTTTTGATAGTATCAAGGCAAGCCTTTACATTCAATTTCTCATTCTTTCGCAGTCCGTGTCCCGGCAAGTCAAAACACACCAAACCAATATTGTTTGCTTTCAATGCAGGCGAAATCTTTGCAAAGACAAAAGAATTTCTCGAACTTGAAAATCCGTGCACTGCAATCATAATTGTTTTAAGTTTGTTTGCTTCACCTTTTGAAAAGTTTTTCAAAATCCAATCTTTATATAATTGCTCCGTTCTTTGTTTTGTGTTATTATATTTTTTCATGGTAACATTCTAACATAAATTAGATAAAGATGTCTATCTTTATTAAAAAATTATAATAAGCAAAAATTTTTTTATAAAAAAATAGAATTTTATAAAAAAATGTGTTATACTTGCTAGAAAGGAGAATATATGAGCAATAGAAAGAGCATTAGCCCAAATGAAGATAGAAGTCTTATTGCTGAGGTTAATGGATTTTGTCCTTTATGTAATGCACAACTTCTTTTTATTAAGAATAATAAAAAACATAAAAATTATGAAATTGCTCATATATATCCATGCAATCCCACAAAAGAACAAGTAAAAATACTAAAAAATTGTGAACGATTGTCAGATAATTCTGAAGATGAGATTAATAAAATTGCCATTTGTTTAACTTGCCATAATAAAATTGATTGCGAGAGAACAGTAGAAGAATATGAGAAATTAGTGAATATAAAAAAGAACTTATTGGAGAAAAAAAGTGTTAGAGCTATTTTTAATGAAATTTCTTTACAAGATGATTTAATTGATATAATTAACAGCCTTGTTCAAAAATTAAAAACGCCTGAAAAGATAAAAATTAACAACAAAGCGGTAAAGATTAAAAATAAAATTACAGATCCCCTTTTGCGGAATAAAATCAGGGAAAATGTTGCAGATTACTACAAATTTATTGACAATTATTTTAAATCTTGTAACTTAAATGATAAGCAATATGAAATAATTCTGTCTAATTTTAGACTAGCTTATTTAAAAATATCAGAAAATGAAGATAACCAAGAAAAAATATTTGAAAATATGGTTGACTGGTTGTTACAACAAAGTAAAAATAGTTCTAGAATTGCTAATGAAATTATAATATCATATTTTGTCCAACATTGTGAGGTGTATGATGATATTTCCTAATAAATTAGTGCCTTTTCAAGATACGATTTTGAAAAAAAGCATTTATATTTTAAAAGAAATTCCTGATGAGGGCATCAATGTGGCAGAACTTTATGAAATTCTTAAGGACAAATTTGAAATAGTTACTGAATATCAACAAGCTTTAGATTTGTTGTATTGTTTAGATAAAATTTATTTGAACGGAGAGAAACTATGCTTACGCAAATAATTTGTGATAAATTTAAGACACAACCTTTATTATTTAAAGAAGGATTAAATTGTGTTTTGGGGGATGATAATGCTACAAATTCTATAGGAAAATCTTCATTTTTAATGATAATAGATTTTGTTTATGGTGGGAATGATTATTTAAAATTAGACCATGATATTGTTAAGAAGATCGGAGATCACGAGTTCAAATTCTCATTTTGCTTTAATGGTGAATATTCATATTTTATAAGATCAACAGAAGATCCAAGTTTTATACAAGTTTGTGATGAAGAATTTGTTATAATAAGGACAATATCTATTGATGAGTATTTAACTTGGCTGAAAGAAAAATACAATTTACCAAACGATATTTCAATAAGGAACAGTGTAGGTAGATATGCAAGAGTATATCCAAAAGAAAATATTAATACAAATAAACCCCTTACTATTGCATTAAAAGAAACAGATGAAAGAGCTGTTTTGTCCCTTTTAAAATTATTTGACTCGTATAAAGAGATAGCGGATATTTTAAAAGAATTAAAAGCCTTAAATGAAGAACGTAATACTATTAAGTTAGCACAAAAGCATAAGTTAGTTCCTAATATAACAGCCACTAAATTTAAAAAGAACTCACAATTGATTGATGATTTGATAAACAAAATTAAAATTGCTCAAGATACAATCGTAACTAAATCAGTGGATATAGAAGCATTATTAACGACTGAATTGATAAGTTTAAGAAAACAAAAAACGCAGTTAGTTTCAAGAATTACTTATTTAAAAGCAAAATTGGATCGTATAATTCAAGATAATGTAAAAACAAAAAATAATGATATTATATCTTATGATGAAATACTACAATTTTTCCCAAATGTAAATATAGAAAGAATAAAAGAATTAGACAATTTCCATTTTGATATACAAGAAATAATAAGCAAAGAAATAAAACTATTTAAAAAAGAAATAGAAGAAGAGATTGAAATTCTTTCACATAAATTAAATGAAATCAACAAAAGAAGTAAAACATTATATAACACAGATAATGAAACGCAAAAGGCTCTTGAAACTTTCAATAAATTAACAGAATTATTAAATAAAATTAAAGATGAAAATGCTTTCTATGAACAGAAACTAGAAATAGAGAATAAATACAATGAAAAGCACATTTTATATACTGCAAAACAAAAAGAACAGTTGACAAAATCTCAAGATGACATAAATAATACTATAAAAATTTTTAACGATTATATTTATAATGGGACAAGAGTTTCCCCATCATTACTTATGACCGAAAAAAAATATGACTACTCAATTGAGAACGATCATGGGACAGGCATTGCGTATAAAAATATGATAATATTGGATTTATCAATTCTTAATTTAACATCTCTACCTTGTTTAGTACACGATAGTGTTATTTTAAAACAAATTGAAAATGATGCTATGGAAAAAATCTGCGAGCTTTATAATCAATCTCATAAACAAATATTTATTTCGTTAGATAAAATATCATCATATACAGAAAAAACTCAAAAAATTTTAGAAGAGACATGTGTATTACATCTTTCTAGAGAAAATCCATTATTTGGTTTTCTGTGGAATAAAGAAGATAATAACTCATAAACCGACATCTACGAATTTGTGCACAATTTTTGCAAAGTTTATGAAAAATGTGCCGTTTTATGATGTGTTTTTATGTTTTACTTTTGTTTAATGTTGTATGTTAAAGATAAAAGCTGATTTGTCTTATTTTATATGGGGTTTAGGCTTTTCAGTATTTGATAAAATATGATGAAAAATGGTGCAAAAATTGCAAATTATAACATTTTTAGGTGCTTGCTACGGAACGGAAGGTTGGGGATTCGAACTCCTCTGGGTGCACCAATTAATCATTAAGTGAATTGTAAATAAACAATATTAATGTAGGAACAACACAAGCTTTGTGTTGTTTTTTGTTTTATATTTTTTATAAAACAATATCTCCAAAAATGTTTAGTCTTATATGAATTTAGCAATAATTATTTTGGAGGTAAATATGTATTCTTATAAGGGCGCGATAACTTTCGGGCTTGTCTATATTCCAGTTGAACTTGTTGCTTGCATCAAAAACAACGATATTGGCTTTAATCTTATCGACAAAAAAACGATGAGCAGGGTGAAGTATAAGAAAACTTGCGTTGACTGTGACGATAAAGAGGTGAAAAACGAAGATATTGTGAAGGGCTATCAATATGAAAAGGACAAGTATGTTATCTTCACCGATAAAGATTTTGAAAAGATAAAGTCAAAGAAAGATAAAAATATTACAATTGAGCAGTTTGTAGATTTAAAAGAGGTTGACCCGATTTATTTTGATAAGGCGTACTATGTTAAGCCAACAGGAGGCGAAAAGGCATTTGCGGTACTTTTGTCTGCCATGGAAAAGCAAAATAAGGCGGGAATAGCCAAGGTTGTTTTAGGCACAAAGGAAGCGCTTGTTTTGATTAGAGGAAAGGACGGCGTTATGCTTGTCAACACTCTATATTTTTATGATGAAGTGATGAAAGCCCCTGTTGTCAAGCAGTCAAAAGTTTTAGAAAAGGAAGTTTCGCTTGCCATATCTCTTATAGAGGAGATGACTGAAAAATTTAAGCCAGAAGCATTCAAGGATGAATACAATGTTAAATTAAAAAAGGCGATAAAGTCTAAAATTGCAGGCGATGAGATTGTTGTGCATACAGAAAGAGAGGAGCCTAATAAAGTCATCAATCTTATGGAAGCGTTAAAGATGAGTTTAAAACAGGGGAAACTAAAACATGACGCTTAGCGAGTATAATAAAAAGCGGAATTTTGCTGTGACATCTGAGCCGAAGGGCAAGAAAGACAAATCAAAAGGAAAACGCTTTGTTGTGCAATTTCATCGTGCGCGCCGTGACCACTATGATTTTAGATTAGAAGAGGATGGAGTATTGATTAGCTTTGCCATACCTAAGGGCTTTTCATATGACAGCCATGACAAGAGATTGGCGGTGCATGTTGAGGATCATCCACTAGAATATTTTAATTTTGAGGGCAGAATACCTAAGGGTGAATATGGCGCAGGCATAGCTATAATTTATGACAAAGGACATTATGAGGCGGATGGAAAGATAAGTGACGGAATTAAAAAAGGCGAGTTCAAAGTCACTCTGTTTGGTGAAAAATTGAAGGGCAAGTGGGCTTTTATTCACTTTAAAGAAAATAACTTTCTTGTAATTTGTGAAAATGGAGAGATTAAAAAGGAACAAAAAAGGAAATTGCCTTTTAAAGATGCTCCTGTGCAACTTGCAAGTTTAACAAATAGTGTGCCTAGCGGAAAAGACTACATCTTTGAAATCAAATATGACGGTTATAGAGTGCTTTCGTATGTTGAAAATGGCAAAGTAAAACTCAAATCAAGGAATGGCAAGGATTTCACAAAGAAGTTTGCCGCCATTGCCCAAGATTTAGAAGATTCGCTTGGAGATAAAGTGGTAATTTTAGATGGTGAAGTTGTCGTCTTTGACAAAAACGGACGCAGTGATTTTTCTATGCTACAAGAAAGCGCCAAGAGAGGGAAAAATAATTTCTCATATGTAGTTTTTGATATTTTGGCGCTTGGTGAGGATGTCAGAGATAAGCCGCTTTTGGAGCGAAAAAAATTACTAGAAGCTTTATCGAAATTTTTTACACCAAATATAATTTTAAGCGAATATGTTTTAGGTAACGGCAAGGAGTGTTTTGAGGTAGCAAAAAAGCTAGGGCTAGAAGGTATAGTCGCGAAGAAGATAAATTCTAAATATAGTGGCAAGCGGAACGATGATTGGCTCAAAATCAAATGTTATCATAGGCAGGAATTTGTGATTGGTGGCTACTCTTTAAATGACGGACAGTTGGCGTCACTGTTACTTGGCTATTATGAGGGTGACAACCTCATCTATGTAGGAAAGGTTGGCACTGGTTTTTCGGAGAGTTTAAAGAAAGAGTTAGAGAGGAAATTAAGTAAGATAAAAACAAAAACCTCTCCCTTTTCAAACTGTCAAGAAAAAAGAGTGATATTTGTTTTGCCAAAATATGTAGCGGAAGTGCAATATGCCGAGATAACAAGCGCACATCTATTGCGACAAGCAAGTTTTATCGCCCTTCGCACTGTCAAAGAAGCGAAAGAGGTGGTTTTGGAAAGTGAGGGAGTATGAGTGATGTTCGTGTCTTGGGTATAGAGATAACAAGCCCTGATAAGATTTTGTATTCTAAACAAAACATAACAAAACTAGATGTTGTGCATTATTATGCGGATGTAGCAAAATATATGATGTCCTATTTAGATAAAAGGCTTTTAAGCGTTATAAGGTGTCACCATGGAATAGAGGGAAAATGTTTTTTCAAAAAGCATCCAACAACGGAAAAGTCGCACTTAAAAACTTTTTCACTAGGTAAAGATGAAGAGGACTATTTTTATCTATCCAAGCAGGCTGACATAGTATATCAAGCGCAAATGGGAACGATTGAGTTCCACATTTGGGCAAGCAAGATAACCGCAGTTGAACAGCCCGACATTATGACTTTCGACCTTGATCCAGATCAAAATTTGAATATCGACAAATTATGTGATGCCGTAACGAAACTCAAAGATGTCCTAGATAGTTTGAAGTTAAAATCCTTTTTAAAGACGAGCGGTGGAAAAGGCTATCATATTCTTGTGCCATTCTCAGCAAATTGCAATTTTGAAGCTTTTGAGAATTTTGCCCTGAAAGTGGCGCTAATATTAGAGCAGAAATGGCCGAAGCTTTTTACCACTAATATACGGAAGGAGGAAAGGAAAGATAAGATATTCGTTGATTATTTGCGCAATGGTAAGGGTGCTACCTGTGTTTGTCCTTATTCTCTTAGAGCACGCGAGGGTGCTAAAATCTCCATGCCTATAAGGTGGAAAGACTTAGGGGTGATAAAGCCTGATGATGTTGATATTTTTAATTATAAAAATTATATAAAAAATGATGCTTGGAAAAACTTTTTTAAAAACAATCAAAAAATATATGAAAAATAGCAAAAAAAACGCAAAAAAAGTGATTTTTCAGCTATTTTTCTAATTTTTTTATTATATTTTCATAATTGTTTTTAATTTTTATTAATTTTATTGTATATTAAAAAAGGGGGAAGATATGGAAAAATGGAATTTGTATGATGAAGATAGGCAAATCACAACAAAAATCATTGAAAGAGGGCAAAAGTGTCCAGGAAAACTTTGTCGCTTAACTGTCCATGTATGTATTTTTAATAAAAAAGGAGAGATGTTAATTCAACAGCGAAGTAAAACGAAAAAGTCAAAGCCTAATATGTGGGACTTGACGCTTGGTGGATGTGTTCGAGCAGGAGAAACCTCTAAACAAGCTGTCCAAAGGGAGCTTTTTGAAGAGCTTGGCATAAAATATGATTTTATCGATGAGAGGGCATATTTTACCATAAACTTTGAAAACGGTTTTGACGATTACTATTTGATAGAAAAAGATATATCACTAAAAAAAATTAAATTTATTGATGGTGAAGTTCAAAATGTAAAATGGGCATCAGAAAAGGAAATCTTAATGATGTTAGAAAATGGTGAATTTATTGAATATTATCCATCTCTTATTTCTTTGCTTTTTGAAATGCGATATGGTCAAAGAGGAGCAATAAGATAAAATACATATAATCAATTAGGAGGGAATTTATGAAAGGAGTGATTTTAACAGCAGGCAAGGCGACAAGGTTGAGGCCGATAACCGATTGTTATGGCAAGGTGCTTGTGCCGATATATGACAAACCAATGATTTTTTACGGTGTTTCACTCTTGTTTGGTGCAGGCGTGGACGAAATAGCGATAGTTTGTAACGAAAGCGACCATTCCACTTTTTGTAAGTTGTTTTCTGATGAGATATATAATAACAGAATATCATTTTTTGTGCAAAAGGAGGCATTAGGAACTGCTCACGCAATAAAGTATGCGAAAGACTTTGTAGGAGAGGATGATTTTGTTTTACTCTTCGGCGACAATATCTTTGTGATGAATGACATGCATACGCTTTTAAGCAAGGCAATCAAAGATAATGCTGGTTTGACACTTTTTGCAAAAGAGGTGCAAGATCCTCAAAGATTTGGTGTCGTTGAATTTGATAAAAATAACAATGTTATATCAATTGAAGAAAAGCCAGAACATCCAAAGACTAATTTTGCCTCAGCAGGATTGTATGTCTGCAATAATAGGGCGATGAAAGAGATTGACGGACTAAAAAAATCTCCGCGCGGGGAGTATGAATTTACAGATGTCATTGTCAAATATGTGAAAGAGAAAAGGGTTAAAGTTTGCCCGTTGCCTAAAAAGTGTAAATATTTAGATACAGGCACATTCGATGCATTACTAGAATGTTCCAATTTTGTCAAAAAGTTTGAAGCAAAAAATGGACTATTTGGATGCGTGGAACTTGAACTTTATAGGAGTGGGAAAATAAATAAGGAACAATTTGAAAAGAGCATATCTCACTACGCCAAAGATTATAAAGAGAGAATAATGAATAGCCTACAATAATTATCGAAACACTGCTAGCAAATATTATGTTTTTGAAATATAAAATCTTGACAAAAAGGTCAGTTGGCGCGCTGGCTTTTTTGTTTTTCGATGAATGTAGTAGATTGTAGGCAAAAATAAGGATTAACTATCATAAACTTTATTTTGAATAAATGGTTGTTTGTGATATAATATTTAAGTATCGAGGAAAGGAGGAATTATGGACGTCAGAAGGGTCGCAAAGTTTGCACTAATCAAGCTGGGCTTCAAGGTCAACCTCCTAGGGTTCTCCTATCTAACCTATGCTGTGGAGCTTGTTGTTAGTGAGCCAAAACTTATCTACAATTTACATAAAGATTTATACATAAAAATCAGTGAACATTTTAAAGTTGGAAGTGAGATTGCTGTTGACAGGTGTATTAGAAAGAGTATAGATGATACCTTTGAATGTCGGAGTCTGCTTGAAATAAATGACCTGTTTCACTCTAAGATTGTGGAGTTTGAAGAAAAGCCGACAAGCGGACAACTTATTGGTCTAATTGCTGAATATTATAATCTAGGCTTGTATAAATATGAGCCAGCATACAAAAAGACAAGAGATAAGGCTTTGGTGTGACAAAGTTTTTTTATTTTTAGTTAATATTTTTAAATTTTTCTTAAAAAATGGTTGACAAATATATAATGGTTATGGTAAACTTAAAAAGCATTGAGGGAGTTTAGCTCAGTTGGTAGAGTACCTGCCTTACAAGCAGAGGGTCATAGGTTCGAGCCCTATAACTCCCACCAAAAGAAAAAACTGCAATTTTTGCTCGTTTTCAAAACATTTATGGGCTCCCGAAAAATATTTATGTTTTTTGGGAAAAGGAATAAACAAACGAATGGTAAGCGTTTTGATATTATATTAAAACGCGAAATGAAGTGAAGTTTATGACGTAGCTTCGCCTTTTCGCTTGTTTTTTCTTTTCAGCGACCAAACGCAACTCGCACTACGTTGGCGAGTTGGTCGCTACTTTTTAGCATGGCTTCGTAAACATAAATTTTAAACTGCGCTTTTGCTCGTTTTCAAAACAAGTTTGAAAAGCATCGCTTTTCGCTTGTTTTTTCTTTTTAGTGACCAAACGCAACTCTCACTTTTCAAGAGCCCCCGAAAAATGCTTGTCATTTTTTGGGAAAAGGAATAAACAAGTGAGTGATAAGTGGTTTTTTTATAAAACCACGAAACGGAACGCTGTTTGTGACGCCGTTGCTACCTTTTTAGAGGATTGTAAAACTATATTTAATAAAATTTCAAAAAAGTGGAACCAAGTTAAAACTAAACTATATAAATGTAATTGTTAAATACAATCTCTTGCTTGTTTTTATCTTAAAATTGGAGTATAATAATGGCATGAATGAAAGACTAAGAGAGAAAATAAAGACTTTGCCGACAAATCCAGGCGTGTATATCATGCGTGATAAAAAGGGTGAGGTTATCTATGTAGGAAAGGCGAAAAATCTTAAAAATCGTGTTTCGCAGTATTTTCGCCATACTGAAAAGCCAGCAAAGGTACAGGCAATGGTGGACAATGTGGACATCTTTGACTATTTTATCACAGTGAGTGAGCTTGACGCATTGGCGCTTGAAAACAATTTAATTAAGAGGTATCAACCGTTTTATAATATTCTCTTGAAAGACGGAAAGACATTTCCATATATAAAGATTGACATGAAAGAGGAATTTCCGCGACTTGAAATTGTTAGAAAGATTAAGAATGACGGAGCGAAATATTTTGGTCCATATATTGCTGGCATCGACCCGCGTGCGATTGTTAAGACGATTGCTTCTGCCTTCAAAATTCGCTCATGCAGTAAGAAATTTTCCTCAGAAAAACACTTGAAGCGTGAATGTTTAAATTATTCGCTTGGACTTTGTCTTGCGCCATGCACGGGCAGGGTGACAAAGGAAGAGTATATGGAAGAGCTTAAAAAAGTTATCAACTTTTTAAACGGCAATGATGAAGAGATTGAAAAAATACTGCTTGAAAAGATGATAACAGCGTCAAATAATGAAAACTTTGAGCGTGCGATAGAGCTTCGAGAGGCGCTCAAAATGGTGACAAAACTTAAACAGCGAGTGGTTGCGAACATGCCTAAGGAGGTTGACAAGGATGTTGTTGCCTATGTCACAGACGGGCTTAGTGGCGTTGTGACAATAATGGTTATTCGCGGAGGAAAGATTTTAGGCATTCAAAACTATGTTCAAAGCGATATAGACGAAAGCGAAACGGTGACAAATTTTATTACGCAATATTATCAAAACATGCTTCCGCCAAGCGAGATTATCACAAGTCACGAGGTGGATGACGGGTTAATTTCCGAGTATTTAGGCAAAAAGATAAGGACAACTTCTAAACCTCATGGCATAAACCTAACACTTCTTCAAATGGCAAAGGAGAACGCCAAAGACTATCTTGAAAAGCACTTAGAGAAAGAAAAACTTACCTATAACAACACCCTCGGTGCGCTTGGTGCTTTGCAAGAGAAATTACAGCTTAAAAATTTGCCAAGGCGTATGGAATGTTACGATATTTCGCATATAAGCGGAACGAACAAGGTGGCGTCCATGGTGGTTTTTATAGACGGCAAACCATCTAAAAAGGATTACAGAAAGTTTAAGATTAAAACGGTTAAGGGCTCAAACGATTTTGCAAGTTTACAGGAAACTTTAAAAAGACGCCTAACAAGATTAAAAAATTGCGATGGCGAAAGCTTTAAGGAAAAGCCAGATTTAATCGTCATTGACGGCGGTAAAGGGCAACTTTCTTCCACTTATGAGATTTTAAAAGAGATGCAACTTGAAAACAGCATTGAGATAATTTCGCTTGCTAAAAAAATGGAAGAAGTTTTTGTGGTTGGCGAAAGTATGCCGAAAATTTTAAAATATGGCAGTGCAGAGCTTAAACTCTTACAAAGAATAAGAGATGAGGCGCACCGCTTTGCCATAACTTTCCATAGGCAAACTCGCACAAAGGCGCAGACGGAAACGGAGTTAGACGAAATTCCAGGGCTCGGGCAAAAGAAAATCGCCAACCTTTTGTCTGCATTTGGAACTGTGGAAAACATTAAAAAAGCAAGCGTGGAGGAGCTTTCGCTTGTCAAAGGCATTCATCAAAGCTTAGCGGAAAACATTGTTAATCATTTTCAAAATGAGTAATTAAGAGGCATTTGTCATCTCAAGCCCTTTCGCTTTTTATAAAATCATCCACACTTAAAATTTTTTTGCCTATTCCAAATTTTTTTCTAAATTTGTTGGAAAAAGTAATTTTATTTGTTATAATGAGAAAAATAAGAGAAAAGAGGAGAATGTAATGTTTGATTGGATAGGGCAATTCTTTAAAGAACTATTTAATTTAATACCAAAAATAGTATATCTTTTATACACCTCTCTTGCCAGCCTCATTGATTTATTACAACTCTTATTTAGAAAGCTTGCAGGTCTTGATGTTTACTATGTGGACGGGGAGCCTGTCGGCGGTGATATTGTAACAAATTTTATTCAAGGTATATTAGGAATTGACGCGGGCTATGGCGGAAGTGAATATGTCGATAAAACAAATTATTCTGCTCTTTCCACAGTTTTTTGGGCTTTTGTCATTTTTGGTTTGGTTGTTTGCTTTGTATCAACCTTAATCGCCATTGTTAAAAGCCATTATTCCTATAACGAAAAGTCGGCGAAAGGTCCAATGCCAATCGTGGCAGCTGCCGGCAAAGCTGTTATAAACATGGTGGCTGTTCCGGTCATCATAGTTCTAGGTTTATGGCTCAGTCAGGCAATTCTAACCGCACTCGACGCAATAACTTCAACGACATCTTCTGATATCATTTCAATATATGGAGATGACAAACAAGATTTATTGAAGCCTGTCCAGTATAAGCAGAATGGCGAAACTGAGGAAACTTATCTATATTATGATATGTTTGGCTATACGGCTCAAATTCAGTATGGTGATTTAGTTTTAGATATAGCGGATATTGCCCAACCGGATGAGGAAGATATGGCGAGAGTGGCAGCACGGTCGCAGACCTATTCCGGCACAATATTTAAAGTTGCTGCATATAACGCCAATCGTATACGAACAGGTATGTATGTTGGCGATAATAACACCATTAAGCCTAATGTGTCGGGGTTTGAGCCATCGAATAGTGGTGGACAATTGTCTTTGTTTGGCAATTATGAAACTATTGACGAAGCGGCAGAAATGGTTGACACGGCTTTTGCAAATTTCTTGCATTTAAATGACACATACTCTTGTAGTTATAGCACTGATGGTTTTCTTGGGATTGATAAAGATAGATACTTTACACAATTTACCACAAAATATTATTCCTCTTTCTCAAAGTTTAATATAGGGCTTGTGTGGTATTACTATGACCTATGGAGTTTTAATTTTATAGTTGGATTTGGGGCAGCAATTGTATGTTCGGTGATATTCTTTAATATAATCTTGGGCTTGATGACGCGTTTCTTCATGTGTCTTGTCTTGTTCCTCGTTATGCCACCACTTGCGGGGCTAGCTCCGTTAGATAACGGAAAAGCCTTTGGAACATGGCGAGAAACTTTTATGAAACAAGTGCTTATGGCGTATGGCGCCGTCGTCGGTATGAATTTAGTGATGATTTTACTGCCATTTGTTTACAATATAGACTTCTTCAATATAAAGATAGCTGATCTATTTGTGCAAACCATGTTTATTATTGTGGGACTGATCACAATTAAAACTGCAATATCCACATTGTCGGCATTAATTGGTGCCGAGGATGCGAATGCAGTTGGCGACAAGATTAATAAAGAAGTTGGCGCGGTTGCAGGCAAAGCTCTTGCTATGACAGCGGGAGCGGCTGGTGTTGCAGGCAAGGCGTTTATGAAAGCTACCCCAATCGGAATTGGATTACAAGGAGTGGGTTTCCTTGCGGGCAAGGCTGCCGGAGGGATTGGAGCAGGTGTGAAAAAATATATTGAGAAAGACCCAGCGAGGAAGGCGAAATTTGCTAACGCTCAAGCTAAGGCTAAAAAATTTGCCGGTCAAGCTCATGCTTTATTAAAAGGCGGATTTGGTGGCTTAGATGCTTACAATATTCAAAACCGCATGAGAAATGCTAAAGCTACTGCCGAAGTTAACTTGGACGAAGCTGAAAACGAAATTTTGCAAGGCTCTAAAGCGGACCTTCTTAATAAAGTTAATGGTGGAAAATTCAGCAACAGTGATGTAAGAAATATGGCGCATGCAGTAGGAATCTCAGATACTGAAACAGAGGCCTTAGTTAGAAGTGTAAGACGTGATCGGTCGGGAAGAATTAGAGCTGATGCCACATTAGGAGCTTTAGCTGCATCTGGCGAAGATAAAAAGTTTGAAAGCTTTTATAATAGAAATTCAGGCAATATGTCAAATATGCTTTCGTCATATTCTGCTGCAGACACTCGTGCTAAAGACTTAAGAAAAGATATTGGAGCATATAAAGAAACAATAAATAGACAAGAGAAAAGAGAAGCGCGTGCATACGAACGAGGAACCATAGGCACTAATGTGTTTACTGCAGCTGCCGATATAGGTAAGCAATTTATGACAAACTTTAAAACAGGTATCACCCAGAACGCCGGTATCAATGAATTTATGGAAAATTCGACCAAGGGTATTAAGTCCGCGCTTGGAATTAAAGATAAGCCAAAAGCAGATGAAATTACTGCTAAAAACACAGGAGAACTTGGCGAGAAGTTTGATGCACTCAATAAAACACTTACTGAACTTACCAACGAGATGCGCTCAGATAGACATAAAGGTCCATAATAAAACAAAAAAGCATAGAGTCAAATCTATGCTTTTTTGTTTTGTCATCCTGAGCCGTGAGCGATAGTGAGCGAAGTCGAAGGATCTAAAAGGATATGGCTTGGTTTATGAGATTCTTCGACAGCAGTCGCTTCGGCCCTTTGTTCAGAATGACGATATAGGCTTGGTTTTTTCGAGGACTAATTAATGTTTTGAAAACGAGCAAAAGCGCAGAATAAAAGAGCACAAGCAAAGACAGGCTGTTACAAAAAAAGTAGCGACCAACTCGCCAATGGAATGCGAGTTGCGTTTGGTCGCTGAAAAGAAAAAACAAGCGAAAAGGCGATGCTTTTCAAACTTGTTTTGAAAACGAGCAAAAGCGCAGTTTTTTCTCTGGTGGTGATAAGTGGGATCGAACCACTGACCTTATGGGTATGAACCATACGCTCTAACCAGCTGAGCTATATCACCATGCTTTTCGCATTATACTATAATTTTATGATGTTTGTCAATCGTTTTTTCAAATTAATTAATAAAAGCTTTAATTTCATGAGGTCTAAGAGAAAACGGCCTGGTTTCTGAGATGTTTCGACAGCGGTCGTTTCACTCCATTGCTCAACATGACGAGTATAGGCTAGGCTAATGAGGTGGTTCGACGGCAAAAGTAATGCTAAAACACGAGCAAAATATGAGAAAACGACTAACACTATCTCGGGTGTATGTAGAAAAGGTCAAAAAAAGTTTAAAAAAGATAAATTTTTTTGTTAAAAGTGTTGACAAAGGTGAAGCTAATAGTGTAGAATATGAATGTCGCTAAATTAGAGGCGACGAGATCTTTGATAATTAAATAGTTGAATTAAATAACTTTTACGCAAGGTAAAAAGTCAATGTTAGTTATCGAGCCAAAGGAAATGCATAAGTGTATATGCGAAATTAACTCAAACTTTAATCAATCTAATTGATTAGAATATTTCCTAAGGTGTTGATTAAGATATGTTTAGATAAAAAGTTATCACATATAAATCAATTTTCGATTTTGCGAGGGGAAGGGCTTTGCCCGGTGCGCACAAATCGAAAATCACCACCATGGAAGAGGATTGGGAAGAGAAACCGAACTTTTAGCGGTTAGGAAAACTTGTTTTCCGTGTCCGCGTTTAAAAAGTTTGGTGTCTGTCCCAGATAAACATTAGAGTTTGATCCTGGCTCAGGACGAACGCTGGCGGCGTGCTTAAAACATGCAAGTCGAACGAATAAATTGTTAGCACAAAAGTATCTTGCGCCAAATGAAAGTTTGAGATGGAAGTCAAATTTTCATAAGGTGGCAAGTAATGAGAGATTGAATTTTTAAAAATTTGACTTTCATCTCTCAAGGCTAATTCCAAGTGCTAAATGCAGTATAGGTAGATAGATAATACTACCGCAAGATACTTTTGTGCTGACAATTTGTTAGTGGCGGACGGGTGAGTAATG